>Ga0123354_10015511_pt1 | contig 11902 bp, 6 predicted proteins | sample TergutLab28metaG_2_FD_97872 | JGI IMG/M metagenome (GOLD analysis project Ga0123354, IMG submission 97872) | Labiotermes labralis P4 segment gut microbial communities from Petit-Saut dam, French Guiana - Lab288 P4 | ecosystem: Host-associated > Arthropoda: Insects > Digestive system > Gut ... | reverse complement strand
TACTCGCTAGCTCCTGAAGATGGACGTATTAACGTCTGAAACATGTCGAGCAATATATAATAAAGCAAGTGTCATCTAGTTGGTCAACCTTTATTCAAATTTCAAGATGATGCACAGTCCAATACGCATAAGGTTCATCTGAAAGTTTCACAACCGCATACCAAACCACAAGGCCTCATATGCCGAAAAAAAACAATCACTGCAATAATCGCTATACGAAATTCACACTTGTCGTACAAGACTTGCGTCCGAACACGCTGATATGAACAACATCTTCTGTAGACCAGGGTATGGGTTATACACATACGTAGGCCAAGCACGTGAAAGATGAGAAATTTTCAGTCTAAAACGCTAAAGAGAAGGAGACAACTTAGAAACTCTAATAGCAGTGCTAGTGTAATGTTACATGTCATCTTAAAGGAATGTGAGTATGTGGACCAACACGAAAATCTGCTTTGGTATGAATTTGCTTTCAAGATCTGTTCACCATGAAGATAAATCCATTAGAAAGAATTCTGACGGCAGCACGGGCGGCACGACTAGAGAAATCTTTATTATTACATTCTTATTTACATCCTTTATTTACCATCACTGTCACCTGACTTCAACAACAACTTTTTGCCAAGAAAAGCATAACTAACGCTAAAAGTAAGTGAGTTAAATGAAAAAATTACAAGAAGAAATCTACAGGTGAAGAATGAGTCACCGGAGTTTGCAAAACAGAAAAGAGAGCAAGCAAAGGGGCTGTTAATATTTACTGTTACATATTGCATTTACCCCACAAAGGTCGAATCTCTCCTTGTACTAAAACGCCGCAACATGAAGAATACCGGTATGGGAAAGTGCGTTCCAAGCACCACTTTTTCATAAACTCGACCTAAGATGGGGCTAAGTTGTTATCTTCCTAACAAGGCCGCTTTTCGCTCGGAAAAAGAAATCCCGCTGCCATGTGAAAAAGAGGCGGTTTAGGCCCCAGATTCTGCGATAAAGCTTTGGGTAACAGAAAACCGTCTTACAACTGAAGATAATAAAGCGCACCGATTACTCTGTCGTCCTGGACATAAAATGGTCCCTAAACCAACTGAGCTATCTCGGTTCCTACGTTTATCCTCTGTAAGATACCATCATTATTATCATTCTCATCATCATCATCATCATTATCATCATGTAACGATCATTGAATTGTGCCATTTTTGACTCGTTCGAGTCTCATACATCACAGAAGTCTCTTCAGTGGTCTTCCCCGGTTCCTTCTGCTTCTTGGTCTGTAGCTTTTTTTATTATCCTGCGCAATCTGTTACGAGGCACATCACGGTAAGTAACTCTACAATACTTCCTCATACGACAACGACTTTACGTACTATGTTGCCAGGCCCAGTGGGCTGTGAGTGTTGAGTGTTATCAGGTAGAGATCTAAGAGACGAGCTGATCACTCGCCAAGAGGAGTCCTACCAACTGCGGTGCATCGTTGTGTTTCATCTAGAAACGTCAAGTATGAGACGGCCGAGGCCCGCGTTGGGCTGCAGCGCCAGCGGAAAAGAAATACACTGCATTATTGCACAAGGGACAATACCTTGTATATTGCATGATGGAAAGTTAGCTGTTGCTACGTAATTTGAAAGTTGTGTGCAGTCACGGTGTGTCTTGTGAGACGGTACGTTATGTCACGGTAACTAGGTTTGTGTGGGGCAATGAGAATGACGTCGACAGTCGTAATTTATGTTGTGGAAAAATATCTGTGGGGTCGAATACCTCTGTGACCGGCAAACAAAACAACAATTTGTTATGGAGAAGTATCTGTGGTTTCGAATGCTTTTGTGACCAGAAAACAAAGGCAAAGTTTGTTGTGGAGAAGTATCTGTGGGGTCGAATGCCTTTGTGACCGGTAAAAGAAACCAAAACATGTCAAGCACTGCTAAAACGCAGTCTTCATTCTACATGAAGTACTTATCACAATACAACTCATATTTTAATGAGCTCACGCTTTATACATTTTTCGATCTTAAAATTTCTATGTCTAGCAGACTGACTCCAAACTCTTGTAACGACATCTATTTACTGTGATAATATAAGAGATGGACAAACCGAAACTGCGAGGAATCGCACTATCCAGGAGCAATATTCCGTCTCAGGGTTTCTGTTTCCGGCTGTAACAGTTCTAAATCGTGAGATCATACTTGAAATGGTGTAGGGGGGGGATCTTGGATTTCCTTTTGTGCCAACTACAGCAAGTGGCTGCAACTTCCAGTTTTACTTAAACCAAGTCCACAACATGAGGCAAGAAACTGACATGGCTCCGTCTATTTCTCTTCAAACCCATCCCCATCCCTGCTGCTTCTCATTTGAATGACGAACGATACACAGTGGTTGCTGCAGATGGTTCCAAACTCGTAAAATGCTTGATACGACAGCCGCAACTTCTGCACCAAGTTCACTGTGAGCAGTAAACAAATGCAATGAAACCTCTAAAATCAAACCTATCGATCTCCATTCGTGGCCGAAGTTGAATTATGCAAGCCACTGGGCTCTGCAACAGAAATCTCTAGAAGACCGTAATTTTTATTACCAAATAAGACAACAAAATATGGCAGTTTAGAGGGGCCAGGAGTAGGCAGGCGGTAGATCCGTCCAGGCGGGCTGGAACTCGGTCCCACCACACCTCTTGTGTTCTGGAGCCCTTTCGTAGTGGCAAAGCGGTCAATTGGTGTCGCTGACAACGCACCTCCATTTAGGGCCGAAATTAAAAATTAGTACTGTTTCAGATGAAGCCAAATAGGTGCACACTACTTCTTGGTATATATATTTCAAATTCTCTACATCTTTCTGGCAACTATGTGCCCATTATCAGGATAACTTAGACGGCCACCCATACAGAGTGAAAAATACCAGTGTCGCATAGATACAGTAAGTTCTCCTGATGATGGGCACATAGTTTCCCGAAACGTGTAGAGAAGTTGAAATAAATATACCGAAAAGTAGTGTGCACAGAGTTGGTTTCATTTGAATAGATTATACAGGGATGCATTTTCAACAGAACATAAAAATTAGTACGTTACAGCTCTACTGTCGTTCTGTGCCTACCTTGGCATGTTAGAGGCGACCTTCGTGACGAAGTGCCGTATCTCCAAGTGTACGGCTGTCTTCATAGCAGCAAGTCAAAGAAGAGCAATTAAGTCAATTAATAAGCTTACCGAGTTTGTCCTTCATGGCTGTGGGGTGTGACATGTGATGAAATTTCAGCTTCTGTAATTATTTAGAAGCATCTCGTATGTCTCAATGCGATGTTAATTTAACACAGTGACTGTACGCTGATCCAGACGCATAAAAATTTTGTGTTCCGAAGAGTGTTGCAGTGCCACCAACCAAATATAGAAACCGCAACAGATTACAATTATAATAGTCGCTGCAGTACTGTACTTCATATTTTTAATCGATGCTAAGAAAGAGTTTATATGGTTTGCATCGTAAGTAAGAAAATATTTTATGTTTGGCGACGGATATAGCACTGATGGGGGGATAGCAGAGTTAGATAAAGAGATCTGGTGGGAGAACCTGTGGAAAACAGCGCACTTGTAAGATGGGAAGATAATATTAAAAAGGATCTACCATAATCAGTTTGAGGGGGAAGGGCTGTTGTGAACGCTGTAATAAACCCTCGGGTTCTAGAAAATGCGGTGAGTTTCTTGACAAGCTGAGAAACTAATAGCTTCCCAAGAAGGATTCTACTATGTGACGTTATTTGATTAATCAGTTGTAAGGTTGCCGTCTTCAGTTGAAGGTGAGAACAGTGTCCGTCTGTCTTTAAGTCTTGTCTTCGCTGCTTAGAAGCACCAAATGTTTTAATATAAATTTACCAAGTCTGGGGGGGGGGTTCCATACATGTTTAATAATAATAAATGATTATTGTTGTGCAGTCTGGACAAATCTTTGGTTTACATTACTACAAAGCACAAGGCAGACATAAAAATTACAATTTATACACACCACGTCAATAATAAAAACGTACGTATTAATGTAATAATATTAAGAAAAAAATCTGGGTAAATACAAGGCATTTTATGACTATACACTATCCTAATGAATTTTAACCAGAATTCACTGAGTACGGCCGCACGTAACGGCCGAAACACGTTCCAGTGAAACGTGCCGCGAGATAACATGAGAGCTGCTGTACAAAGTGTACCAGTGTTTCAGTATAAAAAAGTGTCCCTTGTTTTTGTCCAATTAACAACAACAACTGGAAGAGCTGCCAACTGTAGTACAGGTTGAGGTGAATCTGCTATGCAATTCTGTAGTTGCAACTTGCCGTCAGCGGAGGAACGGGGCAGGAGAGCTGTGAGGCACATTTTGCATGCCCTCTCAGTAACCACGACAAATATCACTAGCGGAATGTTTCATACTATATTATGGATACGGACGGACTTTGTATAAAATATTTCGGAGGACAAATGTTAAATCTGAATAAAATTTCTTTTCGTTGACTATTTATTTTCCTTGAAATTAAGGGGGGAGGACAGTCATAACTCGATATCAGAGGCGTAACACTTTGTTAACCCGGAGCATAATTTGGGTTGAACTCTAAACTGAAGTGTCTCAACTTTCTGTCAAATGCTCAGGCCGTTGGCTAATGATGCAGGGGACGTTGTGTTAATCCCCTGTGTGTACCCTGCAACTTGTTCCAAGGAAAGCGGAAACTCTGCAAAGTTTCTCGAAAGGAAACTAGTGGCATCATATCCCTGACGTCCTAAAAATCAGCAACAAACAAACCAACACGATGGAATAATCGCAAGTCACAGTACAGGGTGATATAAGTAGGAAGTCACAGTACAGGGTGATATAACTAGCAAGTCACAGTACAGGGTGATATAACTAGCAACTGTCCGTAATGTTTTAACCTTTTAAAGTCGAGTCGTGACTTTAGATAGAAGGTTTTAAAAATTAAAAAAATCCACATTCTGCACAAAAGAGTGCATTTATGTGCTTAATGTGGTTTAGAGTACAATTCGCGATTATTTCCTTATACAACAATAACTGATTGGTTTTTATAACCGAGACGGAGAGTGATTACAGCGCGGTACGAGATGGATCTTTAAATTTTCTTACAACTAAAGTTCATTCCATTTTGTGTTTAAAAGGTTTAGCAGAACTTCCTAAGTTATGAGGTCTGAGCGACAAATGAGGTTACCGCAACTACGGGTATTTTGAAGAGGAATCAGTAGTTTCCGATGTCGCATCGTGTTGAGTGGTAAATAATCACATAAGATGCGGTCTGTTTTAAACACGACAATAAAACATTTCCACTAAATAACTAAAAATAGCAAGCAGAAAATTGTTTCATTATGAAATTTGGAAACCGTCCTAATTGGGTCCCTGTCACCACGGCATGGCTTGTTCTGGGATTTCGGATGGAGGAACGTCCTCCAATGTGGAGGGTAGCTGCGAATATATTGAATAAACAGTCGCGAACAGCCGACAAAGGGTGGTCCTCCAGATTGGGGGTTGGGCGAGGTGCTAACAACTCACCGTAAAAAAGTATCATGTTTCGAATCATTCAACAAGGTCTTGAAAGCGGGTACTTGTGAATGCGGTAACGAACCTTCGGGATCAATAAATTGTGGGGAATTTCTTGACTATATGAGAACCGGTTTGTTTCTCAAGAAGGACTCAGCTACGTGGAGTAAGTAAGGAAATAAGTATATATGAAATTTGGAAATAATTTCTACTAAAGTTCGTGGCTTTCATTCAGAAAACAACTGTTGTAATCCCATAGAAAATCTGCGGTTTTTTGAAAACGGTGTACCGTCCTCATGAAGGTGACGTCGTGCTGTCAGGCTGACTTGTACCAACGTTTCGGAGAAATATTTTGCCTCCATCTTCAATGTGTACAATGCCTCTCACTCGTGACATTTCACTGTACTGTAATATCACTTTGTTAACAGTGATGTTAGCTTTCCGAAGATCGTTACGTAAGGAACTGTATTTGATTCTGCGTCATACTAGTATGAAACTTGGCGATTGGCTTTAAATAAAGACAAATTTGTTAAGACAAAACGCCATCTTCTGGAAAACCTTCAATCTGTGCATTTTCTCCGATTATCTTTAGATTCTCTGGAAAAAATAAGGTAATATAGGTTGAACTCAATAATATCTTATGAAGTTTAAGACAAATTATCCCCGTGCCTTACTACGCATCATGATATGAAGGTGTATGGAGAGTAATGGAGGTACGTCTTTACGCAAATTTAACATTGGAATTACATGCAAAGTAAGTGTCAGCTTTACTCCCAACCAGAGACCTCGGTTACCCCCTACACAAAAGGCTAGGTGGGCACCAGAGTCGACTGGATGATTGGGAAAAGTGTAAAATCCCTTTTTTCTTTTTCGCATCAAACATCGATCCCTGGGTAGCCTATTCAAAATACTCACTGTTACGGCTCTCGAATGTTATGGCGCGTTCCCCAGATTCAGTGTAGTCTTACGGCTGATATCAACCAATCTGATTTGTTGTTTGCAGGGACCAGAATTTTCCCCACTTTTTCAAGAGATCTGTTAGCACAAAACACTTGCTAGGTCTATAAACTTCCTTGGATTTCTAACTCACTGCGACTATTGAAGAGTGAAGCCAAGACACAATTGAGACTAAGAGAAATGAATGATGGAGAATGACTTCACCGGCTGACAAAAAGTAATGAACTTCCAATGCCTTTCACTGTTCAGGACAATATGAAGAGCACACTGCAATCAGAATTGATACGTCTGTCTTCAAAGCAAGATACGACTATTGAAGAATAGTATGTCTAATGAACCACACAATCTCTCGTAACAAACGCGGGCAGGCGAAAAGGAGCTCAGCTGCCTCTTTATACACCCTAGTCCGGGAAAACTTTCAAGATGAACTTTAATTTGTAGAGTAACACAGACTTCAAGAAAAGCATTTAACTGAAGAATGTCATTAAAATTTTAATAATATTAATACATAGTAACAAATAATATAAAAATGAAATTATCTGTGTCTGAGAACGTGGAATAAGTCGTGTGTGGGTTCTGAGGCTCCCTCAAGACTGAACATAAAAGTTTATTTAATTCTGGGCTTTAAACTTTGGCTCAGTTGGTTGAGGCACTGCGCTACAAGCTGGAATGTCGCAGGTTCGATTGCCGATGATGCCAATGGTAATTTCATTGATATTTTCATTCCGGCTGCGCTATGGTCCTGGAGTCGACTCAGCCTCCAACAGAAATGAGTAAGGAATATTTCCTTTGGGGTAAAGGTGACCAGAGGGTACAGCTGATGACCTTACAAACTTCTTGTGCCGACTGCCTTGAAATCTGGGAAACTCGACTTCACAGAATGTCCAGGTGTCTACAGCGATTGTTTTAACTTTAACTTTCCCAGACATAAAGCTACTTTGCAGCGGGCTGCTATCCTGAAATTGAGACAAAGTTTCTATAAAATAATTCGATCAGTCACACACTTAAGATGCTGCAATCGTGACCCTCCGTAACACGGAAAAAATCCTTCTGCCCTACACGAATGTAAGCAACATGAATATTCACATCTCTGAAAATCAGAAGTGTTACTACTATTATTATTGTTGCTGTTGTTGTATTTATTTATAGTAACAGACAAAAGGAACCGATATGTACGCTGTCTGCAGAACCTGCATATATTTAAAGTTTATTCAGGCCATAAAATGAATTTACATGCAGCATATATATCATGTCCTTTGTAGCAGCTCTTTGCAAAAAAAAAAAACTGCGAAAAGCGACTACTAGCTTCGTCATATCTGTCCGTCTGTCCGTCCACATGAAATAAATCCGCTCCCATTGGACGGATTTTCGTGAAATTCTATATTTGACAATTTTTCGAAAATCCGTCCAGAAAATTCAAGCTTCATTAGAATATGACAAGAATAACGGTTACTTTACACGAAGACCTATATACATTTGTGATTACAACTCCCTCAATGGTTCTTAAAATGAGAACTATTTCAGTCAAAACGTTTGCGAAAATCAAAGCACAGGCTTTAGGTTCAGTAATTTTTTTTCGTAAATCGTACTGTTTATGACATAATGTGGGATAAAACTATACAGCCAGACAGGCCATACAAGAAGATACACTGCACATGCGCATTGCATGCTGGATACCTAAGGCTACAGACGCATACTCAGAATATTGACTACTGCTTGCATTACCACTGCAAAATAAAACGGTTGCAAGAACGCCCTCGATGTTATGTTCAAATGTACATTTCCTGTCCTGTTCATTGTCTCCCCGTGTAAAGTATCAGTAATGAAATATCCCGGCAAATACGAGGTCGGTCCGGAAAGTATCCAGCCATTTCGAATATCTCGAGAAGCGGTCACGTGGCCTTAATGTAACGTGGCAGCCAGTCAGAGGAGACCTTACTGCGTGTCCATGAAGAGTCGTTCTCCCGTGGGGCTAGTCAGTCGGTAGTGAGACGCCGTTGACTGAACTTGCGTACTGTGTGACCGTCCCATTCACAATGACCGAGCGAGAAGATCATCGAATTTGCACCAATACGCCTGTCCAATCTACAGCTCTCGTGTAGGTTTTTTTTTTGCCAAAACACTGCCTCACCCAGGTGTGTCAGCACCCCCACAGCCCAGATTTTGCTCCCTGCTACTTCTGGCTTTTCCCAAAACTAAAATCGCCGTTGAAAGTGAGGAGATTTGTGAATGCGACCGTCACACAGTACACAATCTCAGTTAACAGCGTCTCACTGCCAACTGACTAGCCCCACGGGAGAGTGACTGTTCACGGTTGCACAGTAAGGTCTCCTCTGATTGGCTGCCAAGTTACATCAAGAGCACGCTACCGGTTCTCGAAATTTTTAAAATGGCTGGATAATTTCCGGACAGCCTTCGTACAAGTATCTATTTCATAAGGTTGCTGTGACCAGTGACATGATATACGGACATTTTGTGTTACAGCTACACTAGTATGACCTATCCTGTATATTCAGAAATACTCTACCATTGCAATATGTTCAGTCTCTGACAAGGTTACGATCAGAATATGTGACATTTTGCTTTACACATTGTATTATTGGCATCACAATAAACAGAGCGTCGAAGCTTGTGGAATGTCGCTGGCACGTGATGCAGTTTCATTTGGTACATTCTTCGAATATCACACAGTTCTGAGAGCCGGTCATTCACAGGAATCAAATGGTTGTACAAGCTGGGTCATGCTGTGGAATGGATGGCGCCCTGTGAATCGTGGGTTATTTAATGATACCGTATCGACTGCATGAGGTTATTTTGTAACCAATATCATGAGACGATAATTATTCTTTGTAAAACTGGATATAAAGAAGAAAGTTACAAAATTGGTTTCAGATTCTTTTTAATGCAAACGTCGCGAGCTTTTATTGGTGTTATCTTGTATAATAAGTCCGAGCAGAAATCACGAACCCTGCAAACTTTTTGCATAAATCTAAAATTACTAATAGTTTTGTATTACTAACCTTACATTGAAAAATTTTGTGAAGATGTCAACAGAGTGTATGAGTAAAGACATCGCATAGGTTTCGTTCGCATTGCAGTCAAAACTTGAGATTATTTTTTGTCAAACGCATCATATCTGAAACGTAAAATTTTTAATGACTTATCCCCATTTCAAAGTCCACAAAGTGAAATCCATCAATTCATTCTTTACCACTATAATACTAACAAGACAAGCGATGTACGTATAACATAACTTTGCGACGCGTTATTGGAACCACCGTTGCAGTGTAAAAGCAATAAATATTACACATTCTGAATTTGTGTATTTGTAGCCTTAGGTATCCAACATGAAATGCAAATGTTTTGTAATGTCATCTGTGGCCTGCACCGCTCTAGAATATTTTATTCGTCCAGTGGGAGCCGAGTTGTTCCATGCGGACAGACGGACGGATTGCCAGACGGAGAGATGTACCTACAAACTGACGGACGGACAGACAGACATTACAAAGCTAATATTCGCTTTTCGGAAATTATCCGAACGCGCCTAAAAGCTACAGAATGGATTTGTGCGGCCAAAAATGTTTAATAACATAACACTGTATTAAATTGCACAAATTTGACCTAAAAAACTGTCATCTTCTCCTTATTAAATTATGAATAGGGAGCCAAAGTCAATTTGTTCCGCTAATATATTTTCCACCTTAAAATTTCGTTCCTACGTCTTGTTGTGACTGCAGGGTGCAAGAAATTAAACTGTGTAATACGGACAGCATTACAAACGACGTAATATTCAGAGGAATTTTTGAGAAACTGGATAAAACGTTCAAAGATATCAAACGGGACATGCATACAGCATGGCGATTACTTAAATGTAACTTTCCTTCAGCAGAACTGTACAAAATTCATAGACATATAAAATCAAATACGTAAGTCAGTAAAATGGCCTGTACAGTGAAATAATACAGATGTTCAAATAATGCGTGAGGGTGGAAACAGCAGCAGTGTCATCCTGTGTGACTTGTGATCTCACATGATGACACAGTGCAAAACAGCAAGGAGATCCTCTGTCTCATTATCTCATATGACACAGTGCGCAGAAGCAATGAGACCCTCTGTCTCACGATTTCATATGATGACACAGTGAAAAACAGCAAGGAGACCCTATGTCTCATGACCTTATATGACACAGCGCGCAGAAGCAATGAGATCCTCTGTCTCATTATTTCATATGATGAAAATGTGTACCAGCAATGATGGCCTAAGTGTGTCCCATAATCTTACATTATGACAGTGTAGCTGGAATGAGATTCTTTGTCTCATGATTTGATATGACGTCAGAATGCAGCAGAATAAGATACTTTGTCTCATGATTTGACGTGATGACACAATTCAGCAGCAATGAGATCCTTTGTCTCTTGCCCTCATATGATGACAGTGCAGCAACAATTACACCTTGTGTTCACCATGATCTCATACGATGACAGCAAGTCTCAAGCATGCTGTTCCCGTCTCAAAAGAACGCAGGTTATAAACTGTATTTCTGGAGGCCAGGCGTGATATATAAGTAATCCAGCGGATTTCGTCAAACCCACAGTACGGCACCACTCACTTTTCACAGCAATCCTCCGATATTATCGACTGTCTAGTTCCGTTCCTTCACCCAATGTATCCTCAATATACGAGCACATATCCCTCTAACAGGATGGTCAAAATTATTAGACTTCAAACCACAACACTTCCTGTATTCTTACTTCATTGGTAAACATAATGACCTTTCCAAATCTGCCTTCACTACGGCGATACAGAACTCAATATGTACAGTTCAACTGGAAAGGATAAAGGGAGCCAAACTTATACTAAAGAATCATACTTAGTGAAATTAAATTGCTGCACTACTGGAAGACAAAACGAGGACACAAAGAATAGTCAACAGTGAAACATGAAAACTATCACAATTCGAGTAAGAAATTGAATTACAGCCAACACTGCAACGCCATTATTCACAAGACACCAGTTACCCGTCTAAACAAGAAATGACTCGAATTTTCATATTGTATTCACACTAGGTTACGCAAAATGAAAGCAGCCCATAAAAGGCCGACTTTAAGATTCATTTTAAAGCAGCCCACAGCCCTGTCAGCAAACAGTCTTGCCTTTAGGTGCCCTACCTACAGTTACGGACTTTCCATACGTTACAGGCACGCTATATTCCCCTCATATCCATCTCTACTTGACAACCGTACTAATATTTTGTGAGGAACACAAATTATGAAACTCTTCGTTTCGCCTCCCCCCCCCCCCCCCCAAACCCCCCCCGCCTGGGGGGGTGACATTTTTATAAATTTTATTGGTTTCATTAATTTCATTTTTTTCGTTTTTCTTACCCCCCCCCCAAGCCACAAAAAAGAAACACAATCCCTGGTGGGGGGGGGGG
>Ga0123354_10015510_pt1 | contig 11902 bp, 4 predicted proteins | sample TergutLab28metaG_2_FD_97872 | JGI IMG/M metagenome (GOLD analysis project Ga0123354, IMG submission 97872) | Labiotermes labralis P4 segment gut microbial communities from Petit-Saut dam, French Guiana - Lab288 P4 | ecosystem: Host-associated > Arthropoda: Insects > Digestive system > Gut ... | reverse complement strand
CTCTATTTTTTTGTTTATTTTTTCTCCGAAATAAACAGGGGGTTGTGTGGTTTTTTTTTTTTTTTGTTGATTTTTGTGGTTTTTTTTTTTTTTTTGTCATCAATTTCTGGGGGGGGGGGGGGGGGGGGGGGGAGGATGATAGGTGTACGTCTGCACACTTGTCCCCCTCAAAATAACTTTTGAACCAATTGATTGTCACAGACTTAGTATGACCATCATACCAGTATTTCACCCTACATTTATACTTCTTAAATTTCATACCATCAGAAATATCAAAGTGGTGTGCATGTTAAAATGTCTCAAGTAGAAGTGCCTTTAGGAAACTTCTGATAAAAATATTTTTATAGAATATAAAACATGTTTGCTGCACAAAATGTTCTGTATGTTTACTTTGTTTTATGGGAATAACTACTGAATCATTTGAGCCAGGCACAAGAAATTTTATATGGAGGTAGACCATCAAAATTCTCATGCAGGCACTTTGAATAGTTGTTATACATTAACACTGACCAGTGTGTGTTTTATGAGACTTGTGGATGTATCTGACAAATCAAACATGGCTGGACTGTGTGTCAGTGGAAAATTTGAGCAGATATGATGACTTTATAGTCGAATTTTTAATTTATAGATACAGTTAGCCTCACCATACAAGTTAAAGCTCTTGAAAGAAAAAGGACGTTGTAAATTCTAACCAGAATTTCCTGTTTAATTCTTTTTTCAAACACAGACAGTAGTTTTTACACATGCCTAATATATATCTGTACTCTGCATTGCATCATGGGATTGATGTTTTATGTGAGCAGAGTATGTTTTCCTCCCATTTGAACTGTCGTAGTTTCAGAGTGTGTATTGTGATTGTGTATGTAGATTTATGTCCATCTATCCCCCTTCCAAACTTCTTGGCACCGATGTTAAGTTCTGTTTTGTGTGTCTAAAAGTTCCTTACTTGAAAGTTAAATCAGAGTAAAATAATTTCACAAAACCTCCTCGCTGTACAACAAGTGGACAGACTGCACAAAGTGTGCATTTTTTTTAAGATGTAGTTTATACCATTAGTGCCTAGGTTGCAGACCAGACTCCTGGATAGTTGTAGTTACATTCCTTGTAAGAGCAGACTTTTTTTGTTCATCACCACATCCAGAATGGCTCTGAGGCTCACCCTACCTCCAATCCAAGCATATGAGGGCATCTTTCCAGGTGTAGAATGGCTGGGGCATGAAGCTGACCACTAACAGCATTGCATTGTTGAGATTAGGATTGTAAGGACTTTTTTTTATGTGTGTGTGTGTCAGTGGTATGAATAGGTAATATCAATATCGGTCTCAACACAGCTACCTTTATTACACAGTAAAGGTAGTTGTGTTGAGACTGATATTGATTTTACATATTCAATGTATAGAACTTTATCCCCACTAATATATTTCCATGTCATTTTGCTTCATTAATTAAGCACAGGGAGAATAGTACCTTTTATGCTTCTTTCACAGAATCATTTTGTAAATGGTTTATATTCAAGAAGATATAAAGGAAATTATTTTATGCTCTACAGTATCTCTGCTATTTATATCTATGCTAACAACAAAATTTTCTCTGCACTAAATCAAAGTGAAGACCAAAAGAAGATGCAGAATCAAAGAGGCACTGAGAAGTGTTTCCTGAAAGCTTAACTGCACCTGTCCATCCCTCTATGCTTTCCAAAACCAGATAAAATTATTTCTGTGATTCTTATATTTAGATAAATGCATTGCTTCACAGTTTCAGTGCCCAAAATGCTAAAGATTCACAGTGGAAAAGATGACCCAATATGCTGATACAATGCCATCACACTCCTGCCATATAGTAATTTTTGTCACAGTGGTCTCACTTCCTCTTAGCACTTGTTGAGTTTGGTTCTGTGGCATAGAGACTATCATACCTTATGAATTTATCCACAGACCAAGTATCATTTTGCGATGAGGTTTAGGTTCTAAAATATTTTTGCATGCCAGATGACATACTTTCATTAGCAACATGGCACTATGCGTTATGTTACTTCACTTAGAACCAGTATTGATCAGAGAGCGTTTAGGAGAATATTTGGACCTAGGGAAAATTAGGAGCTTCATGCTTTGAACTCTTGAGATGATGAGTGGGACCTGTAGCGTGCATGGAAGAGAAATTGATCTTAAAATGAATGGCATGAGAGGACATGTGGATAGAATTTACTGCTCTCAGGATAAGGCTCCAGTGACAGGCTATACTCACAGAATAAACCTTCAAGTTTGATAAAGGTGAGCTGAGCAACTGTTAGTTTCTTGAAGACTGCTGCATGGGATTAGTTCATTACCTGTATGACTTAAAAACAGGTAAATACAATTGATGTCAAGTGTCATGTTATCTGGGTACCTGTTTTGGGCAAACACAGCTGCCAGTTTGTATTTAATGCTGTATTTGATTCGAATAATATTGTCTATACACTTTACAGCATTGTATTGGTGCAATAATGTAAAAATTTCCACCACATTTAAGTTAATAGGGGAGAAGGTGTTATACAGTGGAGTAAAACTGGAGATTTGTAAAATCATGTTCAAACACTGGCTAGTCCACATTATAACCATGGATTGTACCGATTTTTAGACTGTGATCCAGAATTATTGTAGTACTGGAAGTACAAAGTAGGTGATATTTTAATGTTAAATGTGTACATTTCTGAAGTACATGATAGAGTTATTTAATTACCTCAGTTCATGAAACACTCAGGAAATGTAACTGATTACAGACCATAGTGTGACAGAGTTAAGAACTGCTGCTATTCATTGTATTTGCACACTGTGTGCAGTAACATACAATGTAATTAAATGCAACAAATCTGTCATATTACACACTCACTATGTATAATGTAAAAGTTTGTTTCTGATGCCTGTAGCTACCACTGTTATAATGTTGCTGTCCTGCAACTGTACCATGCCATTTAAGGTTTGCACTTACTCTGTGATGGTCATAAGTGGGAACTGCATGAGTAGTTCCTTGTGAAACAGCCATTGTGAAAGCTGTTCAAATTTACATTAACCAGAAATATTTTATGTTGTATCATGCTGTGTTATTATGTTTCCATTATGGAAGTTTGGTAATGTCATATTGAAATACATTCTGGCTTATCAGTCACAGTCTGTATAGAATTGTTAAAAGTTGGTATGTATTGGGCTTAACTGTGTAGACCATTGGCGGTTTGTCATTATGTACAGTAAAGCCTCATTAATTTGAAAATAAAATAAAGTGGTTACACATTTACAAAATGGAATTTCTTGTCCTTCAGCACATATTTTAAGTACAGTCAAATCCCTATTTATTTTTCGTGTATGGAACAGTGGGCTTGAACGTTTAAGTGAAGTAAACTGTAAATGTGGGAACTGAGATTATAAGGCTAGGAATTCAGAAACTGAATGTTAAGTAAGGGTAAAGCTAATATCTTGAAACATTAAGTGTTTAAGCTTTGACACTTAGAAGACTGGAAAATGAACCCACATTGCCACCAAAAGACATATTACTGTAAAGAAATTGTTGTCATGTTGAAACAGGCTTATTTTTGAAAGAGCATAAACTTCTGAAAGTTAATTTTCTCAAGAATGAGTGCCAAGGTTTTCATTAATTTTTTAAACATATGTTAGCCAACAGCCATACCATGTTGATAACACCAGTTCTGGTCTGAAACATACACTACAGATGGCCAATATTTGAATATGGAAAACTGTGCTGATGAAATGAGAGAATACAGAATTTGGCAAAATAAGGAACTAAAAAGACCACCATCAGAGTATAGGTCATACTGGATTTGTTGACAGTCAGTATAATGTTAAGTGATGACATTCACATACTTTATAATGATGATGATGATGGATAGTGTGTCAAAGACATTGGTTTAAATAAAATGTGGTTTCCATATTTGAGGGTCTGTTGACACCATAGTGAGAAAAACAAGAGAAATATTAGTGCAATTAAATAGTGACTGCACTGTGTCATGCAAAACACCCAGCTTTTTGAATGAGATATCTTGCAGGGATTCTGAACTTGTCCGACAACAGCATATTACCATATAATCTACAACCCTGTGTTCATAATGACATGCTGACTGGAATAGGAGTTTCATTTGTGTAGGGACTTTACAGTCATCCTAAACTTAACAGACTTCATGGAACAAATGGAGCATAACAAACAACAATTAAGGTGATTTGTTTGTATCATGAAATGCATGAAAACTTGAAATGCAGATGAGAAATACTATTTTTACCATAACATAATAAAATTTTTCCCTGATTCATCATGTGAAAAACAAGGGGTCTCTGTATAACTATGCATGAAGCTGAACATATTCTATATAGGTATTTTCCTGAAAATGTATGATTGTGACAGAGGGTCATCCTGTATATCAGTAAATATGATGTATGTTATTCTGAATGTGTTTCTAATATGAATGGGAATGCAGTTTGTATAATGAGATTCGGTTTTATATTTTGACAGTCTTTCGTCACATAAATGAAATAAGAATCATAAGACTGCCTCTTTGTTTGTCTTTAATAATAGGTTTTAAGCATTACAAGAGCTAATCTGTTTTCAGATGACTGGTGACAGATTTCTTGCTGGCAGGAAACATTCTGTTTTATTATGTGATGCTTGAGTAAAATTAAATACACATCTAGTTGGTAGGACTGTACGTCTTTGCATTTCCATTATTCCTGTTACATGTTTTGGCCGTAAAGAAGTCGAGATGTGTAGCAGGAATATCAGAAAAGGGTGTACAGTTGTGCTGACTAAAGGTGTGTAAGTGTATTTAATTATGATACAATGTGATGCCTCAGCAAGTGTGATGTTTGAGGTTATGGCAGTGATGAATATGAGTACTTTCTTCTGGGATGTGGCACCATGTAGTTCAGTAGACAAGTACCAATGTTTTGAAGGAACATAGTTATTCCATCTTCCCTGCACATGGAGGTAGCAGCAAGTTTGTGTGAAACATTTGTGCATAATTATAGTAATCTTCACCTTAGAATGTTATGTGGAGAGCATAATTGTAAGAGCTTTCCACATAGCACTAGAGCATATCATTTGAGGTTCCAGAGATTCCCATATGTATCAGATAGTTAACAGTGTTTTAATACCAGTTATAATGGAGTGGTGTGCACCATCAATTTGTGGGATGGAATGAAAAATAATTGTGAAGTTATAGGAAGTTACCTGAATTATATTTGCACATAGTAAGTATAAGAAGCAAATTATATGTTAAGTGTGCTTCTTATCAGTCTTTTCATTTTGATATTTGATGAGTTTACATATGTTAATGATGTTCTACTATTCTTAGAATTTCTTTCTAGTAATGTATATCTATTTTTAGGCAGGCATGTTGACTTTCATTTGTACCTTTATCCATAAACATATAGAATTTATGTATGTCATGTAAGAAATTTTCCACCAAGAGATCACAGGGTATCTTTCACTTCATTAGCTAAAACTAGCAACAAAAATTGCTTCACATTGCAAAATGCAATCTTCAGTATATTGCTATACAATATACCATTTTAATGATTATCTTCACAGATGGGAGCAATTAATTTGTGAGACAAATGTAGTAAAGGATGTTAGAAGGCACAGCTGTGTATTGTCATGTAGTTTTGGAATTCCTTTTAAACAGAAGTCTGAAACAAAGAAATCTTGCATTTTGGATTTAACATATGTCTATTTCAAAACATTTTTTAATTAATAGTTCTAGATGTTCTAAAATTACTAACATTTGCTAATGTGCATTTCATAATTATCACAGTTTCCATTTCTGCCACCCTCTGTGTAATGTATTAAATCCAACTATACTAAGTTCCCAGTGTGCTGAATGCGTATAGGTTTCATATTTTGACATAAAGAGTATTTGATGGAGTACCATTGATCTAAAGAAAAGTTAAAAGAGGAAGGTCATTTCATATACAAATTTTCAGCCACAGGAGAGAAAATGTGCATACTTGAAGGTTATTCTCTACACTGAATTTGTAGAAGAGGAAAACATTTAATTACATGATTTTCTGCACCTGTTTGTTTTAAATGTTGTGTTGACAGTCTTCTATTTAAAGGAAATGAGAAATGAGTAACCTGCAGTACTGTTTTGGGAAATGGATGAAAAAAGAAGCACACCAAACTCCTGAGCACTCTCAGTAAATATAATAGTAGCACCATTGTAACAGTGACATATAATGAGCTTGTGTCAGTTATGTACTGAAAGGGTGGGGTTTAATTTCTATTCATATTATATATACTAAGGACTGAATTTTTTACTTCCTGGTTGCTATGTCAAGAGTTTGTAATAGCCAGAATTTTTAACCTTTCAGTACAGGAATAATATTCCCATAGTGATATGCACAAAGCAGGAATTTAAATGGGGACTGGAAAGTAGCAGGTATATTTATATGATATTTGGCATTTTGAGCATCATACTGCATGTTACGTATACAGTATATAACATTCGGTGCCATGGGGTTAATTTTCAAAGTCATAACAGAACTCGGTAATATTTTCTTGGGCTAGCAGCCACATCAGGTTGTTAAATGGCAAGTAAACCACCATTTTGAAACCGTATGTGTCCTCATTATCAGTTCCCTGATGACGATGACAGAGATGGTACTCAAAACTTCTGTTTACTAACCATTTAACAACCTGATGTGGCCACTAGCCTGAGCAAATTTTATTGAAATTAGTTACCATGAAAATTTCAAATTATATATCCTAATAGAACAACACTGTAAACAAATCATTATGTATACCCTTAGTCACACTGTTAATAATGAATCCGATGAGGTGAAGGCATAATGGTTTAACTTTGTTACATCTAATGTTGTTACACTTCATATTTTGTTATTTTCCACTTGTTATTTGCTGTTGTAAATACAATATAGATTTTATCTAAAATACCTTCAAGGTATGTCGTACCTTTAGTGGGCACCTTTATGGAATAAAAGCCTTGTGTTTCCCATATGGTGATCCTGGTAACCACTGTTCCATTGTTTCACAGTTTAATACACCAAACTGTACAAAATCAGTCACATACTTAACATATCTGGAAAATAACACACCAACTTCCAATGAAGAAAAATGAAAACATTTCATCCCATTACTTTTAACTAATGGGATGAAATGACAAAATGTGTTTCTGTTGATCTTTCATAACACAGCTTACCCACATCACCTCTTTCTCCCATCACTGTAATTGTAATATGGCCAACTGTTGCTAGCAATTTTACTGGTGCCTCAGAGGAATTCTGGAAGCAGGCTAGTTCTGCAGTGTAAAGTAGTTTCTGCTAAAGTATTAATCAGTATGTATGATATTTTCTTGTAATAAAAGCCAACGAGATATTTTCTTATAATAAAAGCCAACGAGATGCACTGTTTCTCAGCTTTATTTGGCCCTCTCAAGATCAAGATAAGGATATTATAAATATAATAGTTTACATTATTGTCTGTTGTCTCTTGTATTATTCTTAATAATTATCGATTATCGTTAATATACTTTTTATCTGACAGTGTTTCATATCCGAATGCCCCTTGAGGGATGTCATGGATTGATGAAATGTATGTATGTATGGGAAAGAACTCTACGTGTTTCAGACAGATTTACTGTCCATCATCAGGAGTCAGGAGTTCCATCATGACCTCGTTAGCAGATGGCAAAATAACTAGTATGACAAATACCTATTGCTGTGAATACAGTATTAAGACTCCTGATGATGGACAGTAAATCTGTCCAAAACATGTAGAGTTCTTTACCAAATAAAGCTGAGAAATAGTGCATCCCACTGGCTTTTATTATAAGAATATATCACAGTGCACGGTCCTCTGAATGTCAAAATCAGTATGTGTGAATTTCCCACTGGCTTATGAGCCTCAGCAGTGTGCTGAGAGTAGAATCTAGTACTTACTCTAACAATCTGTGTCACTATCTGATGATGAGGCACATTAATGAAAATTGCTCACGATAAACAGATGTTCTCACAAACTACCATGGTTTTTAATCCTGTTTTGTCAAGCCTAGTGTTACAGGCTGTGCAAAGTTTCTTAAAAATGTGCCCAAGAAAAGTGACCAAGTGTGTTAAAAATTAAATATTTTGTACAATGGGATTGGGGTCCTTGCAAATTAATACTAAGTTTATAGTCTTCTGGGGTATTATAAAGCACATTTTTGTGCATAGGGAACTGCAATTTGGAAAAAGTCTTGGCACCGACTTTAAGGTAGAAACCTGTTCTGCCCTGGAGGTGTAGGCAGTATATTCTTTGAAATGTTGTAACCAGCTGTCACATGACATGGCACCATAATCTAGAAAATCAAAATTTTACTGGAGGCAGGTTTTCTAAATAAGTTTTGAAAGCAATTTAAAGTCACATGTACTTAAGAGTCAACACCTTACAAAGAATCGGTTAGTACAAGTTCCAGAGAACAAGACAAGATGAGCATATTCTGATAAAGCTTGTTTTCATAGTACAGTGCATAGTGATTAGGCAGTGACATTAACTTTATCTGACACCTGTTTTGACATGACAGCAGTTGAGTGCAGTGCTTACTGCTATTTCTGTCTGTCATAAGTCAGGGTCTGAGCATTTCAGTTCAATGTACTGCACTTAATATCAGGATTTTGTTTGGCTTGCAGACACATGTTACATCTAACAGACTTGCTGTTCATTGTATATTGAATTTTTGTATGTCAAGTGAGCAGATGGCAAGTAACTAGCAACAGTTGGCAATTAAAAAATATCCCTGTACCTTCTTTGTCCCATCTTATTTACTCATTTAGATTATTAAATGGCACAGTAAGCAAGATTGGACTGGAGTGATCTGGCTTAGGATATGGACAGGTGATGGGCTCGTGTGAACACAGTAATGAACCTTTGGATTCATAAAATGTGGGGTATTTCCTAGCCAGCTTAAGGCCTGTTAGCTTCTCAAGGACTCTGCTGCATGGAGCTACTGCGACTCAGTAGCACTCAGTGGTAGAAGGATTAGTGAATAATTATTCCCTATTATAATAAATTGGAAATAAGGAAATAAACTGTTGTGCCCTCCAATACTTGCCCTGGTTCAGCATTGCAACCATTTCTTACCAGCACCTTCAAAGATGAACAAATCATACAGGTTCTCAAGTGATCTATCCACATTTATTATCCCATTTCAGAATCAGACAGAGATACATGTTTATTCAGTATTTAAAGGAATTCTGACACTTTTTACTGTACAAAGAATGATGATGTATGTGAGAAATGCAGACATCACATATGAAGAATATGTTGTTTATACATGTCACAAGTATTGTCAGTGAACCTAGAAATTTCTCTTTTCTTCAGATTACTGGCCTCCATTTACCTGTTTCTGGTAGATGTGATTCTTTTAGAGTATGGGGCGTGTGCCCATTAAATAGAAGACAGTGAAGTTAAAAAAGAAAGACACTGGTTTTAATTTGATCAGTTTATTAAACGTCACTATACACTTTCTCTGTAGCTATCTATGTCACCATGTGGACAATAACTGTGTTTCAGTCACAAACTATTAATCATTAGTTCACAGTGATTTGTGTCCACATAGGTGTTAACCAAAATTACTGTCACCTCTGATTTAAATGTATAAGTTGGATAGGTGTTTTTGTGATGTTTACTGTGAACATTGATCCAAGTCCTTTACTTTAAGGTGCAACAATGCATACATCCTGTACCTTCAGATAATTTAAATGCAAGTGACTACAGATCCTCAAAGCCAAACTTACTGTAAATTTCACACAAATTTCATTCATTTTATGTGGCTGCACACAACTTCAGGCACAACCCAGTTTTGGCTAAAACTGTCCCTGGTCACTCTGCTGAGCCCTGATTGTCTATTTTCCTTAGAAGCAGCACAGACATTCAAAGTAGGCACAGAATCGCATATGCCTGGGTACTTCAAATTATCAAAGTTAATTTCAAAAGTTTGTCAAATGTAACCAATTAATTAAGGCAGTAGCATTGTTAGGTGCCAAACCATCAATTCGGGAAAAATGAATGTCCAGCTGAGTCAGCCGTCTTGTCCTTTGAGGACAGCCTCCTTTGAAACCTCACAACTTGCAGGTAAATTCAAAACACAGCTGCAGTGAATATATTTGTAATATGCCTATTCTTACAGAAGCAGCATGCTAGGTTTGAACTAAAATTGCTTGGGAAGTTCATCTACAGTTCAGGTAGTAAAGTTTACATGGCTATAATGGATGAACCATATAGCTTTGATGCAGGAGACAAGAAATTTGTATATAAACTGCTTGGAAAGAAGATACATGGAAAAATGAGGAAGTGGGACAAAAACATAAAGATGGCTCTTACAAAAATAAGTCTAGTGACAAAAGTGGATAGAACCTGATCAGTATGATGTTCAGTGGTCATCATCATAAACATCAAGGATTGGACCCTTTGATCTGTTCCATCTCCAGAGTTACAGCTGCACACGCCAACACTACTTCGGTCTTCCAATTGTTCTCCTTCCTTGTGTGTAGTGGTATGATTTCAAAGGGATTCGGTTTTGTGGCATTCTTTGCAAGTGTGAAAGTCAGTTCCATCTGTATTCATCTATCTTGTTTAGTATGCCTGTAATCCATAGTTCGCAGCGTATTTAGTCATTTGTTTTGTGGTCATAAAGGGTGTAGCCTGCCAGAGGTCTCAGTAACTTCATTTCTGCCATGTCAATTCTTCATCTTTGTAAAGCTGTTAGAGTCCAATTTTCTGACCCATATAAAAGTGTACGTAAAACTAGTGTGTTGTATATTTTCAAAATAGTTTCCGTTCTCACTTTCTTAATAATAGTTCTCTTAATAGTACCTATTGTAAAAATTTTGCTAATTTAAATTCTGCATCATTGGAAAATTGGTAAGATATACTGCAACCTAGATAAGTAAATTGGCTAACTTGTTCTAGTGTTTCATCATTTATAATAATTTTTGTTCTTAGGTGATCTGTTCCAATGAAACCAAATACTTTCGTCTTTTTTGTAGAAATTTCCAAATTGTATTCTTTAGATATGTTATATAATAAATAGACTGCCTTTTGTAAGTTGTCTTCTGTGTCAGAAATAATAAACTGGTCATCTGCAAATAACAGTGTGTTGAAAATTAACTCATTAAAATATTTACTAGTTTTTAGTTTCTGTAACCAAGTCCTAGTAACTTCATCCAAATATAAGTTTAATAAAACAGGTGATAGTGGGCATACTTGTCTCACCCCTTGGATAATAGATCTAGAATCTTCAGATATTCCATTACCTGCATTAACTCTTATAATGTTTTCCGTATATATTTTCTGAATTATTGTAATTAGATGAGTTGGAATTCCTTTACTTAACATAATAGTCCATAATTTCTCTGTCCACAGTCACAGGCTTTTTTAAAATCATTGAACGCAATATATGTGGGGATGTTAAATTCTCTATGTTTTTCAATTATTTGTGAAGCTGAGAATATGCAGTCCATGCAGGATCTGCCTTTCCTAAATCTGTTCTGCTGTTCTAATAGTAGGACCTCTGCAATTACTGTTAATCTCTTTGCAATAATTTTTGAATAGATTTTAACAAGCTAATACCTCTATAGTTATCTGGGTTATTTCTGTCTCCTTTTTTGTGTATCGGTATAACAATGGCTGTCCTCCATTCTTCAGGAATGTCTCCATAAATCCAGCAAACATTTAGGAAATAAAAAAATTTATGTAAAAAACTTTTTGGTGCATGTTTGTACAACTCATTATTAATCCCGTAATTTTCTGGCTTTTAATGCTTTTATAGTTGTTTCCAATTCTTCCATTGTAATTAAGTCAACACAATTTTCTGTTAATTTTGCACGTTTCCCTTCTGTGGTGTTATCATTAAATTGTTTAGTCCAAAGTT
>Ga0123354_10015509_pt1 | contig 11902 bp, 13 predicted proteins | sample TergutLab28metaG_2_FD_97872 | JGI IMG/M metagenome (GOLD analysis project Ga0123354, IMG submission 97872) | Labiotermes labralis P4 segment gut microbial communities from Petit-Saut dam, French Guiana - Lab288 P4 | ecosystem: Host-associated > Arthropoda: Insects > Digestive system > Gut ... | reverse complement strand
TGGTTTCGGCGCTGAGGGTGATTGGAAGACGGCGGTGTTGGTGCGGGCCGCGAAAGCGATGGCGCAGGGCCTGCCGGGTGGGGCGTCCCTGATGGAGGACTACACCTACAACCTCGTCGACGGTCAGGAGAAGATCCTGGGCGCGCACATGCTGGAAGTCTGCCCGTCGCTCACGACGAAAACACCGCGGGTGGAGATTCATCCGTTGGGTATCGGCAACCGGGATGATCCGGTGCGGTTCGTGTTCGACGCCGATCCGGGGCCGGGCATCGTCGTCGCGATGTCTGATATGCGTGACCGGTTCCGTCTGGTCGGCAACACCGTGACGATCACAGGCCCGGACGCGCCGATGCCCATGTTGCCTGTCGGGCGGGCCGTGTGGGTGCCGGACCCCGATTTGTACACGTCGGCGGCCTGCTGGATCATGGCGGGGGCGGCCCATCACACGGTCATGTCGACGGCGTTGACGCCCGAGCATTGGCGCGAGTTCGCCCGGATGGCCGAAACAGAGTTCGCCCTGATCACGAAAGACACCACCAGAGACAACTTCGAGGACCGCCTACGCTGGAACGCCGCCTACTACCGACTCGCCAGAGGCATCTAGCCCGCCTGGGCGGCCATACTTCTTTATAGGCGTATGTGGTGGCGATGACTGCGGGCATTGAGACATCGCCCGGTCAGCGCAGCAGCCATGATTTCGCGGTTGAGCCGGGGGTGGCATTTTGTGCTCAGTCGTTGACGTTGCGCCGTCCGGTGGCGCCGGTGGCGTATGACTGGATCGAGTTTGTGGTGGTGCGGCGGGGCCGGTGTGTGTTGCGTCATCGGGATGAGGGTTGCCGTGTGCGGGCGGGGCCGGGTGATGTGTTGTTCGTGATGCCTGATGTGCCGTATGGGCTGGATCCGGATGGCGAGGTCGAGGTGACGCGGGTGTTCGCGTCGGCGGAGGTGATGGTTGAGTGTGTCCGGTTGGCGCATCCGCAGTACCGGTTGGATAGTGTGACGGCGCCGTTGTTCGCCCGGCGGATGTATCCGGAGGCGTCGCAGATGGTCAGTATCGGGCGGGCTGGGCGGGCGGCGTTGTTTGACGATTTGGATGGGTTGGCGCGGTTGACGGCGGGTAGGGTGTTGCAGGCGCGGTGGGTGGAGGCGACGAGCTATTTTTTCGGGGCGGCGATGTGGTTGGCCCCGCAGTTGGCGACTGGGCCTGGCTGGGTGTTGGAGGATCAGGCGGTTTTGGAGTCGAAGCCGACGCAGGCGTCGTTTTATTGGTTGCGGCCTTTGTCTCCGCAGGTGCGTCAGGCGCGGGCTTTGATCGATGCCTCTTTCACGCGGGCGTTGACTGCCGCGTGGTTGGCGCGTCAGGTGTCGATGTCGGTGTCGGGGTTGCGTCACCGGTTCGCGGCGGAGACGGGTAAGACGCCGCGGGCGTATTTGTTGTCGCTTCGGGTGCAGCAGATGGCGCGGTTGTTGTTGGCGACGGATTGGAGTGTTGAGCGTATCGCGCGCGATGTGGGTTGGGCGGATCGGGGTAACGCTGTGGACGTGTTCACGCAGGCGGCTGGCGTGTCGCCGTCGGAGTTCAGGCGCCGTTTCCGTACTGGCGGCTCTTGCTGGGCGGGCGGCGGCGCGGGCAGTCTGCTCACTTTCCACGGCTGACCGGATCGTGACGGGTCTGTGTTTTTTGGTGTCTCCGTTTGTGGCGGGTTGGGGCGTGTTTGTGGCGGAAAGGCGCGTTTCCGCCGGGTGGGTGTTGAAAAGCGGCGGCCCGTGGGGCGTGATTGGTGGGCGCGCTGTGGCTTTGGCCGGTTCGACGGTATGTGGCTTGCCGCCGGGGTTGTGGCGCGCACCTTGTGGGTGTTGTCACGTTTCCTGGGGAAGGGCGGTCGTGGTGTCGGATATGGATTGGCGCGATCAGCGTGAGGCGAGACTCGACGCGTTGCATGAGAGGCTGGCGGGCGCTGTCGGCTCGCTGGTGACGGGCGAGGATTGGGTGCGGGCGATGAGTTTCGCCGCCCGGTTCCGGTCGCGGTCGTTCAATAACACGCTGCTGATCTGTGCGCAGCACGCCGAACGGTTCGAGGCCGGGTCGGTGTCACAGCCGTGGCCGACCTATGTGGCGGGGTTTCGGCAGTGGGAGTCGTTGGGCCGGGAGGTTGTGAAAGGCCAGCGCGGCTATATGATCCAGGCTCCGGTGACGAGGCGGTGGGCGGTCGAGCCGGGCGGTGACGGGGCGGGCCGGCGGTTGGGGTTCAGGGAGCCGGCGGGGCCGGGTGAGCGGGTCCGGATGCGGGTTGTGGGTGTGAAGCCGGCGTATGTGTGGGATGTGTGTCAAACTGTCGGCGACCCGGTGCCGGCGCGGCCGTTGCCGGTGTTGTTGGAGGGTGAGGCGCCGCCGGGTTTGTGGGATGGCCTGGCGGGGCAGGTGGAGGCGGCCGGGTTCGGCCTGGTTTTGGTGGGGTCGGCGGCGGATATCCATGGCGCGAACGGTGTGACTGATTTCTCGGACCGGACGGTGCGGGTCCGCACGGACATGGATGACGCGGCGCGGGTCAAAACGTTGGCGCATGAGGTGGCGCATGTGAGGATGCATGAGCGGTCCGATGAGGACGCGTTGTTCCATCGCGGGATCGTGGAGGTTGAGGCGGAGTCGGTCGCGATGATGGTCGGCGCGGCCCATGGCATGGCGACGGACGGCTACACGGTGCCGTATGTGTCGGTGTGGGCGACGACCGTCAACGGCAAGACGCCGGTCGAGGTGGTGCAGGCGACCGGCGCGAGGGTGCGGGCGGCGGCGTTGACGATTCTGGACGGCTTGGACACCGTCCAGGCCGGCGGCGGCGACCCCCCGGGCTTGGACCGGGCCGCGCCGGCCGTCCCGCTAAGGGGGACGTCCGCGGCGTTTTCGGCGGGCCGGGCGGCGGCGTTGGCGGGGCGGCCGGCGGATGGAATGGCGGCCATCGCATGAGTGTGACACCGGGCGGGGCGGCGCGGACGGTCGCCGCCGCTCAAAAGATGCCGCTGCGCGAGGCGGGGCCGTTCCTGGCGGCCAACGGTGTGCCGGTGTTCCCGTGCGCCCCGGGCGGGAAGGTTCCTTTGGTGGAGCACGGCATGTTGGGGGCCAGCGTCGACGCGACCGTGGCGGGGCGTTGGTGGCGGCGGTGGCCGGGGGCGAACATCGGTGTGCCGACGGGGGCGGTGTCGGGGTTCGACGTGGTCGATGTGGATGTGCGCCCGTCCGGTTCCGGTTTCGGGCCGTTCCACCAGGCGGTGGGCAGGCTTGGCGCCGACGGCTGGCTGATGCGGGTGTTGACGCCGTCCGGCGGTATGCATTTCTACTATCCGGCCGATCCTGGGCGCAGGCAGCCCAACTGGGTGTCGGGCTGCCATGTGGACTTTCGGGGCGCGGGCGGCTACATCATCGTGCCGCCGTCGCGGGGGCTGTGCGGGCATGGGTTGCCCCAGCCGTACACGCTGGTCGAAACCCGCGACGGGGGACGCCCGGTGGACGCGGATGGGTTGCGCCGGATGGTGGATCCGGGGTGGGCCAGGCGCCGTCTGGCCCGCCGTCTCGACACGCTGGCGGGTGGCGGGCGCCGGCCGGGCGGGTGGGACGCCGCGTTGGCCGCGTGGATGGCCGCCCGCCCTGAGGGCGAGCGGAACGCCGCCTTGTTTTGGGCCGGCTGCCGGATGGCGGAGGCAGGCAGGCCGCTCGACGCGGCGTTGGCCGTGTTGGGGCGGGCGGGCCGCGACGCCGGCCTCGTGGACAAGGAGATCGCGGTGACGCTCCGCTCCGCCTACCGGCACGCCGCCCCCACCCCGGGCGGGCCTGGCGCGGCGGCCGGGCCGCTGCTCCCGCCCGGCGCGGCGGGTGTGGGGCCGCGCCCTTTCCAGGCCGGGCGGTGAGCCTGTGAGCACGTCGGGGGGAACAGGCGGCCAGCCGAAACGGTCCGGCCTGGTGACAGGTGTCGGCATTTTGGGGACGGTGTTCATCGCCGGGTTCGCTTTCTGGTTGTCGTTCACCGCGTTGACGCACCTGGCCAGGCGGGCCGGCATCGCCGAGGGGCAAGCCTGGGCGTGGCCTTTGATCGTGGACGGCATGATCGTCGTCGCCACCGTCGCCGTCGTCGCGCTGCGCGACCGGAAAGGCCACGGCTACGCCTGGCTGCTGCTGGGTTGCGGCGCCGGGGTGTCGGTGACGGCGAACGCCGTGCAGGCCGCGATGCCTCCCGGTGTGCCGCTGCCCGCCGGTTTGGCGGCCGCCGTGTCATCGGTGCCGCCGCTGGTCTTGTTGGCCTCCACCCATCTGACAGTCGTCCTCGCCCGCCGGGAGGACGCCGACCGCACCGGCCAGGCCGACACGCCGGGGCAAGACAGCACGGCGACAGACAACGGGCCGGCCGCCGTCGGTTCGCCGTCTGCTGACACTCTTGCGCGGGACGGCGGCGCGCCGCCCGCCGGCGGCGACGGGGTTGTGGTCCCCGCCGGCATCGCGGGGCCGGCCGGCGATGTGCCGATGCCGGCGCCCCCGCCAGCCCCGTCCGCGCCGACGGCGGACGCCGCCGAATCCGGCTCGGCGGAGGGCCTGGATGGGGCCGGGTTGCGGCGTCTGCTGCTCGGCCTGGACGACGACCCGCCCGGCGGCGCGGCTGGTGGGGAGACGCCGCGCACCTTGGGGGTGGAAGAAGCCAAACGTCTGAAAGCGGCGGGGCTGTCCAACCGGGCGATCGGCGCCCGGTTGGGCGTGGACCCGACGACGGTGGGGCGGTGGCTAAGAAGCAGTGAAGGAGACAACCAGTGAGCGACATGGACTACCAGCGGCAGGCACAAGCCGCGACGGCGAACGGGCGGCACGCCACGGCCGGCCGGCCGGCGGGCGCGCCGGAGGCTGTCGAGATGCGGATGTCGGGTGTGGCCAGGCACGGCGACCCGTCCCTGCGGCGCCAACCGGCCGCGGCGGTGAGGACGGGCGGGATCGAGTGGGTGCGCGCCTCGGATTTGCTGGCACGGGTGGGGGGCCGGGTCGCCGACCGGGCGGCCGCGGCGCACGACCGGGCGGCCCACCAGATGCGGTGCGGGATGGCCCAGCCGGGCCGGGACACCAACCGCCGGGGCCGGGGCGGTGGCGGGCTGCCGCCCGTGACGGCGTTCGGCTCGGCCCCGCCGGCCCCGCCGGCCCCGAGCCGGGCGGCGGCCTCGTGAACACGGCGGCGGGCCTGGATGGGGACGCCCGGTTCTTGGACGACGCCTATCTGCGGCGGGTGTTGCTGCGGCTGTACGCGAAAGGCGGCGACGGCTGGCGGGTGGACCCGGAGGCTGAGGCGTTGATCCGGTTGTGTGTCGAGCGGTTCACGCCGCTGTGCCGCAAACACGGCCTGGACCCGGCCGACGGCGGGGCGGCGGCTTTCGAGGCGATGCGCACCCCGGCGGCCGTGTTCGGCGACGACCCGTGGGCGGTCATCGTCCACGCGGTGGCGACGACGTTGGCGGCGTGGCGGTTCGCCCAAGACGCGTTGTGCTCGGAGCAGACGGCCCGGCGGGGCGGATTGTCGGGGTGTTGCCCGTACCGTTACGGCGACCAGGCCGACGGCGTGTTCGACCATCATCCCGCTTTCGTCACCTCGGGCGGGCCCGGCCTCGACTCGGCCCGCACGATCGCCGGGCGGGCGGCGGCGCTGGGCAGGCTGTTCGCCGCCCACGGGTGGCCGTTGGACGCCACGACGACAGCCGTCGACGTGGTTTTGGGCCGCCTGGCCGAGGCGGGCTCACGGCCGGCGGCGTACGAGCAGTTACGGCGGGAGCGGCGCTGGTGCGCGGTGTCGGGCCTGCCCGCCCGGTCGTGGACCGGCCTGCTGCGGCTCCTGCTGGGCAGCCCGGCCGACTGGGCGGGTGTGGCCGAGCGGGGGCGGGGCGTCTTGCTGCGTCTCGCCCTGGGCGAGACGTTGGCCGATCTGGCCGCCGATGAGGTGCTGGGCCGGCGGATCCGGCAGGCGTGCCCCGGCGCGGGGCGGGGGCCGGCCAGGTGAGCGAGGATTCCCATATCCACATCGACTGGGCCACGGAGTCGATCATCGTCGGCGCCCGGCATCGCAAAGACTTGGGCGACATCGACACGCTGGCCGCCTCGATCAGCCAGATCGGCTTGTTGCAGCCGGTCACGATCACCCCGGACGGTGTGCTGGTGTGCGGGGCGCGCCGGCTGGCGGCGATCAGGCGGCTGGGTTGGCGCCACGTCAACGTGTGGGTGAGGACCGGCCTGTCCGACAAGTTGACCGCGCTGATGGCCGAACGCGACGACAACACGTCCCACAAGCAGTACACGCCCGCCGAGTTGGCCGGCATGTACGCCGAGTTGAAGGCGGAGATCGCCGCCGACGCGGCGAGGCGCCAACAAGCCACCCAGTTCGGCGCCGGTGTCGCCAATTTGGCGACACCGGCCAGCGGGGACGACGGCGGTGTCGCCAATTTGGCGACACCGCTGGGGCCGCCGACCGGCGACTCGAGACGGCAGGCCGCGGCCATGGTGGGCGCGGGCCATGTGACGATGGAGAAAGTGTTGGCGATCCAGCAGGTCGCGGGCGACGGCGCCTACAGTCCCGCGCTGCGCGCCCAGGCCGCCGAGGCGGCCAGCCAGATCGGCCGGGGCGCGCCCGTCGACCCGCTGTTTCTGGGTTTGCGGGCTGCCGTGCAAGTCGAGGAGTTGAACAACATAGCCGACGACCCCGCCGAGACGGAAAAAGTGAGGAGCGTGGCCCGCGACGGGGCGGTGCTGCTGGCCAGCCTGGACGCCGAGGACCATCTGCCGCCGCCAGAGTTGGAGCGGGCCGCCCGCGCCGCCCTGGGCCGCGTCATGGCGGCGAAGAACGGCCCCAAACCCGCCGAAACACCATCCGGGAAAAACCAGCCGGCCCCGCAGCGGAGGAAAAAGTCGGCCAAACAGTTCATGTAGCTGTGGGGATAGATGGCGCGGTGGCCCCAGGATTACGACGCGCGAACAATCGCCGTCGAGGTGCCCGACGACACATGGGCCACCTTCAAACAGACGATGGCCGCCGGGGCCGCCTTCACGGCCGAGGTCGACGAGATACGGGCCGCCAACAGCCCCGCCATCCCCGACGCCTGACGCGTCCGGCGCCGACGAGGAGGCTGGCGGGGGTGTTTCCGGGGGCGGGCCGCGCACTTGAGGGATGACACATCCCACGCGCCGGAAGGGGCCCGCAGTGAAACACCGCCAAAAATCCGTTGCCGACAACCCCCGCCCGCCCAGGTGGGGGCTGGTCGCCGTGTTGTCCGCGGCGCTGGCGCCCGTCCTCGCCGTGGGCGTGTGGGGGCTGGCCGGGGCGCCGAAACCGCCGCCCCCACCCGCCACCACCGGCGCCGCCGATGCGGGGGTGACGCCGACGCCGCCGGCCACCGGCCCGGCCACGATGGCCGACCCGGCCGGTTTCGCCGCCTGGGCGGCGTCGGCGTTGTTCGATTGGGACACCGCCACCATGAACCGGGCCGACGTGGCCGCGAGGGTGATGGCGGCGGCCGATCCGGGCGGCGACGGGGAAGCCGACGGGCTCGCCTCGGATGTGGACGGCTACCTGCCCGATCAGGCGACCTGGGCGGCGCTGCGCCGATACGCCACCCGGCAGACGTTGACCATCGACCACATGGCGGTGCCCGACGGTTGGGCGGCAGCGACAACGCAAGCCCAGCCGGGGCAGCTTCTGCCCGGCACGCTGGCCTACACGGTCACCGGCACCAGACACCGCCAAGGCACCTGGAACGGCCAACCCGAAACCTATCAGGCTCCGGTCGCGTTCACGATGTTCATCGCCTGCCAGCCCGCCTTCCCCACCTGCCACCTGCTGCGGCTGTCGATGCCCGGCCAGCCGCTGAACTGAGACCCGGCGTGAACAAGACGATGACAGGACTGCTGGCGCTGCTCCTGGCCGGGCCGGCGCTGCCGCTGCTCGCGGTCGGCCTGCTGGCGAACCCGGCCGCGAAAGCCACCTGCGTCATGGGCGCCGGCCTGACGGTCGGCGATGTCCCCGACACACTGACCGTGACCGGCGGCGCCGGCCCCGTGACCCTGGGCCGGGCGCAGGTGGGCAACGCGGCGACGATCATCACGGCGGGCGCCCGCGTCCCAGGCGCCAACCGCGACGCGATCATCGTCGCGTTGATGGCCGCGCTGACCGAGTCCGGGCTGTTGAACCTGGCCAACACCGCCGCCTACCCGCAAACCGCCACCATGCCCAACGACGGCGACGGCGCCGACCATGACAGCGTCGGCCTGTTCCAGATGCGCCACGCTTCCGGCTGGGGCGGCGTCGCCGACTTGATGGACCCCCAGTTCCAGGTGCGGGCGTTCATGGGCGGGCCGACCGGCCCCAACTATCCCTCCCCCAGGGGCCTGCTCGACATCCCCGGCTGGCAGGCCATGGACAAAGGACAAGCCGCCCAGGCGGTCGAGAACTCCGCCTACCCCGACCGGTACGCCGCCTGGCAGCGGGCCGCCGAAACGATCCTGGCGACCCTCACCCAACCCGCCTCGGCCGGCACCGGCGCGAGCGATGGCGGTTTGGCGGTGGCGGAAACGTCGCGGGTGGTGTTCCCCCTGCCCGCCGGGACGTGGACGCAAACGTCGCCGTTCGGCTGGCGCGTCCACCCCATCGCCGGCGTCGAGGCCTTCCACGCCGGAACGGACTACGCCGCCCCGAACGGCACCCCCATCCTCGCGGTGGCTGACGGCACCGTCACCTACGCCGGGCCCCAACCGGGCTACGGCAACGCCATCACCATCCGGCACACCGTCGGCGGGCAAACATTCACGTCGCTGTATGGGCACATGTGGGACGGGCACCTGTACGTCCAGGCGGGCCAGACGGTCGTGGCGGGCCAGCACATCGCCGACGTCGGCAGCAACGGCGACTCGACCGGCCCGCACCTGCATGTCGAGGTGCACGACCCGTCCGGGGCGCCGATCGACCCCGCCGTGTGGCTGGCCGGCCACGGCGCGGCGAGTCTGGACGCCCCGGCAGCCAACACGTCGGGCTGCTACCTGCGAGGAGGCGACGCATGACGCCGATGAATGGTGTGACCCCGGACACGTCCGCCGTGGCCGGCACGGGCCTGGAGCAGATCGTCGGCGCCCTGCTGACCGTCGTGCTCGTGGCGTCGGTCGCCGCGCTCATCGGCGCCGCGATCATGTGGGGCGTCGGGCAGGCCACCGGCTCGTGGCAGGCCATCCACAAAGGCCGCGCCGGCGTGCTCGTCTCGTTGGGCGCCGCCCTCCTGGCGGGCGCCGCCGTCGCCCTGGTCAACTTCCTCGTCGGCCTGGGCGCCGGCGTCTAGCCCGGCGGGCGCGGTGGCGGGGTGGTGGCGGCGCACCTTGGGGTTGTGACCGAACAACCATCCACCCGCCGGGCGCGCCGGCCGGCAGCCGGGTCGACGCTGCCGCCGATGACGCTGCCGCTGCTGGACCAGGGCGAGGAGGCCAGGCTGGCCCGCCTGATCGAGGCGGGTGTCGCCGCCCAGGCGATCCTCGACGGCGACACGACTGTCCAGGTGGAGGCCAGCAGGGCGGAGCTTGAACTCATCGCGGCGGAGGGCCGGCAGTCCAGGGAGCGGTTCCTCATGTCGAACGTGAGGCTGGTGCCGCTGCTGGCGGGCCCGGCGGCACGCAAATCGGGTGTCCCGTTGGACGACCTGTTCCAAGAGGGCTTCCTGGCGATGAGCCGGGCGCTGCAAACCTTCGACCCGGCCAGGGCCCGTTTCGCGACCTACGCGCTGCCCCGCATCAACGACCGGGTCGAGGCGTTGGCCGCCTCCAGGAACGGCGCGGCCGGTGTCCCCGTCGGCCGGGCCCGCCAGCAACGCCAGGCCCACGCGATCGCCGCCCGCATCCAGGCCACGACCGGCCAGGCGGCGAGCCTGGACGACATCGGCCACGAGATGACGCTTCGCCCGCGCACCGTCGCCAGCCTGCTCGCCAACAAAACACCCGTCCTGGTCGGCGACGACCGGCTGTTCGGCGACCTGTTCACCCCAACCGGCCCCGCCGGCGGCGACATCGCGGACGACGAGGACGCCTTAAGGGTCGGCGAACGGCTGGCCGGCCTGGACGGGCGGACCCGGCGGGCGCTGGAACTGCGCTACGGGCTGGGCGGCGGAGGCCGCCACGACTTCACGCAGATAGCGCAAGAGTTGGGCGTGTCGGTGTACACCGCGTCCCGCCTGTGCCGCGCCGGCATCGAGACGCTGCGCGGCACACCCGTCAAGACGCGCGGCCGCCCGCCGGCCGCCCCGCCGGCCAAACCGGCGGCGAGCCAGGCGCTGCTGAATAGAATCGGCCACTGGGCGGACACGGGCCTGTCGCTGGTCGAGGTCGGCCTGGCGATGGGGACACGACCCGCCACCGTGTACCAGATGTGCCGCGACGCCGGCCGGGAAGACATTCTGGCCCGGCTGACCAGGGCGGAACTGGCGATGACGGGGCCGCGCCCGCCCGGCACGAACATCCTCGAGGAGGCGATCCGGCGCGACACCAACAACCGGGCCAAAGCGGCCACCGACAACACGACACCGGTCGACAACGATCTGGCGGTCGTCGCCCGGCTCGCCAAAAACGGCTTCTCGCTGATCCAGGTGGCCCAAAGGATGCGCGTCAAACCGGCGATGCTCTACGCGGTCTGCCAGGAACACGGCCGCCACGACATCGTCACCAGGTTCCGGCGTATCGAGTTGCGCCGGGCCGGGCCGGACGCGGCCGGCACCGACGTGCTAGCCGAGGCCGTCAGGCGCGACGCCGCGTTCCGCGACCCCGCCCGCCCGAAACCACAACCCGCGCCGGGCCGCCCCCACCCGCTGCCCGCCCCGCCCGCCTGGCAGCCACCCGCCCCGGCCGCCGCCGCCAGTTACGCCAGAGCCATCTGAACACCGGCCGGCAGGATCCCGGCGGCCACGGGCCTCCCGCCTCCTGGCGGCCGCCAGGAGGACAAGACAGACGGGCCCCATCCACAAAAACCGGAACCCGTCCCACACCAGCGGGAACACGCCCGCGTACAGCCACCCCGGCGCGCCGTGCCGGACCGCGGCGGTCAACGAAGCGGCCGCCCAAAAACATGCCACCCCGACACCCATCGCGGGGACACCCCACCTCAGGTTCTGGCGCCGCCTGATCACCCTCAACAGCCGGCTCGGCGGCGACCAGCGGTCCAGCCAGCCATGGACGACGAAACATCCCCGGCACACCACACGCAACAAAAACAACACGACCCTACGCCCCTTCCACAACGACGGCCGAACAGGGGGCGGGGCGCCATGGGTGAAGGTTGGCCTGGCGGGCCCGGCCCAATGCGGGCCTAAACATGATCGGCGCCCCGCCCCTCACCGCACATGATCGGCGGGTCCGGCGGAAACCGGGCATCACACGGGCAGGCTGTGGAAAACCTGCGGCCGGCGGCGGCCTCGAGTTCAGCGGTGGCCTGCCGGTACGGTCACCGCCGGCCCGCGGCGAGTTCGGCGCGGAGCCTCGCCATGGACTCCTCATAGTCGTCCAGCACGGCGTCACCGTTTTTGTCGATATCGTCTAGGCGGCGTCGCAACTCGGGGCGCCACGAGGGGTCCAGATCATCGCCGTCACCGGCGTCTTGGAGCGCCAACGCCGCGATCTCACGCTCATCCGGGTCAAGGGCCCGCCCCGCCTCGATGTACTGCGCCAATCCGATGCCCGTAGCGTCAATCATGGCGGCGCCGCGATCTTGGGCGAGGATGTTTGGGGCAGGCCGCGCACCTGGGAAGTGTCCGCGCTTTCGCGGGCCAAGTCTGAGGAGAACCACGTGTGCCCGATCATGGCGATCATCCCACAACTACCGCTGCCGTTGAACATCACCATCGACCCCAACGACACGGG
>Ga0123354_10015506_pt1 | contig 11902 bp, 6 predicted proteins | sample TergutLab28metaG_2_FD_97872 | JGI IMG/M metagenome (GOLD analysis project Ga0123354, IMG submission 97872) | Labiotermes labralis P4 segment gut microbial communities from Petit-Saut dam, French Guiana - Lab288 P4 | ecosystem: Host-associated > Arthropoda: Insects > Digestive system > Gut ... | reverse complement strand
GAGGTTGCAGTTACAGTTTTTAGTACTCCTGATGATGGGTGCTGTGACACCCGAAACATGTAGAGTGACTTTGCAGTGAATAAATATCTGTATACTGTTGCATCTGGTTGGATTTTTATTAACATTGAACTGTGATGCACGGAACCATGAGTTAAAAAAAAATACAAATATGAATTCAAGAGGCCTTGGAAGAAAGTTTCATAACAGACTGATAACCACCTAGAATAAAAAATAATCTCTAAAATTACATATACTAAATCAGAATCTACATTTTCAATAATATGCTAAATTTCATGATTCCAGTCCTCTGGGGTACAACACCATGCAGACTTTATGTACATATCACACTACTGGAGCTTGCTGCCTTCACCTTCAAGGAAGTTTAAGAAGTAATATAAACCCACTCAAAATTCCAACCTCCACATGTTTCAGATACATGGTTAAAAAGGTGTCAACTCTAAAAAGCACAGCCACAACATGAAGCACTGTGGATAACAAATAAAGCATGCAAACATACAAAACTTAGAACACAACTTATCAATATGTTGCTAATTTCATTTTAAGTTCAGGATCAAATGCAGCCTCTGCATACTTCCCTGCAGCTCTATAAAAAGGCTACCCTAATCTTACATCCATAAATGTCCCAAATTACATAATTTTTTCTACACAATGCAGCTTGAAAACTTCGTTTGCTTTTCTAGTCCTTTCACTTCCTATGAAGAGGTCACAATATTGTCACTGTGTGCACATGTGTCTTTACCTCAGTATGAACTTTTGAGCCACGTGACTGATTTTCATGTAACTTGCTATGAACATCATTTAAAGACACACCATCATACTCTCTAATTTCCTAGACAGTAACTGTGGCATGACGGATGCACCAAACAAGTAAGGCAGAAGTAACATCATAATCAATTAATGTTAGCTCCTGAAACCACCAGCATGTCGTGGAAAAATCTACTTTTGTTAGAATAACATTTCTCAGAATGTGAAATAACATGATGGTGGCATGTGAAATTTAAAACGATGATAGGTTATATATATATATATACCTACACATTACATGACATACTTCATGTAAGGGAACAAATGCAATCATGGCACCATTGCTAAACTTTGAATTTGGACATAACCTCAAAGTTGGTAAATGTGGAATTTGCACGTAAGCAAGAAGTCATGACAAACATATAATACAACAGTAATAAGTAAATATCTATTCAATGGGAAAGCATGCTCTGAATTCTGCTCAGAACTACTCAATTTGTTTTTTAAATCTCTGTGAATTTCTGCCCTTTAAGAAATTCACTCCCACGTTTCTTTGCAACGAGCCCCACTATTAGGAGTCACAAATCTTCATGTTTGTATACTTAACTGTCTACCCTTCTCCCTTAATAGTACTAACTTATGTTATTTCAGATAACAATAATAGAAAATGGAAGGCATATGGCAGTAGAAATGGATAATTTAACCACACTGGTGGAAGATCTTCATGTGGAGTTCAATAAGACACAAGCAATTACCGAACAGAATGATGGTGAGAGAACAGATCAAGAGGAACTGAAGAAAAACATAGATCTGATGGCAGACAAAGTTATAAGTAGCATCGATAGAAATTCCAGCAACTTTATGACAAAGGTAAGAGAGTGTCAATTCAGCTCCTTCATTTGCAAAAAGTTCCACTGCACTATTACAATCAAACACATCAGAACTTTGAAGATGTACACGGCAATTCACAATTTCTACTCTGCATAATATACAGGAATGTTGGGATCAGCCACTCATAAATATGAGGCATATTAACTAAGTTCAGTTCCTTCTGTATTAATCCAGCATTTTATTTTTTGGTGAGAGGCAGCACTTGTAGTATGGATAATATGCCACAAATGGTACACAGTTTGTCAGTCACATGCTGTTCATGGAATAAGCTAATGTTCAGTGACAATACTCAACATTTTTAGTGCTAATTGGTTTGTACTGGTCAAACACACTTTCCCCATTGAAATTCATCACCAGCTGGCAAGAGGTGTCTGGTGATAGCATAATGAAAGTGCAGCATGTCAGATAATGGTGCAGAGAGTCTGAAAACTGCTGAAGACATCCACAATGATGACGCACCAGTCAGCCCAGCACACAGATGGAACCAATTTTAGAAAACCAAAGAACACACTGTATATCACCAATTCCAACAGAGTAAGGAAGTACAAATGGTGATCATGAATGGAAATGAATGAAACAGCCTGTCTACCACAACCAAATTTTGAAATTCGTGCCAAGATGTGGAAAAGGTAGCAATGTTCTTACAGATTATGTTCAAAAATAATTGTATTTCAGTGGAATAAATCAGATACATTTAACGTTTTAATGGCCTCTCATTAATTTTAAGTTGTGGGGAACCTAATTTGTTGAACACCCTTCATACCACACACAAAACAACTAAGAAATACAAACAAGATCTTCAAATGAAACTCCCAGAGGAAAGAGCAAATCTGAAGACTGAAGCATAAATGGCAGGGATTTATCTTATGGATCTTATGAGAAACAGTTCATAATATTGTGAACTGAAGTGTTCCACATCAGTGCACAATGGGAGGCTCTTCTAAACCACGTGAAACTTACAGTTAAAAAAAAAAAAAATTCATGGCAATCTAAATAACAATAAACTGCACAATGAAAATACTACACTACAGAGGCTGTTAGCAACATACACCAAACTCTTCAACCTGGGTCACAACTGTTTTCTTTTCTATCTCTCAATTAGGTGAACAATATGTACAATGATGTGTGGCGACGGACTCAAGTTCTGGAAGGACTTGTGAAGGACTCAATGTCTCTGTCAAATGCCACAAGGCGAGAACTGCAGGATGGAATACGTACAGTTGCTGTTCAGATCGGGCGACGTGGTCTCTTGCAATCAGACCGAGACAGGCAAGAAGGTAACAGACAGTGCTTTCATTATACAGCAAAACATGTCTTAAATGAAATGGGGGCATAAGGAAAACCTGTCCTTAACAGAAAATTTTACAGTCTCAAGGATCCAAAATCAAGCAGATATATGAAACAGAAAAAAAAATTAATCCCTTGCATTTCCATTACAGGCAGGATTCACTGTGTGTGCATGTGTGTGTGTGATTATAAAAAGGAATCACACTGCCATGAAAATGTGTAACAGAATGCAAAGTTCTAAACATTCTTAATCTTAGTGCTAAATCAGAAGTCAGCAAAGCAGTATAATTATAACAGTTTCATCTGGCCTACTGGCCAACCCTGCTTTAAAAAAACTCTAAATGATTTCTTTTTTTTGTCAAACTTCCACTCAAGAATGAATGATGACCAATACTATCACTCTGTATGTACATCTGTCACTAAGATGCCAAGAGAAATCAATTTGTTTGCTGTTAAAATTCAGCCAAAATCCTCCTAACCACTTGGTATAAAATGTTCTATATACATGTAATGAGCAGTGTGATGTTCAAGACACTGTCACAAAGTGCAGTGGATGTGGGCCATATACCTGTGAGGACCTACAGAAAATGGAACATTAATGGGACCATGATATATGTGAGTGATTTTGCCGTTTCAATAAAACCCATATGACCCACCTCTACTTCACTTCTCGGCAGTGCGGCCCACTTTTACAAAAAGTCTACCATCCCCAGCACAAGAGGTAGATCAGTGGTCAGATTCACACTCTGGCTGCTTTTACTCCCGAGGAAAGAGTTCTCAGGATACAGTGCATAGAAGGAAAGGTGTGTCCCATGGCCAGGGTGGACACTGTATAGAAGACAAAAGTATCTTGTCTCTTCCTGGAATATAATTCTTCTGAGAGTCCTTGATCTTCTAGCACACAGTGTAGTTATACGAACTGAGCTAGCCCAGCCTGTGACTTTGGTACAGGCATGACTATACACAACCAATTCCTGCAGTGAATGTTAAGTAAAAATAATGTGTGAAACAGTAAATTTCTACTGTACGTGTTGAAGTCAAACTACTGAACTGCAGTGCTCTAGAATGCACTATCTGGAGTTTCACACAAATAAGTCTACAACAGCAGCTAAAATAAGGTGGTGAACTTTGCAAGAAGGTACTAACATGCACACAAAATGGGTACATATTATTACAGCTAATAAGGCCACGCATCCAAGACAGTGAGTTGTATGTTGACATTAAATATGGATTACAATATGTTTACATTCCTATTTATGTAGTTTAAAAGAACAATGACCATTCATTCACACAACATGAAATACAAATTTCCATCTTCAGGTTACTCTTCAGTTGGAGGCAAACAGTTCCTCCAAAACACTGCTACCAACCTACCAAACAACGTACTGGTAATTTCCATAAGAATAATCTTAATATTCTTCACTGCCAGAAACTCAAATCTCTTACAATCCATGATCACTTTTTGCCCAACACAAATAAAATCTAGTTGCAAGAGTCAAAAGAACAAAAATTATTGTATTTCAAATATCATCCTAGGGACATCTGTAATAAACAGAAAACAGCCTTCCAATCAGTGTGTAAAATCATGTCAAACCTGTGAGATGGCCAATCAAGCCTTACAATAATTACGCACTGCCATCAGAGAAAAAGTTAAAGAAAGCCTCAGTATGGCAGAAACACACATCTACTGTCTTTTGATACAAGGCTATCACTACTTAATGTTGCCAGCTAATGGTATAAGGGTAACAGCTCTAATAATTTCAGAATTACATTATCATCTTCTGGGATGTGATACTGTGTAGTTAGGTACAGAGATAGGTTTTGGTGCAACTGCTGCTTCCATCATTTTCTACTCTGAAGAAGGAGAATGCAAAATGATAGTACTTTCATACACAGTGTCTAACCCAAAATACATTATTCTTGGCATCAGCATCAGTCATCATGAGAACCCTAAATCCAATACGTGTGAATTACTTTTACAGGTTCAATGGACATAGCTCTAGATACTCTGGGTGTGGTTCAGAGGAGACTAAATGAGCTCGGACGGAAGTTTGATTCCAGCTTCCAAATGTTGATGCTTGCACAGAATTTGTTCCTTGAGAGTTGTCATCGCATTCAGCTGGATGAGCCACAGCTTGAAAGTAAACTGACAAAGGTGCTTGAGAGAATATTGGATGCCATTACCAACAGGTAATGTCATGCCACCAAATACACCACAGCCTATGCACTCAGCTACCTGTATTAATATCAGGTCTTAATATTATACATATTTAGCTACTGTTGTCACCTCATGAGAAGAGCACTGACTTTGGCAGCAATGAGACAATTCAGGGTATTAAATGTTTATGACCAGTAACAGATATATTCCAGCTTAAAGTAAATTGGGCTGAACTTTAGTTATATCTTCTGTATGTGAATTAATATTAAAGTTCTCTGTTGTATTCTATTTGGTTACAGCTGTGTACAATTTGTATTTAAGCTTCTTATAAGATGAACATGCAACACATGCTGACAAGTGAGAAGTGATAGATGTAATGGTAGAAACTTATACTTTAGCAGTACCCATACATTTTCTGCACATGGTTAGCCTAGAGATAATGGGCCCTATCCACATTGTAAGGGTCAGAGTTGTTCTCATTATTTAAGGACAGTGTATTCACAACTCGGCACACTCCCACATTCTGTCTAAAAAAAAGTATGACACACAACAACACTGCAGTTAATACAGCACTATTAAAAAAAAAGCCTGAACCAAAAATCTGTTCAAGAACCTATACAAATGACTGCTAGTTTTGCAGCAGTCTCCTGATATTGCATGCCTACAAAGTTATGACAGCAGTGCATGTAACATAAAGTCTGATGGTGAGGCAGAAACTAATGGCATAATAATCATATCAAATTCATGATGGTCAGAGGGTTCAAGATTTTATGAGGGTATGTGATGGATACATGCATGTGTGCATGGACATATACAAAATTCCTGTCCCATGCAGGCAGACCAGGTCTGCCACTTCATTCAAAAGCCAAAATGATGTTAAGCGTGTGTGTCGGTGGGAGGCCTCAAGCAGAATTGTTAAGTTTACTGAAACAAATACTACATGTTATGTATGCTGAACAGCTTGTAATAAATGTAGTGACATGATACATATGCTTATACGATCATTTGCAGAAGAACTCACAGTATGTCTAAATTTCAGTGTTACAACTGTTACAGAAGCATGAACACAGATCGTCAAGTACAGACCCTGCAAGAAGATTTTAAATCCCACAGCAGTCAACTCACACGCATCCTCAATCAAGCAACCACCACAATGCAGCAAGCTTCAGAGCAGAATAAGCTGCTTCATTTATCAATAGCCGGCATCAAAGAACAGCTCCTTGAAGGTAATCGGTATATTGAAGAGGCTATCTCAGATATCAAAGAGGAGGATGCAACACATACGGAAAGGCTGCTCCATATGGCTGCCAGTTTGCAGGTAAACTGACATGGTATTTGTATTATTCAAAGCAAGGATTGAAATAGTCATCAGTTGTTTGCCAGTGGAGAACAAAATGTTTAAGCTGGTGACTAATTAACCACTTGCCATTTGGGCATTGGCTCTTTTATTACTGGCAATCCCCCACCCAGCCTCCTGTAAAATGGGTACTGGGTCTTTCCCGGGGGGAAAGTGCGGCCGGGGTGTGCTGCTGACCATTCACCCCCTTCTAGTGCCACAGTCATGGAAGAGTAGAGCTATACTTCTACCCACCCTCTGGGCCACACCAGGCCTGTAATGGGATCACTTTACCATTTACCTTCACTACTGGCAATCCAGTTCAGTGCCTTGTAGCACAGAAAGAAATGCCATACCACCATGAGGAAGTTACGAGCAACATAATTAGTATGTCACAGACATCTCTTAGAAATCTAATACTTTTCACCATTATATTAGGCCTGGACTCTGTGTGTTTTGGACAAACAAAATTATATAATATGATATATGTGTTAACTGCAATTGGGTTGACACTCGGTGGCAGTAGTACAGTACACATTTACACACAAATAATACATAGAACAACACAATTAACAACTTTGGTTGGAAGGCTTTCTGGGATTCAAACCCAGAGTGGTCAAAATAAAATTAGCAATAAACTAACTGCGTAAAAATTACCGCAGAAAGAAATTAATATCTTGTGAGCTGAGCAGAGGCACATGTCACAGCAAAGTAACAGAAAATAATGATGCACTTTTTATGCCATTTTTCAATAACTACTCGAGGTATTATCAGTGCTACTGCTATGTGACTCCAGGTAACAATGCATGTAAAATAGAACACATTAAGTTAGTAAGACAAGTAAAAGTAAAGCTATCCCCGCACAGGCCTGGACAGGCCCCGAGGGTTCGATGAGGTTGAGGCTCCCAGATTTCAAGACAATCAGCACATGAAGGTGGTAAGGTTGTCAGCCTTATGCACCAGTCACCTTTACCTCCCAAGAAATATTCCTGGCTGAGTTGACCCCAGAGCCTTAGTGTGGCCAGAAAGATTGTATCAATGAAAAATTCCAGTGACACCATTGGGAATCAAATGCACGACCTACCAGCTTGTAGCACAGTGACTCAACAAACTGTGCCACCACGTGCCCCCACATTAAGGTAGTATTACATTTTAATGAACAAAACTTATGCACCACTTTATGTATACTAAATCACACTTTAATTGTTGCACCAACACACTTCAGTGTTCATGCAACCATCTTCAGGGAGCCCCATTCAACTGTAAGTTCTTTGTAATGTGTCAAATGTTTGCAAGCACTTATGGATCGTATGTTATAAGATCACAGTTTGCACCCAGTGAAAACTGTATCATCTGATACGTTACAAAGAACTTACAGTTGAATGGGACTCCCTGAAGATGGTGTCAGTAAATAATGAAACATGCTGGAGAAATAATGAATGTGTAATTTAGTATACATAGAGTGGAGCATAAGTGTTGGTCAAAAAAAGGTAATACAAACATGCTGCATGGTACATGCAATGTTGAGATATTAAGGTGGTATTAAACAGCAAGTTAAATGTCACATATACATTTCTTTCCAACTGTCTTTGTTTTGTTTTTGATTGTTTGTATGGTTCAATGAAGTTTCAATATGCAAATAATATGTGAAAGATGCCTATGTCTCCATAACTAGCAGTAACAATCAGCACATGTGTATGGCCCCAGCCCATAATGGCAGAAAGTAGACAAGACTGTCACTCCAGGATTCAAACATCACATAGCAAAGAAGAGTAAAAGCACACACACCCAAAACAAAAACTAACTCCAATTCTCTCTTGCAGGAACTACAAGAATCAATTGGTGAAGTGCCAATCAACAATGCAGTAGTCAAAAATAACAGATATGACACTGTGGACTGTCCTGACAGTGAGCAATTAGCAGTGGAAATTCTTGCAGAGCTGAAAAGAAGAGGGTTTACAGTCAATCGTCAAATAACAAAAGAACATATAAAGCCAGAGACAGAAATAGACAAAGATACTGATACTGAAGTTGATAAAAATGACTCATATGGTGCAGAGGAATTATTTGGAGAAGAGGCAAACGAAGCAACTGAACAAAACACAGACAACAGACAAGCTGAACCCTCAACATTACAAATTTTACCTAATAATACATCAGAAGAGGGAGATGTTCATAATGAAAAGTTAAACAAAAGTTTAAATCATGGTTCATCCACTGTAAACACAAACCTAACGTTGAATTCACCCTCATTTCAAAGCCATCATCGCTTTGATTTACAAACAAATAAAAATTCTACTAAAGAAAAAGCTGAAAGCATTAAACCTGCACGAGTAGCCATCCACGTCATACCTCAGAATATCAACCTTCAAGTGGGGGAAAACAGTGGCAGTCACATGCTTAAACGTGATTGGAACAACATTGCTGCTATAATCCAGACCTCAGATTCAACAGTTACTCAACATGGACCACAGACAACGTTTGCAATTATACATGCAACTGCCTCAAATGACAAAAACAAAATAAATGTAACACAAATAAACACTGACAACAAAGACAAACCCTTACAACCAAATGTAAATGCCACATTACATGGTGAACTTAATTATGTCAATGGAACATTTGCATATTACCAATCTGAGAATTCTGATGTAACACACGGCACAGAAGTATATGACAGTGATGACACAGCTGCAAGCAATCATGAAGAAATGAAGAGCAACAACCACTCATCAGATGCCACTCAAGTTCCTCTGGATCCAGCATTATCACCATTAATAACAAATCCACACAAAGGTGAACATTCTCAGCCGAATCAAATGAGTAGTAGTGATGTGGCTGCTCACATATCTGGCAGTACTCTTCTCACTAGCCTCTCAAAGTATAACTCAAGTACCAGTGGCCAAATCTTTAACATTTCTCAGCAAGAGCATATGCGTAACACAACAAACATAACACATATATCAGAGCTGAATCCAAACAATACAGAAGCTGCAACAGTACTACAGGTATCAAATCCGCTCACAAGACTTTTAGAACTTTACTCTCAAGAAGGAAAGATCAACTTAACTCTTCTTGACTTCTGGAGAGATTTAATGGCGAAAAATACTAACAATCATACATCAGTGATAAATGACCTCATCACTTTCTCACAAAACAACAGCGAGAATGACGACACTGCACTGGTTAAGCATAAACCTTCAGCACCAATTAATACTGATACAATACAAAATCTGCTATCTGCACTGCACGAGACTGCAAAGAACAGTTATGATGCTCAAAGACAGCAGTACCTCACCAAACTCCAGGAGCTTGCTATGGAACTGGTAAGCAGGAAAGATGGTCCTGCATTTGATACAACAGATCATTTCCAATTTGCAAACACAACAGATGACAGCAGAGAAGCCACTGCAATTGAAGGGAACAACAACTAAACAGAAGAGAAACGTACAAAATGCATCATTTCAGGGGTCCATGACAGTTTTATAGAGTGGATAGTGAGTAAACTGTGTCAGACTTGTTTTATGCAAAGATAATGTAATTTTTAAGTATTACACCATGAATCTGAAGACAATTCTTCAATAAATAACATGAGATACTACATATGGGATTACTTTGTTTGTGGCTTTTGTTTATCATCTAGTACTTAAAAAAAAAACATGCTTCACAAATGGGATCTGATTCCATCCCTAGGAACAATGTATGGTAGCATATATTCTGTTTGGTCCAACAGCAACAGCTATATCAGTCACTGCATAACCTCCATCAGGCAACATCAGGTTTGATCAGCAAGAGATACTACAAAAATTTATAACAATGACAAAGTTCAGAAACCAAGTAATCCCATACATCACATTTCATTATCAGAATCCCCTACAATTTACAATAGTCACTACCTACTGATTGGATCTAATGCATATAAAGACACCCATAAGTCACTCAACCCTTTTCCCTCCCTTTAATTTCCAAATTCCTCTCTACCAGCTACAAATTCATTTGTGTGTGTGTGTGTGTGGGGGGGGAGGTAAAAAAATGCCAGTATGGTAAAATACAAACCTCCTGCCATCTGTTGTTCCTATGTGCAAGATGTCAAGAAACGTAAACAGCATATGTATAACACTAAGCATGTGATCATATCATTGCAATAAATTCATTAGTGATGGTGGGATGCTTCTGATAATATATGATAGCATTTTCCAAATGCACTATTTGCCTCTGTTTCCCACTGCAAAGACAACTGTTAGACCCAAGAATCTCTCTGGACATAACAAGTAAATCAAGTTACTATCAGGCTCTTAACATAGAGACTGTACTGCTGCCTGGCACATAGATTTCAGTGCAGACAACACACAATACTAAACATCATCAAAACTGACTTGTAATTTCGAAGACACTTATGATAATGGACAGGCGACATGACTTTCCTGTTATACATAATTTCGTATGCCTTTGTGAGAAGAATGTACAGAAGGGCACACAAATTCACAAGTTGGCTTGCATGGAAACGAATACTCTCCACAATATAAACAGGAAGTGACTGAAATACATATATCTGTGTGCCCACACCAACACATGTGCGCATGCAAGCACATGCACACACACAACACACAAAAGTAAAAAAAAAAAAAAAAAAAAAAAAAAAAAAAAAAAGAAAAAAAAAAAAAAAAAAAAAACTAAGAGACCAAAAAAAAAAAAATAAAAAAAAAAAAAAAAAAAAAAAAAAAAAAAAAAAAAAAAAAAAAAAAAAAAAAAAAAAAAAACACAATGTCACATTTTGGCTAGCTCACTTGTACTTAACATTATTTACCGAACACTGCATAATGGAAAACTGTACCAAATATGATTATGGTGATCAAACCAAGAAGGATGACCTTGGTGGGGGGCATTTAGAATGAATGGGAGAGATGAGAAATGCATACAAAGTTTTAGTCAGAAAACCTGACACAGTGCACTTGGAAGACGTGTGGGTGGGAGGATAATACAGAACACATTTACTAACTTTTAGGTTTCCTGAAGAGCAGAAAATTTCTTAACCAGCTGAATGACTATCAGCTATTTGCAGCAGAAGTTCATGCTAGCATTAACAGTGTCAACTCAGGTCAGCCCAGAATACATTTCATCACCCCACATACAAAGAAGAAAGCAGAAATGTGGAAAGAATATTCTGACAAATTACTTAACACAGAAGAACCAAGGGAATTAAAAAAGGAAATAAAGAAATTAGTGAAGTTGAAGTAGAAGAACTCACTATAGAAAATGTAAAAAAGGCAATAAGAAACTTAAAAAATAACAAGGCTGCTGGAACTCATTGAATACACTCGGAAGTAATAAAATACAGAGGAAATAAACTAAACTAAACTAAACTCCGTGGCCTTAGTCCGCACGCGAACTATACCGACAGAGCGGCCGCCGCCGGTCGGCGAAGTTAGTGCCAACTTTTGCGGATAGAGGGGTGTCACGTGGTC
>Ga0123354_10015505_pt1 | contig 11903 bp, 5 predicted proteins | sample TergutLab28metaG_2_FD_97872 | JGI IMG/M metagenome (GOLD analysis project Ga0123354, IMG submission 97872) | Labiotermes labralis P4 segment gut microbial communities from Petit-Saut dam, French Guiana - Lab288 P4 | ecosystem: Host-associated > Arthropoda: Insects > Digestive system > Gut ... | reverse complement strand
GTTCGCCTCCCCCCCCGGGTCGAGAAATTTCCCCCTTTGTGTGGAATCCCAAGTTTAATTACCCAGGCTCCAATAAACCCCCCCTTTTACCAACCCCCCCCCCCCCCCCCCCCCCCCCCACCATCCGTTTTATTCCTTGGAGAAAATCTTGATTTATGAAATCTTGGGTTGTCAATAAAAACTGGCTAGAATAAAGCACATTGCTGCTACTTTTTATTTCTTCGTATAAGTAACTAAAGTATATTATTGAAGTTTCTGCACCACGGAAAATGTAGGTTATTTGAAGTGTCCACCGGCCAAACCCAACCTTTGTACAGGTATTTTCAGTACAAATTTACTACTCGTTGAAAACTTACATGCGTTTTTACATTACCTCACTTTAAAAGTCACATGAGTCTTAACTGTTAACATGTTTTGACCTGTTTTGAACAGGTCAGAACAGCAGTTTGACTGCTGTTAACCTGTTCGTCGAGGACACTTGACTTACATTCAGATAATTCAGGGATTTATTCAATATATGTCTACATGTGGCCTATATTTGCTAGCATTTCGTTTAGAGAATGGGTTAGCGCTGTCAGTGTACTGACTCAGGCACAGGCTGAACAGCGGTGGGGTCATGTTTCGATTCCTGGCAGGGACGAGTCTTCTCTCTTCCAAAACGTCTAGACTGGCTCTGAGACCCACCCAGGTGGCTTTTTCCGCGATGTTAAAGGAACAGCATTATAATGACTACTCACCGCAAACAGTACCGGGGTTAAGAATGAGTGGAGCTGTGTCTCCAATTCCCGTAAGTCATATTGGCATGCAGAGGCACGACTTTGCCGTTGCGCTTCTACACTTTAATTTAATGCATTCATAGATGGGGCTGCATGTACAATATTCTCCGCTTGTAGCTGTTTAATGATACATCATTTTTGCTGGGTTATGTAGTATGGAGTTAGGCTCCCGTTGCCCCATTAGATATATGTTTAATATTCATTTCATTTGTACTTCGGTAAATGCGCAGTGCTGAGCGTAATATTTGTTTTTGGACCAAGCTTTGTCGTAGATCCTTAGAGAATCGTAACTCTGATGTTCTGGTGAAGTCTAAGGTGGACTGGGAAGAGCTGTGGAGTAAAGCGCCCTACTTTAAAATTCCATATGATCTCGGCATTGCATGCGGAGCTTGCATGCGGAAACAGTGTTCAGGGTAGCTGCTGCTGAGGAGTGTACCAGAGAGGACCTCTTCATTGCTTCGGTAATAGTACTAAGGATATTAATCCTAGTAACATAGTAGGCAGCAGTAATGACAGCAACAAAAATAATAATGTAATGAATAGTTCCGTAGTCTGGCGTGTGCTTTCTCCTACGCTTTTTGAATTTCGAAAGTTTTGGCAGGCGAAGGGTCATGCCTCCACATAAGGTTGTGTAAATAACAAAGAAAAAACTCTCCGGTGCCTGAACCACTACTTTCTTAGAATAGTGAGAACACTCTGTAGTCTTGCATGGGAGTAAAAAAAAAAGGATTGTAAGGAGCCTTATTTGAAGCAGTGACTAGAGACTTTTAAGTTTATGTGGAAGTACAGTTTAACGTCATGTGAGCACATTCGCTGTTTGGCTGTGGAATTCACTGTCTTGAATCTCTATGGACAGTTTGTAATACCGGAAATGTTCAGTTCTTATTATGTCTAACGTTACCCTTGTTTTGGTAATTATTCTTAACATATTTGAACCTTCTCGAATATCGTTACATTAGCCGCGTGCTCATGCCGTGTGTCAGAGCAGGCAGACACTGATAAATGTGGATAGAGGTTCTAACGAGGATCTTGGCGTTAATTGGACTGGTCCCCGATAGAACACAAGTTTTATAACGATTAGAGGTCGTTCGTGGTCCAGACAATTAGTCGTCGATCCAGTGACTGAAGTATGAAAGTAAGTTTGTTACTGAAGTTTATGTTTTGAGTTCAGCGTGTAACGATATATGAGGATTTGCTTGTGTAGCGCACAACGCTTCCCGATCACGTCGGCGAGTCGTCCAGTAGCGTGTCAATATGCGTGTCAAATCTGGATAATTTCCACTGTCGCTGCAGTAATCACAAGTCCCCATTTCTTGGGTCGAAATCTTACCCTTGCATTCTACATCTTACCACAAGACAAGTGCGTGGCCCGTACCTTTTGTGCGCGTTTCTGTCAGTGATTTAATGTTCTTGCAAATTAGGTTTCTGGATAGGCCGGTTTTCGTGTTGCCGTCCTCAGAATTTTCCGTATAATAGCAGTTGAGCAAAGTAGTGCTGATGAATCAAAAGACAGAGAGAAGTAGGGACTATCACACTTGTTATTTTGAACAACAACAACAACAACAATTATTATTATTATTATTACGTGTATAAATTATGCAGTTCACATGAGGAAAACAGGTGCTGCGTACTAACTTCACGCATATTTTTTTTCTGTGGGTCATACTGTTTAAAAAACTCTGCTTTGACGGTCTGTTAGAAAAATAGGGTATAACCTTGAGTTGGCTGTCTGAGGATGGGAAACCGATGACGGGCATCTGTTAAAGTGGCCATGAACTATCTGACTGCACTGAAAATTGGATTTGTTATTCAAATGGGTAACTGTCCGCTTTGCATGAAAGTTTCTGTACAATAAATGTAGCTGGTTGATGATAAAAATTATCGTCAGAAAATTCGAACTGAAATTGCGTAATTAACTATACCAACACGACACGTGTAGAATATACCACCTTATATTTATTTAACAGGTAAGAACCAACCCTAAACTTCACAGGCTTCTGGTTAGAAGACAGTGTTCTGTTTCCGTACATTCAGTTCTGATGTTCATAACGTATGTCGTTGCCGAAACACGTTCCGCCTCAAAGTAACGTCCTTACGCCTGACATGGAAATGTACCTGGCAGGATTTGTTCAGTTCGTCAATAAATCATAGTGAATATTTGCTCTTTTCATTGCGAGTTCGACGCTAGGAATAAAATAATTTTTGCCCCACCGCATAACACAATTATAGTATTTCCCGAGTGTTTGTCTTTCTAGATATAGTGTAGGCCTACGCGTCTTTATACACGTTCGTTCAGTCGCAGATGTTTCTTTATAAATAGGGCTGTGTTAAGTGTGACTGGAGGGTAACATCTCTCTGTTACTTTATACCTGACATCGCTGTGTGCTAGTTGATACTGGTTTGTGTAGTTCAAGTAACTAACTCCATGGAGCACAGTCCTTCTTGAGTAGCTAACAAGTTCTCAGCTAGTTAAGAAATTCCACGCATTTTGTGGAACTCGAAGGTTCAATACCGCATTCACAAGTGCCTACCATCTGTCCCTTTCCTGAGCCAGATCAATCCAGTCCATGCCCCTCATCCCACTTCTTGAAGGCCCATTTTAATATTTTCCTCCCATCGACGTCTGGGTCTTCCAAATGGTCTTGTTCCCTCAGGTCTCCCCACAAAAATCCTGTAAGCACATTTTCTCTCCCTCCTGCTGGCTGCATGCCCGCCCATCTACTTTTTCTTGGTTTGATAACCCTAATAATTATTTGGTGAAGAGAAAGGGGGATGAGGGGGCGACATGGCTGCTTGACGCCGTCCGGTATGCAGTACATATTCCGAATATTTCGCAGTTATTCGTCGTAGACCATCTTCCTCCTCACCATCATCATCATTTAATGAACATCATCTTGTAGTTACAGTTGCTGAATAGTAATACTATGAAGAATGGTTAGGGAACGTGTTAATAATAGGTGAAGTTGTCATCCCATTACACACTTGAAATACCACACGAGGAGCTCAGGATTTGTCAGGCTTTCTGTTGATGCTGTGATCTATCACTCCCTTCATGTGTAATAAGTTGTGGCTGTCTGACGGTCAATAAGCTGGCTGTGACGTTCTCGCGGTGGCGTTGCTGTTGAAGATTGAAGTCTTCTGACATGTAACGCCGTGTGGTCTGGTAAATATTTATCAGCGATTCGAAGAATCGTAGTGTTTGCGAAATGGCGGTTATCATGAATAAGTCGAAGCAGCACAAAATTCCAGAAGACTTGGATATTCACTGGTAGGTAATATTCCAGGGGACACGCGATGCTGCTGTTGGTTGAGACACTGCACTACGAGGGGGTGCTGATAAGTCCTTAGCCCGACCAGGACGGAAACAAGCTACAGCGACCAAACTTGGGATTTATTCAACATTCTCCCGACGAAGCTCAATACACTTCTTAGCCCGTTGCTCTAACCTTTACAAGCCACTCAAATAAAATTCAGAAAGTTGTCCGTCCAACCAGATCTCCGCATCGAACTAAAAATGGCCTTTCAATTGTTTTCTCAGTCCAGGGAACAGGTGATAGTCCGACGGGGCCAGATCCGGAGAATAGGATGGGTGATCAAGACACTGGAAGCCCAGGTAGGCCAGTTTCTTCTGGGTTGCAAGTGCCCGGTGAGCTGGGGCATTGTCGTGCAAGAACAAGACCCCCTTGGTGACCTAGCCTTGGCGTTTTTCCTTCAAAATGTCCTTAAATTGCACCCGCAGATATCAGTAATACTCCGCGTTGATAGTTTGGCCCTTTGGAAGATAATTAATGAAGAGGATGCCGTCTTGGTCCTAAATATTCGGGCGAGAACTTTTCCAGTGGAGTTTTGCACTAGGAATTTTTTTGGGCGGGGTGAACCGCTATGCATGCGCCACTCCATTGATTGTTGCTTTGTCTCCATTTCATAGTGATATAACCAGGTTTAGTCCATGGACACCAATCGCGACAGGAAATCATTTTGATCGTGCCGAAAAAAATTCCAGAAGTTGCTCAGACGACTGGGCACAATTGACGTTTTTGATCCGCGTTCAGGCATTTCGGGGCCCACTGCGCGTAGAGCTTCCGCTTGTCCAAATCCTCGTTAATGATGGACCCAACCCGCTCACATGAGATGCCCAGTTCCTCAGCTGTTGATTTAGCCGAAATTCGGCGGTCTTCAAAGATTAGCTCGTGAGTGTGATCAATAATCTCCGGAGTTGTCACTGTTTTGGGTCGTCCAGGACGAGGCGTATCACAGGTGGAAAAATCACCACGTTTAAACCGGGCCACTCAGTTTTGGACGGTGGCATACGATGGTGCATGTTCCCCTAATGTTTCTATCAGAATGGCGCGAATTTCCTTCGGCGTCTTGCCTTGCAGGAAAAAAAAAACTTGATGACACCTCGCGTCTCCATATTGTTGAAATCGCGCGTCGCCTGACATGCTTCCTTTCAGCCTCTGTAACAAGAAAAGACTTGCATTTCGGCACATGTACAGACCCCTCTTTCCAACGACACTATCGATTCCGTCCTACATCGGGAAGTAGGTCGGGCTAAGGACTTATCAGCACCACCTCACACAAGCCGGATATTTCCAGGTTCGATCCCCGATGGTGTTATTGGAAATTTCATTGATTCAGCCTCTAACAACAATGAGTACCAGAAATATTTCCTGGGGGGTAAAGGCGAACGGCCTCTAGGTTTGACAGCCTTACCATCTTCATGTGCCGATTGTCACGATATCTGGGAGCCTTAACCTCCTGCAACTCTGAGGGCCTGTACAGGGTTCGCTTTACTTTTACCTTTTAAATTATATTTCAGATAGATGAGAACTGTTGAACCAAATCCTTCGCATTTCTATTCCCTGTGAAATGGTCTGACCAAAGTTGTCATGTTCGCTTTGTTAGAAGTTACGCAGTAGTCATTATTGTGCATATACACCACGACCTTGTCATAAGCCTTTTGCTATAACGCCCCTTAACAGTTTGCAACACTTTCTTATTTACGTCCTCTCATTTGCCATTTAACGCTCTTTGCCTGTTTGATTTCCATTTATTTAAGTTTTTGCTTTTTTATGGGAATGCCGTCTTTAATTTTCGCCTTTTTTATTTACGGCCCCTTGTTTAGGAACTTACGGCTTACACAAGGCTTTGTTGTACAGTTGTCTTGCATGGGTGTGTGGAACATATAATTATTCGATTATCGATTCTAAGGAATCATAATTCTGACGAACCGGCTGTCTCACTACCTGGGGAGCGAGCATGTTGTGTGAGTGGTGATTCATGTCCGGGAGTTCAATGGTTCGTATCACAGCTATGGACTGGCTTCAAATTGTTTCATGTCTTTTTCTCTGACGTTTGTGAGACCGTGCATCATTAGAACAATGATGTAAGCAATCAACAAGATGCAACAAATTCTGTTTATTGATCTTTTTAAATCAGCTCTACATGTTTCGGGCGATAAACCAGCCCATCCTCAGGAGCACTTTATTGACTTTATATACAGCTTTTGGTACAATGCACCGGTCGGCAGCAATATCGGTGCGTTGTACCAAAAACTGTATATACGGTCAATAAAGTGCTCGTGAGGATGGGCGGGTTTGTCGCCCGAAACTGATTTAAAAAGATCAATAAACGGAATTTGTTGCATCTTGTTTGTTGCTTACATCGTTGTCTTTTTCTCAGATTCTCCTTGCACATTTTGAAACAATAACTAAAAATGTGCCACAGCTGTTTCTTCTGCGTCTCGGATACGTCATTCATGATCTATGCATTCGATGCCTGGTTACATAACTGGATAATCCGTCACTTTCCCGGTGTACATTACATCAATTCAGCTGACTCAAGGCACCATGCTGCGATATTACTCGGTCGACTGTTACCAATGTATACGTAACGCGGGACTGCTGTGAATGCAGGAGGGGGCGAAGTGTCAGCAGCTGCTTCTGATGTTCATCATGTTGCTCCATTCCGCCAGGTATTACGGTAGCTGCATTTATTGAATCAGCTTGGTTTACAGAAGTTGATGAAGTTAGTCTAAGTCAGGGCCGTCCATTGTTTTTGGCAAAGGGCCACAACCGTGATTATGGACGGGTCCGCGGGCCAAACGATTATAAATCACAATAAGTGGCACACCTAACCACCAATTATTGTGTAAGTGTACTGTTTATCCGTGATAAGTGGGTCCCTGTCACCAAGGCATGGCGCGTCCACGGGTTGCGGATGAACGAACGGCCTCCAATATGGAGGGTAGCGCCAATATATTGAATAAGGAGTCGTGGACAGCAGACAAGGGGTGGTCCTCCACCTTGGGCGGTTGGGCGAGGTGCTAACAACTCCTCACCGTAAAAATGTATCCTGTTATGAAACATAAGCTGGTGCCTCGGACCTGGGCTGATCCTTTGGTACGACCTAAGCAATAGAGAGGGGATATGAAAAACTCGGTATTTGAAATGTTAAAACGGATATTCTGGAAATGGGGTGTGGGGGCATGGACTGGATCGATCTGGCTTAGGATAGAGACAGGTGGCGGGAACGTGTGAATGCGGTAAAAGGAACCCTCGGATTCCATAAGCTGTGGGAAATTTCTTGACTAGCTGACAACCGGTTAGCTTCTCAAGAAGGACTCTGCGCCGTGGAGTAAGTAAGTAAGTAAGTAAGTAAGTGTACAGTTTATAAATAATTAAGCAGTGTTCTTACGGGCCGCATGCCACAAGCTGGCGGACCCCCTGTTGGTCGCCCTTGGTCCAAGCGGTTGCATGGGTTGGTTCAGTATGGTTCACGTCTACGTGAATGACATTCATTACCTTTATTATAACTCCATATAGCCTATAGTAGCTACGTCAATTCATTCGATGGGATTGCTTAGTTCGAGTCAAGCGATTTCATGAATGCTGTCGCTTGATTTTACATCCAAAAAGGTTGCAAACTTCATTACATTACTCCACTTTCTTGAAATTGGTTCGCCTCTTCGATTCAGCGACGTGATATAGTCAAGTGAACCGGTTTTTTTTAGTGATGGTTTTTTTTTGTGCATAAACGCACAGGAAATGTATATAGAATGTGCATCACTTAAGCTGTTCTTTAATTTCACCAGGTATGTATGGAATTATACTACCATAATCAGTTGGACATGTGTTATCCGCATATCTCATTATAACACATTTACGAGGGGTAGGTTTTCGGATTTCTTGCTGACAACCGGTCGTGCAGTATGTATTGGAGTAATAAAATTTTTGTTTACCCATTGCTCCTCCAATGCCTACCTTGAATCAGTAAATCCTTCAGCAAGCCTATTCCGTTTCAGTTAATCGTGCCGTCTAGTACATCGTACATCGTTAATACAAGAGCATTCGCAATAATGTGTTGAGTAATGTACATATTTCTGTGGCAATTGCAAATTGCCGTATCTTATTAAGTAAACGCGATTTGTGATTTGCTTCTGTAAAATAAAGTGAGGTTACGCTGAATTCAGTGCAGGATTTTACGTCTTGTCCTCTGACCACCTGTACAGCGGCTTGTGTTGTAGTTTAAAGTTCTGGTGGATTCGTTGTATACCTGGATGAAGAAGCTGCTTTATGTAGGCTACGAACAGAGCTTTCGTGATGAACCCCCCCCCCCTACCTCCTCGCCTCCTGTAGTACTCAGTTCCGTGTTAAGAAACTCACTGTACTTTTAAAAGCTACAGTTTATGGTATGGGCGTAGCTTGGCTAATAACACTGTGGTTTGGCGGGGGGTATTAGGAACTCAGATCCTTCTATTTTGCGCCCCGTAAAGCGCAGGTTTTTCATTTTTTCTCGGTCTTTACATCATATAAATATTAGTTCTAAACATGTTTCTATTTTTTTTTATTTTCCCCTCTTCAACTCAGTAGACAAAAGAAACTATTCTTAGGTAAAGAAATATTGGAGGGCTGTTTACTTTTCCTTGCATTCCCCAAGTTACGCCTATGTTTATGGTAGGTACTAATGGTCTGGCTCAGGCATCTCGTTTAGTCCGCCTATGACTGTATACTATCGAGCCGTTCTGCCTGTCGTTCCTGTCGTCTGGTGTTCAGAGTCTTGAGTGTCCTCACATAAATACACTTCATCACGTTGTCACCTGTAATTGCTTTGCCGAACCTCTGTTCGCCATCTTTCCTGCCTGTAACGGCGTACGTACTGCATAGGAGCAATGTAAAGTGCGTGCTGCTGTAAATATGTGTGTAGTTGCTGTAGGTTATTGCTGCTGTTTAATGTGGTTTATGGAAACTTCACATTTCTTTAAACGTTCCGAGAGTAATAAACATTCTTCTTTTTTGCAAATGTACACATGAGGTAAATTTGTTCGGGCGCACTCCATGGAGGCGTATGAAGGAGCGGAGGTGAGGTTGCATTCATTCTCGACACTAGGTGCGATGAGATGTCAGTTTCACGCACCAACCTCTTAACTTTCGTTATCCATTGAGTAGGATGCGCCCGAAACGCTTTGGAGAAGTGATCCCTTTTCCCTCTGCCAGGAAGCGAACCAAGATTTCTCGGACCTTCAGTTCTTGGGCTGATTACCATAACGGCTAAGCTGTCCGGGCTCACTTCAGGTTTAGGCTGGTGGGTACGCGTATGCATCAACCGTTCCAACATTCAGCAACCCTGAACTCTGCCTGCAGATTGTTTTCCGTTTACAGTATAAATTGCAATTGTTACGTATACTAATTTATTTTCTATAACGGAGATGGAGTGTGTTTACTGCGCGGTACGAGTTGAATCTTTAAATGTAATACTGGTTAATTTTAATCTTTAAAGGTTAATATGCCAGCAGTCTTATATGCTTGATGCGTAAAGTAACTGGACACAGACGGTTCATCTTATAGTCGTGTTTGCTTCCAGTATTTGCTCGTAGACTGAGCGTAATCTCGTTCTCATTTATTGGAAATATTGTCGTAAGTGTATTACTAATGTTGTTTGGTTCTGTGCAAATTGTATTACCATGATTAATTTTCTTCTATTACTTTTCTCTGAAGCCCATAATATTGACCTTGCTAGGAAGTGAACAGTCTTAAAATCGGGGGTTCAAATTCTGCCCAGGGACACTGATCTATGCTAACTTTTTTGTGTGTCGTGCTGTACAGTACAGGTTAAGGCCTTGTGGTGCGATAGTCATGAAAATGTCTTTGAAGTTCTACTGCACCTAATGTCTAACGCCTTTATTGTCTTAAAGTGGGGACCTGTTATTGACCATCCTGCTCTGATGAGTTCACCGTTATCTCTGTAAATTGACTAGTGGATGGCTGACTATACAGAAGAGTGGCTAATTCACATAACAGAGTGGATAGAAAAGAGATTCTTCTGGATAGACCACAAGAATATAAACCATTCACCGGCAGTTGAAGTCAGACATGCCTGAGCGTATTGCATGGATTGTACAAGGAAAGAGTTAATTCTGAATCAAGACATGCGACAAGGCCTAATCCGTGAAAATAAGAAGGACGCGTCAGTTTCTAAGTGGAGTGTTTGCTCCATCTGTTTGAATTAAACCTATAGTAAAGTCCGCATAGCTAAACATTTGTCTGGCACGTTTCCTATTCAGAGAGATCTTATGCAAAGAAACAACTTTGTCATTTCCTATAAACCTTACCTGCGAGTATTCCAGTAGGAAGTTCCAAGAAAACTACGAGAGATTGGAAGTGAATGGGACTCACCAGCTTTTGCAAGTCTGCATTGATGATGTTAATTCACTTGTCGGACACAAATTTATTGTGAAGAAGTACACAGGGGTCGTGTTAGTTGCTAATAAAGTGGCTGGTTCAGAAGTAATTCAAAATATTATTTGTAACTTACCTATGTTCGTGTCATGTCAACAGAAAGTAGGATAAAATTACAAAATATTTGAAAAATCCTTTGAAAATGTGACAAATTTCAACTATTTGGAGAGAATACTGATTGATGAATGTAGCAGGTATGAAGAAACTGTAGTTGGGATATCCAAACTGTCGATCTTTTCGGATTTCTTTTTCTTCCCGCCTCCTATTCTGACATACAAAGTTTAAGGTACTAAAAAAGTAATTTTTGTGTTGTTTTATGTGGGTTTGAATCTAGAGATCACTCATTATGGAAGAACATAAACAGATCGTGTTGGAGAATAGACGACAGTGTTTGGACTGAGAGGGGTAAAATTACATAACAAGTTGTTCATTGGATCTGCTGTTCACCAAACATTAATAGGACGAAGAAGTGGGTGAGGCCTGTGACGTGCATGGGATAGAGAATAAACGTATGTAGGATTTGCTCTGGGAAGTCTAAAAGGAAGGTACATTTTGGAGGACGTAGGCGTAGATGCGAGGATAATATTAAGAGTGATTTAAAAAAAATATCGGAGTGACGTGGACCGCATTCGTGTGGCTTAGGATAGCGATCAGTGATGGGTCTTTACGAACGCGACGATGGATCTTCGGTTGCCTGAAAATTGGGGTAACTTTTTCACTTACTAAAGAACTGAAGACTGTGCTACATGAGTTCAGTGGTGGGAGGTCTGTCACTTGTGAAACGAAAAATGTATTTATATAAAAATATAAATTAAAAGTGGTACAGACTAAATGAAGATATGTCTGATAAAGTTTGAGGTACGTATAGGTGCAACTGTTTTATTTATTAATGCATTTAAACTAAAATCTCTTTTCCATGTTTTGTTTTGGTTGTGACGGTGACGGACTGGTAATTTCGACACACATGCGGAATTAAAACCAGCTGGTCATTTTAATGCTTCTGAATTATCACCTTGTCATGAAAATTGTAGCTTAAATTGTCTAATTTGTATCAGTTATCGTGTTCTTAGCGTGGTCAATTAAAAAAAAAATAAGATCAGCGAGGCATGTAGCACGTATGGTCGAGATGAGAATGGCACATAATATTTCTGCCTAGGCGTGTGTGGAGTTTAATATTAAAATGGATTTTGAGTAGGGTGGTGTGATCGGTACTGAATTCATCTGAATCAGGATGGGTACAAATGGGGTGATCTTGTGCCCTTGGTAATGAAACCTGAGCTCTCGTAACAGGCTGGGAACTTCGTGGCCAGCTGAGTGACTGTTGGATTGTAAGGGGGGGGGGGGGGGGGGGGGGAATGTTCTGATTGGAGTTGCCAAAAATAGTGAAGGC
>Ga0123354_10015501_pt1 | contig 11904 bp, 8 predicted proteins | sample TergutLab28metaG_2_FD_97872 | JGI IMG/M metagenome (GOLD analysis project Ga0123354, IMG submission 97872) | Labiotermes labralis P4 segment gut microbial communities from Petit-Saut dam, French Guiana - Lab288 P4 | ecosystem: Host-associated > Arthropoda: Insects > Digestive system > Gut ... | reverse complement strand
TTCTCCAAATTGAGAAAAGTGTGGCTAAATAAATCATTACACAAAGATACCAAGATTAAGATATTTAATGCCTGTGTGAAATCTGTACTTTTGTATGGATGTGAAACTTGGCTTGTTACAAACAAAATCCAGCGTAAAATACAAACCTTTGTGAATAGATGTCTATGATATAGATTAAGAATATGGTGGCCAAACAATATTTCCAATAAGGACCTATGGAAAGTAACAGGACAAGAAGATATAAATTTAGAAATAAGAAAAAGAAAATTTAGATGGATTGGTCACACATTAAAAAAAGAGGATGGAGAGATACCAAAGGTGGCCCTACTTTGGAACCCTCAGGGAAATAGGAAGAGAGGAAGACTGAAGAACAGCTGGAGAAGATCAATAATTAAGGAAGCAGGTAGAAGCTGGAATGAACTAAGGTTCTTAGCAACCGAAAGACAGAATTGGAAAGGACTCATAGACAACCTATGTTCCTAGAAGGAACGATGGACTCAATTATTATTATTATTATTATTATTATTATAAAAGCCATGCAATATTAAAACTTCTCTCCTTCACTCCTTTTCTGATGGCTTTGTTTATCTGCTCTTCCACCAGCAATAGATTAGTTTCAGTAAGTTATAAATCTCCTTTCTCTAGAAAATCCCTTAAAGTGCCATTCACAGTCAGCCTCATAGCAATGTCAACTATGTGAATATTCTTTGTTTACAGGCTACTTGTGTGAACCATTTTGTGGCACTCCTAATTTAAACTGTAAAAATATCAGCAAAAATAATTTTGAAAATTCCATGGCATCTCCTCCATAAACATTAAAAAATCATGCTGACTTTGGATGACCTCAGAATAAATTCCTAAATTACTTACATGAAGCCATAAAACACTTTATGCTAGCAGTTGGCTAGCACTTAGTTTTGTTTTGAAAGTGCAAGAGAAAACAATTAAATTAAAAAAAAAAAAAGACATATCTTCGAAGACACCTAAATTAATTGTGGCATTCAGAAGACTTGTAAATTTGTGATGAAGGAAATTTAATTTCAGTATGAAATTTCTGAAGGGGACTTTGAACCACAAAACATCTATTCCCTAAAGAAAATGCTGCATTGAAACAGAACAAACAAGTGTGAAACATTCATGAATGTGCAAAATATTCTCATCCACAGCACAAATGATGACAGACAGCTGAAGCTTTGCAATGCACTTTATGAATAGAATAAAAAGCATACGAATGTTTCATTTTGACAGACAAAGCCATGATCATTCATCTGAAGGTATTAGAAAGTCTCACTTGCAATTAATGTTGATTTATTTTGTATTACTATTGCAATACAGTTCCTCAACATTTGAATTTAGTTCATCAAATACATTCAACATCTATTTCACGTAACAGTTTACATTGCATTTTCTTGTTGGACTTAATGAGTTAAGCACAAAATCTTATTATAATTTCATACTTGAGCTTCCTGTGTTAAATACTATTTTATGTGGACCTTCCCATTTTGTGATACACCCTGTAATCCTCTGATTTCAGGTGTCTTCACAAGTCTGTGGATCCTTGTTCCCTTCAGTTATGTGAACAAAGATGTTCTGTTTATCTACAGAAAATTGTCTGCACCTGTTTTCCAGGGTACAGGTTTAATGCAGACAAACAGAAACAGGGTATAAAGCCAGTGTGTGAGGGTAAGTTTTTACTGCTTACACTGAAAGAACTGTATGGTTTTCATGGCAGTAAAATTTCATTCTGTGATCTTCTGGGTGTGACACCCTGTTGCTGAATGTCACAACTGTGTGAGTTGTACTCTTGCTATGTATTCAGAATAACCCAGGTTAAAATCTTGGCCCAGAGACTGTTTGTGCCTACTAGCATTTGCCACATATTTCCTTACACCTTTCTGGCAAATGTTAGCTCAGTTTCATGTTCAGCTCCCAACTGCTTTCTTTCACATACTCAGTGATTCATCATTTCTGGACCTCATACCTATTGATACTACACAATCTGAGCTATTACAGCATTATTAAAAATAAACAAATGTACATAAAAGAAGTTTAAGGTTCTCAAATCAGTGAGTATAAAAGTTACATTCTTCTGGAGTATGATGCTATGTACTTTAATAATTAGACACCAACATTTATTTTTCTCTTCTACACTTAAGATTGAGGTAGCAGTTTCTCCAGAATGTTGATAATCACATAGATGGTGTCACATTACAGATAACCATAATTTAAATACAAATGACACTATATGTCAGTATTGTAGGGGTTTCAAATGTTTCAGAAAAACATGCTACATCTATCTTTTACATCTACCCTGGATATTATGAGTAAAGCTAGAAATATTGATTGTAATGCCTGTGTATTCACAACTAAATTGTATAAATATATGTCAGAAAACACCATTTCACACTCTCTGGTCAAATAACCTTCAATGCTATGAATATGTAAGTTCTTTAAGTCAATATTTAGTTAATCACTGAATAAACTACAAAATTAATAATTATCTGTTACCAATGCAATTATATATATATATATGACAGTCTAATTCATTTTATTTTGTTCTTGGGAAATTTTCTTTAAATCTGTTACATATGTTCTGAAAGTAAAGTGCCTTACTTTAACTTATCTTATACCCTGCTTTCTAGGATTTATAGACTAGATCTAGATCAGGCTGGCTGGCTGTCAGTCATCATTCTTCACACCTTAGACAAATTTGCCAGTTATGGTCATGTGCCAGCATTTGTAGCGTCTTTAAGATCTTTGTCCTTTTGGTTGTTAATACAGAAACTGGTATGGGATTCTTGAAGGGTGACACTCAAAAATCATGCTTTGCGGATTAAAGTTGGGCTATATGTTGATGGATTAAAATTTCTAGTTTTGTATATTACTAAACTACAGTTATAACACATAAACTGCAAAATCTCCTGGCTCCTGGAGGGTTCTGTGTTTTATAACATGCACATCACAGGCTCAATAAAATGAGGCAGCATAACAAAAACTTTGTAAAAAACACAACTAGTAATGGAATATTACAAAATATGTACACAATACATGCTCCTATGATATTTGCAGGCACAGGTGGAGAAGTCATGCATTCTGACCACTCCTTAACATGAGGAACAGAAGTCATGTACTTGCATTCTGGGACATTACAGATTTTCCATTTTAAATAATCATGGCAAGTTTGTTTAATGAGTTTTTTGGTTTAGGAAAGTTTCACATTACCTGCCTGATTTAGGTTCGGGTTTTTAATTACTGTGAAGGTAAAGTTGTCCTTGTCCTTAATTTTAGGCACCATGTCAAGAAGGAATTATGTCAAGTGGAGTTACAGGTCCACTCATTCTTAACCTAGATGGGGGTGTGTGGTCAGCTTCATGCCCTAGCAACTTTATCTGTGGTACCCCTTGAATAGTATACTGGGTGGGCCCCAGGGGTTTGAATGTTTTGGGAAACAGAAAACCGTTCTCTGTTGCAAGTCAAACATCAGTTCCTTGATTGTCCAGCCTAAGAAAGTAGCAACCATACTGACTGAGTTGTAAAATTACTGTTCTCATTTTCACTTTGTGATTTAAATTCTGAAACACAATGAACTGTTAATATAATCACTGGCTATGGACTGAATGTGACTGCCAGAGTGATCAGAATCTCTTGTGTTTCCCACCTCCAGGTGACATCCATCCAGTCTCCTAACCAAGAGGTACTGGGGTCTCTTTCCACTTGGATACAGTGGATGAAATATGCAGCCAGTCAATTCTCTTCATCTAACGTTTAATTAAAATTATGAGCAAATACACCTTTCACATTACTCTGTTTCTTTTCTTCCCAGATGTGGATGAATGTAAAGAAGAAAGTGTTGACTGTCAGCATATATGTACTAACATTGAAGGTAGTTACCACTGTGAGTGTCGACACGGATTTTCCCTGAGACCTGACAACCATACATGCGAACCTGATCAACACGTTGAAGTGGAAGAAGAAAGGCTGAACCAAGCTGCTACTAGGGACCGCTGTTTTGCAAGCTGTGATACAGTAGCACGACTTCATGACAAGCTCAACAGTTTGCATGAGAAGGTACACAGTAAATCTTCTCATAGCAGGCAATGGCAGTCCTGTCAATAAATTTGGTTTCACCAATTTTAGGCATGTTTCTCAATTATGATGTAACAAATGCATTTGGTTTATAATGTGTAGGTGTTTAGACTGGCTTGTTTTCAGACTGTGGTCTTCAGTGTTGTGGTTATGCAATCTCCTTAGTAAGCTGGAGCCTCAGTGACAGGTTTCCTGTGCACTGGACAGGTAGGTAAGGCCTAATCACTTGGCCTATAACATAGAAATATTTGAAGCCCCATGAGTTCTTTTTATGGCATTATGTCCAAAGTTCAATATGTGGATGTAATGGGCCCGTGGCTAGGTTAGGTTAATAAAAACAGCAGAACACTGCCCCTGATGGAACAGTAACTCGTGACATGCCAAGGACTATATGAGATGACATCAGTTATTGGCTAAGACATCTGTCAGGCCATGAAGAGAGCAGTTTACCTTCATATCCATTCATTCTTTTAATTTTATATAAAGGTTAAGACAATATAACCTCACAAACCTCCAGAGTGATTTTTTAGACATCCTGCATATAATAAAACCACACTTGTGTAAATGTTTATCACATACTGTTTTCTTTGTAAAGGTCTTAGCACTGACTACTGCTGTCCGGCTGTCAACTTTAACACCAGGGCCTCCAGGCCCAATGGGCCCACCAGGTCCTTCTGGGGCTCCAGGCCCCAGAGGCTTTCCAGGTATGCAAAATAACATATGAAAACTGATACTTATTTTTCTGAATACCCTGTGCTAGGCAGTACTACTTGAGTCAAAATGACGCAAATAAAGTTAAAGTGAATCCTGCTCACAGAATCTATAAACCCACACATGCAGCATGCATTAACAATCTGTACTATACAGGTTCTTTTTTTTAATGTTGGACAATTTGCTGTAAAGTGGACAATATTGTTGCTGCACAGCAACACATGACCACTCATTCTTACAAGGGCTGTGCTGCTGGCCCCAGGAAGGAATGAAAGAAAGAAAGAAAGGAAGGAAGGAAGAAAGAATAAATGAAATGGAGAAATCTGTACCAGTATAAAATCAATATAAAAATTTTTTAACAATGTTTAGTCCAACAACTGCACAAGAGTTTGATGCAGAAATATACAGAATCATACAGCATGTCTCCTACATGTTTCCACCTATTTCTGCCATCATCAGGGAAGTATTCGACAAAGAAAAAGAAAAATGCAACAGTGGCTAATTATGACTTTTTTTTAATCAAATATCTCCCTGATGATTGAAAAATGCCAGAACATGTAGGAGGCTTGATGTATTATTGTATTTAAATATTATGCAGTTGTTGGAATAAGCATTGTACAGTCATCTTACTGCACAGAACAAGAATTAATGAGTGTGTCTGACTTACAAGAATCAGTGTAAGATTTGAAGTTCTCACAGTGGTGTTGATAAACGTTCCACTCTTTTGGGATGTTATGTTGACTGGTAAATTGTTACACACCCTTCGAAAGAACAAGGTGTCACTAATTTAACCCTCATCTGATTATCACAGTATATATCTTCCACCTTAATGGTTCACAAATTCGATTCCTAAGAAACTACATGCTGGACTGCTGGCCAGAAGTCAGTATTCGGAATGTCCTGCAACTGGCCATCTCGACACATGTTTTTCTTGGTTTCCCTGTGTCTATAAGCAAATGCTGAGATGGTTCCCAAGATTCCAAGTTGCCACTACATGCTTCTCATGTAGCCGTCCAGACTTAAATTTATTAGTAACCAATTTCATATTTTGTATACATGTAAAATAACCACTGCCACCGGGTGACAACCCAATTGCAGATAATAAATATTATTATTATTATTATTGTTATATAAAATCATTTTAAATTATTTTAAAACTCTTACTCATTACTACCCCAAACCACCCAACCATAACCTGTTTTATCACCCTTTTACAGCATCATCATTTTTATAAACATGTTTCAGGATCTGAAGGAAGTTCATCAGGAGGAGCTGATTTTACTTACAGTCTACTTGATTCTTATGTAACTCCACAAATAAATGATGGGCCTGGATTCTGTCGCTGCAAAAGAGGACCCGTGGTAAATATCTCTTAATCATGCAGAAAATTGGTGCAAAACGTTTCCTACACACAAATGACAATACTGAAGTCTTCATGAAACTTCGGGTTTATGTGCAAGAGTCTGAGCATATTTATTAATTTTTGGCTTATTTAATGAGGCTGTCAGTAATTAACAACTGTATAACTGCAAATGGTAGGATCATTATTGAATTGTGAATTAGGAGAGATTTGGAATCAAGCAGCTGGGGCCTAATTTGACATTTTATCCCAGCATTTTCTGGAAGAAGTAAGGAAAACCATGAAAATCTTTAGTAAGGATAATCAGTGACCTGCCTGACTTCAACTGGGCACCTCTCCAAAAACAACTGAAAAACTCTGCCACCAAAGTCAGCATGCTCAGTCACTGAGCACATTGAAAAAGGTTTATGGAAACCCTCATTGCTCCAGATTTTAAATTCTGTTCAATGCAAATATAAAACATCACTGCATTTCAGCAAAGTTCAAAGACATTCCTATCCTTTTACACCTCAACAAACATATAACAGAATTTAGATTCTATGTGTCTTTAATGTAGTAATGTAGAGTACAGAACAGTAATCAAAGTAAATAACAGTTACAATCTGCAGAATTCTTTTCTTTCTACAGAGCATCATGGTAAAACAGTTGTCATTTCTGCTTCTTAGTCTAATGATAGGAAGACTCAGTGCCACTAATAAAATAATCCACTGATACTAACAGTTTTACTTCTTGCGTTCTGCATATAGACAGTAGATATGACCTCAAAACAATTTTCATTTGTGACCGAGGAAGGAATGCCATACCAACCTAACTTCATGGAGCACACTCCTTGTTGAGAAGCTACCATTTCCTCAGCTAGTCACCAAATTCCCCAACATTTTATGTAACCTGAACATTCATTACCATGTTCACAAGAGCCTATCACTTGTCTCTAACCTGTGCCAGATGAATCCAGTCCATGCTCTCCCATCTTATTTCTTTAGATCTCTTTTAATATCATCTTCCTATCTAGGTCTAGGTCTTCCAAGTGGCCTCTTTCCTTCAGGTTTCCTCACAAAAGCCCTACAGGCAACTTTTCTCCCCCCCCCCCCCATGTGAGCCACCAGCCCAACCCATTTTATCCCTAGTTTATTTGATCACCTGAGTAACAGGTATGACATATATATATATATATATATATATATTAATCAGATCCTTTCTGTATTGCATCCCAGCCCAATTACTGTAAAAATTCCCAGTTTTCAACCATCCAACAGCATACTGCCATTTCTGCACCCTGTCCTACTCACGGGATCATGCAGTCACCATTTGCTCAACATTATATGCCAGTACAGGGTGAACATTTGGTGATGCAGGGACTGCTGTATTAATTTAGCCGGATTATTAATCGTGCAACTTCATGAAACATTGGATCCACAATCTGTCTTGCACTTAGGGCACACTGAATACCCTTATTTATGTAATGGTGTATATAAGATATGGACTGCAGTAATGTTTTAGGCATAACACTTATATCTGCCACACAGAAAACTTTATTCAATATTCTTCTGTCAAGGTTTAAATCACTATGTAGATAAAATTATTGGAGATCGCTGTATGGATTCCAAATATGAAAAGTGTCAACAAGCAGAGAACAAACCAAATATTATGTTGCTCAGGGTCCTCCTGGTCCATCTGGAAAAGAGGGACAAAAGGGATCACAAGGAGAACAAGGTCCACGTGGAGCCAAAGGAAAACCTGGATCATTTGACTTTCTGCTGCTGCTGATGGCAGACATACGGCACAGTATCCGACACTTACAGGACAAAGTGTTTGGTGGTCATGGGTAAGATGAATATTCAGTTATGGTTAAACTGAGAATGAGTATTCCAATATTTTACGCTAACTTCTCCAATTTAATTCTGTACAAGTTTTTCATTGGGTGCACTCAGGCAAACATGGCCATCTCCTATCAAGTGGGGCAAATCATAATGCACATCTTCACTTGACAAAAATTCAGTCTAGATATTTGCTGTACAGTTGTGAACCTTTGATAGTGGTACAGTGGTTTTCAGAATCTTTATCAGTTACATGAGGTAGCAACACTTGCTACACTAACTGACTTCATGCAGCTACATTCACAGGGGTCTATAAATTTTCCAAAAAATCTAGAAGGCCCCTTCCAAATTCTAAGCACCCAAAGGATGTCACAAAGCAAGTTACTTACTCAGGACCAACAATCCCAGAGAGATCTGTGAACGTCATTGTTGGCTGGTGCTTTCTGCTCACTGCAAGTGACCTGACACACATTTCTGTATGCAAGGAAAAGGACTGCAGTAATTACAATGAAATATTTAACACCATCATATAAAAATCAGTTGTCTGGGTGTCCTGACATCCAGGTTTCATGCACCCCAGTACGTACATAATGTACCTTGACCATGTGCATTCAACAGAGGTACTGCTATCTTTTGGGCTATTTTATTTTTGGCCACACCATACTGTAAATCTCTAACAAGAATAAAAGAACAATTTATACACACACAGCATGACACAGACCACTCCAAAAGTAACTTGCTATCTTCATTTACTCAGTCATATGAAATGTAATTCTCACTAACATACTCAGATATTTGTTCCCTCCCTGAATATGATTCTTTCTCACTACTACCTACAAGGATGCAAGCAATTATTCACAAGAGCAGAAAGATAAGATTAAAATGGAATTAAGCTTGCTCATTAGACTGTTTTATGACATTGCTTCAATTGCTTGGGTTATATAGTTTCAAAGAGAAACGTAACTGTGAATTAAAAATTTGATTTAAGGCACTATTTCAAAATTTGCTGAACTGACTGGGAATACCAGAAACATGTCATTCAGAAAACAGCCATTCTAGGGGTTAAGAATACAATTTTGAACAGCACAGCTACTCTCCATTTTTCTGTATAATACCTGAAACCCAATGTAAAAAAAGCATTTTATAAAATTTCTTCTGAACTCTGAAGAAACACTCCTATCTTCCAAGCATCTGGGACAGCTCAGTCAGTACACTGGCTAGGCTAAAGGCTTGCTGACCAAGGATTTGATTCCTGGCAAGAGCAACAGATGTTACTGTTCTCCAAAACTGACTCCAGGGGCAATCCAGCCGTGTAACCAGTATATACCAGGAGTTCTAATTTTTTTCCATAGCTTATTATTATTATTATTATTATTATTATTATTATTATTTACTGCAATTGGGTTGTTACCTGGTGGCAGTGGTTATTTTACATGTATACAAAACATGAAATTGGTTACTACTAAATTTAAGTTGGGAGGGCTACATGAGAAGCATGTAGTGGCAACTTAGAATCTTGGGAACCATCTCAGCATTTGCTTTTAAGCACAGGGAAACTAATAAAAACCTGTGTCGAGATGGCCGGTTGCAGGACCTTCCGAATACTGACTTCTAGCCAGCAGTCCAGGATCTAAAGTAAAAGAAAAAACAGCAATGCCCACACAGTACAACAAATACACATAAGATAACAACACACACAAGACAACTACAATAATACACACAGTCAACCAACAACAATTACACACAAGACAACTTAAAACTAGCAACAAAACACATGAGACAAATTAGGATACAACATGTACAGAAAGGTAAAAACACCCAAGCAAGAGAGTACTGCGTACAGTTTCTTGTAATTGGTAGTTTCACAACAGATAAAGCAGTTGGGACATGAAGCTTACCACTCACTTTACTAGTGCCAACACTATGAATGTATGAAGCGATGTCTCTGTTCCATGAATTTTCAGGGAGTGATGTTAAATTGAACACAGTGACAACTAAACTCTTCACTCCCCCCCAGTACAATGCTAAATGTAAAATTAATTCACATTTATTCCCATTACATATTCCGAACATTTTACAGGTTTTGTATTTTACTATTTTGGAATAACTTATGGTAGAATGTTAGTCATCTTCAGGCCCCTACACTTACTTTACCAGATGCTTTGTCCACTTTGGGATCCCATAGTGTTTACATGTGGATTACTTATTTGCTAGAGCTTTTAGAAAAGTCAATAACTACAGAGTTATTGTTATTTGTAGACTGTGTTTAAGCATGAAACCCCTACAGCATAAAACTCCTTCCTGTATAGTGCGCTGATGTTCACTGGACATTCAACTGTGGGATGCCTTTGTCACATTACAGTTTGGAGTGTTTGCGCGGTGATGTTGGGTGGAGTTTTCCTGGAGGTTTTTTTTGTTGATATGCTATAACAGAACGGGTGCGTTTTTAGTAGCTGGGATTTATCTTATTGCAAACTCACGGTTGTATTCAATAAGATAAATCCCAGCTACTAAAAACGCACCCGTTCTGTTATAGCATATTGACAAAAAAACCTCCAGGAAAACTCCACCCAACATCACCGCGCAAACACTCTAAACTGTAATGTGACAAAGGCATCCCACAGTTGATGACTAACATCTAGTTGAAACATGTAGCCATACTATAGAATAAATAGATTGTGCTGACGTACATTTGTGTAATACTTATTGATTTTCAAGCACATCGTGATGCCTTCATTCAGAAGTATGGTAGAATGGTTAACAATCAGACAATATAATGAAAATGTTCAGAAATACTTTGTAGTGTTCATCACTCAGTGTGGCTTATCAACCCTCATGTCTTCATGACATATGGCTTCAAACTGTACCTCCAAGAAAGATAATGTCTGCTTGCATATAAGTGAGTGGAGTTAGAGCTCCATGCATTCCTAACCTTTAGTGACCAAAGGAGGCACCCACATCCCATTAAATGTAATGCTTTATGGATGAAAGGGAAAACGCTGCCCCACTCAGGTGCAGGGACGGACATTTCAAATGAAGGTAACGCAGCTTGCAGCTGCAACTTTGAGATTTACAGGCTGGAAAATAAAGGTTTACCTCAATACTGAATTGAGATTAGTGATCAACTTGACCAGGCTGCTTTGCCTGCACTGCAATGCCATCATTATGCACTGAATGTGGAGAGAGACCCCACATCCAGTCTTGGCAATTAAGAAGAGCAAAATCTCGTGTGTCTATTGGAAATCAAACCCTGATTCTTTGGTCATTCAGCTATATCCTAATCACTATACTGAGTTATCTTGGCTCTCTGAATGCATCTCTATCTTAATTAAATTCAGATCATCCTATAAGGAACAAGCAGAGGTGCCTATTCTTCAGGCAAAACATATAACAAATTAAGTTTACTCGAACAACTAGGGAGGGAAAGTAAGTTATGGACAGCACAAGGTAAATTCCATATAAGGCTATGGTAAGAAATGGGAAACTTAAATGTATGCACTTATGGTGACTAATAAGGCCCTGTGCACCTGTTAGAATTGGATACATGTTAGACTGGAAATAACACTGAAAGTACAGTACTTACAGTTAAAATAAGTGGAGGAACTGACCGCACTGACATGTGATAGAGGTCATGTATGCCACTTAAAGTGTTTTATGTATGGGACTTATGACTTCCAACACAGTGCAGCACTCTTCTTGCACAAGGGCAAAGTGACATTTTGTTCACACCATGTGTCTCTTTAGATGACTTCAGTTCAACAGTTAGTAGCCAATAACAATGTACAGATTTTCATCACATATGCACAAATAAGACCGCCTCTATGGTCTAGTGGTCAGAGTTTCTGGCTACAGATACAGAGGTCCCGGGTTCGATCCCCGGCGCTACCAGATTTTCTGAGTAGTAGTGGGTCTGGAACGGGGTCCACTCAG
>Ga0123354_10015500_pt1 | contig 11904 bp, 25 predicted proteins | sample TergutLab28metaG_2_FD_97872 | JGI IMG/M metagenome (GOLD analysis project Ga0123354, IMG submission 97872) | Labiotermes labralis P4 segment gut microbial communities from Petit-Saut dam, French Guiana - Lab288 P4 | ecosystem: Host-associated > Arthropoda: Insects > Digestive system > Gut ... | reverse complement strand
TGGAGTGCCCGTGAGCTCATGGAACCCATGGGGTATAGCACGTGGCAACATTTCGCAATTCCGATCAGTCGCGCTATATCGGCTTGTCAACACCAATACGCCGAATGGCAGGATCACTTTACCCGGGTGGTTAAGGAGATGGAGGGTGGCCGCTGGGGTAAGTACACAATCGATGAGTACGAACTATCGCGGGTGGGCGCCTATCTGGTGTCCATATATGCCGACCTGAACAAGCCTCAAGTGGCAGATGCACGCGTGTACTTTGAAACATTACGCATGTCCGTACCGCATGACGAGGTACAGACTGTACTGGTCCCGTCAACTGAGCTTGAGTTAGCAACGTCACAACCGCAGGGCTCGCCATTCGACGCCATACGCCACGTACGGGACGATGGTAGCGAGTTTTGGAGTGCCCGTGAGCTCATGCCCAAACTTGGCTATGACTCCTGGCGTCGGTTTAACGGTTCTATTGACCGTGCTAAGGACGCATGCACCAATGCTGGTAATAGTGCTCTTGACCACTTTGCCGGGGCCGTCAAAGTGGGTACGACTACGGGAGTTGCTGTCAACTACGCTCAAGACGTCGAACTATCTCGCTACGCGTGCTACCTCGTGGCAATGAATGGCGACCCTCGTAAGCCTGAGATTGCAGCGGCACAAACGTACTTTGCAGTACAGACACGCAAAGCTGAGCTAGCGCCAACGCAACCGCTACCGGACTTGTCTACTCAGCCAGTGGACTTGTCCAGTCCTCAAGGCATCCTTGCGCTGGCAGAAAATTATGTGACCGCTGCCCGCGCTCTGGTCGAAGCTGAGCAAACCATCCAAGAAATGGAGCCCAAAGCGGCCTATTTCGACGTGTTCGTTGACGGCGAAGGCGATCTAATCAAAATTAGGGATATCGCTTCTACTGTTGGTGTTGGTGAGCAAAAGATCCGCGCTATGTTGTGCGAGCATCGCTGGATTTATGCCGAGCATGGGCAAGCGTGGAATTCTTCGAAACACGCGTATGAACCGACGACGCGATATTCGGCATATGCCACGCACCGTGACTATTTCCGCCCCGTTATGGCGCACAACGCGCCACAATTCAACGGCGAAGCCATGCACACATTAAAGGCGACTCCTCAAGGTGCGGAAGCTATTGCTCGTGCGATAAGGCGTTGGCAAGCCGACGCTGAGATAGCGCAAATTGGGAGGGGCAAAGACTGACATTTAGTGGTGGTCATAGGTGGTGTCGGAAACCATAACTAATTGACTATCAAGGAAATTCAGAAATGAGTAATGAATCACTAAATGGACCGTCTGTTTATAAGTGCCATCGTCACGATAGAGATACTGGCTCGCCATATTGGTCGGCTAGGAAATTGTCATGGGCAATCGGAATGTCTGACAATGACGAGATATTCTACAAACTAATCACTGATATGAAAAAAACCGCGCCTTACAGAAATGTCCGGCTGTCCGCTATTTCAGTTCTACTAATGCCCGACGGTAGGCAAGATTACGATCTGACATTAGCTGGCGCGCGTCTTCTGATCGATGAGGCATCGATACGGCACTTAGGCCATGATTGGGCCCGTAAAGAAGCCCTAGCTTACTTTGACTCGCTGCCCGTGTTCGAGCCTGAACCACAACCGCTGCCCGAGCCTGAGCCTGTACAGGAGCCTACAAGCGAGCCTGAGACGGTAGCAGTGCCTGAACCGGTAGCGGTAACGAGCGAGATACAGCCCGTAACCGTGCCTACAGCGACGATAGACATATTCCTGCCGAAGAAACCACAACCACAAGGCTCGCCATTCGATGGCATACGCCACGTACGCGACGACGGTAGCGAGTACTGGAGCGCAAGGGAGCTCATGCCACTTATGGGCTACGCCCGCTGGCGCAATTTTGCACTAGCTATCGATAAGGCAAGAATCGCGTCCGACGGGTTGAATATGGATACGGCAAGCCATTTTGCCGATGTCAGCAAAACGCCAGCCGGCGGTGGTCCGCGTTCTGAAAACTACGCGCTATCCCGCTATGCGTGCTACCTCGTGGCGATGAATGGCGACCCCAGCAAAGCGGAAGTGGCAGCGGCACAAACATATTTTGTGGCGCGTACCCGTCAAGCCGAGCTAGCGCCAACGCAACAGCTGACCGGACCTGAGCTTATGGCGCTGGCACTGGTCGAAGCTAAACAAACACTAGAAGCCAACGCCGAACATATCGCGGAATTGACAGCCAAGATTGATGACGACGCGCCAAAAGTCTTTTTTGCTAATGCGGTAGCAGGATCGCCTACGTCTATATCTGTCAATGAGCTAGCGGGACTGCTAAACCAAAACGGCTACGGCACTGGTGTTATGCGGCTGTTTGATCAGCTACGCGACGAGGGATACCTAATCAAAGATGCTGGCAGCACTTGGAATCTTCCTACGCAACGATCACGTGATCTGAAAATATTTGAGATTAAAGAAACCCTCTATGAGGCTTCTGTTGGCGGTGGCCAAAAAATCCACCGCACAACCGTAGTCACGGGTAAAGGGCAACAGTATTTCATCAACAAGTATTGCCCGAAAAACACGGTCGCTATCGTTAGCGGTGACGCGTCATGAATAAAAGAATGGAAGAGGCACTCGACCTGCTTTTAAGCATCAACCTTGGCATTCAGCAGCTTAACCGCGCGGTAGGCACAATTGCTATTACGACTGTCCAAATAAAGGACGCTGCTAGGCGTCGCGACGATTCACCGGACATACCGTCAATCCTTGATGAGAGCCTAGGCGGCATATATGGTCCGTATGAGGCACAACGCGGGCAGTCTGATATCTCGGACGTGTGGTGAAACATGAATGTCACAGCCATTTTAGCGAGAGCGATTAGTTCTGTATCGGATGCGCGACAAGAAATTAGCGAGTATCACGCCCAATACGTTACGGGACAACCCAATACCGCTGATGACGCCGCTATATTGCGGTTGATTGATCACGCCCTACGGGACCTAGGCGATGCTATCGCGATATCTATACATTCCGACACGAGAATGACGCGCGCCAACTAAAAGCTACCCCGAGCTAGCACCCAATAAATAACTCTTGAAAGGACGATTCGAGGGCTATTGGGATGCTGACAACTCGCTAGCTCGGGGTTATCTAGCCGCTAAACCAGTTTTAATCCTCTTTTGCTGGTTTGTCGGAAAACACAACTAAATAACAACTCGCGTGGCCCGGGCAGCTGTCATTGTCTCGTTGTCCGGGCTGCGGAAAACATTAGGAAGGGATACCAAAATTAACGCTGAGCTAAAAGCGCCATTCCCATATTTTGGTGGGAAACGTCAAGCGGCACCGCTGATATGGGGCGCGTTAGGTGACCCATCGGGATATGTGGAACCGTTCGCCGGGTCGGCGGCTGTTCTACTGGCACGGCCAGAATTCACGGGCCGTCGTGTCGAAACATTAAACGACGCTGACGGCTGGCTAGTTAACGCGTGGCGCGCTATCAAATACGCGCCTGACGAGGTAGCTAAACATGCTGATGGTCCGGTAACTGAAATCGATTACCACGCGCGTCTAGCGTGGTTGCAAGGACGACGCGACGACAACTTAGTTAGCTGGCTTGAGGGTGACCCGGAAGTATACGACCCTAAAGCGGCCGGCTGGTGGCTGTATGTCATGGCATGCGGGATAGGCGATTTATGGTCGTCTGGCCCGTGGCGAGTGATAGACGGTCGGCTTGTAGACGCCCGAGACCTGCCAAATGTGGACGCTGACGGTAAGGGCATTACCCGCCGACTACCGCACCTAGGGGACGCTGGTAAGGGCATAAAACGGCAACTACCGCACCTAGCCAGCGCTGGTAAGGGCATTAACCGTGCCTTAAGTGATTATGGCGACAGCACAAACGACCCATTGACAGAGTATATGCGTCACATAGCCGACCGGTTAGCAGAAGTCCGTATAGCTTGCGGTGACTGGCGTCGCGTTTGTGGCCCCGCGCCAGCGCAAGCTAAAACCGGTGACGGTGATGGTTCGTTAGCTGTTTTCCTAGATCCGCCATATGCCACTTATGGCGACATGTACGCGATAGGTGATAGTGCGGCGAACATTTCAGCTGACGTAGCTAAATGGGCGGCCGATAATGACAGCCAATATCGGATCGTGCTTTGCGGCTATGAAGCTGAGCATGACTGGCTACTTGACCGGGGCTGGACACGTATCGAAGGGAAATCAGGTAACGGCAACGGTTACGGCAGAACGCCCGGCGGTGGACGTCGGGAGCGATTATGGCTATCACCTCAATGTATAACCTTCCACCAGCCAAGCCTAGAAGACGCGTTAGCAGACTTTAGTGGGGGTGCCTAGTCGTGACTGGTAGTAAACCGCCTAAAGAAGTTTTCCGAATAGGGCGTAGGGAAGCTGCCGAGCGGCTCGGCGTATCGACAGACACCGTGGACAGACTAAGAGCAGATAACCGTTTGTCCGCTTGGAAAATTGGCCGTGGCCAAACATGCTCTGTGGTATTCGATGCCCGAGAGGTAGAAGCACTGCTGATACCGCTAAACAGCAGGGCTCGGACGTGGTCACGCAGGATATGACGAGTGTTAAGCAACCGCTAAACAATTATCGAAAGGACTTGTGAATTATGGATGAGTTATTGGAGCTAGCGACTCAACTAGTCATAGCTGCCCAATATGTGACGCCACTAATGCTTGAACGCAAAATGAAAATCAAACGGGCCGATGCTTTGTGGCTTATCGACCAGCTAGAAGCCAACGGCACCATTTCAGCACCAATTACGCGTGCGGACGGTACTAGCTACCGTGATGTTTTGGTTGACCTGAAAGGCAAACACCGGTGAGCCTAGAACGATTCGAACCAAAATATATCGGGGGTATTTACCCTGATATGGATGACGACACATATTTCAGTTTACCGATGCTGTCACAATCGCAAGCCAAACTACTAATACCACCGTCAACGCCGGCGCATTTTGATTACGCACTACGCCATGGTCAAGCGCCGAAAGCAGCGTTTGATCTAGGCCATGCTGCTCACCTGTACACGCTCGGTAAAGGCTCTCAGCTAGCACTCATTGAGGCCGGCGACTACCGCACTAAGGCAGCGCAGGAGGCGCGTAATGCGGCTTATGCCGCTAGGCGAGTGCCGCTGCTAGCTGACCAGTACGAACAGGTGCTAGCCATGGCGGAAGCGCTGTCCAGTGTGCCTGAGATAGCAGAAATTCTTACGAGCCCTGACGCTCACACGGAGGTATCACTTATCGCTTTGCGCGACGATGTCTGGATTCGCGGGAAAATTGACTTACTACTAGGCGACATGATGTTCGACTATAAAACGTCGGATCGGCCAGCCACAATCGAGGGTTTCACGCGCTCAGCGGCGGACCACGGCTACTACTTTCAGGCGACGTGGTATCTCACGATTGCCGCGCTATTGAATATGCCGATACGCCATTTCCGGTTCATTGCGCAAGAAAAAGTACCGCCATACTATGCGGCGGTATTCGAGCTCGATGACGAGTGGCAACAGCTCGGCTATCAACAAATGACAGCGGCAATAGACCTATATCGACGCTGCCAAACATCCGGTAAGTGGCCCGGATATCCCACTACTGTACAAAAAATATTAATGCCACGGTGGCTTAAACCTTCATGGAGTCCTAATGAGGGACTTTACGACGAATTAAAACAACTGATAGGAGATATCGAAAACAATGCAATCCTCTAAAACACTAGTGGAGTCTGGCACTCAAGGTGCCGCTGACTTAACCGCCTATATGCGCGGGTCGTGGTCGCAAATACAGGCGACACTACCAAAAGACATGGACGCAAAAGAGTTCGTGCAACTGGTTTTGACTGAGATACGTAACTCTGATATTCAAAAGGCGTCCGGCGTGACGAAAACTGCGCTGTCTGAGTGCTCGCCGCAATCGATCATCGGTGCCGTGTTTACGGCAGCGTCACTAGGCCTGAAAATTGGTCCGCTAGGTGAGGCATATCTTGTGCCTTACGTGGTGAAAGGGCATGCTGAGGCAAAGCTGATCCCGGGCTATCAAGGGCTCGCCAAGCTGGCCCTACAGCATCCGATGGTTGCGTCGCTGGACGTTGAGACGGTATATCCGGGCGACGAATTCTTGTACGTCAAAGGCAGTAATCCCCATATCGACCATACGCCTAGGCACCATAAACCAGGTGAGCAACCTATGTGCTATTACGCCATTGTTTGGTTGACTAACGGTAAGGCGATACTCAAGGTCCTATACCCTGACGAAATCCAAGAATTGCGGCGCGGGAAGGTCGGTCCGTCCGGCGATATTCCTGATCCGCAGCATTGGATGGAAAAAAAGGTTGTCCTGAAACAAGCGCTCAAGCTGGCGCCTAAAAGTACGCGGCTAGGTTACACGCTCAGCCAAGACGACACGCCCCAAACGTACACGATTGACAGCGCACAAGAATTAGCACGTAAATCAGCTGCGCCAGCTATCACGCCAACGCCACAACCCATAGACACCATTACCGGTGAAATTATGCCGGGCGACGATCCGCGTGACTTTGAAGATGTTTATACCGACGCGCAAGGCATGCTGTCATGATTGCGTGCCTGATCCTGATCACCATATTTTTAGCGATTATCGCAATATCGCTTATCGCTGGTGCCGCTGGTATCTACGAGATAGCGACCCTTCTAAAAGAAACAAACAAGCCTCACAATTGGGATGATGCCCTGAAAGGAATAGAGAAATGACAAAACAAATATATCGTGCACGGCGCCACGCAAAAACAGCGGCTGAGCTACTCGACGCCGCTACACGGTCGGATGGTAAAGACACGAAATACTTTAACCTCTATCAAGCGGAAGCCGAGGCATTAACAGCTATCGCCCTGTACTTCACTGAGCCATTTAAGACTGAAATCATTGAGCCTAAAACACGCTACACGCTGCCCGGGCTCGATGAGGCAGCGGCGAAAGCATTCAATTTGTCCGTATTTGGCGGATACGATACGGAAATGATTACATGCGAAAAATGTGGACACCAGGTTATGGACGGTGACGCGTTTTGTGTGGAAGACGGTTGCGAGTGCGACTGCCTACCCGGAGACGTCATAACTCTGGACGATTCAAAGGAAAACGCCGAATCCACTAATTCCGAGCCTGAGAATGAAAACAATGACGACGACGCAACTAGTAAGGAAACCTTACAGGTTGACACGTCATCAACAGTTAGGGACGCTGGCTACCAAGATGGTTACACACAAGGCTACCAAGACGGTTACAAGAAAGCGCTAGTTAGTGGTGATCCTCAAACAGTTGACACAACTAAGGCCGGCTGGTTGGCCGATGAAATAGCAACACTCCACCATTTCCACATAGGCACCGATGATCGAGGCAGATATTACGCGCAATGCCAAGGATGCGATTTCAGAGTTAATCTCGACCCTGGACATTACAACTTATCCTCTTATTCAGAGCGCCAACACGCCGCCTACGTGGCTCTAACTGGCGCCTACAGCAAGCACATTCCTATGTGTGGTGAAGCTAAGGCGGCGTGAAATGAGTTTCCAACGAATGAATGATGACAATGAAATATTGTCAAAAAAGGACGATAGCGATGACGAAAAAGTACTCATACGCGTATTTGTTGGCGTTTGGGTGGTTGGCGTAGTAGCAGCAATAGCAGTAGTGGGCGGTATTTGCTGGGCAGTATGGCGAGTAGTTGAATGGCTGGTCACAAAATGAGTTATGACGATGATATGGACCGCGCGGACGCCGAAGTGTTGCGACTTGAAAGCGAGAATGCCAACTTGAGAAGCCGGCTGTCAGAAGCATGGCATGTCAGTATGCACATGCGGGACGCAATATGTAATGCATTAAATGATCTCGATGATATAAAAAGCAATTTGGAAAGGAGTTTACAGTGAGCATTAAAACAGAATATAGCGGTGAATGGCACTCTCTTTGTAGCCTATTAAGTGGGATTAATGTACAAGCGCGGGATAAGGAACGCATCTATATTGAAACATCTGGAGCAGGTTTGTTCAAAGTGTCATCTGTACCGCGACTAATCGAAATATTGCAAAAAGCCGCTGAAGAAGCGCTAGAAATCGACCGCGCCAGCAAAGGCGACTCACCAGACTATCGGCGTGGCTATGCGGACGCGTGCACGCAAGTGGCAAGCCAAATAGCGGGTATGGCACCAGCTGAGAGCGAGCCTGAGTCATGATCGATGGTTTACCTAACCTTGAAGACTTGCCGATATATCCAGTGGCCATGAGTCACTTTGAAATGGGCATGCTTTTATCGCTGGTTGAGCAAGCGGGAGAACAAAACATCTTGATCGGTGAGCTCCTAGAGCCAGTCCGCGCCCGGATTCTTGAGTCTATAGCCAGTAATCCAGCTGAAAGCGAGCCTCAGTCATGACTCACCCTATTGTATTTGTTGTCGAGCTAATCATATTTGCCGCTATCGCGTTAGCTGCGCTGGTAACAGCGATTAATTTGGCATACAGCGTCCAATACGCCCATAGGCGTATCGATGATTTACAGCATGAGCTGAGAGATTCACTCAAAGCAAGTTCAAGGATAACGAAATGACACGCAAATTCACGATCACTTGCGCTGGCCCTGATTGTGGCGAAAGCTTCACCGGCAATGTCGGCGAACACATGTTCGCTGTGCAGCTTGGTTGGCGTCGGTTCATCGACGCTGGCGCGTCTCACTGGCTATGCCCTAACTGTAGTGCCCTAAACGCCGATGGTCGCATGGCTAACCCATTTCATACAGACAACGGCCAGAAACGAGCCACAAAATGACTGACCTTGAGGCAAGGGGACGTGCAATCGCACAAAAATATGCGCAACTGGTCATGGATCAGCGGAGCGTGAGAGGTAAAAAAACTCTCAAAACTCCGTATGCCGTATCACTCATATATGGAGCGTTTCTAGCTGGCTGGCTATTAGCGCATGCAACAAAACAAACAAACAACGGAAGCGAAATGGAATAATCATGAGTAAAGATAGGAACTGGTTAATTCTGGTTGTTGCCGAGACAGCACCAGAATGCAAAGAAGTAATCGACTGGAAAAAGCTTGTAAACAAGCTCGCCGCGACGCCTATGCATTTACCGAAAATGGAATCGGGGCAGGGCTGGTCTTCTTGTGATCATCGCGACGGATCATTCCTGTTTGATATATATTCTAGCAGCTTGGAAACGGCACTCTATGAGTGCTCCCGTGCTGTAGATATGGCCATACAGGATCAGGATATTAAGCACTCAACCAGGGCTAGGCGCCTATACGTCAACCGCTGGGAATATGTCATTAGCCGTCTACGAATTAAAGCCAACGATAAGGAAACAGGCGAGCGTAAAGACTTATTTATTGTAGACACCATGTTTCATCGCGACGGTAGCGACATAGGGACCATTGATTCAAATTTTGGCGTAGGTAACTGGCCGTCAAAATGGGACCCTCGCACAATCGACGCCAACAAGACAGAGGGTGAGTAGCTATGAGTGGAGAATTCATTACTCAAGTCAACTTGTTTTGTGACTGTCAATTGTGCGGATGCATTGACATTAGTAGTCCAGAGGATTCGATGGTTTGGGAGTATGGCGAGTGGCATAAATGCGATGATGAGGTAGATATCCTCATGGGTGGCACAGGTGCGATACCAGAAATCACTATCTGCCCAATATGTTACGCCGCATGCTACGCGGACGGCGCGGTACCTTACAACGACGACCCTAAACCAAGCGTTAACGAGGAATGGAAATAAAAATGAGTATTCAAAGTGAAATCGATGATCGTACAAAGTGTGCGGTGGAAATATTAGACATGATTGTTAAAACTGGTATATCGCTTGTTAGCGATACTGTGTTAGACAATATGATCCTGTTGGTATTATCGGACTATTTGGGCGACAACGGCATAAGAGCATTTGAGCTATCCGCGCTATTTATGGAAATGGCATACCGACAAACCAAGGCTTCCCGTCATGCGTAACGACAAAACAATTGGTGCCGTATGCCAGCCTATGGCGGTACGTGAGGTGGACGACTATAACAGTACACGTGTTGAGCCTGAGCTAGACTCCAGCTGGTCGGAAATGGACAAGCTACGTTGGTGGGCCGGCCTGATATTCTGCCACACAGGTATCACGATTAGGCTAATCCAATTTCATGACAATTTTGTGATCGTCGCTGGCTGGCACAACATGACAATACATAGTTTTATCGAAACGTGGAACGTTATGGCTGGGATTGAGATCGGTTGGGAAATAGCGAAGGACAAACTATGAGCCAGCGGCAAAGAGATTTAACCACGATTGCCCGTGGAATTATTCATGAGGCAGTAGAGGATTGGATTAGTTACGAAGGATGGGAATCTGTTCCTGAATTGTCTGGTTACGACTATGAAACGCTAGTCGCAATACTAGAAAAATTGACACCGCAACGAAATAACAATACCCAAATATCGGCATATGACCGGCGATCAGTAATCGCCGATAAATGGGCTAAACGATATGGAGACAACAGGCCATGACTAAGAGCCCAAACGAGCGACGTTACATAGTAAGACTTGACGAGTCTGTACATTGGCCGCCTCTCGCGTTTACCGTTGTAGGCGAGTTTATCGACATTTGGGAGCATGTCTACCCTGATCCAAAAGTTATTACTATGCGAAAACACATTAGCCATGAAGGGTATTACTGCCTATCAGGGATTCGGCGTAAGTTGTCGCGTACTATATGTGTTGAGGTCAAAAATGACTGACGGTGTTATCCGTGAATTCACGGTCAAAAACCCTCATAAGGGTTGCTCAATTTGCGATTCAAAAGTAGGACCGCAATATTGCCAAACCAGCGTATACGACGGGAGTATCTACACGTATCGCTTGTGCGGTTGCTGCCATGAAGCCGAAAGGTTCGCTTGGGTATGCAGGTATTACGAGATAGACGGCTATCTATATCCCGACGCGGTACAAGAATGCCTTTGCGATTATGCGCCAATACTGTACGACGCGCTATATGACCAATGGCGATATTGGACGCAACAACAAGTACGCGACTATCTGGCACTAATTGAGGCATAAATTGTGAGCAAAATAGTTATGGATAACGACACTAAATGGCATGACGCCGACATGTTAATGCTCGTACAACAATTATTGTCGTCGGATCATGTGAGAATCCGGAAATATGACGACGCTTACAGCATTAACGGTTTACGGCAATTTGCGTGGACTGAAACGACGCGGCATCTTGAAGTTACCGCAAAAGGTAACGCGGCCGGTGTTGTATTCAAAATTAGTGAGCAAACAGCGAAGGAAATCAGCGATGAAAATTGAGGAATTAATCAAACGACTGGAGGCTATACAGTCGCGATTTGGAGAATTGGACGTCCACACAGCAAGACATAGCTCGGTCCACTACATCACGCCACAAGTGACAGAATGCGACGTCCTATCGATATTCCAAGTAGACAAACACCAGAAACCCTACCTAGTGAATTCTGGCACAGTCGGTTCACACAAGGTGGTGATACTGAGATGACGATAACACAATTAGTGAATATCCTAAACAATATTCTTGATGAATATGGCGATATTAAGGTAGCTAACACTCTCGACGGTGAATGGACCGATTCTATTAAGTGTGTTTCGGTCTGTAAGGTTCGCGCCCTTGATGCTGGCGAGTTCATAACAGGCTGTGACTATGACTATAAGGTAGCGATACTGAAATGACGATAACACAATTGATTAGCCAGTTAGAGAGAATATTGTCGACAAATGGCGATATCAAAATATACGCGCAGGGGCTAGCAGGATATCTAGATACGTTCACGACAACGAACATGCAGGTTATCTGCATAACACGGGACTTTGATGGTTTCCCAATGAATCCAAC
>Ga0123354_10015498_pt1 | contig 11904 bp, 8 predicted proteins | sample TergutLab28metaG_2_FD_97872 | JGI IMG/M metagenome (GOLD analysis project Ga0123354, IMG submission 97872) | Labiotermes labralis P4 segment gut microbial communities from Petit-Saut dam, French Guiana - Lab288 P4 | ecosystem: Host-associated > Arthropoda: Insects > Digestive system > Gut ... | reverse complement strand
TCGCAGGTTTGTTTTATGGTGTGGCCTTTTTGTTTGTAGGCTAGGGCTGCTTCTCGGAAATCTGTGCTGTGGGTCATAATAAATAACAAATACTCATCTAAAATTTAAGTTAATCGACTATATTGTAAATGTTTGTCGATGAGAGCTGTTATGTTCTTTTTAACAGATAGACCAACAAGGCGTTCAGTTTCTTGACCATCTTTAAAGAGGATCATCGTTGGGATGCTAAAGACTTGGAATTTTTCAGCTGTAGAAGGATTTGTATCAACATCAAGTTTGCCAATTAAGACTTTTCCAGAGTATTCCTGAGCTATTTCATCTATTGTCGGTGCTAATGCTCTACAGGGCCCACACCAAGTTGCCCAGAAATCAATGAAAACAAGTTTATTGTTTTTTATAGTCTCTTCAAAATTTGCGTCTGTAACATGGAAAGGGGAACTCAATTTATAACACTCCTAAATTAGTTAAAATTTCTTTTGCATCATATAAAGTGTTTGTGCAACAGTTAAACAGTTGACATCAAAAAGTTAAAGTTCAATGAAATAAAAAAAAGTGGCATATCGTGTAAATGAATTATAAGTCAAATATGAGAGAGATAACAAAAGAAAAAGTTGTTAGAGTTCTATGCTTCCGCGGAGTAGTCGTGCGTCTGCAACTTGTCCTGTGTCAGCATATAATCCAATGGAAACGATGTTTATTCCGCCAGCGTAAATCGTGTCGAGACGGAATTCTATATACCAGTATGGATACAGATTTACAGAGTTATCGCGTGTATGGGGCACAAGTTCGACAGATAAGGGTGGTTTTTGCGGTTTAAAGCCTGAAACTGGTTTTCCTTCAATAGTTTGAGTTAAGGTTTTTACATAATTTTCTGCTATTTCAATTGCTTTTTCTTGGGTTACAGAAATAGTGCTGCTACCTTTTTGGAACAGAAAATAACTATCGGTCATAGTGGTTAGAACGTTGTTTTGGAAAGTCATTTGTAAACCTTTAGCCTGATAGTCTATGTCATTTTCAGTAAACATCCAAAGCAACTCAGCAGAGGCACCAGAGATATAGACACGTAACTTCAGGTTACCATCGGCTACTGTCATACTTTGAGTTGATTCTACTTTTCTTAAAAGGTTAAGCATATCTGTTATGTATGCATCACCAGAATACTCTTTATAACCAGACAGAATTGAATGAGCGTTTATAAGAAAATTGTTAGGTTCATTAGTGGTGGAGATTGGGTAGCTTTCAATCATTACAAGTTCATATCTGGAAAAATGGCCATTTCTGAAACGAAATAGTGTATTCAAATTACTTGTTCTACTATTAAGAGAATACGTAGCCTCTTCTTCAGATACACCTCCAAAGTCAGTCCGCCATTGTAAAGTGTTACTTAATAGAGTAACAGTATAACTTTGAGTATCAATATGCACAACATTATGCAAAAAATTAGCAACTTTACTAGTTCCCATACCCCAAGACATCAACCGCTGATTTTCTTCATACATAGACTGCAACTGACTGTTTTGATAGTATTGTACACCAGAAAAACTTGCCAAAAACACAATCACGATTAACATTAAACTAAAAACAGACCGGCCATTAAAAAATAACCAATTATGTTTAGGCTCAACATTATGCGCATCTTCTACACTTTTTAAGGTATTAACACTAGCCTTACCAAAAGCAGACAATTTATACTGACCAGTATCCAATTTAGAAAGCAAGTCACCAAGACTTTCAAGGTGATAAGTCAAATTTGGCGTTGAAATACCAAGCGCCTCTACAAGCTCCATAAAAGTCATAGGCTTAGAATCAAGCATACGAAGAATCTTACGCCTAACAGGATGCTTAAAGGAACTAAACATTATCGAATAGATTTCATCTTCAGGACTACTTGTCATCCCTTAATCACCACACATATCAAAAGACAACCTTAGCTATAAAATTTTCACTCCCACAGAAAATAAAAGCACGCTATCTGAATACATATTTTACAATATGCTATAATAAGTCAGATAGACTACTACGTCATGAGACGTAGATTTGCTTACTTTGAAAAAAAAGCAAAAATGTGTTACAACTGTTTAATACAATTATAAAAGACAAGCGTTTACAAGAATTATCATGTTAACACCTAGTCAGCCGTTATTCGCGGACTGAACTTAGGTGATGCTAACGTTTTGAATGTCGAAATATCGTTTTGATAAAAAGCGCAAACGTTCGGCGTTCTTACCATTTTTACCTATAGCGACACCCTTATCTTTTGGGTTTACAGTTATGACTGCCATTTTTTTGCCGTCAGTACGTTCGGTGACACGAATTTCACGTACAGCTGCAGGTTTTAGGGTGTTTTTTATGAATTGAACGGGGTCTTCACTGTATTCGATTATTTCATGTGTTTTTCCAGTCATTCGTTCAAGGGTGTGAATGTTTCTTCCACCTTTACCTATGGCTACACCTACTTGGCCTTGATTTACGATGAAAATTACGCGTCCTTGCTCTTCATCTATTATGCAGTCCTTCACACTTGCGCCGCTTATACTTTCAAACAATGCGATATAACGCATTTCGTCGCATGTGATTTTTATACCGGTTGTCATTGCTCTCCTCCAATTACTTCTTGAACTTCGGATGTTTCAATTATTTTAAGAATATCTGAATCACCGGATTCCCTTATGCTTAACGCAGAAATTATAAAGAATTTACCTGCAACTTCAGCTAGATCCATTGAAGTACCTTTGTAGGTTATCACGGGAATTTTTGAGATTCTACCATAGTGTTCTATATCAACTTTTATGTTTTTTGGGCAGTTAGAGGCCAAAATAATCATTTTAGCCTTACCAGTTTTAGCATTCTGCAACGCCAAGTTGGCTCCAAAAGAAACTTTGCCAGTTTTGACGGCTAATGCAATTGCTTTATCTATATTTATCATGCTTCAGTTTTTCCTCCATCTTTTTCTTGACTTTCAAATGTGGACATGTACAATTCAACTAGGCCTGTGCCGATTGGTATGGACTGCCCAACTATAACGTTTTCTGTTACACCAGCTAAAGGATCACTTTCACCTCTAACGGCTGCTTCAACTATGTTTGGAATGGTAATTTCAAAGGCGGCACGAGCTAAGACACTTGCTTTCTTACCGCTGATACCATGTCTACCGATTTGTTGTACATCACCTGTTGTAGTCATCATGTCTGCGACTAACATGACGTGTCTTACGTCAACGTCTAACCCTTGGTCTTCTAACACACCTTTTGCTTCGTTAACTAGTGCATTTCTTGCTGCTTCAACGCCTAAAGTTTTTGCGATTTCGTGAATGTTGTTTGTAGTTGTTCTTGAGGTGTCTACGCCTGTAACTTCTAAGACTTTAGCAAGGTTTGAACCATCAGTACGAATTACCCATTCACCGCTTTCTTCGGTAACTAGTACTCGTTTAATGTCTGGAACACCTTTAATGTGTGCTGCAGGTAATTTAGTTAACATGCGTTTTAGTGCTTCTGTTTTCTTTGGTTTGATTTCAAGTGAATCGTCAATTACTGTAACGGTGGCATTTAATATTTCGAGTCGTGTTTTTGCTTCATCTATTGTTATGCTGCGATCAGTCATCATTGCACGATTGAGTTCAACTACAATAACTTCTTTAACGGGGTCTTCATAGATTGCTGATGCTATATTTTCAAGTGAAGTGTAAATTATGTCTCGTGCTACTGCAACGGCGCCTTCTTTACTTTTTGCGTTTTCACTTGTTAAGTAAATGGTCATAATGGGTGTTGATGGTATTCTGCGAGCGTCTACAATTTCAATAAGTCGTGGTAAACCTAAAGTGACGTTTTGTTCTTTGACACCGGCATAGTGGAAAGTTCTAAGAGTCATTTGCGTACCGGGTTCACCAATAGATTGGGCTGCAACGATACCAACTGCTTCTCCTGGCTCCATTAGAGCGCGTTTGTATTGCTCAGCGGTTAGGGTTGTGGCTTTTTCTACGCCTACTTTGGTTAATTTGTTTTTTGAAAGGATATTTTTGAGTTGTTCAAGCAGAATTGGAGTAAGTTGGTCTTCAACGTTTTTAAGTTGTTTTTTGATAAAGTCTGCTGATGCAGGTTCACCTTTTTCTTCACCGATTTTAATTTGTTCGATAAGTCGACTAACGTTGACTGCTTTTCCGTGGTCGCTTTTTGCTGGATCAACACCATCTTCACCATAACGGAACTGTATAATATCTCCAGCTGAATCGCGAACAGTGCTATCATACTCTAGACGGATATGTTCAAGTGCGTTAATGAGCCTACGCTGCATATAACCACTTTGTTGAGTACGTACGGCAGTGTCGACTAGACCTTCGCGGCCACCCATGGCGTGGAAAAAGAATTCAATTGCATCAAGACCTACTTGATAAGAGTTATACACAAATCCTCTTGCTTTGGGTTGTGGGTCGTTTTCTTTAAAGTGAGGTAATGCACGTCCGGCGTAGCCTCTTAGGATACGTTTACCTCTAACTGACTGTTGACCAACACAAGCGACCATTTGACCGATGTTAAGACTTGAGCCTCTTGCACCAGTTCGGGTCATAACGATACCTGCGTTCTCCAGTGTAAAGTCTTCGTCTGCAATTTTGCCTGACTCGTCTCTGGCGGTTGAAAGTTCATGCATAACATAGATTTCAAATGATTCTTCCATAGTTTGACCAGGTAAACGTGAAAGGGTACCGTTATTGAAGTTCTCAATGTGTTCATCTATTTTCTTCTGTGTACGTTCCATAGTTTTTGCCATACGGTTACGTGCTTTTGGTGAGAGTACTAGTTGGTCATAAGTGTAGCTAAAGCCTCTCATTGAAATGAAAAGTTTCAATAGATGTGTAACATTATTGAGGAATGTTCTTCCTGCTTGTGTTCCGTAGTCTTTGATAATTCTGTGAAGTAAGCTTTCTGACTGTTCAGACCCTATGCTTCGTCGGTCAATAACACCTGAAATAAGTTGACCATTATGAACTACGACGTAAGCGTCATGTTTGCATTTTTCCTCTTCGCATTTGTTGCATCCTTGGCAAATGTTTGCTTTCAATACGTAGTTGAGAGTTTTTGGCAGAAATAGACTAAAGATTTGTTTGCCTGACCACATTGGTTGTGGTTCTGTTATTTCAGGTTTTGGGAGTTCGCCAGTGTAACCTGTGGTGGTTAATAAGCGATCTACTTGTTCGCGGTTAACGTAATTGCCTTTTTGAGTAAAGTAATAGGCGCTTGTGATAAAGTCTCTGATTGCACCAATAATTGGGCCACCAAATCTTGGAGATAGAATTTGGTCTTGTACCTGCATAAGTAATAATGATTCAGTTCTGGCTTCTTCACTTTGTGGGACGTGTAAGTTCATTTCGTCACCATCAAAGTCTGCGTTGTATGGTGGACAGACACAGAGGTGCATACGGAATGTTTTGTATGGTAGAACTCGGACATAATGTGCCATAATGGACATGCGGTGAAGGGATGGCTGTCTGTTAAAGATGGCAATGTCACCGTTCTTTAGGTGGCGCTCAATTACAAATCCGGTTTCTACGGCTTCTGCAATTTTTGTGCGGTCAACAACGAATTCAAGACGAATACGTTTGCCGTCTGGTCGGATAATGTAGAGTGCCCCTGGATAGTTTTCTGGACCGTTGATTACGTATTTTTTCATTTCTTCAATGTTCCAAACGGTCACTTTTTCTGGAACAGATAAGCGCATAGCTACATCTTGTGGTACACCGACTTCGTTTATATCTAAGTTGGGGTCAGGTGAAATGACTGTACGGGCAGAGAAGTCGACACGTTTGCCAGAAAGGTTGCTTCTGAATCGACCTTCTTTGCCTTTTAGACGTTGGCTAAGGGTTTTTAGTGCTCTACCGCTTCTGTGTCTTGCAGGGGGAATACCGGAGGCTTCGTTGTTGAAGTATGTTGTAACGTGGTATTGTAACAATTCGCTAAGATCTTGAATGATAAGTGTTGGTGCACCTGCTTCCATGTTTTCTTTTAGACGTTGATTAATTCTAATAATGTCTACAAGTTTGTGAGTTAAGTCGTCTTCAGAACGAATACCTGACTCTAAAGTGATGGAGGGACGAACATAAACGGGTGGAACGGGTAAAACTTGTAGAACCATCCATTCTGGACGGGCAACATTTGGGTTAAACCCTAGAATTTCAAGGTCTTCATCGCTTATACGTTCAAGGCGTTCACGGATCATACTTGGAGTAAGGGGTTCAGATCCTAATTCTGTGGCTTCAACATATTTTGTTGGTTTTTCAAAAGTGATTTTGTATTGAGCTGAGGCACAATAGGGGCATTGTTTTGCTTTGATATCGGTCATGATTTCTTTGTAAACTTCGTCTGGGATAGTTCCAAGTAGTTCGTTGAATCTTTCGATTTTTTGGCGTGATTTTTTAGATGCCTCCTCAGAGAGCAAGATACGCCCACAGCTACGGCAGGTTGACTTTATAAGATCAGATATAATTTTTGTGAATTCAATGTGCACTATAGGTACAGCAAGCTCAATATGACCGAAGTGTCCAGGGCATCGGACTGCAGTGTTCCCACATGTTTTGCATCGTTGTCGAGGTTCAAGTGTTCCTAAACGTCCATCCATTAAACCTGCGGTGATTGGTGCACCGTCTTCATCATAAGTATCTGGTGTTTGAATTTCAACAACTGATTGTTTTCGGAGATCTTTTGGTGAGATTAAACCAAATGAAATTGCGTCAACTACTTTATGAATCAATTCTTCCGATGCCATGATTATGCTTTCTCCTTAAGTTTTAATTTTGGTGTAATGCAAAGGCTCTGTAATTCCTGCAATAATAGCTTAAAGGCGTAAGACACAGTGACAGGAGCAATCTTTACCTTTTCATCACAAATCTTGCAGACATAACGCCTCTGCTTCATGTCAAAATAAGCTATTTGACCACAGGTCTCACAGATAAATAAGGTGTACTTATCAGATTCTTCAAGCAACCTATCTCTTAGCAGCATAGCTGCACCGTGACCGATAAGGCAGTCTCGTTCCATTTCACCGAACCTAAGACCACCACCTCTAGCCCTGCCTTCAGTAGGCTGTCGTGTAAGCATCTGGACTTGCCCTCTAGCTCTTGCATGTATTTTATCTGCGACCATATGGTGAAGTTTTTGATAATAGACAACACCAACAAAGATGTCTGCGACGAATTTTTCGCCTGTGGCACCATTGTAGAAAACTTCGCTACCTGTATGGCTAAATCCTAACTTTACTAGATTATTTCGAATTTCAGTTGGAGACTCATTTGAAAAAGGTGTACCATCACCTGGTTTTCCACGGGCTGCTGCAGCTTTTCCTGCTAAAGACTCAATGAACTGGCCAATGGTCATTCTTGAGGGGATAGCATGTGGATTAATGATTAGGTCAGGTGTTATACCCTCGTCAGTGAAAGGCATATTTTCTGGTGGAACAATTAAACCGATTACACCTTTCTGTCCGTGACGGCTTGCAAATTTATCGCCAAGTTCAGGAATTCTTTGATCACGTACACGAACTTTTACAAGTTGGCTTCCTTCACCGGATTCAGTGATAAATATACCATCAACAATACCCGTTTCACTTGGTCGCATGTCTATACTGGTGTCACGCATTGATGGACCTTTTACGTCGAATTCTTTGTATTCTTCAAGGAATCTTGGTGGACTAATTCTACCAATTAGAACGTCTCCACCAACTACTTGCGATTCGAGACTAATTATTCCATCTGGTTCAAGTAGACGGTAATATTGTTCACCGCGGTAACCACGTGTGCCAGCTTCAGGAACTGTGAATTTATCTTTTAATCCACCGAGGTATTGTCGACATTCTGCCTCGTAAATACGATAGAAAGTTGACCTAAATAGTCCTCGCTGAATTGAGGCTTGGTTGAATATGATTGCGTCTTCCATGTTATAGCCTTCAAAGCTGAGCACTGCAACAATACAGTTTTGGCCTGTTGGACGCTGTTTGTAACCCATGACTTCCATGTTTTCTGTTTGGACTAGAGGTACTTGTGGATAGTGTAAAATGTGGCTACGTGTATCTGTTCTGTTGTGGAAGTTTGTTCCGTAAACACCTAGAGCTTGTTTTGCCATTGCTGCTTGGTAAGAGTTACGTGGTGACTGGTTATGTTCTGGATATGGAATTGTTGAGGCACAAATACCAAGTATAGTGTAGGTTGCGATTTCAAGATGAGTTGTTTCAGGTTTGATTTCATCATATGTTATGGCGATGAAAGCGTTTTCTTCTTCTTCAGCATCAAGGTATTCTATGTAGCCTGCTTTAACGATGTCTTCCCATGCCCATTCACCTAGTCCAATTTTTTCGATATGCTTAGGCTGAAGTTTTGGTATGCCATTTTCAACGATAATTAGAGGACGTCTTACACGGCCTTCGTCAGAGTTTGCATGAACTTCCTCTGTGGAGGTTTGTGATTTGTTAAAGTATGTAATGTTTACTTCTGTTGAGATTTCACCTGATCGCCTTTTTGCACGGAAGCTTTTAACCATTGCTTGAGATGAATTATGGTAGCCGATAATGTTTCCGTCAACGAAAACTTTGGCTCCTGAAACGCGTTGGTCAATTGTTGCTTCTGCTGCAGGGATTGTACCCATTTCGAAGAGTATTTGTTTTATTCTATCAGGATTTACGCCAACTGCTATTGTGGCAGATAATGCCAAGTTTTTGACAAGACCACAATTAGAGCCTTCAGGAGTTTCATTTGGACAGAGTCTGCCCCAGTGAGTTGGGTGTAAGTCTCTGGCTTCGAAGTTTGGCTGGCTTCTGCTTAAAGGTGATTGAAGGCGTCTTAGATGGCTAAGTGTGGAAATATAGTTTGTTCGGTCGAGTAGTTGTGTAACACCTACTCTGCCTCTGCCCCAGTTGCCTGTTGCTAGGGCGTGTTGGAATCTTTCTGTGATTATACCTGGTCTTACTGCGGCAGATACTGTGATTATTGAGCCTTTTACGCCTATGCGTTCAAGTTGGTATTTGATGTCTCGTGTTAAGTTGCGGAATGAAACGCGGAAAAGGTCAGCAAGTAAGGGGCCGCCGAGACGTAGACGTTTGTTTTTGAAGTGATCTTTGTCGTCTTGTTGGCGTATACCCATTTTTAACTGGATTATTCGGTATGCCATTTCGCCTAGGAATATGGCTTTTTCTTTACGATTTGCTTCGCTTCTACCTAAGTGTGGTAAAAAGTTTTTGTCAATTGCTGTTTCGGCTTTTTGAAGTCGGTATTCTTCGACTTGTCCGTGGGCGACACGGTTACCTATGAAGAGAACAGCATCAGAAGAAGCATCAACACCAACTGCTTTCTCAAAAGAAGCAGCTAATTGGGCTTGAATGTCTTTGTCAAGGCTTACTGCTTCTGCTATGTCTTTGTCTTTTTCCATACTTAATGCGCGCATGATAACAACAAATGGGATTTCTGTTGGTACACCGGGCATTGTTACATATATTGCGTCATCTGATTTTAGTTTAAGTTCTATTCTTGCACGGAATCCAACAGTTGTTGAGAAAATTTTTGCTTGATAAATGGGACTAGTTCCTTTGTCATCTATGTCGACAATTACACGATTGGGTGCAAGGTCTTCCATAGCTACGATGACGCGTTCAGAACCGTTTACTACAAAGTATCCTCCAGGGTCATCTGGATCTTCACCTACTGCTATTAGTTCTTCACGAGAAAGTTGACTAAGCAGACAAAGTTTGCTTTTCAGCATAATAGGAATATTTCCAATGTATACAAGCTCTGTATCTTGTTCGCGACCGTCTATAACTGGAGTCATTTCAAGCGCGATTGGTGCGCTGTAAGCGAGATTTCTTAAACGGGCTTCCATTGGATGGATTTCATGTTTTGTTCCATCTACCTCAGTTACGTATGGACCTGTTATTCTACTTTGGGGATCAATTACCCAAATTTGACCTAATTTTACTTTATAGGGGTTATCTGGAACCTCGATAGGGATTTCAGCTATTTCACCTACGACTTCTTGTAAGCCGTGATCGATAAATTCGTTATAGCTGTCAAGGTGTTGCCTTACTAGGCCTTTATCGTTGAAAAAAGCTTTCAATAATAAGTGAGTATCTTCTTTCTGTATTTCAGTCATGCTAAACATCTCCAATCAAGTTAAACTGGTAAATGTGAATTCTTGTTAAGCGGGTCCTTTTCACGTGAAAAAATTTCTCCTATATTTGCTGAGGGCACAATCAACTCTTCACAACCTGCTTATAAACTTTATCATGACAGTTTGGCCTAAACTGTGGATTGACTAACTTTCACAAAGTCCCAACACGAAAACATCACATTTAGAATGCGTGAAACACTTAAAATGGAAACACAACAAAGAAAACAAAGAATTATAACAAATAAACAACATTACAAACCAAAAAAACTTTATAAAAACAGATCTACAAACAAAAACCACAGCAACAAATTTTTATAAACTACACAATCAGATACATACCACTCCAATATAGCAGAGTTAGTATTAAAAAATAATATGAATTTGAGTTAATACCTGACTATTTTATATTTGTCTCTACCTATTTTGCGTCTACGTTTCTCTTCAGCTTCAGTTATTTTTGAGTGGGCTGTTTTTACTTGATAAGTTTTTGGTTTACCTATTTCGTTGCCAAAAAAGTCTCGTTCTTGAACCACAAAGTCACCACCTTTACGTATCTTTGTGCAGTCATTACCATTCATGGTCTGATCAAACGCGAAACGGTCACGTGCAAGATCACCTGCCGTTTTCCGTTGTGATTGGGAAAAACGCCGATTAGTATTTCCAAAACCGTAAGGACGTTTACCTTGAGGAGGCTGTTTTGACAATTTAATCACCTTTATTGTTATAATAGCGTATTTACTTTAATTTTTCTATAGCCCATTTCTTTGCTTCTGCTATGTCTGCTGTGTTTGGTCTGCCTCTACGGGTGAAACCAAAAGTTTGTCCCAAACAGGTGAAATATTTAGAGTCTAAGTGTTGCCCTTTTAGTTCAAGGGTTTCTTTAACACGTTGGTAAGCAAGTTTATCGCTTGCACCACCACCAGCCCAAGTCATGAACAGCACAAAACGGTTGTTACTGCCAAAATTTGCTGTTTTTATAAAATTTAACAGTTCTACATAGGGCTCACCACCCCTAATACCTGTACCAAGAAAAACCAAATCGTAACTATCCAAAGATGTACTATATGCGTCAAAGGTTTTGGTTAATTTTACTGCCTTGCAGTTGGCGGTTTGGGCTATTGCTAACGCAATTTTTTCGGTATTGTTTCTATGAGTTGAGTAGATAACAATAGTATTCATAAAGCTCATCTCTATACAGCATAAATTGTCGTTTAATAATTTATATTGATACTAATTTACCTATATCTATGTTGTTATTAATTGTTTTTTGGATGTTGGCAGGTTTTCTTCTATCTCATAACCTCACAATTTCATTGGTTGTGGATGGCTGCTTTCATTGCTGTTCCTGAGCCTAAGAAGAGGTCAAGTACAGTGCTACCCTTTGATGTTGACCATTTTGATCAAGCGTTCGACAATTTCGTTTGGGTATACAACGACTCGGCGTTCAACTTCATCTATGGTTTGTCTGGTGCCTTTTAGGTTCCAGAAAACCCGCCCCCAACCAATTAACCTCATGTCAATAAACAGAATAGGTATTACAGAAATGTACGTGTACGTAAAAAGCGTTACATACCCCGTTGTAACCTATCAAGTACCTCGAATAACTTTATTGGTGCTTAAATGTTAATCAGCCACTTTTTATGGACCGATATATGGCTCTCTGAATTTGCTACCGCTTATAGTACGTGTTTTTTGCACCACACTCGGGACATTTATCCATAGTGATATCAAAGAATTGACTACAATAAGGACAAGGAATTTT
>Ga0123354_10015496_pt1 | contig 11905 bp, 8 predicted proteins | sample TergutLab28metaG_2_FD_97872 | JGI IMG/M metagenome (GOLD analysis project Ga0123354, IMG submission 97872) | Labiotermes labralis P4 segment gut microbial communities from Petit-Saut dam, French Guiana - Lab288 P4 | ecosystem: Host-associated > Arthropoda: Insects > Digestive system > Gut ... | reverse complement strand
CTCTGACTTGTGTTCGGAAGGTGATCGGTTCAAATCTCTATCGATAAAAGACGGTCGTGACTCAGGTTGCTGGTGCTTTATCTTAATCCATGCAATCGAATGCCGAGATGCGACCTTAAATTTGGACAAAGTCTTTATTTTTCAAATACCTTCCAAATATTTATTCATTTGACGCTATGGAGCCTGAGTTACTGAGAGCGTCGTTATGTAAGTTACTTGTAAACGAACAAATATTTAAACGCCTACGCTGATAATCGGGCACTGAACAAAATTCAGAGATACTTCAGTTCAGTTCATTTGACATTCGCATAACCATATCGCTGGTACAGTGAGTTTCCGAGACAGTAGAGCCACTAGCGAGCGGATGATGCTTTTGTGTGTCGGCCGGATTGGACGCGAAGAACTTTCGACTATTCCTTCTGCTGGGAGACCCTAAAACACATACACGCACGCACACGGAAGGTCATATCCTTTATATGTGTAGGCAACGAAGGTTATTCCTTTTCCTGGTGAGGCTGGAAAACTTCTATGACCAAAATGCTTATTGCCACAAGCGAAGTTCAAGAATTCCACGCATTTAAAAAAATTTTCTCTGGGTAAAGAACAGAGGTTGGGGGGTTTTAAATGTTTTTTCGTGGTAAATATTTTTTGTAAGAGTTAGGAAGTAGTAGGATAATGAATATAGTTACGAACCTTCGTATCTGCGCTACTGAACTTCAGGCTATCAAGTTGACGAATTCAAGGAGGACACTGTGAGAGTTTGTATTGCGCATGGGACAACGAAAACTACACAAAATACCCAATTCTGTTAGAAAACAAGAGTTTTGGGGGGGGGGGACGTATGCTGGTGGGAGACAATAAATGGTAGCTTCAAAATGTTCCCGGAATCACTTTATTTCTGAGAAATACAAAACACTACAATCATTCAAACTGTATTTCTTTGACATTATTCCTCCTGTGCAACTATACGCTACTGCCAGCGACTGTAAAGGTGTTGGAAACATTCCTGGAAGCCATTTTGTGAAAGCGTTTTCAGTTCTTCTGTTGCGTTCTTGATTATGTCAGTAGCATCACGAAAGCTTCGTACCTTCCAAGCTGTCTTCAGTCGAGGGAACAGGTAAAAATTAGCTGAAGCCAGGTCAGGAGAATCTCAAGTGTTGTCACATTGTTGTTGGCTAAGAAACCCTTGACCAAAACCGACTGGTGTGCTGGAGCATTGTCGTGAAGGAGAAACCAACTGTTGGTTCTCCAATTTTCGGGGCGTTTCCTTCTGCCCACATCCCTAAGGCGACGGAGGATGTCTTAAGTTCCTTTCTTTGTTTACATTAGCAATTCCTGTAAATTTTACTGCCGAATTCCGGGAACGTTTTGGCGATACTACATATTAAAATGCATCTTAGAGATCAAGGTTATGTATTGGTTCCATGAGAGCTAAAAATTGTAAGCCATCTTAGCAGATGTTTTTGATCTTTGGAAGGCCTTACCGCAGGGAGTTTCAAAATATTGGATTTCAACCCAAACTGTTTTGCGAGACCTTCCTGATGGTTAGTGTACTCCCATGTTAATCAAGCATGCAGTATTCTGTAGTCAACAATTTAACTTTATTGAGGAAAACGTAAGTTTGGAAGAAGTTGAGTCCTTGTACTGGTGTCTAAATTTTATCCAGGAAATTTTCCGAATATTAACTATTAGGTTTTTAAACCTATGGCAGTTGGTGGGGTGCTAGTACTGCGTGGGTCGCAAGGCCAATGTGATTTACGATTCTTAACCATGGATTTCGTACATGCAGCTGATGGGCTATGCCTTCAGGGAATTAAAAATCAGTCTCAGATGTCGCCTGGAACTAAATGACAATTCCAGTTCTGGCTAATGAATTCCAGATGTGTGACCACTTGGACGACATAAATGTAGGTGAGAGTATGATATTAAAAGGAAACACCAGGAACGGAACTGAATTTATTTAACTCAAAGTAGGGACTAATGGCGATGTCTTGTGCCTTTTACACTTAAACCACGGGTTCCATAAAGTGCGTGGAACTGCTTTACTACCTGAACATCTGCTGGCTTCTTAAGGCCTTTACTCCATATACTTAGATTTGGTTGGTCTGTCAGTGACGCCACTGCGAATGTCGTCCAGTCGTAAAAGTTTACGAGGCGAACGAATTAGGAAAGTTGTAGGACCAGAAGAAAGAGAGACATCGTTCATTGTTCTGCGAATTTAATGGCTTGCAATATGGGCATTTTTTAAATAATTACTTTCGGTTGTAGAAACCTATAAGCCCCTGTCAGGTATAAGCATTGTTCCGTAAAATAAGTAGCCAAAGTAGGTCAGCAATATTTATAACTCAAACCAGTAATCGTCTATTTTAGTGATAAAGTCCTGGTTTCGAAGCTTAACTGTGAGACGCGACGGCTTCAAATTTGGAGCGTGCAAATTACATTTTACACAACTTGTAGTTGCGAAATTTCGAATTTTTATCTTTTATTTTTTAAACTGGACACAATAGCTTCTCAGTGGACCCTTTTGACCCGGGGACCAAGCGGTAGAAATTTTATCCAACGTCCAGCTTTCTTCGTTCGGCCTAATTTGTTATGGGAATGAAAGCAATTGTTTCAGCTTTGGGAGATATTTGCATTTACTTCACACTAAATGAGCATCTGTGTTTAGACGGTTTCATCTCGTGTTATTAACGTCATGGCTATATATATATATATATTCGTTAATGTGTGTGGAGGACTGGATGCAATAAGATGAGAAGTCGCAATTTTAACCAAACAGAATTTGTCACTCTGGCAGAGTTACGTTAATGCCTCAGGTGAAATATAAGATTAGTGAAGAATATTGTATATAACAATTGTTATTTAATAAAATACTGTGATTTATAGAATTGAATGGAAAGTAAACAGACTTCTGTTATAAAATTTATATGTTTTGTCTTGTCATGTTGAAGCAGTTAACCATGCACAAACAATTTCATTACACAAATACGATAATAGAACAAAATGTAGACACTCATCCACTACTTTGGTTATTCCATTTGCTTTATACAGGAATATTATTTCAATTTCTAGCCAGTGGTGGTACACGCTGCATGGCATTGGCATTTCCGTTACGTTTTTTTATGTAACCGCCGCGAATGGTACAGCAAGTGCATGTTTTTATGGACACTTATTCTTGCAATCCACTTACACTGACGCCAGTGGCAAGAATAGTAAACATCGGCAAATAGATGTTTCTTAGTTCTGTACTTAAAAGTGGCTTCTAATGAAATACTGTCGTACAATTTCAATAAACTGCCTTGGAAAAACAGTTTTGTTTCGGACCGGTCTTACTACCATGCCGATTACGCATGTAACTATGAAGACCCGCGACATAGGTAACCCTAGTTTCAGATATTATCTCTGTCCTAGTATTAAGTGTGAATCCGCAGCGGGACAAGTAATTCGTCTTAAATTGTCTTTGTGTTCTACCATCCGGTTATTTTAGCTGTCCAATCACAAACATTATCCAACACATTAAAGGATTTCTGTAATAATATATCTTCCTGAATCAGTTAATATACTCTTGTTTGTAATGTGGAGAAAAGGAGGTGTTTGCAGATCCTGAGCTAAGTTTGAAATCCATAATGTTTAGTCATTTTGGAATTCTTAATGCTATTAATATTAGCCAGTATAAGTTTCTCACCCGTTAATGCTAAACAGGTAATTCAGGTAAGATGACAAACTCGTCAGCTATCCTTCCTATTCTGTATTCGTTATTCCTCATTTGTCTGGAATCTGATTGCTTTTCCTGCACCGTATCCGTATTCTCTTTCGTTACTCTTGACGTAACGTCTTTCAAAACTAGCAATTCTTTCGGTTTTTGCAGGTTATTTCTCCCGTTGTTTAATTTGATTCGCTTTTATTTTGTGTGTAGACTTGGATAACCTAAAAAGTAAGGTTGTCCCCTCTGACGCCATGATGGCATATGGGGAGGGGAGCTGAAGGTCCAGTCTTTCTTAAACTTGGCACTAGTTAGGAGTGAGTGGTCAGCTTCACGGCCCCAGCTGCTTTAATCCCATGGAAAGAGCCCCTGGCAGCAATCGAATTGGAGGCCAGGGGGGGGGGGGCATAGCTGGCCTGGGCGCTTTGGAGTAGAAACAGATGTCTTGGCCATGAGTGGTCCATAAATACGTACCGCAGTTTTAATAATTATATAATTTTCAGTTCCACTGCATTCCCTTATTTATTTGGATCTATTTAAAACTTAGTCCCTGCACGTGGATCGGGTCATGCAAAACTCAAAGTGCATTATATTAGTAAGGCACCCGAACATCTATCAGAACTCAGTTGTTGGATCAGGAGCCACGTGCGCTAGTTTATTATACTGTGTCAATGGACGAGTTGTGAAAATGAGTACGACTTGGTGTCAAACGGCTGCTTTTAGCAACAATTAAGATTTGTTAAAAGTGGAGCTCTCTGGATCTCGGAGGCGCTGTTTCCGCTTGTCTGCGGCCGTTCTGTTATGCCGGAAGGAGAGACCGTTTGGAACCTTGGTAACATATCCTTCACTGAGATGAGGAAAGCTGTTTCGGCTACTCATGGAGGTCATGCGTAGGTATTAAACAAGAAATCTTGTCTCATTACCAGTATGCCGCGTGCTGGCGGTTATGTTGCTTATATGACGCTGTAGCAATCTGTCCAACGTGAATACAACTTTGGCTGGTCAATGTCAGATTTCTCTACAGATTTGTCAGCTGTTGGATGTAGTATCCTCAGCCTTGTGGGGAAAAAACATTTCCTGGATATTTACAGTGTCTCTCCACCCTTCTGTCTTATCACCCCTGAGAGCATTAAACCTGCAGAGGAAAAAAGAGGTGTGGTGTTGAGCGTTCAATAGATGTCACTAGCAGTTAAAATAAAAAGCTTATTTGTGTCCGTCGCAAAGCACAGTTGCAGAACTGGGTTGTTTACCCGCAAAGAAGGACGTAAGTTAAAGATATATGAATTAAAATGCCAAGAAAAACCTATAAACCTAAAATAAATCAGTGTGTTAGGGAAAAGGACCCAACGGCTTATATCTGATTATTTTGTGTGGTGTAACAATCCATCTCGGGCGTAGATCGCCTCATTGTTGAGATTTCTAGGTCACACACAATTATACACATACACATACACACACACACACACGCGCGCGCACCGTAGGACTCCTCTGAACGAGTGATCAGCTCATCGTAAGGGTCGCTAGATGCACCACACACAACAAACACAAGAGACGAACATCCATGCTTTCAATGGTTTTCGAACCTGCAATCCCAGAAGTCGAACGACCGCAGACCTACGCCGTAGATGGCACAGGCTCCGGGATCGACTAGTTCTGATTTATTCAATGATATTTTCCGAACAGCATTAATTGAAAGGCGTCGAATGTAAGTACGACTGTGAAGAGTACAGACATGACCTAATTTAAGAACGAAATAGAGAGTTCCAAGGTGAAGATTTGAAACCGGTACCTCCTGAACACGAAACTGGGGTTAAACTGCTATTTTATAACACTGGATAGCTTCCCATGACTGTTATGAAAACGCATCAGATGGGTAAAAAATTATTTTAAATTATTAGATGTGTAGGCAGTGCAGTGCGTGGGTCAGTCTGTATAACGGCTAGGGTACGAACTGGGCAACCAGAATATTAGGGTAATATTCCCAACAGGGAGAAGAAGTTTCAGTTTTCACCATACCGTCCGGCACTGGACGTCACCTTTCATCCCATACAGTGGGTAACGGAGGTTCTTTCTTCTGGTTTACAGCGGCCGGGTTTTGAAGCCTGTCTCTCACCTCCATTTACAAAACTACGCGGCAACTTCATAAGGAAGAATATCGCAATGTGACACGCCGATAACTTATTATTCTACTTAGTCGCTGTCCGTTCCAACATACGTAACAATGTACGTTATCCCATTACTGGGATGTCATTACATTCACCTGAAGTACAGGTTTATCAACGTTTGATAAGAACCTGCTGCCTGCAGCTTTATTGTGGAATATGGAGACAGCACGTACCTCTGAAACGCTTATTTCTACCGGCGAACACAGTTCCATGTCCCACAAGCAGGAAGTTTTATATAGACAGCAGCTGTAATCTCAAATCTGCCGTGTCTTGCTGCAAGATTATCACGTAGAACGCGCGCTTTCAACGCCAATTTCGTCCCTACTTTGAATCTTTCCGCAAATTCGTACATCTTACTTTGTTTCGTAGAGTTATCAGCACACTTGCTTGTCATTCTTCCCCAAATTTCATTACTTTCCAGGCCCTCTTAATTACAAAAATTAGATAACAGAACTTCGTTAGTCATTCGAGTTCACTACTTGTGGAGCAGCGATGTTCAATTATTATCAACATTCAAACGAAAAGGAAACAGAAAGAAGCTTAATGTTGTTTATGTCCTTCATATTTCCATTACTGTCAATATCAACATTTAGGTGAATATTTTTTTTGTCTCATTCAAAATTTATTGAACCACTTTTCACCTTATTTGTTGCTTAGTGCTAAGGGGCACTGATACATTTCAGAATTTGTGACAACAGTTTCTCATCTAACATCTGGTTGCCTTGCAGGATAATTTCATTGCCTTGCGTAAGTCCAATATAAATGGTGTACCGATGACCACAGGAACCGAGTAATAATATGTCTTGTGACAGCGAGAAATATTAGAAGAAAACAAGTTGGCAATGAAACTATATGATTAAACAAGAAGGGTACAAGAACAGGCTAAAGCACTAGTCAAAAACTACAAACATTAATTTCGGAATAATTACTTTTTGGTAATGGATAAATGACTCCAAATGACCCCTGTGTATTTTGCGATACGATCAAGAATTTGTGCATTGTGAAAGAAATGTTACCCTTCTTCAAATTTACCCATTTTTAAAATTTCTCCGCATTCTTACACCATAACCAAAATACGTTCTTTCCTACAAATTCAGCCTTCCAGCTCTCTTTGATTTTTGTTTCTGCAGTTCTTTAGCAGAAGCTGCACTTCTTAGTTTGTAGCGGCAATCAAGAGGCCAGAGCATGATTTCGTTTGGCCATTTGAAGACTAAAATTAGTCTGTGTTCTGTAAACGAAATTTAGTTCCTGCTTCATGTTTCCTTTAGAAATACCAACGGCTAGTACTGTGTATAAAACATCTCGCTGTTTTTCTAAGAATAATGGAAAAAAAAACTTAAATGCCCTCTGTTGGAAAAGTACAGAGTTGTTTAATAATCAAACCCGACAGTATATGTAGCAACCACTTTGTCGGAAGGCTGATAACGTTACTGCGTGAATCATAATATCCTGCCTTTCTGAAAGCACTGAAAATCTCCAATCTCATTGCTGAGCTTCGAGTTAAATTCCATGACAGTTCAGATGGAATTTACATTAAGTAACGTGATATTGTGACCGATTTTTTCCCATATATTTAGGGTTTACTGTGACAGTGTATCCTCCACCAACGCTTCATACTCATCTGTTAAGAGTTGCGGATGTGTAAGTTTAATAACGGGCCAACTTCTTGATAATGTGTTGTAGTTTCGATCCTCTTCTCTCTGTTTGCACTTGTTTGAAACCAATGGATGATGTTTCTTTTTGTTCTACTGGAATACAAGTCATTAAGGAATATGAAATATGATTTTTTTCTCCTCTTCAATAAAGCATGCACAAAAGGAACTAAAGGGCTTTTTGCGTCTACGCGTTTTGTGATACTGATTGCTGAATGATTCATTAGTTGTTAGCAATTTTGTAAAGCTTTCACTACAGGCGCAACTGAATGAGAGGTTGGAGACAGTGGTGGAATGATTCACATGCGAAATGGAATTACCTCGACAAAACTCATCGACCACAAATTTGTATGAATTTTTAAAATCTATAATCTAGTTCGGCTTTCCTACGGTACTGAGAGGTGTGTGAAAATTAGATAATATTCACCAGCTTAAATTATTTCGTACTACCTCCTGTCGCCACTGATTGTTACGTGCGATCGCAAAAAAATTGCGAAAATCGATTACTCGCTTCGCCGTCTATTGCTGTCAATTAGTGCCTGTGTTTAACAGAGCGGCCAGCACTGTGCGGATTGTCCCGACACTTCATACTGGGAACATTTATTGAGATTGGTCGAAAAATTTTGATCTCGTTCAATAATTGGTAAAAATAATAAATTTACACAACGACCTATTTCCGTTAATGATCTCTCGCCTTGATTGGTTTTTAGGTGAGTTCGCAAAATTTCGAAACGCGACTATCTGCTTCGTTATGTCTGTCCGTCCGTATGGAACTAATCGGCAATAACTAGACGGAATTTCATGAATTTGAAATTTTTCGAAAAATCTGTCGAGAAAATTAAAGTTAAACTAATATCTGACAAGAAAAACGGGTACCTTACATGAATATCTATGTGCATTTACTCGTACGATGATATCTCGCTGCACTCTTTCTAGAATAAAAATGTTTCAGGTAAATATTGTACAAAAAATCGAAACACATATTTTGTGTTCAAAACTGTCGAAAATCATGTCCTTTATTAGATAATATGGGAAAATATGGTAGAGCCAAAGAAGCCACAGGTGTTAATACAGGGCAATTCATAAGTCCCTCCGGAGCTTCCGTACTCGGCTGCGCAACAACCAAGACAGAAAGAGCAGAAAGGAGCATATCAATAGATAGAGAATCTCTCCAAGTTTTTTTTTGTGTCTCTTCCTCTGTTGACATGCTCCCCTTCGGCGTGACCATCCCGGCTACTGTACCGCAGTGGTCGGAAATCCCGGAGGGACTTACGAATTACCCCGTTTAATACGGCACAGGAACGTTGCGATTTTCATGCCGGCTAACTAAGGAAAGATTACAGACTTACACTCAGAATACTTCACATTTATTGATTTCCCACGACAACCATGTTTACATGAACGCCCGTCACAGTTGCTTTATATGTACATTGCATGTCTGGTTTATTTTAACACGGACTGTTTTCTGTGTAACGTGGGAAAGAAAAATGAAGAAACGCTTCAAGTATCAAACAGCGAGCAAAATCGATTTTAAGGAAGTCTCGATGTTAAGGACATATAAATTTTTTATCTCTCTCTTATTTTAAACGGATCACTGTCGAATGTAAATCTGCTGCTACGAGGCGGAGAGATCTTATAATCTTTGCTGAAACAGTCAGATATTTTTGGAAAATATAAGCGAGTTTAACCCTTACCCTGCTAACGTGGAGAATATGGTGAGCTCCTAATAATGCCGCGGTAGCACAGTGGTTAAGGTGCTGTACTACAAATCGGAAGGTCGCTGGTTCGATACCAGCTGGTGTCAGTGGATTTTTCATTGACATAAAATCCATCCGATCGCACTATGGCCCTGGGGTCGACCCAGCCTCTAACAGAAACGAGTACCAGGATTATTTCCTGGGGGTAATAAGCGGCCGGTGCGTAAGGCTGACAACTTACCACCATCCTGTGCCGTTGTCACGAAATCTGGGAACCTTAACTTCCTAAGAACCCTCTGGGCCTGTCCAGGCCTGTAATGGGACTGATTTACCTTTACCTAATAATGCCAGCAGATGGCAGGTGGGATTTAACTCGTCCTTTAAAGGGTTGAAGTCTACGGTGTATAACAGTGACAGCGCTTTGTATTTGGTCTCAGTGGAACCTGGCGGCTCCAGCTTTGGAGTAGAGGCAGTAAATAAAGGAAATACGCTTATCAGAAATGTTGGTGCCCATTCGTAAAACTGCACGTGGTAAGATTCCAGAAAATCGTAATCCTTATATGAACTGCCGCGAAAACCTCGTTTCTATACATGTAATAATTTGTTCGTTATGTAATATTTCATTCTTTGCATCCACTGTTATTGTGGTTGCAGTACTCCGTTCAAATCTCAACCGAGTTACTGGCTATCCTAACTCAAATTGGTCGTGTATTTTATCGGAATTCCGTATGAAAGCTGTTATAATACCTTCATATGCATATCACGACCGCCTCTGCACATATATCAATATATTGACCGTTCATTGTCATCCTTTCACGGCATTCAACGGTTTCTTGCCATTGCAGCTGGAACAGTGTCGTCAAATAGCCTACAAGTTTGGCACGACTCAGAATTGTAGAAGCGTTTCATTGATTTATGTATTAAAGTTTTCATGTCTTCATATCGGTATCAATGAGGAGTATTGTCTGGGGTGCAACGGTGTATATTCTGCCATTAACCTTTTGACGCCTAATGTCAACTATAGTGGTCGTACCGCACCGCTAACCTCTAAAGTTTTATTTTATATATTTATTCAACAAATAAAGGTACTGAATGTTTTAAACATGGTATATACTCTCCGTTTTTTTCTCTTCAAAATGCAGTTTGTTTTATAATTCTAACATATTTGGTTCATGTATTATTCACATTTTATATACAGAGTGTGCTAAAATTTAAAAAAATAATTCCGGCGCCAAAAGGTTAATTGACCATTGTTTCCGAATAACGTACTGCCTACATCTTCTGTTCGTTCCACAGAAATTTTTGTTCCCACTAGACCACACGGCGTCACATCGCAGAAGGCATTTTGCTTATAAATTATGAATTACAAACGTTGAATATTTGTAGACAAAAGAGTAATCGAGAAGTCACCCAACATATTTTTTAACATATTACTTTAAAAAATACATTACTTTCTGAAAAACAACACAATGTTCTTCAAGTGCTTCAAAGTTCAACAAGTCCAGAACGCATGCGTCTGTTCCTTTCTTCCTGTTTGATGCCACCCAGCGAAGTGTTCTTCCATGGTGCTTGTTACGTACTGCTGAATTTTTTCAGTTCTACTGTGCGCGGAGATTTTGTGTGCGTTCTCTTTCAACCCCCTCCCAAGTTTCTAAAATAATGCTATCACCCAACGATTCGTCCAAAAATGGATTTGTTTAATAGGCTGTGTAAGCTGTAGCCCCATCTTCTAAAACCTGCGTCGTTGCTCGTCCGTCAGCTTCGTCGTGGTGGATCTGATTGTTGTCTTTTCGTAACATTATGTTGTGTATTTTTATGAATCCAGTTGACATTAATAAATTACAGTCATCAGTAAACACGCATATAAATAAGGGATTATCACTTTTTGATGTATCTGTATCAAAGAATTCGAGTCTGTACTTGAGATTCGAACACACATCTTCCTAAAGGAAATCAACTTAATTATGTTCAGAAGCTAAAATTGTGGCTGTTGCTTGAGGATAAATGTGATGTGGTCGGTACACTGCTGTTGCCGCTTGTTCCACACAACAGAGGTAACGAAAGCTTGTGCGAGTAATTTCGTTGTAATGAGATATTAGTTTGAATCATGCACGGTGTCGTATATCGGTAACACCGTGTTTTGGAAAACAAGATAATCATCTCCGTATCTGTGAATCATACAACACAGTGTGAGGAAAGTTTGACGTGTTGTCCTGCTTAGGATGCAGGAAAGCGTGAGCATTTCTGCTCAAAATTAAACATTCGATGAGTCAACTAAACTGCGAATGATTCACTTCTGTGGCGTGACTTGACATGCGATGCACTGCATGGTTTCTTGTTGCTCTGGTTAACAGCCACCATGGCAAAATGTCTGTCTGAGAATGAGACAATATCCCATCGTTATTGTTGTTTTCGCATGCAACACTTGAGATCTTATAAACGATTATTTTCTGAATTGTCATAACGTATAATTCTATAGGTAAGTGCTAATGTTTCGGTGGAACGTACTGCCCCATCTTCAGGGTCGGAGTGAGGAGGGTTAAATTGCCGTTCGGTTTGGTAGGTGGGGGGTATATATATATGCATTTATTTACTGCAATTGGGTTGTTACCCGGTGGCAGTGGTTATTTTACATGTAAACAAAACATGAAATTGGTTACTACTAGATTTAAGTCGGGAGGGCTACAT
>Ga0123354_10015495_pt1 | contig 11905 bp, 7 predicted proteins | sample TergutLab28metaG_2_FD_97872 | JGI IMG/M metagenome (GOLD analysis project Ga0123354, IMG submission 97872) | Labiotermes labralis P4 segment gut microbial communities from Petit-Saut dam, French Guiana - Lab288 P4 | ecosystem: Host-associated > Arthropoda: Insects > Digestive system > Gut ... | reverse complement strand
TTCATGTATATATATCCTAATTTTCCTCTCATCTAATAAATATTAAGCTTTTTTATCTGTAAATTCATGTTGAAGTAATGTAGATCCTGCAACGGATATAACAACAGATGAGTTCTTGAGAATTGACTTATTTCAGTATAACAAAATTTCACTATAACAAATTAATTTCTGAGGTCCCCAAAATTTCGTTATACTGGTATTCTACTGTACTTTACACTACAATATCTGTATATGATTAGCCCACATTTCATCTGTAAGGAAGTACAGTAAGTTCACAAACTTTCCACACGGTCTATATGTCACTTTGTGTCCTCCCTTCTGAAATGTGAACTAGCTGAACAAATGTTCATAATCTTAGTATGAACATTATATTATTACAGAACACCCAAATAACACTGGATGTGGGGGTTGAGTGGCATGAAAATAATTAGATAAGGTTCACTGTAGATTTTGCAAGATAGTAATTTTGCAGCCAATGGATTTGCTGAGGTGGAACTTGGCAGAGACAGTACAACAGGAAGTGCAGGGGACAGACAGTAAGGTACTGGCAGGAACAACTTTATCTCTACCTTTTTACACTAGTTATCATACTAGACCCCTCTTCTTATCATTTTAAATAAAAAAAATGAACCACATTCCTTTCATATGGCATTTGACTGATATTAGCTCCGAAATAGTTTCAGCTTTTAGACCCTTGCCAATCATATGGGTTATGTTCCACAAAATTCAAGCAAAGACTAAAACTGCAATGCATGAAATCAAGGCCTCATGGAAGGGACATCGTTAGGGGAACCAAAAGTACATAAAAAATTATATAAAACAAACAAAAGAAAAGTGTGCTGTGGTTGCACAGTCTCATGTTCCCATCACCACAGCACCACCGACAATCCTGTCTGTGTCTCATCTTAAGGCCAAATGCACAAGGCCCTTCTCGTCTTTTTAAGAAGGGGTCTCATCAACTTGCGTGAGATATTTCTGCATTCAATACAACACTGGCCAAAACACTTTCTATTATCATGTTTTTTATAGACAAAACAAACTATCAGTTCATTTACACCTTAACGGCGTTCGATCAGAGCAATTATGATCCATGTGTTCAAATTACCCAACACCTCCATCACTGTCCTCTTTATCCTCAAGCCCTTCATCATTTACATACATAATTAAACCACAAGGGCAACAATTACTTTAAAAATCTGTGAGTACAGGTGAAATACATTCCTTATTGTATGGTACCTAAGTAGCTACTGAGACACACAGGTAGATGATGGCCTCTTTACTCTGCTACCATGAATAAGTGCAAGGGAACTACACTACGTTTCACATGGTTGGTCACAAGTACTATTCAAATATGCAAAACCATAATGTGCAAACCTGGAATGAAAGAGGCACACATTATATGCTTCTGTACACACTGTCATGTATCAAAGCATATTATGTGAATTCAATGACTGCAGTCTGATGTTCTCAACTGTATGCAGTAGAGTCCTTCTTGAAAAGTTAACAGTTGCTCAGTGCTCAGCTAGTCAAAAAATTCTGCACCTTTTTGAGTACCTAAAGCTTCAATTCCTTGTTCTTACAATAGCTGGAGCCAGGTGATTCCATTCCACACTCTCCAACCCTATTCCTTTAAAACCCATATTAATACTAACCTCCACTATACTGGTATGCTTGTGTGTCATCCCTTCTACTCAGGGTTTCATTTTCTCGTGAGTGTTTTCAATGAATCTGACCTACAGATTCCTCCCATTTCAAAATCCACACTCCTTACACTGTTCTAAAAAAAATGCCCAAGTTCACAGCCCCACATAAAAGGTTGTAACACACAGTATTTTTGTGATGGGGAATTGTCAGCCACTCACACAATCCATCCTGGAGGAACACCCATTACTGGCTGTTCATGACTGCTTATTAACTACCACACACACCACACATCAATTTTTAAATTCATCACACACACACACATAGACACAATACTCACCAACATCATCAAGGAACTTCATATCAATTCCAACATCAGAGAGGGACTTCAGGGCCCCAAAATCCACTTTAATGTCTGATGTAAAAGCAGGCAGTGAATGCATCTTGTCATCAGACATTCCCTGCACAGGAACTGTTTTTCCTTCTAGCAACTGTCTAATCCGTTCTTCTTCCTCACGCAGTTTCCGCCTTTCTTCCAATATACGCTTCGTTTTGCGATGCTCACCACCCGTCAGCAGATCGAGCAAATTATCTACCATTGTGAGTGTGTAATCACAATCTTTGGAGAAATCCAGAATGCTGCAATAAAATAATTCACTTTCACACACACCCAACTGGAACACATGGTCAGGACACATGAAAATCAACATCCCCTTCTCTAATTTCCACAGAAAATAAGTACTGGGATAATACACACTAAAAAAAAATCCTTCTCCTGGGAAGGATGTAATGAGTTCAGCATTATGTGCTTATTAACACCAATAGAAGAGTCACAGAAGTAACCAAAGATTATATGTTCATAGCATAGCAACATAATATGTAACAGTTAAAAGACTATCATTACAACAAATAATAAAACCCAAGAAAATTCCTACACTAAAGAATTTCTGAAGTATGTAAATGTGAAGGAAACTGAAGACACTGTATTGCATATTCACTGTGTCTCTGTATCTATTACATTAGAGGTTTAGTGCTAGCCAGCATGTTAGTAAACATAGATGAATGAGACTGTGGTACCAACACGATTAACTTTTAATTGATTCAGTACATCACCCACGTATAGCATTGTGTATCGCTAGTAACCCATCAGAAGAGATGCCACTGGGGTATACATGCCAGTTTTAAATACCATATTTATCCAAATGCAAGATGAGGTTTTTTTCCTTAAATTTGGTGTTTACAAAGTGGGGTCATTTGAAATTCATACATGAAGCACCATTTTGGATCTCTAAGAACTGGACCATTCAGAGCCAAATGAAGGTCTGCATCACCAAACCAACATGGGCAGATGACAGAGAGCACAGATAATGACTAAATTTAACGGATAAAAGCTCCTTCTTTTAGACCTTGTCTGTCGACCAATTTTTTAAGGAAGCATGATGTTTCAGAAGCTGACTCTGAATACATTTTGTGGCAGAGAAGCACCTAACCAGTTCGACCCCTAAAATTAAGCTATCATCAGTCAGTAAATGCATTAAGATATGCACCTGAAAACAGATGTAGTTCAAGGGTAGTGTAGTAACAGGAAATAGTTAATGAAAAATTAAAAATTAGCTACAAGACTCCAAAATAAAACCTGGACCTACCCAAAAATTTAAAACCATAAAAAGAGCCATAAACTCTTGACTGATTGGCCCACAGACACAACACAAATATCTGGAACACATGTATTTAAAATTCTTAAAACCACTAACACCATCTGTGCAGAAACCTGTGAGTCTTCATGGCTTCCAGTAACTTTTCAAACCAAGAAATACAAAATGTATTGTTTAGTCAATGTGGATCATAACAGCATGGCAGCACATCTCACCCAAAGTAACTGAAGGGCTTCAAGAACTGCTGTATGTCCAATGAGATAGACAAGCCTCATGATGATATATATTGCAGAATGGCAGTGAAGAGAATGAGAATGTTAGGAGTAAGTGTGAGGAAGAAAGCACTGACTGTTAGTATGGAGACAGTGACACTGCTTGGTAAAGGTAGGTAGAATCTGGCATTGTTTGTATATTAATTGTATGAAAGTAGTAGTAAAGTATTTTTTCTTAGCAGATGTTTTATTTTTGGGGGGTAGTCTTAGGTTTGGATAAGTATATTTGCCTTTGGCAGACATATTATATGTGCAGGGTCATCTTAGGTTAGAGTTGTCTTGCATTCAGGTAACTACAATATAATTTAATAAATATCCAACAAGGTTTGATGAATAAGGATTATCATCATAGAGATCTGTACAGGTCAACAAATGTAAACTTACGTAATTCTAGCCCAGTGCTGGCCAACAAGTGGCCCTCAAGCAAAAGTATTTGTTGCACTCAGTTACCTGAATAGTGTCAATAATATAATTTACCAAACATAATAGGAAGGATCTACAGTACAGTAAAGCAACTTTAATAAACAGCAAGAAAATGAATGTCATGTTTGTAAATAATGGCATTATAGTTAATACAATCCCTCCCACAATTCAATTCATGTATGCACAAGTGCTCCCCTTGGGCAAGTTCTTACAAACTGTGTGGCCTTCCAGTGGGTTGAAGTTGGTCAGTCCTGTTCTAAGTAACCCCTCTTGTTGACTCATACATGTCTCCCTGCTGATAATCTGGACTGATTTAAATATGCCAGGGAACAAATTCCTGGCATCACATTACCTGTTACCCTACTTTTTAAACCTCCTTACACATAAGCGTGTGCACACCCCCACACACATGAACACACACACACACTGCTATCACCATACAAAACCACCCTACCAATCAATGACACTAGTATTTTCACCTACAAACCTTCATGTATGCACATATTGTTAATGCCACACAAATTAAAGTTTCATAAAACTATCAGATATCCACTACTGAGTCAATGGATGGCAGTTACAGACAGCTTTTTACAGAGGCTGCTGATAAACAAGAGCTTTTCTTTGGAACTGTAGAAGGAATGTTCTTATACCATGTTACCCACATGCTCCTCAACTGCTTACCTTTCGGCATACTGAACACACGTCTCATCTCCGTAAGTTTGGTATACCAGATCTGACTCTTCCTTTGTTAAATTTGCAAAAGTAGAATCATACGAGGGAGCATATGATCCAAAATCACCATAATACAATGGTTTAACTGTAAATTAAAAGAAAGCTTGTTGTAAGACAAGACAAAGAAACTACAAAGCAATATAACAACATAACTGAATGACATCCCACATTAACATAAACACAGTATTCCTCCTATTTTATGTATAGTGGTAACTCCTGAGATTTACTGTTAAACTGTAACGCAAAGTACAGCCTTTGATGTGGATATTGCACTTGGAGTGGTACTGAGTGGCCTCTAAAATCTTGTCAGTTCAAAGTATTGAAGTCATGGTCATTTGGGATGTGACATCATATAATCTGGTATATACCACTACACAGTGCCACCTCTCCAAAGACAGTGCACCGGCTGCATGAAAATTCCACATGCCTTACTGACAAAGAGATTTCTTCTAGGCCAGTTTATGAAACCTAAAAAAAACTCTCACATATTTACTCCCTGATGTTACTTGGAAGATTCAATTAATTTGCTCATTCATACCAGTCTTGGCAAGATTCCGCCTGTCCTCCCGGAACCCTTGCAGCTGACCTGTTCCATGTGTGAGTTTTCCAGTCAGCATTCCTAAGGAGATGGGTTGTTCATTGGTCCCTGGTGTTACACCATCACCAGGAACAAGTATTGATAAAGATGTGCTACCATCTTTACGCTGTCTCAAGAAACCCAGCTAAAAAGACAGAATTGCCAATATAAATCCACACATAAGTAACAACTCTAATAAATGTACAGTCAATTCTGTCACTGACTCGCATACACATGCACCCATCTGGTGTAAACTTCCATCAGTGCCACCAGAGAAACTTGTTCTAATTAAGTTAGAAGTTTCACTGAGTGATTCATGCCTAAGTTGTGTCTCAGTGGTACATTATATGGTACTATTTTGATAGCAGACTGCAACAACGGCCTAACATAAGGTACTAACACTGCTTGGCAGATATGGGGGCAAATGGAAAACACATCAGTCACATTAGTCAATTCCCAAGGAGGACTGCAAGAAAGTTATCTACTGAATACAAGTGTATTACAGCAGGACCAGACTGTTCCAGGGGTACTGTGGTGGCTGTTACTGCTACCAGCATCTACTGGGCTATACAGCATTAACAACAGTATGACCAGTGAACGATGAATTGGTAAGGATTTGGAAGGAAGCTATGACCTATTCTTGTATTTGCTACGTGGAACTGAGGAGGGGGAAAACAAAGAGAGGGGAAAGGAGGATGAAGAGAAGGAAACTGTTAGGACAGCCAGCATCTCAGCCAAGCTTTTAACATCACCTCCTGAGTGCAAGTCTACTGTGTTACCATTATATCAACCCACTTACTGAAGACATAATTTGCAGTGGATTTATGTACTTCTGTGTAACTAGGAAGAACATGAAAATAGTACACAATAAACATTCCACAGACATAAATTTTAGCAATTCTCTGGTTAATTCATTCATCTGCCATGATGGCATACAGGAGTGGAAGTACAGCTTCACTCCTTCTTAATTTCAGTAACAAATGGAGATGAATGGTTGGCCTCAAGCCCCAACCACTTACCCCCCTGAGAAAGTGCATCCACCACTCACTGAACAAGAGGCTGGGTGGGTCCCAGAGTCAGGCTGGACATTCTGGAGAAAAGAAATCCCTTGCCCCAGCTAGGATTTAAATCCTGGATTCTCCACCCCCTAGCCTAGCAGCTATACTGACCACACTATCACAGCTCCAGACATATAAAATATATGAATCTATATAATGTGTGTGTGTATGTGTACATACATATGTGTGTGTGTGTGTGTGTGGTGTATGTGTGTGTGTGTGTGTGTGTGTGGTGTGTGTGTGTATGTGTGTGGTGTGTGTGTGTGTGTGCATGTTAATTACAGCTTATGTCAACACTAAATTAAGTCTGCTGCAATAAAGTGACACCAATCCAGTATAGGCTGTCCTCTTCTAGTGGATGTTCAACTGTCATACAACCCACACTTCTATACATTATACATTTTCACCCCTAATCTGTCTTTTGTATACCAAATTCAGATTTCCATACACAGCTGACAAATAAACATTTCAAACTATCATGCAGTGACACAGTCTGTCAGTCAAGCCAACAATTCAGTCTCTGTGACGTCTTGGCAACGTTATAATCTGTGGTCTTACAGCAGTGTCCATTTGCATGATTTTGGGCTTCTGCCAAGAAGATGAAAACTGTGTTCTTCTGGGTTATTATGCAGCATGTAGTGGTTGTCCCAAAACCATGGTAAAAAATTACCACTACTCACTGTGTAAAAACCTAGAAGAGCACATTTCTCAGTTTCTATTTGTTCCTGCAAGAAATTTTTCAAACAGTACATCATGACACCCACTTCTTCTCACAGCAGTGATGTGTTCCCTCCCACTATCCTCCCACACATGCCCCCTACATCTCCTCATTGGGTAGGGCCATAAAACTGAACCCCAAACTTTATTATGTGTTTCCTAAAAGCCAGAAAAGGTATGTGAGATAACCACATTTAAGGGGAAAAAAAATTTTTGAAAATGCATTAGTATTGTTTGTATTTCATAAACCAACTGACAACTTCGATAAGAACAGAAACAGAACCCCCCTTGCTACATACAAAAACCTATTGCTTGGCTTTCACCCATTTTAACTTTCATAAGTGTTTTCAGGAATAAATTGTGTAAAAAAGTGAGTGAATTCCTATATATCATAGTGAATCAAACTAAGCACATAATTAAGTAAGCCACATACATTTGTGTTTGGCCTCTTAAGGGTTAGACGCTCTGCAGCTGCCTGGGCTGCTCTTTGTGCTTGTTCAAGTATTTCTTCAGGAGTTAAATCATCTGGTATTGCTTCAAACTTGCCACTGGAAACAGAATCAAAGAATGAGGTTTCACTCTTGACCATATTAGTGTCTATGCACTGAGCATATGAAATAAAAAATCAAGAACTCATGAGCATGCCACAAATATGTCACATCTTTTAAACTGAATGCTTTCCTCATGTCATACAAATTTTGTACCCGAAAAAGATAGGCACTATGTCATGTACAAATGTTACACTTTCAAACCATGCCTTGTTAGACATACTAGTAATGTGAACAATTAAAGACTCACAGTGGTCTATTTGCTTCCTTCAATTTTCGCCTGTGTTCCCTACGCAGCTCCAAAAGTGACTCCTCCCCTTCTTCTCCAACAGTCTGATCTTCTGCTGCTTCAGTTTTCACACCTCCAGGCACTTGCAATAGTTCCTCAATTCCCAAATCAAATCCAAGCTCATCACGTGTTAACTCTCTCATATATGTCAAAACAGAATGGAGTGGCTTCAATTTATCAGGACTCATCATTTTAAGTCCAACATGAAGGAGCTTCTTAGCTGCCTTATAGTAGATTGTCTCTGGGTGATTGTACACCATGGCATTATTGCACATCAATTTAAAATCCTCCTGTTATTTAAAACAAAAAGTACTTCATTCAAAACCATATTCAGACTTTCACTTCCAGTTTTATTAATACAATAAATAAAAATGCAAAAGTTAAGCAAACCAAAGGCTTATGAAACAAGACCTAAGTACATGCTAACAATTTAGAAAGTGATGTCAAATTATTAACACACAATTCATGGTATACTAATTCTGATTTGCTCTGTCCTTCTTAAACGCTGCTGTCTAAAGCTACCTATGAAATTTTAAAATTAAATTAACATCATGTTTGTCTATTCTATGCAACTTATTTCTTGCACTATACTGAAAACCAATCAATTAAGCTGAAAAAGAAATTAAGTATGCAACAGACCATTTCTGCACTTCTCAAAATACACATTTATAAACAACAGCCAATAATTTTACTCAATACCTATTACACAATCTAAACTCTCTTTAACCTGTTGCTTAAGAATGAACATACGCCAGACAAACCACACATGCCAACTGAACATCTCACAGCTCATATATCATGGCTGACACCACTGTTTTTACATTTTTGATAGTTCTGCCATCTGCTGGTAGGTTGATAAACCATTTTATAGCTCTCTTCCAGTCTGATCATATGTATTTTTTTAATGGCCATTCCCAAACAGAAACAAGAAAAATCTAAGTGCAAAACGACTAACAGTGCAAAATGATTCTGGTTGAAAGGGTTAAGGATTAAAAATATGTTAATATTTGATTTTAAACATAAAATATGCCCACAAGGGAATAATATCCATAATGAACTTCTTACAATATATTCACTAAGAGTTGAATATTGATTTTCATCAATTTTTTGCTTCATGGTGCTGAAGTCCATTGGTTGTTGAATGATCTGAGAGTAACCTGGTGCTATGTGATCTGTGACTGGCCAAGCAAAAAACTGCTGTGGATCTCTCTTTTCTAAACCCTTCAGCAGATAATCCAGAAGCTTTTGAAGAGGTGAGCGCTCTTGTCGTTGGCGCAGCACACATGAACGCGGTTCACGAGAAATTCCAATCATGCCAACAGGAACTGAAAAAGAAATAAATATTTTGCAAAGTTTATAGAATATTTATGCTTACAGAGAAACATTCCACATTCAAATATGGCATTTCGTTCCTCCTCATCCATCAAAAATACAGGACCAGTAAATGAAATGATAAATTCTTAAACATGTTTAAAATTGGCACATTCCAAGCAAACACTGTAGCTGACTGCTTAACATCGTGTTGTATATGGAGGTCTTGGTTGAAACCCTGAACTGGAAAACATTAGCCTTGGCTAAGATTTACTGTGTCTTTCCTCAGTCTCTCCAGAGGCTTAAAACAGGCTACTTCATTCCAAATACCTAATTCATCATACACAGTCATCCTGTCATTCAATATACGTAGGTTATCCAGAAAGTAAGTTCCGATGGGCTACTAAAAAAAAAAAACAAGAATATATTACAAACCATGTGTATTGCCATTTGATGTACACACCGTGCACTACTTTTCGACATAGTGTCCACCATTGTTGAGGCACTTGTCATAGTGTTGCACCAGTTTTTGTATCCCTTCATCGTAGAATGATGCCACCTGCGATGCAAAGCAAGTGGTAACGGCTTCTTTGACCTCACTGTCGTGGAACCACTGGCCAGTATGGAAGGATTTAAGATGCATGAAAAAATGAAAATCACTTGGTGCTAAGTCTGGGCTGTAGGGAGGATGATCGAATTGTTCCCAGCCAAATGTCGTGATGAGATTTTGCATTGCAGCAGCAGTGTGTGGGCGGGCATTGTCATGAATCATCACAACACTCTGGCTAAGCATGCACGTCACTTATTCTTGATCGCGCGATGCAATTTTTTAAGTGTGTCGCAATAGACATCTGCGTTGATTGCGGAGCCTTGAGGCAAGAAGTCCACAAGCAGAATGCCAAAACATTGTGCACATGATCTTCCGAGTTGAAGTGGTATGCTTCAATTTCGTCTTTGTTGGTGATGAAGTGTGCTTCCACTCCATGGACTGCTGCTTCCATTCAGGGGCTTCGTGCGACACCCATGTCTCGTCCCCTGTGACTACACGGCTCAAGAAGTTATCGCCTTCCTCACTGTATTGTGTCAGTAAGTCCAGCGCACTGGCCTGTCATTTCAAGCCGTGTTTTTCCGTAAGCATCTTTGGCACCCAGAGTGCACACAATTTCCGAAACTTAAGATTATCAGACACAATTTTGTGAAGAAGTGACCCTGAAATTTGAGGAAAATGCAGGGAAAGTGACGTAATGGTGAATCGTCTCTTCTCCCTAATCTTCCCTTCAACTGCACGCACCAAATCTTCATCCACGACAGATGGTCGGCCGCTCTGCAGATCATCATGCACATTTTTGCGTCCTTCATTAACCCTTTGACGCCAAAATTAAATCCCCACCCCCCCGTCCACTTTAACCTTTATCCGACGAACGCACCAGATCCTTTTAAATTGGCGTCTTATGAACGCACCAAACCGCTGGCCATTTAAATGCCCCTCTCACTCATGTAGAGGCTTGGAATAATAGCCCCACTCATTTTCTCCACATTATATAGTGGTTTGTGGTCAGATTCACACTCCGGCCAATTTACGCAATAACGTACATATGCGCCTCATACATACCTAATTTTTGGTCAGTCTGTACTATTCGAAACAGTTGTATGTTTGCTTTTATGCTAAACAACTGACTCCTTTCATTTCCTTCTCACCATGCCAATCCATTCGAAGTGCATCGACGACGAATTCCAACCCGACAAAGCCTCATTCACTCTGAAATGTGTTGCTGTTATAGGAATTCTGTTTGTGACGGCGTGCTTCGTATAACAATTTGCTTGCTGTGTACTCCCCTCTGAACTAAAAATTGCTTATTTGGCGACCTTTCTCGCTATAGTCGCAACAGAGACACACATTACTTTTGCGGTCGTAGGATATATTACTACTAAAAGGGACTAAGCACCAACTGTCTGCATATGATAAAATGCTAATATTATATTGGTTCTCTATGTCAGTCTTCCATTTCATTTCAGTTTCTGGTCCATTACAGAAGCACGGTTTGAAAAATAAAATAAACAGGACGCATAAACTCGCCCACACCAATAAATTTAGGCAATTAATGGCTATATTGTGAGGTCATGGATTTCCCATGCCCTACTCGTATATTGAACGTGAGAAACCACACTCTGGCCATCTCCACTGGATTATTATTCCAATTGCAGTTACATATATACGAATAAGCAGACCGGTCTCTAAATAGTCAGCCATAATATGGCATTTCACTGCGTTGAGTCTTGGCCGGACTGAATATTTTTTTGTCAGCAGCATGGGCTATGTAGATAAGGGAGATAGAATGGCAAATTCCTATTCTATCCACCATCGCACATGGAAATGGACAAAGAAACTCTTCTTCAATCTGTTTGACCTGCCCATTCAGAATAGCTACATCCTTTTTTCCTAACTGGGGGTAAGAAAATTTCGCATAGCAATTTTCATAACATCCTACTGGGGAAATTACTGGCACATGCTGGACATGAATGGAATGTGCAAAGGCCAATAGGAAGATCACCTGCTGCTGCCACTCAAGTCATTAGATTTGAAGAACGTGGTAGGAAACATTGGCCTATTCCGTCTGCCACGCGAAGAAGATTTCGTGTGTGTGCGGAAAAGGGTGTCACCAGAAATGTTTCAGTGATATG
>Ga0123354_10015493_pt1 | contig 11906 bp, 1 predicted proteins | sample TergutLab28metaG_2_FD_97872 | JGI IMG/M metagenome (GOLD analysis project Ga0123354, IMG submission 97872) | Labiotermes labralis P4 segment gut microbial communities from Petit-Saut dam, French Guiana - Lab288 P4 | ecosystem: Host-associated > Arthropoda: Insects > Digestive system > Gut ... | reverse complement strand
TCCCACCTCCTGGAGATCCATCCTAATATTATCCACCCATCTATGCTTAGGTCTCCCCAGTGGTCTCCTTCCCTCCGGTTTCCCCAGCAATACCCTATACACCCCCCTCTCCTCACCCATACGCGCCGCCAAGTTCATATTTTCATCTCTCTTTATTTGCTGCACGATGTTTCCCCTAGAAACACTCCCCCCCTCCCCGGAGATCCGAGACTTTCAACTAAGTAAATCTAAAGAAGAAAATCCTAATTAATATACAAAATTTTGTACGTGTATTTTAAAATATTCTAATTGTTCAACGAAGTATCCTTGACAAAACTGAAGAAAATTCTTAGCTACATTTAACAATAGCATAGGCAGTAATTATTCTAGGTTTGCGTTGCTTTTTTCGGGAATGGGCATTCTGTGGAAACAGAAAATTATGTGTTAAAAAGAACTGTAGTATTCATAATATAAAATTATTCTATGTATATGTGTATGTGTATAAGCGTACAACGAGTCAATAAATAATACTTATTTGAATAAAGAATTTTAACCGAACATTGGATTGAGTTCGAATAGCATGAAAACCTCCTTAATCACGAGAAAAATAATATTTTACATTTTTTTATTTGACCAGTCTGCGAGTGCAGTATATTCATTTTTACCTCTGTGTCCACACCGTACTGGAGGAAGACCCATTCAGGAGATTTATAGCATGTGCCACAAGAAGCGGACCATACATATTTGGCTTACTGGTTTCGAAATTTCACCTTGACATATTTATGATCTAATCTCTGAACCTAGCGAAGTATGACTTTTACATTTTACTATGTGTGGGCGTTTTTTCCATCTGAAAACTCGATTAAAATTTAACCAATATGACTTGGGTAATATTTCGCAAAAATTGCCCAGCTAACGACAGAAGAAATTCATTTGTTGCCTGGCTTATCACAAAGTCTAAGAATTTGTCAAAGATGTCATTCTGGTTAACCAGATTGGTGAAACGATACAGAGGTACTCAGAATTCAGAAACAAGGGAGATGGAGTGCAGAGAACGTGTCTTAAAGTGGCAAATGAGCAATCCTACAAATGCTGTACTGATCAGTAGGTAAATACAGAAGTCAGAAAACAGGAATACTGCAGTCAGAATAGAAGCTTGTCGGAAGTTTTGGTAACCTAGGACGGTGATCCGCACGTCCAGTTAATAGTTATGAATCATAAATAAATGCAACGTGTAGTGTTATATCTTGCAACGACTTCGACGTCGCTGGCCGAAGCAACATATTCACACGCAGTGAAGTTTCCTATACTTCAACATCAGAACTTCTCCATGCATCTGGGTTTTCAAATTTTAACCCTCGAACCAAAACGTACAGTCAGGTACAAACTGTCTCGAACTCGATAAAGACATTCCACGGAAGAACACACAGGATATCGAATCTCTCCCAAACCAATATTTGCATTTAAATACAAAATAAAAACTCCAGGCGAAATCTCTGCGTCAAGGTCTTCCACCGCCCGACCTTCACTATACGCAAGTAGTTGTTACGCTTTTATTGGCTTTTTCAGTAGACAAACTACACCAGGTTCCCAAAAAATATTCAAATATTCCACTAGAATCAAATTACAAAAATGGACGTTTTACGTTAACATAAATTATTTTGAACAAGTTTCGTGTAAATATTCAATCCGTACAGGTAAGTATTACAAAAAAGATATTCCAATCTGAATGTGACAAGGCATTTACCAGACACTTTTATCATTATGTCACATTAAGTAATATATTTTCTGTATAATCTAATGTACGTTCTTAATAGAGGACCTCCCGTTGTGTGTAATAACACATATTACACATATCGAAAGGAATATTTTGAAATTATTAATAATTTAAAATATGTTTGTCACTCAAGGGAAAATTTTGGAAATTCATCCAAAGTACTTACAATATAAAATCTCGACGCAACTTACTATAAACAGCTTATCTAACGGCTGGTAATAATTGTAAAGGCTACTAATGAATGTAAATAGAATCTCATAACATTAAAGTTTCTGTACTATATAGTACATGAACCAGCATTTTAATTTTTTTTAATATTTGCCTGATGATGACCTTTTGAGGCCGAACCTAGTTGCCAATAATACAATAACAATAAAATAAACATATAGTTGTGTCAGACGGAGTGCATGCTTAATTTTATTTTATTAATATGCTCTAAATTTGCATGTACATTTAAAGTCTCTATAACATATGTTGTTGCATTGATAAAATTAGTAAAATTAATAAAATTAGTGTTTTGGTCTCGACTTGTATCTTCAGCTGCTATACACTTAGTTGGAATTTTGTAGATTGTAGGTGAGGTGAGTGCTGGGTGTTGTTTGCCGCTGTACTCAAGGTTGCAATTATGGTTTCTATATATTTTTGTTAGATGAGATTTGGATATTATATGCTGCGTCGTGTTATGTTATGACACTGGTGATATATGAAATTCAGTGTAAAGTGTAATTTATTGGAAATAATCATCACACTGGAAGTATGAAATGAATAAATTACAAATAAATTAGAATTATCTTATCAGATATTGTTGTTTAAAAGTTCCTGTATAAGAGTGTATAATGTCTTAAAATATTTCTACTTACATATTTCGCGTAATATTGAGTAATTTCAGCTCTATGTAGCGTGCTTGCAGCCTGCGTACGTGTTTGTGACTGGACAAGGTCACTGTTGAAGACAGGGAGTGAATTATCTGTCTACGAGTTTCTCTGAATTATTGTGTCTAATATAACATTGTATTTTACTGTGCCTTTATCATTTGTTTAATTATGAAGTTTCGTCACTTTGTACATGTGGAAACTTTCGAGGGTGTTCATCATATTACCTTTTTTAGTTGTGTGTAAAACCTCCATGATATTTTCCATGAGTGCAATGGAGTGTCTATTGTCTATGAAATGTTGTGAAAAATTTTGATTTCCCATTTCTATATTCAGGGTTTCGGAAATGTTCTTGAACTCTTAAATGAAAAGCCCATCGGTCTTTCCAATATATGTTCATTACAGTCTATATATTAATTGGTAAACCTCATATTCATTGAATTTTGTGAAATTTGTGTTTTATTGTGGGCTAAAATTTTTCTATGGTTTATTCAGCCTTAAAAAAATTAAAGTTAATTTTTTTATAAATTTGGTAATGATTTTTGTTTTTCCTCCAACTTATGTGAATTTGGCCCATTTTGTTTTTCTTTTTCTTTTAATTTAATTTTGTGTTTGTATATCAATTTTGGTCAATTTTGGAGATGGTAATATCCAGGAATTTGACTCTATTATTCACTTCTTCTTCCATAATAAATATCATTGTAGGTGTTATATTATTAACTGATTCTAAAACTTCTCGGATATAGGACACTTCATTTCTGTACATTTTTAGGACGTCGTCCACGTAACGGAAGTACCCGATTATATGGTATTTTAACAGGATATCATATATCTTGGTACTCTTAAGGTATTGAACTATATCTCAAAGAAAATTGAAGATGTGGGAGCCCCCATAGCTAGACCGCGTTCTTGTATGTATTGTAGGTTTGTATATTGAAAATAGTTTTTTTTGTTAGGATATGACATTATTCGATTATTTCTATCTTAATTTCTGTGTTCAAATCCATTTGTTTACACATAATCTCAATAATTGTAGTTAGCACTGTTATGGGGATATTTGAGTACATATTCGTGATGTCAAATAAAAAGAATTTCAAATCTTAGTCAAATGGAATGCCAGGAAGACCATCCATCAGTTGAATGGTTTTCTTAATGTTGAATATGTATGGTAGTGAAATGAACATTTCAAGATACCTAGCTAACACCCTTACAAGTTTTGATTGCTGGGGCAACTTTCCATTTAACAATAGGGAAATACAGAAAAAGGAGATCTTACTTAAAATTCAAGAAAGTACTCAGAAATAATAAGGATGAATGTCCCCATATAATACATACAGATAAAAAATGTAAATTTAAATCCCTCTTCACACACGATCAGAAGTTTGATTAAAACACACATTGTTGCTTTCCCTATTCGACCTATTGTCTATTCAGAGAAACTCACACAGAGGGGATTCACCGCTGTAACTCCCTGTCTTCAAGAGTGACATTGTCCAGTCACAAACACGTACGCGGGTTGCAAGCACGCCATACTGAGCTGAACTGACACAATAGTGCAAAAAATATGTAAGTAGAATATTTTAAGACTTTATAAAGCCTTATACAGGAAGTTCTAAACGCCAATATCTGATCCGCTCATTTTAATTCAATTGTAATTTTATTTATCTCATACTTCCAGTGTGATGATTATTTCCATAAAATTACACTTTACACTAATGTCAATAAATCTCTAGCGTCATAACATAACACGACGCAACATATAATATCCAAATCTCAACTAACAAAAATATATAGAAACAATAATTTTAACCGTTAGTACAGCAGCAAACAACAGTAGCAGCAGCTCTCACCTCACCTAGAATCTATAAAACTTCCGACTAAGTGCATAGCAGCTGAAGACAAAGTCGAAACCCAAACACTAATTTTATTAATTTTACTAATTTTAGCAATGTGACACATATATTATATATACTTTAAATGTACATGCAACTTTAATAACACATCTTACATCATAAGGAATATTTTGAAATTATTAATAATTTATATTTTAAGTTTGCCAATCAAGGGAAAATTTTGGAAATACCTCCAAAATACTCACAATATAAAATCTCAACACAACTTACTACAAATAGCATATCTGAAGGCTGGAAATAATTGTAAAGACTACTAATAAATGTAAATGGGATCCCCCAAAAAATAACTTTTTAACTATAACCAACAGAATGTTACGTTTGGCGTAAATATTGGCCTGATGATGGCCTTTAGATTCCGAAACACGTAGCCAATAATAGAATAATAATAAATTAAATACATAGTTATGTCAGACAAAGTACATAATTCATTTTATTTTATTAATGTATATTTCACTTAGATTTTACAACAATTTTCCCAAACACCCAATTGCAAATACTCTAAACAGTTAGAGAGTTTCAAATTGTATCACATACAAATATCTCCCACAAAAAGAGAACTTTCCCTGCTGAATAGGACAAGTCACTTAACCAGACACCTGGAGCGACGTGTAATGTAATTTCAATGAATGACATTTTACAACATGATTTTCTGAAACACCAACACAAAACATCTCAATACGATTGTGAAACGGTATTGCGATGTATTGCACAATCTGCATAGGATAAAACGTTAGAAGAAAAATTGTCTCGACGTTGCCTATTGAAACGAGTGTTAAAATTTATAAACTTTGACGTCAAAATTGAGGAGGTTTTTGTATAAAACTTTGTATGTAGGAGCAGCGTTTAATTTACTGCACGTAACCATAGTTATTCGCGATATTATAGGCTATTTTGTTATCAAAATTCTTCGAAATTTCATCAGCGTAAGAATGAGATTTCAATCTTTAACATACTTAACAGATATAGGATAGAATATTTCTTTCTTTCTTGATAAGCGGTGGGCCGATGCAACGCTAACGTACCGTCGGCCCGATACTTATCACTGATCACTCTATGTATATATAAATGTTATTTTTAGTGAGTAGCTCTTTGAGTTTTAAGGCTTAAATATTGGTAATTTAATCCTTAAAAATCAGTAAATTATTATTCTTTACAACCAAATAAAATTCCGAATTTTCATGAGTTAGGAAATAAAATTTTCTAAAATTTACACAATTTCCTAAGGATCAGTTATTATATTCTGTATCTAGTCTTATGGCGCTTAGAAACTGACCTACAGTACAATATATCGTGCGACACATAAAAGGGTTACGTGATTTGTATTGCTTTATTCTCATTTTAATGCAATTTATGTTTGCATGAAAGCACCCTGTTGAATTCACAGCAGTCTGTCTTATTCGTGTCGTACCGACGTTCTATTCTTCCGCTGTTTACATAGGAATTATTTTAACCGCTTACTTCGTAAGGTTAATTATTATTATTAGTTCATTTCAAATATTATTCTGAGTCTGTCAACATGCATAGCTACAATTTTTCTATAGATTAACCTCTTAATCTTCCTTAGGATAAATATAGCTCTCCTTAGATTTATATTTATTTCTACATATTAAAGGAATGTATTCCTATTTCCTAATTATCTCAAAGCGTAGATCTGTTTCGATTTTCCGGCCAGCCAAGGCGGGACTTAGGGTGGTCGCCTTTCGCCTGTCAGTATCATTCCACCATACGTCCTAACAAATTTGGCCATCGCCGACACTGTAAAATGCCAGCAAATAACAGCTTCGACAAATGAAGTATGTCATTTTCCGTTTCGCCAGACATTCATCCACTGCATTTATTCAGTGTGTTAAAAAAATTCGCTTCTCCAGTAGAAGCTTCCACCTTCTTATGATATATTTTGAGCTTACAAGGAACCAGTTACATGAAAACGAAAATAAACTATGTAGAAACAAGACGTTTACTCAAAATACATCTAAGAAACCTGTCAGTGCCTAACGTAATAAAGAATTCAACACTTTTAAAGCGCCCACTATTCACTACTGTGTACCAATTTCTCAAGACACTGTTTTCGAGCTAATTTGTCCATTTTTCACTACTCGCCTCTAATCACCAGGTGGAAATGCCGAAAGGATTTATAGTACCCTGAATGGAACACCCCATTTTACCACATACAGGACAGTAGAATTTTCTGCCTTCTTTTTTTCTATTATTTCTACAATTATTTTAAAGAGTGATGAATTAAAGCATATAATGTGGCAGAATGAAAAATGACGTAAAAATGTACAGGACAAATATTTGAATACAAATTTCGTAAAATAATAATAAGAATTTTCGTTAAGTCACACAAACAAATTTTTAAAGCCGTGACATTTGTGACATTGATGAAGGGAGTGACAGGTGGCATATGAAGAAATAAACTCTGAGGCATCTGAAAAAGGAGCCAGTGTAAGCAGATTCAGATTATCTCCACATAAGCAGTGGGAAATAATTAAAATGTTTAATCTACATTTTCAATTGTGACTATCTTATCATAACGTAACTACAAATATTCAAATTCAGCGTAAGAATAGCAATTAAGGACAATGTTCAAAATATCTCACTAAAAATCCAACAAGAAAAGCCTGTTTTAATCTTCAAATAATTACACAGAAATTAAAGTTTTGATTAAATTTTTTTAAATTTTTTTATATGTAAGTTCAAGCCTGTCTTGGTACTATCAATAAACTACTAACACTTATTGTCTGATGTCTTATAGTTAAATAAAAAAAAACTATACATAAATAACTTTTTACTTTCTTTGTATACGTTTAGATCTAATGGATATTACGTAAACCAGTAGACTAATGAAGAGGTAACATGTGGAGAATTTTAAAAGACCATTTTCCTGAAGAAATCGTCCGTATAGGATGAACCAAATTCATTAACAAACCATGCGGATTCATTATCAAGGAAATATGAACGAATTGTTTAGTCATGTTTTCAGGATATGGCACTAGATTTGGTTCATTCTACTGTCTTTTCTATTGAGAATTCATCATGCCGACTGTATCTTTTGAAAATCCAGTCACACAACAAACACGTGTTTCGTTTCTGAAAATATATATTGAAAACTTCGAAGCCTAAATGATTTTATTTTCTTAGAAAAGAATTTCTAGCAATTACACATTAATATATTTTTTATTTGAAGTAATTTTATGCAATCCAATAATTTATCGTACAATATAAGTCGTGTGTCACAAATTGGTTTCTAAACTTTATTCGACGGACATAAATCTAGAGTCAGGATTTTTAAAAAATTGATAAAGTACAAATCGTATCTTTTTTGTATTATCATTCAGAATCCATTACAACTCTACAGTCATCATTATCATCATCATATATCGTACGTGGATTTGGGTCACTTGTTGACTTTACAGTAGTAAATATAAAGTTAAAGTTCTTCATGTACACTCCATGGAGTCTTTTGAATACCTGGAGGATTAACTCTACACATTCTTAAACACAGCACTAGATACAGAAGCGTGGTTAACTCCTTGCCAGGTTTGCTTCATCCCGGGCAATGTGCTGTCTGTATTCATTCAACAGGATGCTGGTTGGTTTGGAAATTCGTTTCGGACGTTCTGGAGAAGAGAAAATTCTGTTGCCCCAGCCGAGAATCAAAACACTATTTCTCGGTTGTCCAGTCCGTAGCCTAGCAATTCTACATTTTACAACTAATGAAAGTGTCCACGTTTGCTTTAATGCACATGTTTTCTTTCATAATTCGTACGAAGAACATATGCTTCTTAAGACAAGGGGGGTAAATTTGAGTTGAACTGGTGACACACATACTGCAATAACACAAGAAGTGAATAAGCTTACAACAGAATACTTCTCACCTGCTCGTTAGATGAGTATATGGAGTAGAAGGTGAAGGAGAGTGGAAGGGAAAGCTTTTAAATATATAATTCCAAAATGTTGTCTACGTGCTTTTCTGCCACAAGTTGCAGAATGCCAGTATTGCATCAGAGAGATAAGACAATGTTAGTCCCCAAAGAAGCCGTCTGGCAAATCCAAACTTTTGCAGATACTTTCTACGAGATGGAGAAAGCATATGTTACTTCAGAGGAGGATTCATAACGCGTTCCTTCGTACAGCCGGGGAGAAAAATAGTCATAAAGGCATAGAACGAAGTGCAAGTACGTACTTACGGTCCTTCGCATCAATAAGGCGATGTACCTGCTTCTACCAAAAAGGTACCATTACGTAAATGAAAATTTCTTAAAATTTGCTTCCTTATACCTGACAATTTTATCACAGACAAGTATTTATAAAGTGGATTTTTTTTTAAGTTCTGTTCCTATGCAAATGACGATACAGATTTAGGCTCAAAAAGAAATAAGAAGAAAGTAAGGTATTTTCGGGTGTTTATATATATATATATATGTGGACCATAAAAAGTATAGGTACCAAAAAAAGCGTTTCTCTCTCCTCTAATTTTATTCAAAACAGCCAAGTGATAACACGCTTATTTCTTTTTTCCCCACTTTTTCTTCGCAAGCACAAGTTAAACACGTGGAAAAATATCGGGCACTTCACGCAAAGACCTAAGAAGTTATTCTTTCTGGGAAAACGAAATCGTCATGCTATCTTAAGGTGTAATGTTAGGGTAGCCGAGGATGTATAAACATTAAGCAAACTCTTTACAGCATTTCGTTGCAAGTATATTGCCTGTCTCGATAATTTAAAGAATCCATATCTTCAGGAAAGAAAAACCAAGTATTATGAGTTCATTGACATGTCAACGTAACTTAATGTCTATAAAATTATTGAGTTTTAAGTTAATTAAAGCTGTAATAACTTTATCACCATTACTGTACCAAACGTAATGGTATATGGATTAAAAAACAATGACAATTTGAAGCATGTAGGTCAGTTCCAACATTACAGAGAGCGTATTTCTTCTCGCTTACAATGGGTAAGATGAAACGTATTACGTCCTATACACAACACTGCGACACATAACGTAGGGAGAAGATACATAATGGAGCAAAAAGTACTAGATGTACCAAGCAAATAGAACTTCAACCACATTTTTATGAAATCTTTCCTTTTTTACCAGCGCAAATAACTAAGATATGTTATAAATATATATTTTTTTGTATTATGTGGTATTTATAATAAGCAGATAGAATTTTAACTACACTTTATTACAACCCACACTTTTTCATTTAGCTGCAGAAGTCATTGTTTTGGAAAAGGTATTACTATTGTACAAATTATTATAATATTCAACATTTTACAAAATATATTCAAAAATATATTTTGTAAAATATTGAAACAGTAATTTTACTATTTTACAAACCTGCTTATGACATTGATAGGGCGTCATGATACAAAAAATACATTCCGTCCTGATCCTGCTCGCAAGCTGTCAGCAAACCTGTATGACATATACCATTGCTGTGTGTACAGCGAAAAACTCCTGATAATGGACAGAGGAAATGTCCGGAACATGTAGAGCTTTATCCCGAAAATAAATTTCAGAAATTATTGCATCTATTTGGTTTTATTATAAGAATTTATCACGATGCACGGTCACATGAACGTCAAACCGGATATACCGAAAGTTTTCCTTCTTTCCCTCATTTCTGCAGAGAAAATCCGGCGCAGTGCCACGGTTAGACCAAGAGAGTGTTTCTGAAAATTTTTTCCATTTCCTCTTTGTCAGCCAACCGACCAACTCTGTGTAGTCGGAGAGAATCGTGGAAAAATAAAGAAGGAAAGACGACAGAAAGAAAGAAGGAAAGAAAGGTGTAATTTAACTCTGTTAAGTTAATGATATTATAAAACAGATAAAGCAGAATTCTATCTTAGAAAGTGTTACCTGTGAGATTTTAACCATTTCATAGAACGGAGAATGTGGCATCCTGTACATTACGATGGGTACACAACCCAAAATTTGCAGCTTGTATTTAACATATATAAACATTTTAAGTGTTCAAAATACTTATTACAAAAGGGCACAACAGCGTAAATGCGGATCTGTAACCTAAGTAACCAATAACCTTGTTTTTATTAACCACTTCCCTGAAGATGGCCAATGTAGATAGAAACGTGAAATATCATAAATTTAGGAAACTACTCTCTTCTTAATGTTGTGTAGTTGTTTGAATAATTATCGTGAACTACTTTACTGTAGGGAACATGGATGGTTTTTAATTTACTAGAAGTCTTTTGCTGCCAGATGGTGTGTTATTTGATGGCTTACATTTCGTCATCTAATATACTGTAATGTAGACTTAGAATTGAACCATGTCTTGAAATTGAATGTGTTCGTCCGTATTAGAATGCACGAGCAGGAATGAACGTGAATGTGATCCTGTTGCTTGTGTGGATGAACAGTAGTAAGCATCATAAAACATCGAATGTGTCGATGTAGCACACTTCTCCAGTGATTTGACATAGGGTCTACCTCATTATACCATTTTACGTGTTCTTAATTTTTTCTGAGCATGACACACGCACATTAGAATCATTAATTCGAACTATTCGAAAGTTACTGAGTCACATTAGAACATGTGCACACAACGACAATCCTATCTGTAGCTGTAAGTTTCACACCGTATGCGAAAAATTCTCTGGAAACATAATTTCTCCTCTTCGGTGGATACTAAATGTGTTCCCCTTGAAGTGTGGTAATGACTACTTCCAAAAGTGTACAGACGATATCTACAAAAATTAGGATGCTAACTTGCAACCCCTCCCCCCCCACTTTTCTTGAAGTTTTGGTCCTTCGACCCACTGGCAATTATACTTAAGTTACAGGTTTTGTTACAGTGCTGGATAGTGTACTTGGAAATGGTATGTAGTCAAACACAACTATGTCAATCAAGGTGTATTTAATGGCTATATTAGACACCTACATGTTTCGGCCTTTACTGACCATCTTCAGGTTTGTCTTCATGAGAACTTAAGGTCCTACTGTATACATTGTGTGTGCACTGGTGCAGAGATCTGTAAATAGGTGCCTTATTGCGTAACGTAATTTCTATAAGTGGTGGTATCTTCTGACTAGAGGCACGAAAGGGTCTTTGGCTAGATGGTTGGTGTACAGCTAGAACTCTAGACTTTTATTGGAATTTTTCTTTTTGAAGTACTGTATATACTTCAAACTGCGAGTTCAGTTATATTTCCCGTATACGTATTAACATGTTAAGTTATTCGGACACGTGACGCGATCTTTGCTGTTTAAATACGTGGATCATAGACGAAATATTTCAAATTGTCGCAGAAAATACTCTAAAGCTACAGGCCTAATAAATTCTGATTTTTACTTCAGAACAGAAATTTGAAGCCGATTTTTGTTAACCATGATGGAAGTTA
>Ga0123354_10015492_pt1 | contig 11906 bp, 7 predicted proteins | sample TergutLab28metaG_2_FD_97872 | JGI IMG/M metagenome (GOLD analysis project Ga0123354, IMG submission 97872) | Labiotermes labralis P4 segment gut microbial communities from Petit-Saut dam, French Guiana - Lab288 P4 | ecosystem: Host-associated > Arthropoda: Insects > Digestive system > Gut ... | reverse complement strand
TGTGTGTGTGTGTGTGTGTGTATGTGTTTGGGTGTGTATGTGTGTGTGTATTTGTGTGTGTGTGTGTGAGTGTTTGAGTGTGTATATGTGTGTGTATGTGTGTGTGTATTGTGTGTATGTGTGTGTGTATGTGTGTGTATGTGTGTGTGTATGTGTGTGTATATGTGTGTGTGTATGTGTGTGTGTGTGTGTGTGTGTGTGTCTCCTGGATTTCCTCTTTTCGACTTCTTGAACCATTTGACATGCTTTCACGCAATTCCTTGTGTAATCGAAAGGAACCTCAACATCATAGCTTTAAATTATCTGTTGTGTGTAATAACTACATGACGGATTTAGGAAATTTCGGGGTGGGAGCGAAATTATTGGCATTTGATGTAGTTTCCTGAATAAATTATCAATTGATGAGTAACATTCGTTTCGTAAAATATAGGGCAGTAATCTCCAGATTAGTGATTCAGAAAAATTGTTTATAAATTACTAATTTACAATACTTTTTTTTAAAACTTTGTGTCGTGATGTTTTGAGCAAATGACAAAATAAAGCTGTGTCTCTGTTTAATTAAACATCACAACATATCTCGCCGTTTTAAATTTTCGTGCAGGGCGTGTTAAGACTATCAGAGTCTCTGTGGCTTAACGTGGCCCCATCGTTTGAAGGACACTGAAGGGTTTGGCCGTATTTTGATTTTTTGTCAAACATATAACTTACGCAGGTTTTAAATTGCTCTGTCCGCATTGTCAGTGCAGAAGAACCCGTAAGTGTTTTTTTTTTGCGCGACAGCCCCCATGGTCCAGGGCCTCCTCATTCACGAGGCTTCTAGAACACACACACACACAACGACACACCACACTCGGTAGGACTCCTCTGGATGAGTGATCAGTTCGTCGTGGAGACCACTACCTGACAACAACACACAACACTCAAAACAGACAAACTTCCATGCCCCTGGTGGGATTCGAACCCACAATCTCAGCAAGCGAGCGGCCGTAGACCTACGCCTGAGACTACACGGCCACTGGGACCGGCTACGCGTAAGTAGGGTCCCCAAATTTGTTTTTTATTCGTGTCAGGAATATTTTAAACCGGCCCTGTTTGCAGGACGTTTGAACAAGCAGCTTGAATGAAATACTGCATATTGTGTGAAAAGACAGCAGTATATTATCTCTCAAATTACTATTCATGATAGAACCTTGAACCAAGGGAAACATAGCCGAGCTGGAAGGCAGCATTTGAAAGGTGGTTATGTGTACGATATTGTTTTGTCATTGACTCCAACAGACCAAATTTCGAACTAGTTATCTCGTGTAACACAGAGGGTGACTAATAAGGCGTGACACCACGCACGAGCCAACTGCTTGACTCTACTTTATTATTGGCAACTGCAAAACAAAACCTCTGTTCCGACTGCTCAAATTCCTGCCGTTGGTTATTCTGTGGCACATGGCCACTGGGACATTCTGTGCGCCTCTTGTTGCTGAGTGTTCGGTATCATGTTGGAACACGATCGCGCACTTCCCTTGTGTGTACGTGTAGCAGACACTGCACCAAATTTGTCTTTCCAGCAGTTCTTAATTTGGAGGTCACAAAAGGTTTGGTTTTTTTAACTTGATATATTCCGTGTCCGTGCATTAAAAGTGTAATTCAGTTTACATAAAATGACAAACGAATGCACGTGTGCACGCGTATAGTGTGTTTTTATCACGTGCTATTTTTCACCAATATCTTTCAATCGCCGTCGCTACAATCTTCAGGGTAACTTACTTTGCTTTTATTTACTTCCTTCTTACCTAATCAACATTTTCCATCTTTTATATCGATAAAAAAACTCTTAATTAAATGTATTCTTCTTGTTTAAGTTACATTTCCCGCGAAAATCTATTATTCCTTTAACGTAGGCACATCATGGCTTCCATGAGGTTTGGAGCTGCACTCCTCCAGCAGTCGTACTATAATTCCATGCTTGGTGTATTCACTCTTGAGAAAGTTTGCGCAGCGACAATGCCTACTTTGCAACCGCCGTTTCGGAAGACCGTGTCTTTATCATCTTCAAAGGTCCAGACTTCTTTAACTAAAATCACTCCTATTCACCGGGTCTTTTTCCAACGCCACTCTGTGCTTTACAAAACACACAGCATTTCGGATGCAGCTACTTTCCGAAACGTCGAGTGTTTTATTAAATATAGTGTGACGATGGAAAAAGTTCTAGTGAGTGATTTTAGTTAGGTGACACCACTTTTAAGAACATACTTGTTAGAAGGTGTACCTCTTGGACCTCTTGAACGTCGAAGGTGTTATCGAACAGCTGTCCCGAAATGTCGGGGAGAAAATACCAATTGATTCTACGCAAGACTTTAGAAGAGCGAAGACCTCATCTGTACAGTGTCGAAAGCCTGAAATCTATCAGAATTATAAAATTTTATTTTACTGCTACAACCGGCATAGTAACAGAGACGCAGCAGTATTTAGCAAAAGTGTTCCTCAATTTCCAGTTCCATTGAAACTTACCATTACCCGTTTTAGATTATACCGTCGTGTTAAGAGAGTGTTGTCAGTCCTTAAAATTCTGCATTTAAAATATTTGCACTAACAACTGGAACCAAAACGTAGCTATGGATTCTGCACTTAGCCTGAGAGCCATTATCTACAAATTGGAGTTCTCTCCAGACGTGAAATTCAATTATGTTCCCGTCAGGACACTAATCGCCGATGTTACGCTTGATGCCATTTCGAGTGATTTCACTGCATCAGACTATCCACTTCTTTGTCACTGAACCTCAGTTCTCGATCCTCCATAATTGTTGACAGAAATCTGATAAACCCTTTAAACGCCGATTTAAATCCCATCTGCCATCTGCTGGCATTATTAGAAGCTCACCATATTCTCCACGTTAGCAGGATAAAGGTTAAGTAGGGCATTTTACAGGGAATAATTCATTATAAAACTTATTGGCGTAACTGTGGCTTTATTTGATACAAGCAGCGAATTTATCGTCATCAGCATCATCACAGTCACCACCACCACCACCACCACCACCTCTACACCCATCACCATCCCCCACCCCCTCCGCCATATCCGCCCCCACCACCATCCCCACCTCTACCACCTTCACCACTTCGTCGTCGTCCTGGTCACCAGTAAATCCCATGGTCTCTTCCTGTTACAAGGTTTAAAACTCTTTCACATGTTTGTCCGACCTTCCGTATATCTTCGTCATGTAATTCTTTACAGTACGGTAGCTTCAATGTTTATGTTTTCCCTTACTAATCTAAATGTTCCAGCCGTCTATTTTTACACCCCACTTGTTATTGTACGAAAGTTTCTTAGTTTTTGTCTCCTCTTATTGACTTTTTATTCATTGCGTTTCAAATCCTTCATTCCTAAAATATATTTCCGCTTCTAAAGTAAGTGTATTGTTTCCGTAACTGTCAGCGTTGAGATCGATGTTATAACATCAACGGCATGTCAGTTATATACATACACATAGGTAGGTATATACAGGCATTTCCCTAATAATGTGTGTTTTGTAATAGTTTTTAACGCCACAAAATAACAATGTCCGGTCGTAAGGTTCGTTTGAGGAAAAGTTGCTGAACACAATAACACTGGGCCAAACGAATAGAAAATAGCAGTTAGTTACACATTACTACAGTAATCCTCTTTCCCTCCGCTGTCAAATAAAATCAGATTGAAGAGCCATCTTTCCATTGCACGTAGATCACCAGCAGTGCGATCTTGTAAGTCCATCAGGTTAGTCCAAAGAACCTGGAAATTTATTCTTCTGCGAGGGGTTTCACCTGCTTTCTTTGCGTAATTTTCAGTTATGACAGAGATCTCAATGGAACGTGCTCAGTTTAAATTAATTGAATCAAATGCATTGAATGAGTGAATCAGATCGCTTGATCATGGCCTCTCTCCTTGGAGAATGAGTTGTTGCTGTAATTTAATACCGGATGCTGAAGCTACAAGTTGGCATTAGAAGGCTTGTTACTCTCCTTACACAAACATTAAACACATTGATCGCTGTGTGGTGCTTATTAATGCCCCGAGCAGCATGCAGTTTATTGCAGGCAACTAAAGGTAAACCGCATGAAGTACTTTCTTATCCGTGTATTAGCCTAGTTACGGTATTTCTGCCTGTGATTTTGTATGCTTGTAGAATCGAAAGGGGGGGGGGGGACTTTTCCATGGAACGTAAGTAGTTAAAAATTTGGAATGAGTATATTATGACGTATTTAATTTGCCTGTAGTTTGCCTGACTGGACTGAGGGCTGCCACACAGAAAGTTCAGCCAAATTAGCCGTATAGCTGGCTGACACACACATCAGGTGCCTGTCGGGTAGACGTGTAGATGGGTATCGCTACAGTAACCTGCTTAGTGATGATCGAATAGCGTCACAACGGAAAGTAACTTGTCAAGTTAAAATAGAATAATCTGTCATCGTAGAGGGAAATATTGCACGCCATTGAGTTACTGACATTTCGCATTTTTCTAAAATGATATTCGTGGTATTACTAAGTTTTAATGGATATATCCCCATTTGAGCATGCAATGTCACATATTGAATACTGAATTGTTATTTTCATCTCAAGAGTTCCATCAGGCGTCGTGTTGTTTCGTATATTGAGCGAATAATCATGACATTTTGTCCAAACGACACTACATTATTGCCCTCCCACATTTGAACCTTTTCCAAATTATCACTTTAATTTACGAGGAAATGCAAAAATCACCGCGTAGCTTAACGGACTTCACACGTCATTCGTCGTAATTGAATGGGTGTTCTCGGCGGCTTCTGTATGTTTCGCAGGCATGTTCTCTCTGAAACGTTTCAATTAGCTCGTACGCACCAACCGTGAAATTAATTGCGTTCTTGTATTCTGATCCATTAGTTGATTACACATCCATCACGTTCTCAGGTCTTTCAACAAATAAACAGTTTTACAAAATCTGTAATTGCATGCCAGCATCCTTATTAATCAACGTACTGAAATCTGAGATCAGGTGATAGCGGGCTACTTATCATACACTGGCGGATAATATTAAAGAAGATCTTATAGAAATAGTTTTGTTGCATAGAATGGAGTCTTGTGGGTCACAGAATGGCCCTATTGTAATTTTCATAATAAGATAAAAATTTAGTTTCCAATAAAGGTAAATTTTCCCTGTGCTTATTTAAGCACCACGTCTTGGGAGCATATGTAGAGTGGAGCTATAACCCCACGCTTTCATAAGAATGTTTCACCCTCGGGGAAGAGGGCTGCACACTTCCCATTGAATGGCAAGCTGAGTCGCATAAATGCGAGGATTTATTGAACCATTTCAGCTATTCCCAATTTTTCAAGAATGGATTTCATTTCTCAGACTTAATTGGTTGTGAAAAGGCAACAGTGAAATTTGAAGTGAAAACTGCTTATAACTGAATCGGAAGGTAGATGAAAATTACTGCTTTCCACACACGCCTTCTTTTGAAATATGTAATTTTCATATTTATTAATGTCACAAAATCACAGTCCAGGAAATGCTGCTCTCCTCCTAAGTATTCCACACCCTTATATATGTATCATCAATAGGCATATATGCAGACATATTTCTTATCAGGCATATTGTATAAATATAGTTCAGAAGCAAAGTACATTAACAGAAAAGAGTTTTGAAGCAGGTTATTTTTTCATAAGCTCCTCACTTTCCTTTATTATCCACAAAAATATAATCTCTGTACCTCGATGCAGTGTTACATTAATTTTCATTCCATCTTACGTTTCAGACGGGTTTAATGTACGTATTTTCGTATCTTACACTGCACATCGTTATTGCCTTCTCCAAAACTTTCAGACCGGCTCTGGGGTTCACCCAGTTCCTTATTCGGTGGGCGTCGCCAGCACTTTCCTTGAGCTAAAACGGCCTGCACGTGAAGCTGATCACGCATCCCTATCTAGTTCCGAGGTTAAGAATGAGTGCAGCCTTACCTCCATTCCCGAATACGCCTCTGTAACGTCCACAATATAAAGACTTTTCGATCTGATGCAGCTGTAACTCCCCCATCTCCACCCGTCAGAGCATATAATAAGTTGAAAGTTTTAAAATCTCCTCCCACCTTTCTGCCAACAACAAAATTTCCCGATCCCCCCGCCGCCTCACCGACACTACTACAACCACTTTTTATGTAGCACACTTCAGTTACCGGAGACAAATCTTCCTCCCAATCCCACCACATCACTCGCTCGTCCTTCGTTGTCTCAAATTCTATCGCTTTATTCCTCTCTTATTTGTCTTGCAGTAGACATAAGCTCTAGTATTCTTTCGTACTCTTTTGTTCCTTGCAGCGAAATTTTCTCTTAGGATATATAGGTTATAGCATGTACCTCAAGGGCAGTATCTTAAATCACAATATCCGTTCCTTTTTTAAATTTAAGAAGCACGCAACTGGTCTACACCTTGACACAGTACATAGACTTTACTAAGGCGTTCTTCGCTGATACACGTCTAAATGTAATTTCATTCACTCCCCTAAGAAAATTGCAGCGTTCCCTTCGCGGATTTTCACAAAATTCGCAAGTGTTCGACAGCAGTACGTGCTGATTCTCGTTTACGGAGTTTCACCCAATCGAATCAGAAATGGCAAAACTAAGGATAGAAATTCATTTACACTTACAAATAAAGTACGGCTTTTACTGCGCCGATTTTCAAAACCTTCGCAGCTGCTCAGTTTATTGTGTGGAGTTCACATATGTGTCATACGTCTCCTAAATCCAATTTAAAAAATGTAAATTAGGGGTCGAAATTAATGTAGGCATTTAAGCAAATTATGGCTTCAAGTGGGCCGAGTTTCAAGAAAGTCGCCGCCACGCAATGGATTTTTGTTGAAAATTCCCTTACTGAATTTTATTTAAATCGGGCCAAAACTATAGAAAACAAGGGGAACATTTGTTTACGGCTGTAAATGAATTAAGCCAGCTTTCACGAAACTTGCATTTGCTCGAAAAATTTTAAAAATTAATCCTATACAAAATTTCTTGATAGTATTAGAAAATGTGGGCCGGGTAGCTCAGTCGGTATAGCGATTGACTATGGGCTGGACGGTCTGGGATCGAATCCCGGTGGGGGCGAAATTTTCCGCACCTCTCCAGACCGACCTTGGAGCCCACCCAGTCTCCTGTACAATGGACACCGGGTCCTTCCGGGGGGTAAAGAGCGGCCGGGGCGTGACGCTGACCCTTCACCCCTTCTAGTACCGTGGTCAAGAAAGAGTAGAGCTATACTTCTACTCCCCCTATGGGCCGTAGGGCCTGTACAGAGCCTCTTTGCCTGTACAAGGGTTCACTTTACTTTTTTTTATTAGAGAATGATTTGGTCACTAATAGTATAGTACAAAGGGGTGTGGTCTTCCTGTAAGGTTTTTTTACTTCATAAAGAACTTCTAAAGTCTTACTCCAACTGTTAATAAAAATGTAGAAAATAAAAGTCTACCAACCGACATTTTCTTTAGTTTCTTGTGCTGAAAGAAAACAGCGGAATGTAAACGCCAGTGTCAAATGCATATAACCAGTCAAATGTTTTCGTTCTAAGTTTAGGTAATTTAATTTATACGAATGCCTTCGAAGAAAGTCTTTTATGTAAACTGTATGTTGGTTCGGAGAGGCGTTCGGCTGTAGCCGAATAAAAACTCGCAGTGAACAACTAAGAATTTTCATGGTGTGAGGTGTTTAGAGCTTTGTTGATGAGGACTAGAGACATATATTTCCTCTTCCTCCGAAACGTCGGTAATTAATTAACAATCGACACAGCCTCGTGTCCCAGAAGCCTCCTTTCTCCAGCTAGCAAGTTACGAAATATGGCACAGAACTGGGGACGCTAAAGGATCATTTGGAACGACTTAACGAAGAGAAGATAAGAAAGAAAGCGAGTGTTGTTATGTGATCGTTTTATTGTGGAAAGTTTTCTGACGAACGGTGTGTCCATTATTACCTACTTAGGAAATGCTCTGTTTCATTACTTCAGGTAGCTGTGTAGGAAATCAGTTAAAGTACTGCAAGTAAAGCTGTGCACTTGCTAACAGAATTATTGCGGACTGCCAACACCAGCGGTTTCCCTTACGTATATCGCAATATCTTGAGAGGTCTTGAATCAATAATGGCTGTAAGAGGATATGTTGCAAGCGCAGGCCTGCTACCCATCATCTCAATTTACGAGACCAAGCTAGAGTGCTGTGCTTACGAATCAAGTTTGCTGAGTGGGTCAACAACCAAGTTAGACGAGAAAAACTCTGAGTGATAAACACGAGGGGAACGACAAGGGTACAAGTGAACATTTTAACAATTCCACTGATAGGTTACATACAGCCGTTGTTCAAGAGAATCGACTTTTTGTTTTATATCCATAATCAACCTTCGTGTTTTTCCCTATCAAAAGTCGCAACCGAAAGTACGGACTCCGGGCTTCGTAATCCTTCTGTCCTGGGTTTAATTCTCAGACCCTATACTATTTTAGGTGAGATTTTATCATGATTTTTCTCAGTCTTTCCAGGAAAATGCAGAGATACTACCTCCGGATAGGCAACGCTTGCAGCCATCTTACCACTGGGCGTTGTATGGGCTGAGATCTTGACAGCGTCGTTAAATAAAGCAAAAATACATTAAATGTTTTTCTCTGACCTCCCGAACGACGTAAGAGGTGTTCTCATTTTCTCATATTTCATTCGCTTTTCAGCATTACTTTAATAACCTCTCGGAAAATTTAACGCATTTTATGAAAATCTTAGTGTGTGAATTGCCACTGGGATAGATTGACCCCTTTAAAAACCAAGAAAATGAAGTGAAAGTATTTTATACTCAAAGTTCCCCGCTTTCCTGAAAAAAAAATGTTTTTTGGAAGGTCCCAGTCTTAAGCCTGTTTGTCCTTTGTAAGAGCAGCATGTAGTTGAAGATGTGTATGGGCCAACGGTGGAATGATGTTGACAGGAATATCCGAAGTGCTCGGAGAAAGCCTGTCCCATTACCTTTATGAGCTAATTTAACGGATGTGACTGCGAATCTGAAGCGATATGCATCATTAAGGAAAATGAAATAGATATTAAAGTGAGGATTTGAAAGGAGGCTGTGGTGAACGGTTTCAAAATACTGTCCCAGCAACCGTCTAGGGACAGAGAGGAAAAAAAAGCCCTTAGTGTTAGATCAGTATTTAACCCATAATCCTGGAGGTCTAATGTACATCTGAATAGCTGAAGATAATGTTCGGTTATCAGTAAGATTTATTTAAGCACAATATAACCTCTTAAGTCTCAGAGTCACAGCGTGAAGGATCCATGTCCAACAACAGCACATGTCACTCCATTTCTGTCTGTTACTTTAACATACGCTACCTTTGTAAATTTATATTTGTATCACAACTTCACAAATTTCTTATTTATGATTTTTTATTTTACGCAACATTTTTTTCAAAAATATGTGTAACCTTTTTTGACGTTCAGGTGACAGTGCATCGTGATAAATTCTTATATTAAAACCAACTAGATGCACTAATTTCTCAAATTTATTTTTGAAATAAAACTCTACATGTTTAGGACAGTTCCTCTGTCCATCATCAGGAGTTTTTCACTGTACACATAGCAATGGTATATGTCCTACAAGTTTGCTGACAGCTCGAAATCTGTCAGTAAACCTGTATGACATATACCATTGCTGTGTGTACAGTGAAAAACTCCTGTTGGTGGACATAGGAACTGTCCTAAACATGTAGAGTTTTATTCCAAAAATAAATTTGAGAAATTAGTGCATCTAGTTGGCTTTATTATAAGAATTTAAGGCCTATCCTTGTTATCATTTTTAGCTTTTCATTCTAACTCAAGTGTCTATCCCAAGTGTACCGCGAGCACCAGAACTCTGACAAACACCAATACAAGAAGTCATGTAATATTTATAAAGGAATTACTGATATCAGAAGCAATTTTCCTAGTGTAAAGTGCCACAGAACGTGGCTAACTAGAAGAGGAAGTTATTAGTGTGCTATTTTGTATGTTTTCCTCTAATTTTTTGTCACATTTCACAGGGAATGAGATATTTGCACTCCAGTCCTATCCGAATCCATGGCTACCTCACTTCGCGGAACTGCGTGATTGATGCACGGTGGGTTCTTAAAATTACAGACTACGGCTTGCCTGCGTTCTATGAAGCACAGAACATTACACCGCCTACTAAAACTGCTAGAGGTAAGGACAGCAGCTGTTCTATAGTCCATCACTGCATCCAGTCTATGCCTCTTTGGGCATATCCTTTGTAGTAATGAATATATCTTCCTGAAATAGATCCTTATTGCCTGTTTTGTTTTATTAGTAACTAATCGTCTGTTCCACTCACTTTACGTATTAAGTTAACCATTCTCAGCTATCCAGAATTTTGTACTGTAATTTACAATTAACAGACATGGAAATTAAGCGTTTGTTGTATTTAACTACACGTCTTTTCTTTTTACTGTTAAATCAATTGATTGATCTCGTAGGTTCTTCATTGCTTACAGTCAGCAGGTCAAACAAAAAATTTTATACGTTTTTGTTGGAGCCAAACTAGTTCGACCAGCGCCATTTAATTTGAAGTCCCAGAATTACGTATCTGTCAGAATAGTATGCAGTTCATTATTAGAATATTTGTAGAATGTAAAATAACAACATTGCGACCAAGCGAGAAATGTTATACAGCTTTAAGTTTCATTGTAACATTTAATGAATCGATTGAGTCAATAATATGAAATTTGCGATTAAGATACTTTTACCAACCTACCTTTGAATTGTGTTCGAAATTTTTTTCGTGAGTGATTAAAAATATTGTCGCAACGCGAATCTTAGAGACTCTGCTTGATGAACGTAAGTAATCAGTCTGTATGCGCTGCTCAAGTACGGAGTTCATTCAAAAATAACAACAACAACAACTTCAACAACAACAACATGTGCTTGTAATTTGGTGATATTTGGAAGGAGAACGATTCTTAGTGTCTCGAGTATGATTCTGTGCTGCGACCATCTGCACACAAGTTTTGCATTTCAACTCAGCCAATACATTATGGTTTATTTTTGTACCGTACTTACACAGGTATATAACACACAAATATAACAACAAAAAAGTAGGTTTCTGTGACAGATGATCTGTTCAGAACTTTGTTTGGCTTGCAACTTTTTTGCTGAACCAATTCGTAGATCCAAATTTAACGTCAGTTCCCCCCCCCCCCACGAGAACACGTTAGATACGAATTAATAGCTACATTGACAAACCATGGGTTTCGTAGGAATTTTGGCAGTAAATTGGATGTTTTTTTTTGCCTGAGTCCCAGCCCAACATTTTGGTTTCTGGTATCGAGTATGTAGCTCTATTGAATATTCCTAATTAAAATGTATTTCTATGTCATTAGAGAAACGTGTACTTCAAATACAATTTTATACTTACAGACCCTAAGTCAGTAAAAGGAGTTCTTGAGAGTGCGCGAAAAGAATCAAAAAAATAAAGTGCGTGTCCTCAGTTATATATTTTATCTTTACTAAAATATAATATTAAGTACCTTATGTTATTTGTGACAAGCGGCGTGACTCTAGTAACAAACGTGAGATATACCGTCGGTGGAAAACGTCATTACATGACCGTCATACCGACTTTATGGGTATCTCTCTAATAACTTATAAAGGGAGAACAAGGTATGTGGAGGTGCATGCTTATTGGAGTTTTCCTTTAGGTCTGTGTTAACATATAGGTACCTAGGCCTACAGACATGGGCTGCATAAAAACTAAAACTAAAACTAAAACTCCGTGGCCTTAGTCCGCACGCGAACTATACCGACAGAGCAGCCGCCGCCGGTCGGCGAAGTTAGTGCCAACTTTTGCGGATAGAGGGGTGTCACGTGGTCAGCGCAACGGGTCCCCA
>Ga0123354_10015490_pt1 | contig 11907 bp, 5 predicted proteins | sample TergutLab28metaG_2_FD_97872 | JGI IMG/M metagenome (GOLD analysis project Ga0123354, IMG submission 97872) | Labiotermes labralis P4 segment gut microbial communities from Petit-Saut dam, French Guiana - Lab288 P4 | ecosystem: Host-associated > Arthropoda: Insects > Digestive system > Gut ... | reverse complement strand
GAATTGTCACGTGACGTATTGGCTGTGCAGGTTGCAGTATTTGGAACCGCAAGAAGCCCCCACTTTTCTCTGGCCATTATCTCTGTAACCGTTCAACTTTGTATATAGGTGTTTTGGGTTATATCGGTATACTTTAACATAAGGAACACTCTCCCGAAGTCTGGCACATTCCTCCTGGGACACCCTGTATGTGTGGACATTTGGTATTGACATAAACCTTGTCACGTCTGACTGATAATTCGTAAGGGAGATTTCATCTAATAGTTGCAGGATCTGTATTAAATGCAAATTAGCATTACTGAGCGAAACGAAGCACACCAGATGATACTAGAAAATTTTGTATCCTTTTCCGTATCACAATTTGAAGAACGTGCAGTTCGATTAATACCAAGTTCACAATTAGAACACGTAAGAGTTACAGCAGTTTGAAACGGTGAATTTGTATTAATAAAGACATAACGAAGAGATTTATATAAATGTAGGCTATAATTAATACGTGATGCTGTAAATATCTTTGGGCTGCAGTACAATAAGAGATTATAGCAACGGACGGCACAATCAAAGTACCGCTCAAAATAGAGCAGGCGCCTCAAGGAACGCTACAATGGACAATTTTAAACCAATTTGAAGCTGCAATGGAGTCCAAACAGGTTTGTTGGCCTAGCACTGATGTTAATGATAAAGAACTTGGATCCCATTTTTTATTTCTTGGAACATTTGTATATTAACTTGCCTGCGTGCATATGGATAAGACAATCGCGTGTGTGAGTAATTATAAGTGTGAAGATCGGGAAATATAAATACAATTTATTGCCTTAAATGTTCTTGCTAATTTACAGAAGTGAAATAAAAAACAGTTTACAATGATGTAGTTTCGTAATTAGCTAAGTTATCATAAAGAATCCCAGCAGTTTTCTAATACTTCTTTAGCGTTCTCAAGTTTGTGAAACAATTATAATTTAGGATTTAGTTTCTGGGAGCCAGTGTATCATAGTAGGCATAGCGACTAGCTACACGGAATGGATGGCACAGGATTCGAATCCCGACAGGGTAAGAATTTCTTTTCAATCCAAAACCATCAACACCGGTTATGGAGCTCCCCCCCCACCCTCCCCCCAGCCCCCTATTCAATTGGTATCGGCGTTCTGTGTCGGAGATAAAGCGGTCGGAGCGTGAAGTTAACTACTCGACTCCAACCAGCGTAGAGGTTAAGAACGAGTGGAACCATACTTTTATTCCCCTACATGCATCGATGATATCGACAGGGACTTCACATTGTATTCTGTTTAGGATATAGTCTGTAGTTATCCTATATCAAATTGAATACAGTGTCTAATTAAATCTTCTTTTTATGTTCTCCAAACTCAACGTTGTACGGAACTTCTCACAACTCTTCAGTATCCGCCTTATTCCTTAAACTTGATCCATTAACGTAATAGTGACTGACGAAAGGTGCAAACACCAAAGCTTCTCAATAACCAAATTTTTCCTGTCCCCCCTCAGTTATTTTCTCTGAAGTCCATACATTCTTCTCAATAACCTGTTTTCATTATTTCTGAACATAAGCCCATGCTTTTTCCTTTAAGATGAGCGATCAGTATTCACACTTAGGCATTCCACCAACACGTTGACTATAATTTGTGTGCGCGCGTGTGTTTGAATGGGTAACTTTTAAAAAGTTTAAATATCAAACTGTTGGAAAAGCGTTTCAAAATAAAGGAATAAACAGCGATCCCGATGTACTAGGCCTAATACGTTTTCAAACCCCTTTTTTGTCTCATAGTTAAATTTGTAGTTGCGAAAAAAAATACTCGCAGTTCGGAGTTGAGACAAGTCGTTGAAATTTGCCAAAAGGCCACTTGGCTATTCTGACAGAATTTTTATGGATTTTCTCCATCTCTCATGACGAATGTCGAGATGAACTGCCCAAACAGGAAAAAGTAAGAATCTTTTAATATTATTTTCTATTCAAAATTCTCATTAATCTTCCCACATTATTTGGTACATAAAAACACAAAAAGTGAACAAGTGTAGCTACATAAACGACATCAAAATTTAGCAAGTGTCATTATATAACTTAATAAATAAGGATTCAGATCTTCAGAGATGTGATAGTCCATCTCTGGATGAATTGTTCCCGACGTCTGGCAGGGACGTACAGCCTTTGCCTTCTTGGCCTCATTTATCCTTGAATATGAAGGCACAACGTTCCGTCGAAATGTCGGGAACCGAACACCCAACTTCACATTCCAGAAGACAGCAACACTGCTGTGAGAACCACCTCAAATCTAACAACTTAACTTTTTATACGGCAATTTTCTGAGTGCATCACCATGTTTACTGTCTCTACGCACCAAAATCCTATGGAAAATAATTTTCATTCAGCCAGTCAAATAATTCCCCGTGTTTTATGAAAACTGAGTATTGATTACCCAGTTCGCAAGAACATTACTCCTGTACCCCAATTTAAAAAAAAATCCATTTCATTTTACGTTCCTTAGTTTCATTCCAAAGACTCCGTGCGAGACAAAGGGCCTTGTGTGACATTTTGTAAAATTTTTGTTATTTACAGTGAGGAGTTGTTATTCCCTTGCCCAAACCCCATGCTGGATGACCACCACCTGTCGGCTGTCCGCCATTATTTATTCATTATATTCCCAGCTACCTTGTAAGCCGTCTCCTTCAACCGGAGCCTGAGGACATATCGTGCCCTGGTAAACAGAGACAAACTTAATGTGGTGAAACTGCGTTAAAACTTTATGAGGACACCTGAGCAATCTTCGAAGAAGATTGGCATTTCCTTCCTGGTGACTCCGAGGGAAGAGGAGACAATAGACCAGGTCACGTAGGCCCAGAAGTTGAGTAGAGGTATAGCTCTATTCTTACTTTAACCTCGGCGCTAGATGGGGTGAGTGGTTAGCGCCAAGCCCCGGCCGCTTTAACGCAGGAAAAGACCTAGTACCCAATGTATAGGAGGCTTGGTGGACAACCACGGTCGGTCTGTACAGGTGCGGAAAATCTCGCCTCCACCGGGATTCGATCCCCGGATCGTCCAAGCTCGTAGGGAGTCGCTGCGCCTACCCACCGAGTGCAATAGGTTCACCCGAAACATCCATCCGTTTTACCGTCTAGATACTGAGCTATCTCAGGACGGCTAGAAAGACTGTGCTCTGCAGCCTAGAGCTCAAAATTCCAATGTTAATTTCCTTCTTGTCCATCCTGGCCCCGTAGTTACAAAAGCACTTATTTCATTCTTGGTTGAAAACTTCTGCTGATGCGCTTGACATACAAGCTAAATCGTAAATCGTGTTAAAGGCGACACATCTTCTCAGGTTCTCTGTTAAGAACGTTAGATGTGGAAATAACACACAAGAAGAAAGAAGCTCTTAAAGCTGTCGTCGCTACCTGCATTCGTTTAGTTCGGTGATGGGCACAGGTAAGACTGTCCGAATGTCATGAGCTCTGTTCCGTTATACTGTGCGCCGAGCCTCATGAATGGCTAATTGATGTGACACCCCAGTTATGTTTACATTTAAATCTAACGTACGGTCCCGTATGCATGTTCTCCAGTTAGAAGAGTTTAATGATCTCTAATCCTCACCAAATATTTTTCGGGTTATCAAATCGAGAAGAATGTGATGCGCGGGGCACGTAGCACATATAGGGTAGAGGAAAGGTGCATACTGGGTTTTTGTGGGGATACCTGAGTGAAAGAGACCACTTGGAAGACCCAGCCATAGATGGGATGATAATATTAAGATGGATCTTCAGGAAGTAGGATGGGGGCATGGGCTCTTGATCTCGCTCAGAAGAGGGACAGGTGGCGGACATTTGTCAACGCGGTAATGAACTTTCGGGTTCCATAAAATGCGGAGAATTTCTTGACTAGCTGAGATCTGGTTAGCTTCACAAGAAGGACTCTGCTGCATGAAGTAAGTAAGTAATTAAGTAAGCAAGTAGGTAAGTAAGTAAGTAAGTAGGTGGGTAAGTAAGTATGTAAGTAAGTAACAATTAACTAATTAACTCCATTGAGCCGAGCCCTTCTTGAAAAACAAACAATTCGATACCGTTACGAATGCCACCGCATTTCGTTAAATCTGAAGGGTCATCATCGCGTTCGCAAAAGCTCGAACCTTGTCTCTATCCGCAGCCAGACTAATTTAGCTCACGCTCTCTCATTCTGCTTCTACAAACATTAATGTTGTACTGCTATCTACGTGTCCGGACCGAAGGCTGTAACAGCCTTCGGTCCGGACATTCATCCATCCTGCCTGCACTTAACTTTTCAACCAGCAGCAACTCGAGAACCAGACGGCCTATGTGGTAACCAACGCTATCGTCGTGAGCTCCTGATGATGGGCACAATGGTGCCCGAAACATGTTGAGCCTAACGTAAGCATAATAAAGTAATAAGTGGAATCTAGTTGGATTTTATTCTTCAGTTATCAAGATGATGCACGTTCCAATACATATCAAATTTATAATTAATGGCAATTCCACACGTCTGAAACTACTGATCTGTAACTTACGACAATGTGAGAGACTCAGAATCTATAGCTTCAAGTGTTTGGATGTTAGCGAGTACAGAATTAGAGGACGTGAAAGAAAAATTTTATGTCCTGTTTTAAGGCACTAGCCTCGTATCTGCTTGATGGGACTGACGCAGGTCCCATACGTCTCAGTCATCACTCAAGACGGCGGATGTTCCGGCCAAGAAGCAAGACTGTCCTATTTCGAATAAAAGTCAGAAGCTTCACGGCAAAGTTATTCCCGTGGTTAAGTACCATCTAATGAGTAGGGGTAAAAGCTAAATGTCAACCCGTTACATGTCATGAAAGCACGGAGGGGGATTAGAGGTACAGCTGTACTCTTTTTAACCACGACGCTAGATTGGAGTAAGTGGGCAACGCTTCGTCCTTGCACCTTTACCCGGGGGGAAACAACCCCGGTATCCATTGTAGCTGGGGCTGATTGGAACCCAGGGCCGGGACTTTGTCTCCACCGGGTTTCGATCCCCGAACTACCACCCAACCCGTAGTGATTCGCTAGCTATCGCGGCCCCCAGAAAGTATAAGCAGAATAGAAGTAATTTCTACTCGTGGTCACCGACGGTAGTTGATAAAGTTAAGTGCTCAGCTTTCAACATTCGGTACTTTAAATCAAGCTCAGTAACGTCTCGTACCAAAGGAATTGACGAAGATTTCCACTCCAGAGACGATCTGGACTTTGAAAACCCAGTAAACATATTGACCTACGTATCGTCAGTAGAGTGCTCTGATAGGACACAGTACAGTAGTCTTGCCACTTTTGTTCTCGCCAAGTATGACGCTGTATGACTAATTTTTATCTTGTGTGTTTTATTTCTGAGACAGAGACTTGTAAATGTCAGACGTAAATCCAGGTACTGGAAAATTATAATTATCCTTAATTTTCTGAAGCATGAAAATAATAGGTCTATTTCAACATTCAGTTTCTAACTCATGGGGAACACACCGCCTATCGATTGCGAAGCCCAATCAGTAAATCATGTTTACGAAAATAATCGCTGTGTATTTTGAGAATCATACGAAGACCCATAAATACACTGTGTGGGCAAAAAGCATATTTCTTGAACGGCGAAGCAGGTGGTAGGTACAGAAACATTCGATATGTAAATCGGCGCAGGGCAAACAAGTTTGGAAATGTAGACCTACCGCAGGCTTTCCGAATCGCTGAGAAAAACTTTAGTTTATTCATCCCGTCGTGACTTCATAAAATGAAACAAAATACATACAGACCGTCTTTTGCAACTCAAATTTTATAGTTAATCATTAGTTAGCACAACACGTTCCGGCCTAAGTTGCCATTAGCAGTTACTACAATTTAAATACATCTTGAAGACACTGCGTAGCCACCGACCGTGACATTTACGTATTGCAGATATCAGACGTATCTTAGAAAGCGGAAGAATTCAAAGTTGTAAGTTATAAATTCTATTTTACACACAGCTATTAAACAGCACAGATATTTCACTTAAAGTAACAGTTACTTTATTGCGTAAAATCCACGCCATAAAAGGAATGTGTCCAAGTAAAGGCGGTTAAGTAGGACTAAATACACATAAAGGAAATACACGTACAGGAAGTTGCAAAGTACTTACAACAATGGTAATTCTATAGGGTTTTGGGAAAACTTGTTGGTAATTTATTTAACCGCGCTCTTGGTAACTCAGGATCCAGTGTCGATTATGATGAATTTGCTAGGTAAGAAAGGTAAAGTCTCTGTACAGGCCGTACGGCCCATAGGGGAAGTAGAGGTATAGCTTTACTCTTTATTGACTACGGCACTAGATGGGGGTGAGGGGTCAGCGTCACGCCTCGCCCGCTCTCTACCCCCTGGAAAGACACGGTACCCATTGTACAAGAGGCTGAGTGGGCACCAGGGCCGGTCTGGATAGGTGCGGAAAATCTCTCCCCCGCCGGGATTCGATCCCCGGACCGTCCAGCCCTTAGCCAGTCGCTATACCGATTACGCTACCTGGCCCACGAATATGCGAGGACTTTGACGGAAAGGAGATTTTGTGGTCAACTGTAAGGTATTATGCCGGAATCTGTTTGAAGAAGCCCACATTTCACACATCAGGAAGGCTAAATAGAGTGCGAATTCAGTCCCAGTCTGTGTTAAACTGAGCAGTAGACGGGTGTGATTGGACAGATTCATATCCCGGCCGTTTAACACCCAGGGAAAGATTCCCGGTACCCTTTGAACAGGAGGCTGGGTGGGCCCACAGCCGGCACAGACACTGTCATAGAGAAAGAAATATCCTGTCCCTGCCAGGAATCGAACCAAGATCCCTCAGTGGTCCATTCCGTGGCCTACTTATTATATAGGTACCTCAGCAAACAGAGGGATATGACATATGTGGTTAAATTTTGTTTCTGAACCGTCCTTACATGTGGCTTTCCGAACGAATTTCTGTTCAGAAAAATCGTAGCCACTAAGTTGTACGGCTTGGGTTTAGTATTCAAGTGAAGAGACCGGAGAAGGCAGGTGAGCCTCAGGATGTTATACGCACCATGTACTGAGTCGGCACTACTCAGAACCACGTGCCAGGGATGTCCCAAAGTATAAATATTTTATCCGCAAATTAAGACATGCTACATTATCATCCACTGTCGACATGCCAACCTAAATTGATCTATAAAACTCTTTTAATCATTAGCGGCATTTATAAGTTGCTTTTCCTATTTTGAAACTAGTTTCAATTTTAGTATAGGAATCCAGTTTGATCGGTTGTTGGCGAAGAAATACGTGGCAGCTAACACAAGCGAGTGACGTGTTTGAAGTTTGGCTTGAGACTTGTTTCCAAATAAAGAATATACAGGTTTTTAAGCTGATAAAACTGATCCTTCGACATTAATATTTAACTCAGACGGAAATAAGAGACTTGTTTAGCTTAAGTGAACGAAAGTGCCTAGCCTTTCTGGTTCAGATGTTATGATATTCACTTTAACTGGATAACATACATTAACACCGAAGATTTATTTTCAGACAAATAAGTAGCAATGTGTGAGATCCAATTACTTCAGATAGCACATGGGCTCCAAGCCATACCTGTTCGAAAAATCACTAGAGCAAGCGCCCTGCACGAAGGTCAAGAAGGCCTTAAAATAAATGAATATGCATAAGGAGGCAAGAATTTTTTTTTCATAATGGAAAAGTTAGATTTCACAATGAATGGATTCCAACCAAGACAAGAACTTATTAACTTGAATGGGTAAAGTCTTCATTTGAAAATATTACAGCTGCACAGCTGATAAAGAAATTAGGTCTGCAACTTCTGTACTGCTTTCAAAAAGCATGTCATTGAACCGCGCTCCGAAACATTCGCTTCACAATTTCACATCAAATTCCTAAAGATCAATCTCTTTAACATTTTCCAGTCTAAGCTGAAGCCTTCAAAGTGCTTTCTTTTATCGATAATTTTGGTTAAGTGTTTTAGAAGCGTATCGTTTAAGAGAAAAGTTAAAGCCGATCCCGGTGGTCGCGTGGTCTGTGCTGGGATTGCGGGTTCGAACACCGTCGGGGACATGGATGCCTGTCTCTTGTGAATGTTGTGTGTTGTCAGTTAGAGGTCTTTGCGAATGGGGCCAATCTCTCGTCCAGAGGAGTCCTACCGAATGTGTGTGTGTGTTTGTGTCAGGGAGCGTGATCTGGTGCAACAATAACCCTCTACCTCTACACAATGAGTACGTAGAAGTGGTGAGACTAAGAAAGAAAGAAAGAAAAACAGAAAAGTTAAGACAAAAAAACTTATAAATCGTCTTGCTGAACGGATTGACTAGGTTCAAAAAGCATTGCCTTCTTCAAAACTAAGAGGCACACAGCTCAGCAACCAATTACTTCTTCCCACGCAACGTGCTATGCATTACAGTGTTGACAATGGAATCTGCTTCATATCCTCAGACGAATCCACTATACTTTCTTCACAATCAACTTTAGTCTTATCCTTCAACTACAAATAGTTTTTTCCAAGTGGTCTCTCTATTGCATTTCGACAATTACAATTTTGTATGAATTTCTAATTCGCTTATGCTTGCCACATATCCCACATATCCAAACCTCCTTAATTTAATTTTCAAAGTGTAGGTCAAACGTCACGCAGCTCCTCGTTATGCATTCGCCTCCACCAACAGTTACTTCTCTCCTCCCTTTGCTCGCACTTTTATTACGTAAGATATGTACTGCAATTCCTGTTTGGATGCAGGGCAACAACCTCGTTTTTTCAGCAATTGCCATGTGACACCAGCTTGCTAAATAATAAATCTGTGTGGTACCTTATTCAAACTAGAGTTCTGACACTAGAATAGGAAACTGTTCCCATATCTTTGCCTCAAATCATGAAATTCAATACGGTTAAAATCTTCTAGGATATGACGCGAGGTAGTTTTGTAGATAAGTACAAGCGTTTCGGAAAAACCTGCTACACTCACTTTCATAGTATAAGAAGTACTATTAAGATACGAAATAATATTTGTCGTTGCACCGTGCATTTTGAAATCTATGTAGTTCACTCACCAACAAATGCATTATTTATTAACTTGGTTAAAAGTTTTAAATTTACATTAAAATACACAATAATATCGCTCCTACATGTTTCGGTCTTTAATGACCATAATCAGAGAGCTTTATCTGTACCTAACTAAAATTATATTTATGTAAAATTATGTCGTTATATAAATTAGGTTATGTGGCAGCATGTCGTAGAGCGGCATGTGTGTTGTGTGCACTGCACAAAACACACATGCCGCTCTACGACATGCTGCCACATAACCTAATTTATACAACGACATAATTTTACCGAGTGTTTTAACATAAATATAACTTTAGTTAAGTACAGATAAAGCTCCCTAATGATGGTCATTAAAGACCGAAACATGTGGCAGCGATATTATTGTGTATTTTAATGTAAATTTAAAACTTTTAACCAAGTTAATAAATAGTGGATTTGTTGGTGAGTTATCTACATAGATATGAAATAATATTTGTTGTTGTGGAAACTTGGAACACGTTTCGTGATGACACTGTGATGACATTAACGGGCTCAGCCGTACGTCGATTACACCCATTATATAAACCTTGGTGGAACTTATGTTTAATATTTTGAAATCATAGACGCAATTATGATTTAAGATACCAGAGTTTTGAGTGCATTTGGAAAACTTCACAGAAAAAGTTCACAAAGAAAGTAGCTACGTGTGTTGAATACTGGTGCTGCGTTTGTTGCGAATTTGTATAAAAACATATAATTTGATTTTTTAAGTTTAGATCTGGTAAATAAATAGTTACTTGTTCAGGCATGTAATTATAGAAAATGCAAATAAATTGACAGGGCTGAAAGAACCAAAGTAGAATTTCATGAGACACTTGTCAACTGTATAAGACTGAGAGACATCGCTGTCTGTCGGGTGGCAGTTTCATTAAACTTACTGCAGTAGAAATCGTATGTAAGAAGAACACGAAGAGCAATGTTGATTGTAGCAGTACCTGCATCAGAAATGTTTCGAACCCTCCGATTACAATAATTAGCTGCGTATATCTACAATAAACAGATGCTATCCAAATGTCCGTGGTTCTGCAGTTCCGACGATGGATGGAAAACTAAAAACCCATTATCGTAAAACAACCGGAATATTACGAAATGTTACACAAGACCTCGGAATTCTCATGTTCCGGAACAGGCGGGAGCAGGTTCCCCAGCCGGCGATTATAAGTTCTTCAGGAAGGACTCTTCTCCAAGGAGTTGTTTAGTTACTGTTCTAACTGGCAGATGCTTCTTAATGAAACTTGCTAAAGATAAGTATATCGCGACTATAATGCAAATCATAATACGTAAAATTTAACCAGCAGCTTCTATTCAGCACCTGTCAAGACGACAGGCAAAATAATTACTTAATCTTCATGAAATTCTGCTAGTACAGAACAAGGTAGGTGGTAGGATAACCTGGTGGCTCCTTCTGCTATCCGCCTGCACCTGCTTCACTTGTTTACAAACCCAGGCTGCTTTTTCTTTCCTTCCTCTTATGAGTACAAAAAGTAGGCTCATTTTTTAAAGTTTTTATTTCTTATTCTTTTTCATGTCGGTTGGTAGGTGGGGAAGACCCTGTTTGAGGCAAGACGCTTAGCACGTGCTCAGAAGTTCACTTACGAAAAGCTCTATAGTGAGTGGAGTCCACCCCGTTGGTATTTCCGTTCTACTTTGAATCTACTTAGCTCAGCGGTAACAGTGTAGACAAAAGTGTTCTGCTCTGCATTAATTGATTATCAGCTAATTAACCAACAAGTGAATAAACAAAAGGAAGAAAATGTAACAAACAAATAAAATAATTGTCAAATAAAGTAATGGCCAAGTAACTTTTGTTGCTCACATTACTTGTTTATTAATAATTCGTAAAGAGGTAAAACTTCATAAATTATAACACTTCATTTGTTTTTCCTTTCCTTTGTTTGTTTGCTTATTAATTTATATGTATGTTTCTTTCCACTTGAATTCATTTAGGTCTGCTTACCTATTTGTTTAATTCGCTGTGCCCTTTGTTTAATTACTTATTTCAACTGGATACAAAAGTAGTTTCTGTTTCCATTCTACGTTCGGAGTGCAAAACGCGCACTGCTATCCTGAAGGAACGACAAACAACGCTGTGTTTCTCACGTGCATAAACGCAACGCCATGAAAACTTATGTTGTATCGGGGAAGTGGAGATGAAATTCTACACATTCTTAACTTCGAACCGGATGGGGGTGTCAAATATCCCAGTTCGCTTGGAGCATCGCATCTCTGTTTCGAGATGTTCCGTGTCCGAATGTCAGTCTACCATCTACCGGCACTAAACTTTGCGGTTTTTTAATCACCTACAAGTATACATTTGAAGACGTAATGTGCACTATTGCAGACCTGACCACGTCTATCCACGTACCACGTACATACAACACGTTAACTTAACATTCGATGCCAAATACACCAACGCACCTAGAAAACTGTCGTTAAATGTCACAGGAAGCAATGAAAATAACATATGCAGGTGGTATTACTAATTACTTATACGTGATGCATTTACGAACAAACTCGAAACACAGACTGCTATCTGATGCTTAATCTAAGTAATATTAAAGTCTATTAATGACTTCAGAGACCGACGATGGATTTGGTACCTCGGCCTTTCCTTTTCCACATACGTGTGTGTGTGTGTGTGTGTGTGTGTGTGTATATATATATATATATATATATATATATATATATATATATTGTATGGGTGTGAAGCTTGGTCGCTAACATTGAGGGAGGAAAGGAAGCTGAGGGTGTTTGAGAACATGGTGTTGAGGAGAATATTTGGACCTAGGAGGGACGAGGTAACGGGGGAATGGAGG
>Ga0123354_10015487_pt1 | contig 11909 bp, 8 predicted proteins | sample TergutLab28metaG_2_FD_97872 | JGI IMG/M metagenome (GOLD analysis project Ga0123354, IMG submission 97872) | Labiotermes labralis P4 segment gut microbial communities from Petit-Saut dam, French Guiana - Lab288 P4 | ecosystem: Host-associated > Arthropoda: Insects > Digestive system > Gut ... | reverse complement strand
GTTTCCAAAAACAACCCCATCAAAAAACCAGTACTTAGCTATTAAACCAATAAAAATAATTTTAAAAAATTTTTTAAAAAAAATTAGAAAGTATGGAAAATTCCCGGGGGGGGGGGGGGAAGTTGCTGCCTGCTGACTTCACCTCTGTCACTGCCTTTTACTGCTGTCACCTTGTGGTTCTAATATTACCTAGTAAGAATGATTAATACTTCTGCGTAGTGAACACGCAGTCAACACTAGCCAGCAACACAACACGAATGTTCTGCGGTACCTGCAATTTGTTTATGTGATTAGATTTAATTTTACGCATTCAACCTTCCCAGAAAATCAAGCAGTGTGTCTGTACGTTACATAGCTTACAGCCGTTCATCTGTGTATAGTCTTCAAAGTAAAGAACAATTTTAAGACAATTCATCCCGGTTGTGCTTCTTAACAATTAGAATTGCGGTATGTCCAGTCAAAACACAAGGATTTAGTCTATTGTTTTCAACTACATGTTTCGGCCTAAAATATCATCAATAATTTGAACACAAGAATAAAGGAATATATGTAAACAATTTATATGGATTGGAGATCTCAAGAAACTCACATTTGGGGTTGTTATGTTGGTATACGTAACATGAGTAGAACAGCCTTGGGAAACAGAATATACATGCATATAACCGTGTTTACAGTATTAAAAAAAACAACATATCAGGAATATATCAATATGAAAAATAAGTAATAATATCAAAATATTTAAAGGCAAAATCAGTACAAATGTAGGATATTCTTCAGAAGACGGCCAGTGTGAGATGCACAGTCGTCTTGCGCACTTGAAGGGGGTAACTTTCTCTCACAGATGTGGTGTTTAAGTGGTACGTTCTTGTATTGACATTTTAGAATATATAAAAACAATAGAAAAAGCAATTTTAACAGGGGATGAGATGAATTAAACAAGTCACATGGAAGTAATTTTGGGAGGGAAAAGAACTTTAAAAAATGTATTATTTAGACCAACAAATGCGCAAAATATTAACAATAATGTCTGTATCGTAAAATACTCCTTTGCTTAGCTCTGCATATTTTGTTGTACCAGATAGCTGCTTTCGTTTTAATTAACTTTAGCTTCATGTTCTTATAGAGGTAATAGATTTTTACTTGTTGAGTATCTAAAAGCTTGAAGTTAATATATTGTTAATATATTGCGCATTTGTAGGTCTAAATAATAAATCATACAAATATGCACGGTACATACTTCAAACTTTAAAAACTGACGTTTACCGAAGATCATAAATAGTTCCACAGTTTTTAACTATTGCTGGACATTCTGATTCCCTTGGTTCTTACACATGTGAAATTAATATCACGACACATGCTTTTGTAGCATACTGTACAGAGTCGTGTCCATTCCGTGTCTGAATGACCACTGTAAGAGTGTTGACTGCTGAGGAACGAGGGGAAGGTGTATGTCTGAGATAACAGGCCCTTTAATTTTGAGAATGATTTCGAAAATTTTGTGGGGTTGTAATAGAATAAAATGTGTTTTGCCTGACCTTATTGTAATTGCAATATTAAAGAAAATGTTAGGAGTTTAATGATGAGCTGGCCATTTATTGTTAAGGAAACTAATAAAAAGAGTTACGGCATAACATTCTTCTGTAACTCCAAGGCAAACAGTTTATTTTTCGTTTATGTGCTGCAGTAACAAACACGAACTAAAATTGCACAAATTTAACTTAGTTAGGTCATGCAACTTCCCAAGTTATACACTATACGGAAGTGTAAAGGTAAAGTAAATAATAATAATAATAATGCAGTCTTCCAAGCTGTGACATTATGCTACATTCTGTTAGATGGACATCAAATTTTCCGATTAACAACTGTCTCCTTTCACACAGATTTACTTCCAGCTACTTGCACACGTTTTACATTTATTACACAACGCTCCTACATGTTTTCTGTATGTTCTGGCCATCTTCAGAGAGTTACGAATTTGGTCGACGTGCACAGCGTATATGGCAACTTATCGTAGATAACTGGCAGACTATATAAATACGTGTGTGTGTGCGCGCGCGTATATATACATATATGTAAAATGTAGGAAAAACACAACGATTATTATCAGCATATACGTCGCCAGTACATAAACGGGTAGTTATAACGTTAAAACTCTATTTTAACTGATCTCATATAAGTTACAGGTTCTAAAAGTATTAACAGTAAATGCTCCGTATCCAGACATCTGTGGTGCTGGCATGTTCTCTTCATTTAATCTGGATCGGATAATCCGCTGTTTTGCTACTCCGTGTGTGCACCGTGAATGAAGACGCTGTACAGGTGGCAGCTCTGTGTAATAAATACAGAACATTGTGTAAATAGTTGGTGGTGAAATTTGCGTGTAATGGATGTTGCAAGGAATATGTACATACAACACCAAACAAACTGCCTCCATTATTTTGACACCATCTTGCAACCATGCAGGTGAGTGACAAGGTTTTGGTGCGATAACTTGCGGCGTATAGGGTACTTTTGACATCACAACCTTGCTGTCTGTCTGGCAGATGGGTACCAAGACTTTGCTGTAACAGACTACAAGATGGTCTTGTCGTTGGGTACCAACGTTTCGGAGTGATATACTAAGTCAATTTTTAGGACTGATGGTTTTCACACCGTTTGTAGTGGGACCTGTAAATACCATAGTTTTGGACTGACATAACAACCTTCATTATCTTGCGTAAGGTCGGTCTGTCATGCTTTTAGCTCGGTAAATGGGTACTGATGACTCGTAAAACTTCACTGCAACCGCTTTCAGGCTGAAAATGTTTTCACACCGTGTTGTGGGTAGTAAGATATGTGGACAGGATCGTCTGAGTTGAAAATGGAGGCAGTGGATTTGCTTTAACAGTAGGTATCTATCAAAATATAATGTGTCATACCCAAGGAAAAAATATGAATATTCAAATTAAAATACTGAGTACCTTTCATCAATTATACAGTAGTTTATATATTTGATTTCTCAAAAGGTTCTCCTTAGATCCCTTACTGATAAATTAAAAGAGCTCAAATTTAATTAACAAGCAAGAAGTACAATGCTCCATAAGAAAGCGATTCTCAGCTTGTCAAGAGGTCCTTCCATATTTCTGCAAGCCCAGAATTATTTATCTTCCACCCTGAGCCAGTTCAATCCACTCTACGCCTTACTCAGTCCCTGTTCTATTCCTACAAAACCAGTTTTGACGTTACCCATTACATACACACATGCATATTCCAAGCGGTATTTTCGCTTCAGCTTTCCCGCCAAAAGTTCAAAATGTTTTTGATGTAACAAATTAAGAGGGACGTCACTGTGGAATAGTCACCATTTGCTTTTCGTATTGGGAAAGTCCTGAATTAAAACCCGGAGATCGGTTAGCCTGATAACTTCCGTGTTATTCAGTCCCTTCAGGCCAATAACTGGATGGTATTTCGACAAAAGCCACGAATCCTTCCCTCCACATTCTTTCCAATTCATTTTTTAATAATTATATGCCATTCGACATACCTAGACTGAGCCAGTAACAAGTTACATAAAGATAGATGTCACCTCTAGTGGCCGTTTCATTCACAGATTTAAGAGTACTCTGAATATTTTGGAAAACAGCTCTACATGTTTCAGACGGATTCTTCATCCATCATCAGGAGCTCAAAACTACACATACAGGATCAGGTATTGGTCTAACAAATACCTGACGCTGTATGTGCAGTTTTGAGCTCCTGATGTTGGACGGAAAAACCGTCTGAAACATGTAGAGCGTCCTACAGAAATAAATAAATTGTGAAACTTTGCATCTTGTTGGTTGTATTCTGCGAATGATTAAAGTTCTCGCATTGCTAATGTGACAGCAAAAGCCGAAAATAATATCTGAAGTCCACTCCCAGTCAAGGCATTGACGGCCTCTTCGTCTTGAGTTCAAGGAGCTGTGTAATTCGCTAGGCGTCTTTCTGAGAGTTATTGAGTCTCGCTACTTAATTGGATTAAAATATGGCTTAAAGTAACGAGTGGAATTTAATGGCCACAATCCGTAAAGAACAAAATTTGACTGCGCAAGTGACTTTAACAACGTTACACAAATTGTAACAATGTTAAAAGGCTACTATAAAGTTCAGGGTTTAGTAATTATCATTACGTTCCGGTCTGCAATAAATGGGAACCCAGATTAATAATGGGCTATCAGCACTTTCGCTGTCCTAAGGAAAACACATTTTCTATGTGAAGAATAAATTATCTTTACCTTCTTCTCTCTTGGGATGTGACGTCTTGTAGCTTGTCCGATGTGTGCAAACGTAGTGGAAGAAAATTCTGTCTCCAAAATTCTACCGCAAACATCGTGACCAAATATTTCTCCAAAATTTTGATCGCTATTTAACAAGAAACGAGGTTTCGTATTTCAGAGAAATAAATGTCCACAGCCAACGACGTGATAACCCAAAAAATGTCGTAAAGGCTGTTTCTTTCGAATTTACAATACGTTCGTAATACAAGTCTATGGTGAACTTGTTCGACTTCACGGAATTTTAAATTCCTTACCCAGCACATGCTGCACATTGTTTCCAAGCTGTGTCTCTTAACATGCATTTTAATGTCACCCTCGTACCCATCAGGGGTACTTTGGTACAGCAGTACAGCTCTAAAATATGTACCCCGGCAGTAATGACTTCAATTTTCGATCCAGATGTCCTAACAGCAAATTTCACAGTTTTGTTCAGCTCTTTCTGACTTACTGAAAGATTCATGATACAAACCACAAATAAATAATTATACAACCTAAGATTGAACAAAATCATAAATAAAAACACGTCATTTAAATACATTAAGTTCGTTTAGTTGAGTCAGATATGTATTTTTCTTACACTATTAATTTTGCTTTCACAGCACGGCATCTGAAATCTTGCCATGTTCATATGAAGAATGCAATACGTCTGCACGACTAATTTTGCACAATCTGCTTTGAGAGTAGTCAACAGTACAAGGAAAGCTTGATTAGTTCTGTGTAACCCATCGAAAATCGATAGAAAATGTGTGAAAGCACAAGAGAAAAAAGCATTTGTGATATAATCAAGTTCATTAATTACTAAGTTTGTAATTATAAATGGAAAGTTGCTTCATGAAAGCATATGGTGAACTAGGGGTGTAGAACATCGCATTTTCAACTCCGCCACGGGATGAAAATTAACGAGAAGTTTCACACTCGGACAAAATTTCCCCCCGAGGGCGGCACACAATATTCGCATATATTATGTATTCAGCTTACGAACTCTTGAGGTTTCGTTACGTAAAGTAACTCATTTAGAACCTCTCTGTATAATTATTTCTGTGTCTATTTCACGACGCTGTAAGCTACTTAGGTTTCATACTGTAAGGTAAATCTACCTAAAACCGTGGTGCTTTGGTGATCGGTTAAGTACCCGTTTATACCGTTTATCCTCTTCAGGTTTTTCCTGTTTGTCTCCCTTGTATCCAGTACAGTGCAGATAAAGTAAATAAAACTGCGGCAGTAACTTACGTGTGCGTCCTTTTGGGTGTATTCGCTAACCACACAATATTACACCGTAGCCAGTCTGAGCTACACTCAGTCCCTGAATAACTCTGCACTAAGAAAATAACGCGTAATTTCAGGTGTAGGATAAATATGATTGATAAATTGGAACGGATGTAGAAAGAGGTGTTAGTGACGTATTTTTATACTCTAACTAAGAATGTTATCATAGAAAATGAGAAAAACCACGTCGTACGTTAGCTAGATGGATATGCGGGCCAAGATGTGGAACTATAACCTTCATAATATGATGTATGAGTAGTAAATTCTAACCCTAGACGCTTGGCTTCTGCTATTTCTCATATGCTTCTTACACTTAATTTGTTATGAACGCTAACACAGTTACGAATAGGAGCAGAACACTGTTCAAATAAACAACAGTGTAAGGCATGCGGTTTAGGTTTTGCATTGTCCAACTTTACAAAAAAAAAAATCTAGGTTACGTGCGTATAGGGGAACCGCTTTGTGCATAATTCTATTCTAGTATGTTCAAGGTCAGTAAATTAACGTAAATATGGCTGAATTTAAAGAAAGTTTCGTGTTATTCATCTATGCTGTCAATTTCTAAGACGAGACGTAGAGTAAAATGCGGTAAAATTGTCCATGCCCAGGTCACGAAGGAACAGGGGAAGAAGAGGCATAGCTCCACTCATGCTTAACGTCGGCACTAGATAGCGGTCAATGTTCAGTATCACGCCCCGACCACTTTAACGTCGGAAGGTACCCCGTACCCATGGAATAGGAAAACCGAGGGAATTAAGATATTTCAAGAAAGAAAAAAAATCCTTGCCCCTGCCTGGAATTCGCGCCCCGGGCCAGTACAACCCACAGAATAGTCGCTATAACGACTACGCTATCCCCGGCTAGTAAGAGCTGTATAGCGTCGGTGATAAATGAATGAATGAGTAGATACCTATCGTGGACAGCCACTGACCGACGTAACTGGCCGAAAGCCTGTTCCAATGTCATTCTGTCCACCACCAATTTAACATGACCTGACTTGGGATTGAACCCGCTTCTCCACAGCTAAAGGCAGGGAACTGTTCTTTCAGGTCACGGTACAGCCGAAACGTCCGTAATTCTGCAACTTGCTTAATCACTGAGACCGTGATTTCAGAATGTTTATTACGAGCTAAAACTGATAACAGCAGGCAGTCGCAAGTTACCCCGCAATTCATACTGTGCAAACTAATCTAATGCAAATCTAATCGAAACAAATTTCTGTTGAAGTTTCAACGATTATTTACGTTAGTTGCTTGTAATTTCGAAATTTTATTTTCCACTTCGAATGAGTGCGAATTTTGTAGGAGTAAACGTCGCTTTGTACCGATGGTCAATAAAAATGTGGCATTTACAGCTATAATGACTTCTGCAGTTCACTTCAAAGAATGTACGACCTGTAAGACCTGTTTATATTATTCAAGTCATGCACTGACATTTGCACACACATACTCATGTATTTCATGTATCACCTTGAAAGGCGTATTCAGCCAACTATACCGCCAGTACAGCTCGGATTTCTTATCACTTCTGTCACCGCCGTCAGCAAGCCGGGTTCAGAAGGGTACACCGGAAATTAAAAGCCAAGACTGGACAATGCTGTTGACAGCGATGCCATTAGCAGCGGATCGGTAATGAACCAAGCCCCTAGTCAAAGCTGCTCCACCGCAAAATTCATTCGCAGAGTAATGCCGCTCTGCTTTAGTGTCAACTTCACCTTCTCGTACCGTACAACGTTTTCACAAAATGTGATTTGGTGAACGAACACAGGCGGTACACACACTGCTGGTATATCAGTAGTGGGTAATATAAGCATACCATATGTAAAGAAAATTATTATTCGCGGTAGAACCAGTGCGTCTGGTTTGGAATTAATTTTGGCTAATTCCATTTGATGGTGTTATGGGATAGAAGTATTAAATCTGTACTAAATTACGGTATCCAATTTTGGAATGCCATAAAATTTGCGAGCCGGTTCCGGCGGCAGTGCTGTCTAAGGTCTGCGGCCGCTTCATTGCTGGGACCTTGGATTCGAATCTCTCTGAGTGCATGAATGTTCAACTCCTGTGTTGGTTGCGTGTTGCGTAGACAGTGGCCTCTGCGACCGGCTAATCACTTGTTCAGAGGAGTCCTGCCAGTTGTGTGTGTCTAATTGTGTGTGATTCAGAAACTTAAACAGTGAGGCGGCTTAGGCCTGAGTGGGCTGATGCGTCAAAAAGGAGTTATTTGCGATGTACCTCTTAATTATTGTGTCTGTTGTAGAATCACATAATTGCAGAAAATCAAGTAATTTGCTGCGTAATCACTAAATATACTGTGAAATAAAATCTAAAGCATAACAGTGAGCACAAAGTTTCTATTTAAAAACCTCAGCAACATATTTCGGCTCTTGACAAGTCATCATCAAGATTTACAAATCTCTGAAAAGCTGAGATCTATTACCTGAATTTTATGCGCTGGCGTAACCCAGGCAACTTCAGCGCCTACAATAACAATGCAATAACACGGGGTTTGCAGATCTTGTATACATTTGTTTATACAATTTCATTAAGAACAGATGACAGAATGTAAGGAAATCAAGGAATGAGGACATCATGAATATTCCTTCAGTCAAGAGATATGCGAATATAAAACCATCTCCCAAGGCAGAATATTTACGGAAAAACAATCACTTCCATATCGCAATACCAATATACTCTTTCTAACTCTGTTTTATTGCTAAATTAACTTATCAATTCATCACATTTCTTGGAAATAACATAATTTTGGATTCACATAAGGAATGGAGAAATTCTGGAAGAGTTTAAAGTAGAGCCAGTTGACAAGAAACTACGAAGGTACAAATAAAATAGACAACAGCATTTAACATGAATCAACAACAACAGGATGACAAAAATAATGCTGAAATACAGCACAAATGGAGGACGACGACTTCGAAAAGACTAACAGTCGAGGCCGAAGTAGGTCAATCAAGGCCCAACTCGTGACGGATGATGATGATGATGACTGATTTAAGCTTATCATGTACTTTTATGATATTTGTCAAGTTCAGATATGATATATATATATATATATATATATATGTTGTAAAGTAATGTTATGCAGCTTACATAATAACTTTTTGAGAGTCTTATTAAGCGAATGATGGCTTCTTTTTGAGCCGAAACAAGTTAAATTAAGACCATACGTTATAGTAAAAGAGTTTAGTTATTAGTAACCGTTATAATTCACCTTGCGTGTCTTTATCACAAACGGATGTCCAACATAAAAGTAAATTATCACATCAGGTGTGTAAATACTTTTATTAGTTTATTTTAAAACGCGAATTTGTAATGTAACCATTAAAACTGGTGTGGAAGAAATAACGTTACATGCTTTGTTAATGCCGAGTCACTTTGGATGTAATTAACAAAGTGTTCGTTAACGATTATTACCTAATTTTAAGTGCCATTCCATTTTCGATGCAATTATTACACACCACATACAGAAGAGGGAATTAATAAACCAAAAATCATCCATTTAAAGCTAACGGATTACTACACGTAACGCCGGCTGAAATATTAATAATCGACACTTTTTCCCCACAGTGTGTATGCGTTCAGTACAAACAGCGGATTGTAGGCGCTCTGTACGAAACAAAAAAACATACCTTTTGTGCAGATTATGTTCTTCTGCCCTTCCGTCTGTAGAATGATATGCCTATTAGTGCCTAAATCTTTTATCGAATTTTTATGAAACTCGGTGTATGGGTTCTTTACCAAACGTTGTTAAGGAAGAATGAGCATCGCAAAAATCGGTGCTTTGACGGTAAAGCTGTAGTTCAAGTGGTAAAAAATTTCTACTCAAATTTCCACATTTTTCGATCGTGTTGGGTGAAATTCAGTATTTAACACTTTCACTCATATATTATGAGCTGCGTGAAAATCTGTGTAGAGAAAAGCCATAGTTGAATTAAGGGCGTAAATACAATTTCGCCATTTTTTTGGGTTAAAATTTGGAAAGAAGTAACTCTATGCAAAGCAGTTGGGTAATAGTTGTATAGAAATGGGTACAGTGGGAGCCGTACTTGCTTAAGGGCGTAAATTGCTTGCACATATAATTTTTCGTCTCATTTTTAGAAATTCCGTTCCGTATTGTGTCCACAAAACTTCACTGAGTCATTGTAGTTTCCATGAAATTCAGCGTAGTGGAAGCCGTATGTTACTAAGGCCCGTAAACGTACTTTCCACATTAACCCGCTAACGTGGAAAATATGGTGATCTCCCAATAATGCCAGGAAATGGCAGATGGGATTTAACTCGGCGATTAAAGGGTTAATATTCCGATACGGATAAAATTCAGCATGAGAGATCGGAACGCGTTACTTTGAAACATTTGCATATCTCTTGAAATCAGGCGCAAGAAGGACAATATTTTTCTCGCGCATGTAAACGAAGTCACATTAACGCGTGTACTGTGAAGCCACGTGACACTTAGAAAGTATCGAACCCATTCTTAAATTATCTAAACAGCGCCACGGAGCATATTATTTTTCAATCCCGTTTTTCCCCCATACAACTTCAACCGTTGGCGTTTTAATGAAAACGCATTAGGTTTTCTGTGAGGTACGAACTTAATTTAAAATTTTAAATGCATCTTTAGAAGGTTTTGTAAAATGAAAAAGATCTTTCAATGTACAAGGTCAGAAGACCTAACATTTTCTTCACAAATATTAACCTCTACTGTACAAAAAATTACATGACCAGTATTTTTAAGGGTGAAAAAGTTTCATTTGGTTTATCTGTTTATGTTTCCTTTCGACATTTTCTTCAGAGAGAGGAACAGCTGATCCAGCTACTTCCAGGTACTTAAGTATAACACGGGGGGGACAGAAGAATACACAACTCTACTATGTTGAAATCTCAGTTACAATATTTACTGTTTTCCCCCACCCTGTTTTAATATCCTAAGGGGATGAAAAGCAATATAGATGAGTCCACATTCTCTATTACCTGAATCCTGTCATGTTTATTTGTAAATAATGAGGGGGGGGGGGTCGGCTACATCGATTTTAAGCGCAGCTTACAAATCGAGTGTACAGTAGGAGAGGCAATTCTATTGATATTCAGGTGCATCAATGTGTTCAAAATATCCCAACAGCCAAATTTTATAAAACATAAATGTACCGATATCTGGCAATACAAATGATCTGCATTCCGTTCATTTCAACTGTTCCCACAAAAAATATTCGGAGGGACGATAACCGCTGCCAATTGACAGTGTAACTGCTAATGTTGAACAGGTCGATGAACAAATTCGTACACCACGGTCGTTACGTCATTCCAATCTCGCCACTTTAACATATTCGCATTCCCTGTTGAATAATAACAGAAGTATGGAGTTCAAATTCCATGATGACTCGAAGCTTTGGTCAAGTAAATAGAAGTTACTGCGCATGAGCAACTTATGTGCGGAAGTCAAAACAGACAAACGGCGTTACTGAGGTCCACGACTTTAGTATTTAAAAATTATACTATTTACCCTTATAAGGCACCGTATTTATGTGTTGCGTACGTTTCTCACAATAAACAGAGATTATTTCCCTATTTAATCTTAACCGATTGTTCTTTGTAACGGATAACATGAGTGATTATAGCGAGGAATTTACTGAATTTGAACTATCAGTTTCGCAATATTCATGTAAAAACTGCTACGTACTCCATCATATGTTAAACCAAGACTGAAAATTGTGTACTCTATAAATTTGTACAAAAATTACAATGGGAATTTTATATTTATTAAACTCACTTAATAGAGGGAATAAAGAAATACAAATTAGTGACAGTCTACCGTATAAAAGATCAGCAGAGTCTGCTTACAATACATTTACAGCTGCATGCAGGTGAAAATAGAAACTTCAGGATATTTAGTGGAATTCTTCCATATCAGTTTCCAGCACAATATGTGGAACGTTTTGTGGGACGCATGAAAAATTCCAGTTATGATTTAATGTAACACGGGCGTTATCACATATAGCCTACAACTCTATCTGAAAACTGTAATTGTCCGACAACTGTTACATAAGTTCTCCAGTTCTTATAATAAAACCAACTAGAAGCACAAATTTCTCAAATTTATTTTTCGAATAAAACTCTATATGTTTCGGGCAGTTCCGCTGTCCATCATCAGGCGTTTTTCACTGTAAACACAGCAAGCTGTCAGCAAACCTGTATGGCATATACCATAGCTGTGTGTACAGTGCAAAAACTCCTGATGATGGACAGAGGAACTGTCCGAAACATGTAGAGTTTTATTCCAAAAATAAATTTGAGAAATTGGTGCATCTAGTTGGTTTTATTATAAGAATTTATC
>Ga0123354_10015486_pt1 | contig 11909 bp, 5 predicted proteins | sample TergutLab28metaG_2_FD_97872 | JGI IMG/M metagenome (GOLD analysis project Ga0123354, IMG submission 97872) | Labiotermes labralis P4 segment gut microbial communities from Petit-Saut dam, French Guiana - Lab288 P4 | ecosystem: Host-associated > Arthropoda: Insects > Digestive system > Gut ... | reverse complement strand
TATTTAGATCTGAAAGTGGAAGTGGTTGTGTGCAGCTCACCACGCAGTTCTCACTCCCTGCCTCTGTAAACAGTCCAATGTACGATGTTTGCCCATGCAGTATACAGTTTAGATGCAGTCTTTGAAATTTAACTGTGCGTGCGAAGTTCACCAAATAAAAATATTCGTCCTCCTCCTAATGGGTGAACGTGGTGTGAAACCGGCAGGCCGCGGGTTGCTAGACGCTGGTTCGTAGGTCCCAGTTCGAACTCACATTGTCTTTATTTAACGACTACTCTAACAGATTGTAAACAAACTTGAAGAAAGCTGTCGTTACAGAGGCACTATACCAACATTTACGTGGAGGGACTGAAAAAAAACACGAGAGACGTACTCCAGGATAACCGGTAACTAGCAACATGGCGGACAGTAAGGCCCTTAAAGTCACCGTTACAGTAGCCGCTTTGGTTCCGACATGATAATATTGAAATGGAATTGCCAGTGTTGCCTAAAGCACATTGCGGTGTACTCTCTAGGGCAACGAAGGAACGCGCTGGGGAGGGACAATAATGTGTTTCGTGGGATGGGCAGCGTCTAAAGATGAAGTGGTTATGAATGGAGCAGCACATGACAGATAGGTCGCGGTCTGTGTTGAAGGTACTGTACTGTCCCAGAACTGCTTTGGAAGGGCCGTGCAGAACCACGAACATGCTGAATTAAAACAGCAGGTTCAACCCCATGGTGTCAGAAGGTTGCTAGATCGTCATATTCCCCGTATTTTCTGTGCTGTAAACAGTTACTAATACAAGACCAACACAATGTACTTACAATAAGTTTGCATATATTTTTATTATTATCATTATCATCATGAGCTACATGATTCGACTCCCTCTGGGCCATCATCGTGTAGAAGACAGACACAAGCGATGTACGACTAGAATAGTATTTGGGTTCGAGCCCTTCCGCGCCCGATGCACCTAGGCCATAAAACAGCCCCTTTGTGCCCAAGCGATGTATGAAACTTTTGCATGTATCGTCATTAGGAAAAGTAGCTTGTGTGCGTGTGTGTATAAACCATCATAGCAAATTAAATATATACAATGTGAATAACAGTTAAAACTTAAAGAATTAAATTATTATTAACAAAAGTGTGTTCATTGTCAACAAGTAAAGTTTCAGTATAGTATAAAATGTGCATTCAAATGTACACTGCAGTTCTTCAGCCCGAGTGTATGAATGCAGTAGCGTTAATTCTGAGGTGTATGTGGGCTAAATGAATGCAATGTACTGGCTGCAGTTGGTCGACCATGAGTCACAGACGATAAAGAAGCGCTTGATAAGGATGGGATTAAGGCACACACGTAAATAAACACATTACATTGCGATAGTGGTGACGGAAGCTGCTGCTGCTGCTGCTCCAGCTTCATACTCAGGCCATTTGGGGGTTCGCAGCTCGTTTCCTCCTGTTAGTATGATGCTGGCAGTAGGCTGTGACTATGACAGCGTTCCTCATGTATGGTTCCGCGAGAAATCTTGGAAAAGGTACATGAACATTTTAAAACATGGACAAAATTCCAAATATCCCTCGAATTATCCCAGGAATTTTTGCCCGGCAATGGGCAGTATTGGCTTAATCTCCTTGCGCTTCCTACTGTGGCGTTGAGAACTTCGCTGTTTTGTTATATTAACGCAGCGTTTATAGGCATTTACTGACAGTTTTTGAAAGAAGTCTTCACTAAGTGCTAGAATGAATGTATAATAAAATTAATTATGTACTATTTATACACAAGGCTACACGTTTCGACCTATCAAAAAACTTACATTCTATGTATTTTATTAATGTAAACATATTGGGATCCCAATGTGCACACAGCACCAATGACTTAGTCTGCTATGTAGGCCTGAAGATGACCGACTGATGGGTCGAAACATGCAGCCTTATGTATAAATACATAAATAGATAGTGCTGACGTATATAATTAATTTTATTATACATTTACCGACAGGTTGTACCGAAACGTCGGTAAGTACCTATGAACGCCGCGTAACGACCGCGGTGAGCCGCGGAAGCCTAAAATCACGCCAACTGCCGCCTGGTTTTGTGGCCTGTAATTTTCGTAGACAAGGGTTTCAATGGATCTGAAAAATTATTTAATGGCCCCCCCTCCGATGTAAGGTGGGGGAGACACTGAATGTTATTGTGGCGTATAGTGATGGGATGGCCGGTCATTAGCAAGTTGGAATTGATGTGAAAGGAGCTGTGAAGGTCCGGTTCAGACAGCTTCCTGTTGCCAGCGGATGTCCTTCTGTCTGGCAGACAGTTCATCGTCCTGATACAGGCAGTTCTGTGTCTGATAAGGTTACTGCTTTTTTCCTCGGTTTATTAATTTGTGTTGCTTTACGTTTCCAAGAGGAGAAGTCTGCAGTTTTGCTCTGGTTTTTATTTGAATTGCGAATGTAGTCGCGGAGAATTTTGGAATGGAAATATCACGAGAAAAATTCGAGACGGTCATTTGTAGGACAAGACCCAGAAAGATGTTTTGACCACACAAGCATTGAAGAAGTTTTGGAAGAGATGAAACTAGAAGCAGCTGACCAGAAGCTAAGAAGATACAAATCAAATTGGCTGCGACATTGAACAAGAATGGACAGCAGCAGGATGGCAAAAATAATGCTGAATTGCAGACCAGATGGACGAAGACGACTTGGAAGTCATTTGAAGAGATTATTAGACGAGGTCGCAACAGGTCCATCAGTTGTTTATTGGACCGTGCATCATTGTGATAACTGAAGAATAAAAAACCAACTACATGCCACTTATTATTTTATTGTACTTCTTATAGGCTCAACATGTTTCGGGCATTACTACGCCCATCATCAGGAGCTCGCGACTATGTTGTTGACTACCACATCGCGAACTTCTGATGATGGGCATAGTAATGCCCGAAACATGTTGAGCCTATAAGAAGTACAATAAAATAATAAGTGGCATCTAGTTGTTTTTTTATTCTTCAGGTCTATCAAGGACTAACTCATGATGTGACGGTGATGATGTATGTAGTACAGCAAGACGTAACGGATTAGCATCGAGCATTAGGATGACTGTGACGCCGTGTCGTCTGGTAGATAGGCACATCCGTGTTCACGGTTCTGTCATTCTCAAGAGCGGGGCGATGCTGGTAACGTTTTCAGCATACACGCAGAAATCGTCCGGTCCGGATCTGAGGCCACCTATTCAAACTGTACCGGGGGATCTTTCCCCCTGGAGGTGGGGCTAAAGCGGCCGGGACGTGAAGCTGACCGCTCACGTCTAGTGTCGAGGTTAAGAATGCATGAATCCATATTTCCTCTGCCGTAGGTCCCAGTTCAAAAGTAATCGTATATTGGCAGAAGTGGTGTGGGTTGGTATGGCGCGCGACTGATTTGTGTCTGAGTCAGCATTTTCCATTTTTGAACCCTTTGAATCATGCAGTACCAAGAAGTGGGGGCGGATCAGTTTGTACTTCACAAAAGACACAAGTCTCGTTACAAAGACGAAGTAGCCAATGCTGTTCAGTGGAATACACGTCGTTTGTTGTTAGAGTACATTAATAAACTAGGTCGTGCACCGGATACAGAGCTGCTTAATACCACAGTGAGTTACACATGTCATTACAGCTGTGATACAGAGGGCGGCTTGTAACTTTTGAATGATGCCTGAGCTTTCGGTCAGGCAGCCCTGTGCAGATGAACAGTAGGTGACCCCGTCGTTACCTTTCTCGCAGAGGGTAATGTGGCAACACAACTGGCGCCACGTAAGGCCATATGGTACAGTTGTTTTCGTAAAAGGACGTCCAGCCAGTCAGTGCTGGTTCGTAACCCGGTGGTCACTGCATGTACCACTTGGTTTTACATTCAGCAATTCTGCGTTCTGCCCACACAGTGTATTTATGTGTTTTGTGTGGATCTGAGAACAAACAGCGATTATTTCCTTATACAGCTTTAACTGACTGGTTTTTATAACCGAGACGGAGTGTGTTTACTGTGCGGTACGAGCTGAATATTTGTATGTAATTGGGGTTGCTCTTGGTTCATAAAGGTTTAAATGATACAAAAGCAAATGTACCTGAGCCATAAACGCCGCTATTCAGAGGGGTCACCAGCTTCTTGGAGGTAAGCCGCTCAAGAATCTAATAGTCGCCCAGCTGTTCAAGATGTCTCCAGCCAAATACCAAACCGGGGTTCATCGCCGTGTTCACATAAGCTCCGCTGTGGTCTTGTATGGGGCTTCATGAATCCACACATCAAACGCTTCTGGACCAAGTGTTCAACATGCCTTTTAATATTATTCTCCTGTCGAGTCCTAGGTCTTCCAAGTGGCCTTTTCCCTTAATTTTGCTGAGTATTCATTTCGTACGTCTCGCATCCATGCTGCATGCCTATCTCGCCTTTGAGTTCATCACCGTAATATGTACTGCGGGCTGTATAAACGAAGTTAAAGAGGCCGGAACCTGAAACTTGCCACTAGCCTATATCTGGGTCCGAGGTATAGAATGCGTGGAGCTTCCCCACGTGTAATCAAGCTTACATTGCGCGGTGCCTAGGCGAAGGGGAAGCTGTGGTTTGTGCACGGAGGGCGGTGACCTCAATGGCGAATGTTGCAGACTGTTTGGTCACACACCGGCGCCAGCCTGATGACAATGCACAACAGATGCTCCGAGGTTGTCACGGTTTTGGTACAGTAGTGTCGTATCTGTCAGACAGTAGCCCGTCCTACACCCAGAGACCGTTGTCTTTGTCTTAGGATTCCACAAATTGTATGTACACTAGAATATTAATAAAATCCAAGTAGATGTAACAGTTTGCAGTCTGGTTTATTTTACTGCAAGATCACTATACATGTTTCGGGTGTCCACCGCACCCATCATCAGGAGTACTAAAAACTGTAACCGCAGCTTCCGGTACAGGTCATAATATCGGTACAGCTACTTCCCTCCAACGTGGCCAGGTGCCGGCCCACGTGGCTACATATTCAGTGGATTCCGCGGCTGTTTCCCGGAGATAAAGCGGTCGGGGCGTGACGTTGACCATCCATCTCGCGGGGAGGTTAGGAATGAGTGGATCTAAATCTCCAATAATCTGTATGCCTTTAGAGCACGGACAGGGACATGTTTAGCAAAGTTAACCTAACTTACGTTCTTCCTTCATTTGACAACAATCAAAAGAATTGTTAGGTATTGTGTGTGGTTTGTTGTTGTGTGTATACTGCGTAGCTTGATGTTTGTTTCTGCTCCTAGCATCTGTTTGTCTCTGATTAGCGTGCAGATTACTGTATGTTTAACTGAACAGTGATGTACGCCCATGCAGGACGTGGGCAGATCACTTCCGTCGGTCTGTGCCCTGTTATCAGTGACCAAATCGTTTTTAGGCGCGTACACAAAATTGAGAAAAGCGACTACTAGCTAACTTCGTTGTGTCTGTCAGCGCGTGTCTCTGCATGGTATAACTTGGCTGGCACTGGGCGGATATTCATGATATTTGATATTTGAGTAGTTTTTGAGAATCTGTCGAGAAAATTCAAGTTTGACTAAAATCTGATAAGAATAACGGGTACTTTACATGGAGACGTGCGGACATTTATGACTATATCTCGCCCATTTCTTTTTAGAGTGGGAAATGGTTCCAACAAAAGTTGTAAATAAAATCAAAACACATGTTTTATGTTCAGTAACTCCACTCCCTCCCCATCCTACATATATCTGGGATCAACTGTAAATAGTGATAACTCAAAGAAGAAGAGATCCAGTGTAGAATAACACTTGGAAGTAAAGCGTATTATACAAACCAGTTTCTCTTTAAAAGTAGATTGGGCTCCAAGAAATCAAAATTGAAACTGTACTGGAGTAATATAAGACCAACAGTAACATGTGGCTGTGAAGTGTGGGTCTTGAAAGGAACCATAAAAAAAAAAGTTAATGGTATTTGAAAGGAAAGTGTTAGGAAAGATCTTTGGTCCTACAAAAGACAGAAATGGTACATGGAGAATCAAAACAAACGATGAATTAATAAGACATAAGAATATAACAAATCACATAAAAGCACAACGATTAAGCTGGTTTGGCCATTTACATCGAATTCCGGAAGGGAGAGAATGGTGAAAAAGAAGTATATAAGTGGAAACCGATGTCAATACGACCACAAGGGTGACCAAAGAACAGAAGGGAAGATGACATAAGAAATTGGAAATAAAGAATCGGATTAGCTGCATCCAGGATCGTAACAAGTGGAAATTATATGTTGAAAAGGCCAAAACATCCAAAGGTTGAAGTTGTAGCGCCTAAATAAGATCAAGAACTCCCCGGCCCCCTTCGAAAATCGTGCTGTTTATGAGGTAATGTGGGGAAATATTGGTAGAGCCGGACAGGCGACAGAAAGTATGCGAGAATACAGACACTCATACTATTTAATGTTTATTGCTTATTCACGGCTGCAGTGGTGACGGGAACGCGTGACGATGTTACGTCGGACGTAAATCTCCTGTCTTGTTGGGATTTGTGTGAAATGCGACCAATGGTTTGTTTACAGAAACTGTCGAACAGGTATGAGTTTCGTGCTAATTCGTTCAGTAACAGTCGTTCTCTGCTTAAGGCCAAAATTAATTTCTGCTTTTAATTAGGTGCAAGTTGTGTATATCTGTCTGTTCAATCTTCATAGGCAGGTAGGTACTTACCTACCTGCCTATGAAGATGGAACAGAGTGTACCGAAACGTCGGCATATAAAATTCAGACGCCGGGGAATTACCCAGAAGAAAGCATACAACATTCAGAACACGGTGAAAGTTTGAAATCATGAAATCAAGAATATTTAAATGAAATTTTAAAATACGTCTGCGGCCCTGTTGGGGGGTGGGGTGTAGCCCCCCCAGACCCTCCTCATGATGGACTCCACTTTGAAGAATCCTCGCTATATTACTTAAGTGTGACGTTTCGAAAGCAACTTCGGTGCATACTGCATCACGGTGTGCACTGTTAGCAACGTGCATGTAGCACTGTGTTGTGTGTTCATATTGTGTGGCCTTGTGCGCTGTGATATTCTGCAGTGTGATAGTTACGTACAGACGTTTCGGACCCTGAATCCGGTTCCTTTAAAACGTCGGTAAATTCATACCAGATACATCCCAGAAGACAGTAGTCTCCATATTGCTAGACCCACCCGTCACTCGTGCTCAGGTGACCGCGCCTCATGTGCCTGCTGTACAGTGTTGGCCCGCACGCACTGCCACGCAGTGTGACCTCGCACGCACGTCTCTCGGGGCACTGACCTACAAAGTATGCCAAAATGTTCTTCTCTGAGGTCACGTCTGGAAACCTTTCTTGTTTGTCTGATGGCAGACTTTAAACATCTGCGAGTGAAAGGTAAGTTTCTCCCCGTGATTAGTTAACCACAACGCCGTTATGGTTTGTAATGTTTGTGGAGGTATGACGCCACGCATTAATTCAACACACACCAACAAATGCACACATATAGTGTTTAATTATCTAAAATTTACATTAAAACACTTAAAACGCTCCTACATGTTTCGATCATACGATTTTCCTCAGAAAGCATACTTTGTTCCTTGCTAAAGTTACAGTTTAAAACACTCAGTGATTTACATAATTATATTAACGTTTTGGCGCCGGAATTATTTTTTTAAATTTTAGCACACCCTGTATATAAAATGGAATAATACAGGAACCAAATACGTTAGAATTATGAAACAAACTGCATTTTGAAGAGAAAAAAACGGAGAGTATATACCATGTTTAAAATATTCGGTATCTGTATTTGTTGAATAAATATATAAAATGCAACTTTGGAGGTTAGCGGTGCGGTACGTCAACTATAGTTGACGTTAGGCGCCTAAAGGCTAATTTGGTGCTGTGGCAGGATGTCGAGTGTTATGTGGGAGTCGTACGCTGTTCAGTTGAGCCCGGCTGTGGCTGTACTTCTTGTGCCGTGTAGTCTCGCGCTATACGGCTGTACAGGCGGTAGAGGTGTGGACTGTAGTAGCAGAGGGGCGCCGATGTAAGAGTCTGCAGTTTTCGTCCCATCGCTGATTTTATTTACCGAATGGGGCCTAAGCAGGCTAATTGCGTGTTGCGTACGGATGAACGTGATGATGTGTGTCATGAAGGCACGTCGGAAAAGTTGCATTATCCGTTCTTAACCCCGGTACTGGATGGTACTACTTGGCAGTCAGTGGTCACCTTCAGGCCCGTGACGCTTTACCCCCTTGTTCGCCAGACATGAGTATTCGGGGTCCGTAGGTGATCTGGGCAGAATAATCCGCATTGGATCGAGCAACGTGTGCTGGGTCATCCACCATGTAGCTCAGTCACTGTTGTGAGCTATCTCGTCTCAGTTTTACGTAGAGGGTGGATATGAAAAAGTAGACTTGTTTGCCAGGTGAAGTCCGGTGCCCTGTGCTAGGTAAGTTGGAAGTAACGACAGGTACACAAACCGTCTTTATTTCTTCATGCTGATGTGCAATACGAATGTGGCGTGTTTTAGGAACTCCGTATCTGAAAGATTCCAAGTAGCGTAGTCGGTATAGCGACTTGCCACAGCCTGGACGGCCCGGAGTTCGAATCGCGGTAGGGACAGAAGTTTTTCTGTTCTTCAGAGCGTCGATACCGTCTGTGGGACTCACCCAGCCTCCCATTCAATTTTCGGTGCTGTAGAATAAAAGGGTGGAAGTATTTTTTTTATCCAATGGTCCGCAATTTCCCGAAGATCGCTACTTTTGAACATTTCCCAGACCTCGCCCATTTGTCCTTTTGATAAGAGTAACATGTAGATGAAGATGAGTGTGGAATGTTGGTGGAATGATACTGACAGGGGAGAACAGATTGTGGACTAAAGCTAACCTGAATTTCATGTAAGTACTCAGTCCGTGCCGCGCAGTAAACACTCTCCGTCTCGGGTATAAAAAACCAGTCAGTTAATGCTGTATGGTGAAATCATCGCTGTTTGTTCTCAGATCCACACAAAGCATATAAATAGTGTGTGGGCAGAACGTAGAATTGCTTAATGTTAAACCTGGTGGGACATATAGTGACCACAGGTGTTTAAAGGTTGATAAAGGCCCCCCCCCCCCACACACACACACACCGCATATTTGTTTGTGCCCATACCGGCCATTAGGACGTAATTTTACCGTAATTTACTTTGCCTGTGTGCTATCTGTGTTCAGCTTTCTATGTCACTTGTTCCTCTTAGCACCTCTCTTATTGATAATCTCTTAGACTGCGGTTTTTTTTAATTAAGTAATGTTTAACGGGTTTCTAATAGACTGGGGATGCGTTGAAGAGTTCACTGAACTTTCTCACTTCCTGACCCCTGACCTGTCACTCGTTTGTTTGGAAATACCTTCTGTTTGTGCCTTAAAAATTTATAGAAGAATGTCGGTTGGTTAGTAGCCAACATAAACAAATGGATTGTGCAGAGTAGAAAGTTTCTCGTGTTGAGCACGGGAACGGAGAGAAGTCTTCACGTCTGTGTCCCAAGTGAGAGGGAGAGTGTGACTTCGTTGCACAATAGCCGAATGGGTTGGTGTTGCGGCAACACTGTGCAGTTGTGTTTTTGTAGGTATCGGGTTCGAATCCCGGACGAACACCGGCTATCCTGGCTTCTGCTTACAGGTAGATCCTAAACAAAATCCGGGATAGTGTGTCAGCTACGTCGCGATCGCCTTCTTCCCATTCCCTTTCGACTAATCCTTAATGATTCAGCGTGCCATGCTACGCATTGTAGTTTCAGTACAGTGACTGACCACGGTACCTGTCGCGGTATGTCCCGGGTGATACAGGCGTTGTGTGGCATGACCCTGCAGCGCTTGGAGACGGGATAAAAAGGACACTTGTATTTGGTAATCCCGAAAGGACGAAATAAAAGAAATGGTGACATTGAGACTGTTGCAAGACGGTAAACGTATGGGTGGCGGGAACCGTAAATAATAATAATAATAATATCGTTCTGCACTTGTGTGCGAGGAGAACGTTTGGACCTAAGTGCTAGACAGGGAGACGTTGCCGGAGAGAACTATCATAACGAGGGGGTTAACCTAACAAAGTGTAATATCAAGGTCGAGATTGGCGGGGATGCAGCACGCATGATACGGCGAAGTTAAAGGGAAGGTCTAGGCTTGGGTAGGAAGCTCGTATTGGAATGTACGTGAAAGGAACACTATGTTGATCGGATTGGGGATAAGGGAAAGTGACCTTTGTGAACGCATGTGCCGATTATCTGGAAATCGGGGAACTTCGTCCTTCTGGAACTCTCAGGAACCGTCCAAGCCTGTACAAGGATTGCTGTACAAATACATTCGTACTTCGTTGGGAATCCTGTTGCCTAGCTAACACATGTCTGTTCGACGTTCAGGTGACCGTGCATCGTGATAAATTCTTATAATAAAACAAACTAGATGCACTAATTTCTCAAATGTATTTTTGGAATATAATTCTACATGTTTCGGACAGTTCCTCTCTCCATCTTCAGGAGTTTTTCACTGTACACACAGCAGTGGTATATGTCATACAGGTTTGCTGACAGCTTGCGAGCAGGATCAGGATGGAGCTTCCGAGCAGGATTAGGATGGAAATAGTTCCATCCTGATCCTATAGGCAAGCGGTCAGCAAACCTGTATGACATATACCACTGCTGTGTGTATAGTGAAAAAGTGAAGGTGGACAGAGGAACTGTCCGAAACATGTAGAGTTTTATTCCAAAGATAAATTTGAGAAATTAGTGCATCTGGTTGGTTTTATTATAAGAACACGCATGTTCGCTTCTATAAGAACTTCGCATCATAATGTTTTTTTTTAAACCTTAGGACCAGGCTCAAGTCCGAATTATGTTTAAGACCCAGTCCGTACCGCGCAGTAAGCACACTCCGTCTCGGCTATAAAAAACCAGCCTGTTAACGGTGTGTAAGGAAATAATCGCTGTTTGTTCTCAGATCCACACAAAACACATAAATACACTGTGTGGGCAGAACGTGGAATTGGTGAACGTTAAACTGGCGGTACTTGAAGTAACCACTGGTTTGTGAAGGGTAGACTTTTTGAAGGAAGTGTCCGGTTCGTCGGTTCGTTAGCTATGGCGGAACGTGGAATGATCAGGGCTTGAGATTTCTCCTCTTCATGTGCCCCAGTCTTTGCTGCATGCTGATAAAACTGCAGATAAAACGGTGTAAAGTTGTCGCAGTTTGTGTGTTATCTGTAGTACGATGCACGTGACTGCGAGGAACATGCCTCTCCTCGGTTGTGAAATGTGTAACAATAGGAGAATGGTCACTGAACGGCAGAGACGAGCTGGAATGCGGGCCGATTCGAATCACGTGTTGCCACAGAACAAACTTACATTGGAAAGTGGGGATTGAAGTCTGGACTGCTTACGAAACGAGTTATCGCTGGGAAATTTTAGCTCAGAGATAAATCGCAGAGGGCATTTTGTGACCTCCAACTGCGTTTTAAAACGGTTAATTACTGAAGAGACAAGTAGCTACATGTTTCGGCCCGGGAGTGCCATCGTCAAGGTTTATGTAAAGAGATAAAAAAGAGGTAAAACAATTAAAAATTCGAGGTGAAGGCCGCCACGCACGCCCCGTTTTGATCTCTGACTTGCCTGTGCAATTTCAAAACGGAAAGTCAGATGGACATTGTCCCTGTGCCGTCTTAGGCTTGGCTTGAAGGAAATCTGTCGGAGACTGATTTTTTCTGTGCGTGTACAGGAAAGTCAGCGAGCAGGTGTGAGCGTGTGGTGTTTCTACGGCAGTGTTTTTCAGCCTTTGTGAGACCACGGCCCGGTAAATTCTTTTTTCATAAGACGAGGGCCCGGTCCCAACAAATTTACTCGTAAATACCTTTCCATTTTTTTTAAGTTCATACATTAAACTAACATAAGTATT
>Ga0123354_10015485_pt1 | contig 11910 bp, 10 predicted proteins | sample TergutLab28metaG_2_FD_97872 | JGI IMG/M metagenome (GOLD analysis project Ga0123354, IMG submission 97872) | Labiotermes labralis P4 segment gut microbial communities from Petit-Saut dam, French Guiana - Lab288 P4 | ecosystem: Host-associated > Arthropoda: Insects > Digestive system > Gut ... | reverse complement strand
TTCGTGGAGCAGGCAGATTAAGCCGTAGCGTTTGGCCACGGTGCGAAGCGTGGTCATTATAAGCTGGTTGTGGTCCGTGGCCAGGTTGCCCGGCTCGAAGATGGGGGCGATCTCGAACTGGCTTGGGGCCACTTCGTTGTGGCGGGTCTTGACCGGGATGCCGAGCTTGTAGAGTTCGCGCTCGACCTCCATCATAAAGGACAATACGCGCCGGGGGATGACGCCGAAGTATTGGTCCTCGAACTCCTGGCCCTTGGCCGGGGGCGCGCCGAAGAGGGAGCGCCCGGCGATGAGGATATCCGGCCGGGAAAAGACGAAGTTGCGGTCAATGAGAAAGTATTCCTGCTCGGCCCCGACAAAGGGGGTGATGGGGAGCTTGGTCTGGGTTCCGAAAAGTTTCAGGATGCGTTTGGTCTGCTTGTTCAGGGCCTGGATGGAGCGCAGAAGCGGGGTTTTTTTGTCCAGGGCTTCGCCGGTCCAGGAGACGAACGCGGTCGGGATGCACAAAAACGTGCCGTTGGGGTTCTCCAGGATGTAGGCGGGGCTGGTGACGTCCCAGGCGGTGTAGCCGCGCGCCTCGAAGGTGGTGCGCAGGCCCCCGGAGGGGAAGCTGGAGGCGTCGGGTTCGCCCTGGATGAGCATCTTGCCGGAGAATTCCGTAAGCGCCCCGCCGTTGCCGTCCGGGACCAGAAAGGCGTCGTGCTTTTCAGCGGTGAGGCCGGTCAAGGGGAAAAAGACGTGGGAATAGTGGGTGGCGCCTTTTTTCAGCGCCCAGTCCTTCATGGCGTTGGCCACGATGTCGGCCACGGTCGGGTCGAGTTTTTCCCCGTAGGCTATTGTCTTGGTAAGGGTCTTATAGACGGCCTTGGGCAGGCGCTCGCGCATCACTTTGTCGCCAAAGACGTTTGCGCCGAAGGCCTCTGTGGGGCTGGTTTCGTGGAAGTTGAGCGGCGCATGGGACGGCGTGTAGGTGATGATGGCCGAAATGGCGTTCTGGCGGGCGTTGCTTCCGCTCATGGGGACCTCCGCAAAAAGTATCTAGAGAAAATAAAGGACATTCCTGGAGATGTAAACGAGTCAGCCGATGAGCCGGTTGATGCGCGAGACCAGCGCGTCCGTGGCCATGGCCGCGAGGATGGACACGAGGCCGCAGACGCCTGTGACGAAAAGAAATGCCGGGAAAGGGGCGAGATGGCGGGCGGCAATGGGCGCCGCGTAGCCGAGAATGGGCTGGTGCATGAGGTAGATGCTGTAGGAGAGGGCCGCGAGCTTGGCGATGGGGGTCCATTTGCCGATCCGGTCAAAGGATGGGCTTAGGAACATGAGAAGCCCCAGGGATACGATCACGGCCAGCCAGTAGAGGTGCGTGGCCAGAAGCGTGCATTGGGGGATTCCGAAGAACAGGCCCCAGGCGATGAGAGCGGCCAGGCAGACGAGGGCGGTCAGACGCAGAGGGCGTAAGGGGCGCGGGAGGTCAGAGGCGGAGCCTGCCCGCCTGGCGGAGAAATTTTGCCACAGGCAGGCCAGATACATCCCCAGGACGAACTCTGTCAGCCTGTAGGGGAGGTTGAAGTAGAAGAGATAGTCCAGCATGGCGAAAATCGAATGGGGCCAAAGCTTGGTCAAAAGTTCCAGACACGCCCAGAGGACGAGGGAGCAAGCGATGAGAAGCGTCGCGGCGGTTTTGGGCGTAAGTTTTGTGAAGAGCCGCCAGAGGAGTGGGTAGGCCAGGTAGAACTGGGCCAGAAGCCCCATCCACCAGTAGGCCGGGACAATATCGAAAAATACCGAGGGGTTTAGCGTGTGTACGAAAAAGAGGTGCTGGAGGAAGGAACCGGCAAGGCCGGGGCCGTGCCCGCCGATACAAAGAAGAATCGCGGTCCAGAAGACGAGTCCGATATAATAATTGGGGCAGATGCGTAAAAAGCGGCGGCGCAGAAAGGCCAAATATCCCGGCATGGGGCGCGCATCTGGTCCCGCGAAGGGCAGGGTCAAGACGAACCCGGTGACGATATTAAAGAGGATCACCCCCATCCAGCCCTGGGAGAGTATCGCGCCAAGTACCGGGCCAAAGGGATTTTGCGTACCCGCTTGCGGCAGCACGGACCAGAGGTGGAAGAGAAAGATGCCGGTCACGGCCACGGCGCGCATGGCCTCGATCTGGCCCAGGATTTTGCGGGGCTTGGGCGAGGGGACGTTCATTACAGGGCGGCGGGCTTTACGATGCTTTCAGGGCGCAGGCGCACGGGGAACTCCACGCGAAAGGTCGTGCCCTCGCGGGGGCTTTCCACCCGGAGGGTTCCATGCAGTTGGCGGGTGAGGCTTATGATGAGCCGCAGGCCGAGCGTCCAGGCCGAGGCGATGTCAAAGCCCTGGGGCAGGCCCGCGCCGTCGTCCGTGACCGTAAGGCTCACGGTGGAATCCGTGTCCGTGGACGCTCCCAGACTGGCCCGGACCGTGACGGTTCCCGCCGCGCGGTCCGCAAAGGCGTGTTTTAAGCAGTTGCTGATGAGTTCGCTCAAAATGAGTCCGCAGGGCACAGCCGCATCCGCCGGAAGCTGAAACGCGTCGGAGCGGATGACCGGGGTGACGCTTAAAGAGGGACGGGCATAGGCCTGGAGCAGAAAAAGGGAGAGTTCGCGCAGGTAGCTGGGGAAGTCTATCCGGTCGAGATTGCGCGAGGCGTACAGTTTTTCGTGGACCATGGCCATGGCCTGGATGCGGACCTGGCTGTCCAAAAGCGGCGCGGCCAGTTCTTCGTTGTCGATCAGGTGCGCCTGCAGGGACAAAAGGCTGGAGACGATCTGGAGATTGTTCTTGACCCTGTGGTGAACCTCTTTCAGGAGCGCTTCGTTTTCGGCCAGGGCGTCCCGCAGGGCCTGTTCCGTATGGCTGTGCGGCATGGGATCACCGGGGGGCGCGCTTAGCGGGCGCGGGCAAAGGCTCCGTGAAGGAATCGAGCGGCTTGGGGATGCGGTCCGGGCTGGCTTCTCCGGGAGGCGGAGAGGCCATGGCGGGGGCGCTTGGCTTTGGCGCGGGGCGGTGCGGTTTCGGCGCCGGGAAAAGGCCGGAGGACTCGGAGTCCCCGATAATGAGATACTTTCCGGGATAGGCCACAGGGGTGCGTCCTTTTTTGAGGAGCCAGGAGTCGTGCCGGGTTTTGATCCAATCCTCGTAGTTGCGGTCGAGGATGGCGTAGGAATCCAGAAACCGGTTGAGTCCCGGAGAAATGCGCACGCAGCCTTTGGAATCCGGGCGGCCCAGGCGCGGTTCGCCCTGGGTGGGGTCGGTCGCGTGCATGAGAAGGCGCATCTGGCTCATGGTGTCGCCGGTCTTGTACTGCTTGAGACTGCGCTGATTGCCGAAGTCCCAGACGCGGCTGTCCTTTGCGCCCAAGCCCCGCCATCCTTCCTGATTTGGGGTCCCCAGGGCGCGGTAGGAGAAGTTCGCCACCAGATTTTCAAAGACGCCGGTGGGGGTCTCAAAGTAGTCGTCGCCTCTCTCGATATTGCCCGTGGACACGAGATCCGCGCCCAAAAACTCGATGGAGTCCGTGCCCGCGTTGTAGAAGCCCACCAGGATGAATTGGGCCGAGGGGTTGCGGTCGGCATAGGCGAAATACTGTGAGCCGCTAAAGGATATTCCGGCCTCGGCCATGAGCCGGGCCACGTCTTTGCGGACAAAATCGTAGTACGCCTCCGGCAGGGAGGCGAGTCTGCCGCGGCGCTCCTCAAAGACGCGCTGAAGCCGTTTCGCGTTGGACCATTTTTTTTCATACCCGTCGATTCTGGCCAGGGTGGGCGCAAGCACCTCATCCTGAAAGATCTGGCGCATGGCGGCCAGCTCCTCGGCGGGCGTCGGCGGTTTTTGGGCGTCCTCCTGGCCGTATGCCGCGTGGCAGGCCACGCCAAGGCCAAGCGTAAGCGCCACCCCGGCGGCGAAGGCCAGAAGCGCGCGGGAGGCGGATGTTCTTTTCTTTTTCGGACGAGGCATCGTGTTCTAAACCATCAACGTAACAGTCCGGGAATCATACCTGAATATCCGCCATAAGAAAAGAGCGCATGAAATTTTTGCGGCACAAAAAAACGGCAGGCCCGGTTGAACCGGAACCCGCCAGTTTTTCACGCTAAGCCGTTCGTCTTTTGACTGTTCGCGCTAGAAGAAACGGCGCGCGCCGGCGTACTTCCTTTCCCATACCGGCTCGTCCAGGCTGGAAATCTTGACGGTGTCCCCGGTGCTGGAACTGTGGATGAACTTGTGGTCTTCCAGGTAGATGCCCACATGGGTGATGTGCCGGTCATTGCCGAAAAAGACCAAATCCCCTCTGCGCAGCTCGCTCTTCCGTATGTCTTTGCCTTCCTGGAACTGTTCGCGGGAACTGCGGGGGAGGTTCACGCCAAGCTTGCCATAGACCCAGCAGGTGAAGCCGGAGCAGTCGAAACCGGTGGCCGGGCTTATGCCGCCCGAACGGTAGAGGGTCCCGATCTGGCTCTCGGCCAGAACTTCCATCAGGCGCTTCTTCGAGCCGGACACGTGGGAAAGATCAAAGGGATTTTTGATGCCGTCGGTTTGCCCTGAGGGGATGCAGGCGTCCGCCCCGTCAAAATGCAGGAAAGGGGAGGTGGGGTGAAAGGCGGTGGAAGCGGGCGCGTCCGAGCCGTTTTGGAGGTCCGCGGCGTCTTTATGGTATCTCACGCATGAGGCGCTACAAAAGAGAATAGGCAGGACGGCGGCAAGGACCAGATTACGGAGGGCCATCCAGGGGGCAAGGGGTGCGGTGCGCGGCATCTCTACCTCGTCTCCTTAGTATTCTTTTGGTGCGCGGAAGGCCTTTTCAGGGTCGCATCCCGTTTTGCCAGGGAGCCTGATTGTCAGGCTGGGGATACGAAAAGCGAGGACTGGAGAGCAGTTGTGCGCTTGGGTTGTATAAGAGCCTCGCGCCGTGGCCATTCCTTGAAGGGCCTTTTAGGAGTTTTAGAAAATAATGTCCAGCGTTTTTCAAATGTTTACTGGTATTATGCCGTAACTATCTCAAATAAAGCGGCATACTGCGCTGTGACAACGGGTGAAAAAAGCGTATAAGAAAAAGTTTTCGTCATGACGCTGCCTGACGAAAATATCTTGCGCTTTCACACCGTGGGACGCATGTTCGCGTCCGGTATGGAGACGTTTCGCGTAACCTCCCGCAAAGACGGCCGATCCGTGGCCATCCCCATAGAGTCCGGGTTCACCCTGGCCCAGCATCTCTTTATTGCCGGGGCGCTCAAAGGCCGTCCGCTGTGTTCCGGAGCCGGGCGCTGCGGGCTGTGCCAAGTGGAGTTCGCGACGCGCGCGCCCAAGCCGCTGCCTGAGGAAACGGAGCGTATTTCCCCGGCGCGCCTTCTCGCGGGCTGGCGGCTTGCCTGCAAGCATCCGCCCGTGCCCGATGCCGAGGTTTTTGCGGATTGTGCCGCTGACGAAATGATGACAACGTTGCCGGAGCCGTGCGCGGGCGACGCGCGGGCGTATCTGGGCATTGATCTCGGAACCACGTCTATTGAGTGGCGCTTTGTCCGAGACGGTCTTACGGCGCAGGGATCACTGTACAATCCGCAACTGGGCGCGGGCAGCGAGATCATGTCCAGGCTGGCCCTGGCGCGAACGCCCTCCGGCGCTCGCGCGCTTAAAAACGCCGTGGCCGGGGCCGTGCGCGCCATTGTGAGCGCGCTGCCCTGCCTGCCGCAAAGGATCTGCCTGGCGGGCAACACGGCCATGACCTATCTGGCGCTGGGCCTTGACGTTTCCGGGCTTGCGGCGGCGCCCTACCGCGTGGACTGGCCGGGCCGGGAGGTGGCGCGCCTTAGCGCGGACCTGCCTGGGATATACATCCCGCCGCTTGTCGCGCCTTTTGTGGGCGCGGACGTCTGCTGCGGGCTTTTGGACCTGGAGCGCCGCGCGGATGCGCCAAATCCCCCCTGGCTTTTGGCCGATCTTGGAACCAACGCGGAATTCGCCCTGGTGCTGCCTTCCGGCGAGGTTCTTGTGGCCAGCGTGCCCATGGGGCCGGCCCTGGAGGGCGTGGGCATGAGCCAGGGGCGGCTTGCCGGGCCTTCTGTGGCGGCGGCTTTTGAGATCGTCCCGAGCGGACTTGCGCCGGTATTCTTTGGAGGCGGCCGGGACGGCGAACTTAGGGGCATCTCCGGCACGGGATATTTAAGCCTTGCGGCCAAGCTGCGACGGCTCGGCGTTGTGGAAGAGTCCGGGCGGTTCGCGAAGGCCCCGATTTCGCCCCTGGCGGCGAAAATTTTGGAAGGTTTGCAGGATGACGGCGGCGAACGCTGTCTGCACATCGGAGACGTGGCGCTGTACGCCTCGGACGTGGAGGCGCTCCTCAAAGTGAAGGCGGCGTTTTGCGTTGCGGTTACGCTCCTTCTGGACCACGCGGGGCTTTGTTTCACAAGTCTCTCTGAAATGAGCCTTGCCGGCGCTTTGGGAGCGCATGTGAACGGAAGCGAGCTGGAAGTTCTGGGATTTTTCCCGCCGGGCGGGGCCGCAAAGATACGGGCGGTGGGCAACGCGTCGCTTGCGGGGGCCTGCCTCGCCGCACAGGATGATGAGGCCAGGCAATGGCTGGCCGGGCTTTCCGGCCGCGTGACGCAGATTGATGTGGCGGCGGCCCCGGACTTTCAGCGCCTGTACCTTGAGGCCATGAGTTTCGCTCCATGACGCCTGATAAAGAAACCGGGCGCATCCTTCGGGCCACGTCTCTTTTCCCCCGGCTGTCGCCGGAGGCAGGGCAAGCCCTCGCGGCGTACCGGGACATTCTGACCGCGGTTCATCCTCTTGCGCCCAAACATCTGGCCGCGCTGCCTTTTGAGGTGAAACGGCTCTCGCTTGCTCTAACCAGCGAGCGCGGCCCTGGCCTCAAAACCAATTATCTGGCGAGTGCGGCCAATCTCTCTGCATATCTTTACTATTTTCTCCCCTGGAACCTCTACCGCCTGACACGGCTTCTCACGGGACTCGCCTTTGACCTGCAAGGCGGGGCCTCAGTGCTCGATCTGGGCTGCGGGCCGCTGACTTTGGTTCAGGCCCTGTGGATAGCGCGGCCTAAACTTCGCGAACGGCGTCTGCGCTTTGTGTGCGTGGACCAGACCGGCCAGGTCCTGCGGGCGGGGCGGGACCTCTTTACCGCCCTGGCCGGGGAGGCAGGGAAAACCTGGACGATAGATTTGGTTCAGGCCCCGGCCCACAAGGCCCCGCCTGGGCCTTTTGCGGCGGTCATGGCCGCCAACGCGTTAAACGAACTGGCGTTCGGCCGGGAAGCGCAAGGCCATGAGATGCAAACGCGCGTGGCGGACATGCTCATCTCCCGCCTGGCCCCGGATGGAGAACTTTTTCTGGTGGAGCCCGGTACGCGGTTTGGAGGGAAACTCCTGGCCCGGCTTCGCGGCATCCTTGTGGAGGAGGGGCTTTCGCCTCTTGGCCCGTGCGTTCACGCCAAGGCCTGCCCCATGCTGGACAAGCGCTGGCGTTCCTGGTGCCATTTCGTGTTTCCCGCCCCGGATGCGCCTTTATGGCTCATGGATCTCACGAAAAAGGCCGGGCTTGCGAAGGACCGCGCAAGCCTCGCTTTTTTGCGCATGGCTGCCTTGGCCCCGCGCTCCAATCCGGCCCTTTTTCGCGTGGTGTCGCACCGTTTCGCCCTGTCCGGGGGGCAGGGGGCGTATGTTTGCGGCGCGGGCGGGCTTCGTCTGCTCGCGTTCAAAGAGCCTGTGCGGGGCGTGGCGTCGGGCGCGCTTCTGGAAGCGGATTTGCCCGCGCCTAAAGAGCGCGATCCCAAAAGCGGCGTTTGGATCACGCCAGCCATTGAGGAACCCCATGCGCGTCGTTGATCTGGGGATCATCTCGTTTACGGACGCCCTGGCCATTCAGGAAGCGGCCGTAGAGGAAGTGCTGGCCGGCGGCGAGGAGCGTTTGTTCGTGCTGGAGCATACGCCGGTCGTCACCTTCGGCCGCCATGGGGGCGAGGCTTTCCTGCATCTGACTCCAAGCGAACTGGCCAGCCGCGGCATCGAAACCGCGAAGGCCAGCCGGGGCGGCAGCGTCACCTGCCATTTTCCGGGCCAGGCGGTCCTCTACCCGGTGATGCGGCTCTCCGGCAGGCCTGGGGGTCTGAAACGCTTTTTTTACGACCTGGAACAGGCGGGCATCGACGCCCTGGAAGCCCTTGGCGTCACGGCCGGACGCCGGCCCGGCTTACCTGGCGTCTGGTGCGGGGCGAAGAAGATCGCAAGCGTGGGCGTTGGCGTCCGGCGCTGGGTGGGTTATCACGGCTTGGCCGTAAACGCCGGGGCCGATCTGTCGCTTTTTTCCCTGATAACGCCCTGCGGGCTGCCTGGGGTCGAGATGACCTCCGTGGCCCTGGAACTGGGCCACGCGGATATCCGGAGAGTAAAAGATGAACTCGTCCACGCCTTTCTTGCCGCAAGCGGACGCTGACCCGCCCGCGCGTCTGCCGGAGTGGCTCAAAGTCTCGCTCCCAAAAGACGGCGCTTTTGCCAAGACGGCGCAGGCGGTGGCGGGTCAGGGGCTTCATACCGTGTGCCGCCAGGCCCGCTGCCCGAACATCTTTGAATGTTTCGGCCGGGGCGTGGCCACGTTTCTCATTTTGGGGGACAGCTGCACCCGCTCGTGCGGATTTTGCAACGTCACGCACGCGGCTCCCGCTCCGTCCGATCCCGAAGAGCCGAAACGTCTGGCCAAGGCCTGCGCCGAGCTTCAACTCAAGCACGCGGTCATAACATCAGTGACGCGAGACGATCTGCCCGACGGCGGAGCCAGCCAGTTCGCCGCATGTATCCGGGCCGTACGCCGCGAGCTGCCCGCAGCGTCGATAGAAGTTCTCATTCCCGACTTCCAAGGCGACGAGGCTTCTCTTCAAACAGTCCTTAACGCCAAGCCCGATGTCCTCAATCACAATCTGGAGACCGTGCCGGAACTCTACGCCACGGTGCGGCCCCAAGCCATCTATGCCCGCAGCCTCGAACTTCTGCGCCGCGCGAAGAATTCCGGAGGCGTTAAGGTCAAAAGCGGGCTTATGCTGGGGCTTGGCGAGTCCCGCCAGGAGCTTTCCCGTGTGCTTGACGACCTGGCCCGCATCGGGTGCGACATCGTGACCGTGGGCCAATACCTGCGCCCGTCGCGCCGTAATTTGCCGGTCGCCCGGTACGTGCCGCCCTTCGAGTTCGACGAAGTGGCGCAATACGGGCTAAGCCTCGGAATACCCGTCATGTATTGCGGTCCGCTTGTGCGCTCAAGCCATAACGCCGGGCCGGTTGCCGCGGCAGCGCTTATACGGTAACATCGCGAATCCCAATTCTTACGATGCAAGGGAGGTTCACGTGGGTTTTCAAGCCGCAGGAATACCGGGGCTTTGGCTCTATTGCCCGAAAGTCTTTCAGGACGGCCGGGGCTTTTTCATGGAGAGTTACAATCAGGCGTTCTTCGAGGCCCAAAATCTCGGGTGCGCGTTCATCCAGGACAATCACGCCAAGTCCACCACAAAGGGCGTGCTTCGCGGATTGCACTTCCAACTGCCGCCCAAGGCCCAGACCAAGCTTGTTAGGGTAACGCGCGGCGAAGTGCTGGACGTGGTGGTGGATCTGCGCCAGGGATCTCCCACGTTCGGCCAGTGGAAATCCTTCGTGCTGTCCGAATCGAATTTCCTCCAGCTCTTCGTGCCCAAGGGCTTTGCCCACGGCTACCTGACGTTAACCGACGAGGTGGAGTTCCTCTACAAGGTGGACGAAGGCTATGCCCCGGATCACGACTGCGGCATCATCTGGAACGATCCTGACCTTGCCGTTTCCTGGGGCGTTCAAAACCCCATTCTCTCGCCCAAGGACACAAAACTCCAGCGCTTCAAGGATTTCAAAACCCCGTTTGTCTTTACGGGCTGATCCAACCCCAAGAGGCACACCTCATGGCCGATTCCAAAGACAAAGCGACTCCGTTTTCCCATTGTCACGCCGTGGTTTTGGCCGGAGGCTCCGGCACAAGGCTGTGGCCCCTGTCGCGTACGCTTCTGCCCAAGCAGCTTCTCTCCCTGGACGGCGGCCAGACGCTTCTTGAACGCACCGTCAGCCGGGCGCTCAAGGCCTTCGCGCCGCAAAACATATGGGTCGTCACCAACGAGGAACACCTCTTCGAGGTGCGAAGCCAACTGCGCGAGGTGGAACCGAACCTGGAAAAAGGCGCTCTGGCCGAACCCATGGGCAAAAACACCCTGGCCGCCATCATGCTGGCCCTGGACAAGATCGTGGCCCAAGACCCCAAGGCCCTGGCGGCTGTTTTCCCCTCCGATCACATGATCCACACAGGCTCCCAGTGGCGCGACGCCCTGGCCCTGGCGCTGCCCCTGGCCAAGGACGGCAAACTGGTGACGTTCGGCATAAAACCGGCCAAACCCGAAACAGGTTATGGCTATATCCGCAAAGGACGCCGCCTAAGCCCCGGCGTCTTCGCGGTGGATTCTTTCATCGAAAAACCCGACGCCCAGACAGCCGCCGCCTATCTCACCAGCGGCGAATACTGCTGGAACAGCGGCATGTTCGTCTTCTCAATCCAAACGTTTCTCTCCGCCGTGCGCCAATTGCAGCCCGTCTTCTGGGAATGGTGGGAAAAGCGCTCCCAAACGCCCCTGACGGCCGGGTACAGTAAGCTTCCCGACATCTCCGTGGATTACGCCGTGATCGAGCGCATCGAAAACCTGGCCATGGTGGAGGCCAAGTTCACCTGGGACGACCTGGGCAACTGGGAAGCCATCTACCGCATGGGCGACAAAGACACATCCCAAAACGCCATACAGGGCGATGTCATGGCCCTGGACTGCCAAGACAGCCTCTTCATCTCCCAGGGCGGCAAACTGGCCTGCGTCGGGGTCTCCAATATGATCGTGGTCCAGACCCCGGACGCCACGCTCGTCTGCCCGCGCGGCGAGTCCCAGCGCGTCAAAGATATAGTGGGCCAGCTCAAAAAAGAAGGCAGTCCGCTGGTCAACGCGCACGTCACCGTGCGCCGCCCCTGGGGCAGCTACACCGTGCTGGAGGATGGCCCCCAGTACAAAATAAAGCGCATCGAGGTTCCGGCCGGGGGCAAACTCTCCCTGCAAATGCACCACCACCGCTCGGAACACTGGATCGTCGTCTCCGGAACCGCCCTGGTCCAAGTGGGCGACAAAGAAATCCTCCTCATCGAAAATCAATCGGTGGACATCCCCAAGACCAGCCTCCACCGGCTCTCCAATCCGGGCAAGGTCCCCGTCGAGATCATCGAAATACAAACCGGACCCTACCTGGAAGAAGACGACATCGTCCGCTTCGAGGATGTTTACGGCCGCAGCGCCAAGCCGAAGAAGTAAGACCGGGGGCGCTCTGCCCCCTGGACCCTGCAAATAAACTTCGCGGCCCGCATCGGCTATCAGCCGATGCGGGCCGCGAAGTTATTGAGGGGGTCTGGGGGGAATCATTCCCCCCAGCGGGGTTCGGGGCGGAGCCCCGACGGGGTCCAGGGGCAGAGCCCCTGGTGTGTGACGTTATTGCTGCTGCGCGGCGGCGGGGTTGGCGTGTCTGTTGTGACCCCTGTGGGCGTGCGCGGCTGCGGTCCTGGCCAGGAAGTCTTCTTTGGTCACGAAGCCCTTGCCGTTGGGATCGAGCCGTTCCCAGGCCAGCATTGAGCGCTTCTGGGCCGCTTCCATAAAGGCCTCGCGGGTGATCTTGCCGGTATTGTCGGGATCCAGGGCCTTAAACATCCGTTCTCCCTGGTCATGCATTGGCGCAGGCGTCTGGGCAAAGCCCAGACTCGAAAACCCTAAGGCGAGGGAGAGGATGGCTATGGGCAATGCTTTGCGTTTCATGCGAAGCTCCTTGT
>Ga0123354_10015484_pt1 | contig 11910 bp, 8 predicted proteins | sample TergutLab28metaG_2_FD_97872 | JGI IMG/M metagenome (GOLD analysis project Ga0123354, IMG submission 97872) | Labiotermes labralis P4 segment gut microbial communities from Petit-Saut dam, French Guiana - Lab288 P4 | ecosystem: Host-associated > Arthropoda: Insects > Digestive system > Gut ... | reverse complement strand
GGGGTAAAGGCGGCCGGTGCGTAAGGCTGACAACCTTACCACCATCCTGTGCCGTTGTCATGAAATCTGGGAGCCTTAACTTCCTGGAACCCTCTGGGCCTGTCCAGGCCTGTAATGGGACTGATTTTACCTTCCCTTGGAAAAATTCATGTGGGTATGATGGAATTTCAATGAGGATACTGAAAATTAGTGCACCTTTTATTAGTTCACCACTGTCACATTATAAACACATCACTAAACTCCGCTGTTTTCCCAACTAGATTAAAATATTTTACTATAACTCCACTACATAAAAGAGATGCTAAAAATAATGTCTAATTACAGACCAATTTCATTGTTGCCATTTCTAAAATCTTTGAAAAAATTATATATAATAAAGTAATACCACATATCACATGCAATATTTTTACAAACAGTCAATTCGGTTTTAGAAAGAAGTCATCAACAGATAAAGCTGCTTATAAATTAATTAATGATATTTTGATAGCCTTAAACAATAATAGAAGAGTCAAGGTATATTTTTTGATTTGGAGAAGGCTTTCGACTGTGTAAACCACGATACTCTGTTAGCAAAGATGGAATATTATGGTGTAGGAGGAGTGATGCATACTTTAATTAAATCATATTTAGAGTACAGGTACCAGGGGGTGAAATTTAATAACAAACTTACAAAATGGAACACAATCAATATAGGCATCTCGCAAGGATCAGTTTTGGGACCATTGCTCTTTTGTTTTATATTAATGACTTACCATCTGTAATACCATGTACATTATCAAACAATAACTCCTCAATTATTCTGTTTGCAGACGATACAAGCATAATTAATAGTGACCCATGTTTCATGAATTTTGAAAGAAATTTTAATATAGTGTTTAAAACAATGAAGAAGTGGTTTAATTCAAACCTTCTTTCATTGAATTTCGATAAAACTTATTATATGCAATTTGTAACTAAAAATAAATCTTTAAATAAAATAAATATTGAACATGAAAATAAAATGATAATACAGACCAATTTTTTTAAAATTTTTGAGTATGACAGTAGATAACAAACTGTCTTGGAAACAGCATTTTGCTACAATTACTCCCAAATTAAATAAAGCTTGTTATATAATTGGAAAGTCTAGTCTGTATTAATCACAGGTTGCATTAAACATCATATACTTTGCTTTTTTCATTCACAAATGTCCTATGGTTTGATTTTTTGGGGTAATTCAACTAACAGTGTGTATTCAAATGACAGAAAACAGCTATCAGAATAATAATGGAGGTTAGGAATAATGACTCATGTAGAGTTCTTTAAACTCCTAAAAGTATTACCCTTATCTGCCCAATACATATATTCTCTGTTAATGTTTGTAGTTAAAAACAGAAATTTATTTTTGAACAATGCAGAATTGTACACAACAAAAACTAGGAATAGCAATAACCTACATCCCCCTTTATCTCACCTAACAAAATACCAAAAAGGAGTCCCATTATGCCAGAATCAGAGTTTTTAATCCTTTGCCGATTTCCATAAAAAGTATGGTGAATGAGACAAGTGTTTAAAAAGACCTTAAAAAGGTTTCTCCTGGATAATTCTTTTTATTCTATGGATGAATTTTTTAATTTTAAGAAATACGGTATGTTACAGTTTATAATAACTAATGACACGATGTAGTAATAATTTATTATGTAAATTTTATATACAATTGTTTCGGTTATGACATTTGTAATTCAGCAGATATATTGCGTATTATATTGTGACTGTCTCCACATCCTTAGGATGCTCCTGTAAGTGGATATATGGAAGTAAATAAATAAATGAATGAATGAAAGAAACTTAAATGATACTGGCATTTTTTTGGTAGGTTAATGTATTGGTGAAGAAAGTTAAGGTACAATAATGGATAAATTAAGAAGGTTCCAAAAAACCTCACCTATGTTCCAACACGAGACCACAGTAAACAAAGAAATAAGTTACCCACAGGCCTTCTCCACTAAAAGTGCCTATAGATTTATGCGCTGCAGTATGACGTTTCGGTCAATGACGGACCACATGAACGATGGTGGTCCCATAAGATTATAATATTATATTACATACCATTGTTACAACTGTCTAGAGTATTCAGTACAGTAACATGCTGTACAGGTTTATGCCCTAGGAACAATAGGCTATACCATATAGCCTAGGTGTGTAGTAGGTTGTACTATCTAGGTTTGTGTAAGTACACTATATGACGTTCACACGACGAAGTCGCCTACCAATGCATTTCTCAGAACATATCCCCGTTGTTAAGTGACGCATGACTGTACTTACTCTGTACTTTTAACATTTACAACTCAGCATTAGTATTTTATCATTGTTTAAGCTTTTGTAAAACACAATTTTAAAAATTTTCTAAAAATTTTTATTCCACAGGCCACCTACCTACTTTATGAATGTAATGTATTTTTATACACCAATATCTGTAAGGTTTTGACATCTCAAATCATGCAACTATGAATATTACCATTTTATTCTTGTAGACAGCTGGATGGTGGCTATGCTCTATAGCCAATCATATAGCTGTTTCTGTGCAGTAAATGAACAGTTGTGTTTACACTGAAAGGACTATTATTTTTGATTGACTGTATTGAGAATGTAATGTTTGCTGAATATTTTCACAATATGATTTCTTACAGAATAGGACTGTCATGAATGTACAAATTTTTATTACAATTTGGATTTATGAAAACACAAGCTGACATTTTCAACAACGAATCAGGCAGTAAAAATGCACAAATCTCAGAGTATACAGTTTAGCTACTGTAGAATTAATTCCCAAAGAAGAGGCATGCTGAATTTTAATGGTACTGCCATTGCATTACTAAACCAATTTTGGTATGACAAACCACAACATAGCAGGGAAAGTCAAATATGTCACAACTATATCATATTCTAAGAGATAAAACCATGAGGTACATTTATACAGATGGGGTTAGATTTAAAATCAGTGTTGTCACATTCTTATACCGACATTATTGCATTCATTTCATAATAACTACAGAAATTACACAAGACATCTGACAATTAGCCAAGAGAGATGTGAGATTAAAAAATAATCTATTACCATCACATCTCCTATACTCAACTCCTCCTTTCACTCTTCAGTGAAAATTTCTAAATACACTGCATACACAACATGTCATGCAATGTTTACTCTGTGATGACCAAGATAAATAGTTGCCATTACACAGGCTAATTATAAATTCAACTATTCAGCTAACCTTACATTCTGCTGTGGTTTTGTCTGCATGTGTTGTCAGAGGTAAATATGTACATTCAAGGTGTCTTAAATTCATGTTAGTACATCATGATATATCCTTCAATTTCCTGTAATCTGTTTATAAATTAAATTTTAATTCCAGCATGCATAATACATTTTTAAATTATGTTACTGACAACATCCATTCAATTGAACTACAAGAACAAATGCAACTGAACACATGAACTATTCCTTCCCTCTGAAACAGGCTGACAAATCTGTACAATGCAGTTAGTCCACAAATGAGGTTAAGGCTATGCCAGATTTCAGGATACTGCTGTGATGTACTTGAGGTCTTCTGAAACATTGTGCAGCACATGTAGGTGGCTAGTTACTGCTATGCTGTCCCGCAATGTCAACCTACTCTATGCAACATATTGTAAGAGTGAGGACTTTGAGATAAATCCAGACTCATTCGACAACAGCATCAGTGACACTTGCCATTATTATGTATAATATAATTGTGGTGACCCAGAATGGACTACATATAAATAAGGGATGACATTGAACACAACAGTTACTTAAGTTTCAAAACACAGTGTTAATCATTCAAAAACCATGGATTACTGCTGTTATTATTGTTGCTATTCACAGTGACACTACTGCAGCAGTGAGATGCCAAGTCACTTTTTTGCACGTCATCCATACTCACATCCTCCAACATCTCTCCCTCAAACACAATCTCACTTCGTTCATCAAGTGTGTGGGTCACATTAGATCCACGACTCAGAGGAACCAATTTTGAACTGAAGTTAATTCCATCTGCACCAGAGTACTCTTCTGTTGTGTTCCTACATGCAAAAGAGATTTCACTTGCGGCAATTAGCGGTGTGTGGCCACAGAAATTAGCTTCGTTTGGATTTGCATCACATGCCAGTAATAACGTCACCAAGTCACAGTTGTTAGCTTCTACTGCATGGAACAGGGGGGTTCGCCCGCTCTTGGCATCCTTTAACAAATCATTTGTTGATGAATTGTATTAGTTGACTGGTTACAATGACAAGCAACGTGTGTGTACTTCCAGTGCTGTACATTCTTGACCAAAGTGGATGATCCATATACAGATATAAATAGTGCAAACAATAAGGAATAAACACAAAAATACATTCAAACAACCATTATCCTCCAAATAACAATGAAAGTAAGAGAGCTTAATAGCATGGGGTGGTTTAATCTGGCCCAGGAGAGAAACAGATGGTGGGCTCTTGTGAATACAGTAATGAAATTTAGGCTCCACAAATGCATGGAATTTCTTCACCAGCGCAGGAACCATCGTCTTCTCAGGAACTCTAGTCCATGGGGTTAGTTTCATATTATGCTGTATTTCCACAGCAATTTGTTGGGGCACCAAGTAGACAGTTGCACTATGTGGGTTTCAAGGCTGATGTGATGTAAAATTGTGTTGACAAAGAAGCTTGAGAAACCCCTACTGAAATACAGTGCCAACGGAAACCTCTCCTACCATGAACTGCAAATTCCAGGTAACTTGGACTACACCAAAACTGGCAAGAGATTAGATTAAGTAGAATGACCTCACACACTGTTCAGCAATCAAATTTCAGGAGAATTAACTGAATAATTTTTACACACAAACTTAATGTCAACGTCTTATTCGCAGTCATTACAAAGCTATGAATAACTCACTGTATACACAAGGCCATTGATGAAAATCTGGTAAATGAAAAATAAATAACAGAAATTTCCATGCATCGATAATTTGTTCTTCACCTAATAGCAGATAATGACTGTAGGTGATGAAAGTCTTTTTTATGCAGGTACATTAACTGTTAGAATTAATCTTGGGTTCTGCCAGTCCTGCACTGGTCTGACAGGAATTTTGTCATGCAACCTTACACAGTATTTCACTTGCTCACCATCTCATACTACATGTTGTGTGGTACATGCGTTAAATAACTGCAGTTCTTGCAGCCACTCATATACTCTGCCAATTGCTTGTTTGTTATTAAATTGGAAACACTTGCCAAAATTCTTGAACAGCTGCTCTGGCATTTCCAGTGCAGAATCACAGAGAAACCAAAGCAAGAGTATTCTTTATTTGTGAATAATGTATATATACCCATTCAAACATGGTCATAATACAGCACTTTTCCAAAAACAACTTATCAAACTGACCACTAAGTTCAGGCAGCACAAGGAACAGAGGGGGAAGCAAATAACAGTTTACTAGTTCTTTTAGGAGTGGGGCTAATCTCTTCACTGTTTGCACTAACTCCTATAGAATTCTGAGGTGCCTGTAACTGTGTAACACTGCTTTTACAAGTATATTTTTAAGTACTTTTTATCCTATTTGTAGATTACAAATAGTATTAAAATAAATACAGGGGAAGATGATGTGAACTGGATTCAGTTAGCTCAGATGCTGTCTTAATGTGGCTCTTGAAGTCTGCTCATTTCTCTCTCACCTTCAAGTTCACTCCTGCTCCCTTCATGATAAGATACTTCATCTCCTCCACTCTGCCATTCAAAGCACATAAGTGCAAAGGACTATACCCTGCAATATACACAGATCCACTGTTGTCAATTTAGATTTTTATAATCAATAAAAGCAGGAAAAGGTCTCTACATTTGCCTTCTATTAGCACTGACATAAACTGACTTCAGTAACTCATATGACACTCGGTCATTCTCTTACCTTCATCATTGAAATCATCAAGGGGCAAAGACTTTGTGTTGTTGATATTCAACATTGCCTTTACACAATCTAAATTCCCATGCAACACTGCTAAATGAAGTGCTGTGTTGCCATTACTGTCTTTTACAGATGGCTGCGCACCGAAGGATAGTAACATACTGGTAATTTCGGCATTACCAGTTAGGACTGCAAGATGGAGTGGAGTCTGCAGAAAGAACAAAATGTAAACAAAGAAAGACTCACAGAAAATCAACAACCTTGAAAAACATTCATAATTAAACAAAACTAAAATTATATTAACACAAACTGTAATGAATTTCAATTCTAATATTTGCATAACTATTTGAACACATGAGGGTGTAAAACAGGCATATCAATGTGTCTTGAGGTACAACAATAAACTAACAAATCTGTACAACAATTACACAGTTACAAAACATTACTGCAGAGACTGGATATGCTGCACACTTGCAACTTTCTCTTTCCAAGTCATACAATTAGTACCAAGGTTTGAATTTGATGGTAGTGTGCACATACAAGCAATACAAACTCATTTTCTTGAGGTAAGTAATGTAAAACAATACATAAAGAATTACTTCACTTGCACAGAATGTAAAAAAGCATACACTGAATTATACAGAATTACCTAACTTACACTCCAGATGGATGAACCCTGCTTCAGATGCTCATAATCGTTCAGCTGGTCACATAAATTTTTATTTCTACTTTTAATCAAACAATCAAATTAAATAGTTTTATATAAATATTAAACTCAAATAAGGGTCTCTCTGTCCCTGTCTCTGCCATGTAATGCATACATTCACAATACATATAGATATTTACATATACATACATACACAATGTGTGCTTCAATTTAGGGAACCTGCATGCCCTTAAAATTCAATTAAAAATCAAATATTTTAAAAGAACTACGTGACAGAAGTCATACATACCTCCTTATCAAAGTTGTGCACATCCAGTTTGGATTTCCGACCACAAAGAACTGCACACTGTCGTTTTACAATGGTTAAGTTCTCATTTATTACAGCTTTATGCAGAGGGCTGTAACATATTACATTTCACATTACAGCCGACTCTTAGGAGAATTAAGGGGGTTGGGAACGCAAAAAGGTAAACCACCATCAAAGAAGACCAACACCAGAAATGTGTAATGTGTTCAGAACCTGAGGATGCAAAATACACCTACTACTTTACATTAAGGTTTTGACTCCACATCCAACTGCTAATGATTCAAAGACATAATTTAAATATGATTACCCCCAGTTCCACAGGATGGGCTGTAATATAATTGTGAAGAATGAGGACCATGATTTCAACCCCCACCCCACAAAATTTTCAGACAATGAATTAGGATATAATGTTCGATCATATTCATGAAAATATGGTAGTTTGTTAGGAATTTGTCACCTCCATCATCACTGTGAAAGATTCACTTGTCTAACCTAAATATGGATGGCACAGACCCCTTGTAAACAACGGTACCAATCTACCAAGCTAAAAGCGTCAACAGCAGACGACTTCGCTTCATACTGGTTGCTGTAAGAACCTCAAATCTTAAAACATATGGTTTGCTGAGTGAAGGAACCTAATTCTGCCAATAAAAATCACAAATATACTTCTGAACAAGAACCATGGACTCTTCAATGCAGTATCTAACCACAGTTCAACACAAATACAAGAAATGATCCCATAAGCAACACACCAAGATTAAGAGGAAATATGTGCACACGTATCCATCCTGTCAGCAGCCTTGCAGCCAACTCTATTAAGAAACTCCTCACTCCACAATGACTATGAAACTGCTTGAGGAAACAGCAAGTAACTGTCAGATTACCCTTGACTACATCACAATACTTAAAACTCACAAACTCTCCTAACTGATTATAAAAAACCTTGAAGATTCAAGTCTTCTGGAATGTTAGTGTGGTAAAATGGGACTGATGTTTTGATGGAGCAAAGTGTCTTCATCTTCATGGTCGAACAGTCCAACAACCTTACCCTGAAACCAACACAATGTAGCGTCCCACAATACTTGACTTCAGTAACATCAATGGGAGGATCTCAATCTCACATAACCTTACTCACCATTATTTATTCTAGTGATCTCGCATCACAAAACAAATCAAAGTACAAAATAAGGATCAGGTCAACAACCACACCTTATAAGAAAATGGTTTCAGGTCCTACAATCCTCATTTCCTAGTGGGTTACTTATTTGATTTGAAATTAGGGAACCCAAACCATATATTATACAATTCCAAACTTTTACCAAATAAATTAAAAAACACCCAAACAATTAACAAATTATTCTTACTTACATGTTTCCATTTTCATCTGCTTTGCAACATTGTGCCCAGTCTTCATACACTTGCTGCAGAAACCCCTTGGTTATCCTTACTGCTGTTTCTTGTAAATTTACATTTGTGGGTGTACTCAACAGACCTGAGTCAGGGAAGTACACCATGGGGCGAGCTCTGTTCTCATTAGTAAGAACATCTCTTGTCATCACCTTTTGTTTTAATTGTGACTTTCTCCCATGTGCAGCTATATTATGTTGAACTATGATGTCATACACTGACTTCCTGTCCTTATCAACACCGAAAAGTGGCCCATATTTCACTGATTTATTTGAAGCATGAAGATTTGTTACTCCAGGCAGTCCTCTTACAGGAAGATCTACATTTTTACATGCCTTAATAGTGTGTAATGCTCCACCTCTACGAGTTTCAAGAGATGAATTTAAAGGAACACCACTAACACCGCTCTTTTTGTGCTGTGATGGATTCAGAAATTCTGCATTTGTCACTTCAGTATCAGTAACAAATGATAATGTATCTGGAGACTTGTGTGTAGTCCATGTATCAGGTGAAGCAAGGTCTTCTTGATTATTCTGAGACTTCAAAGTAACATCCAACCTAACTCTCTTTTTTTCTGGCCCATCTGATAGAGTAATCACATCACTATTGGGCAAAATATTGTTCTCAGAACCTCTGTCATCTTCTTCACCTGCCCTTGCTACAAGTTTCTTACCATGGCCTGATAACATAATTTTACGGAGACTGCCTGAATTCAACGCATATCCAGGCATTTTCTGCGTAAAAGCATTGCCGTCTTTTGTCATAGGTTTTGTTTTAGAACTGACCATTTTTCCCGGTTCCTCTGAAACAAAAACATATTATTACAAAACAAGTTTCAAGGACTCTTGATGTTTCACCTTGGAACAGTGACTGATAAAGCAGCAATCATACTATGGATTCTTCCACAACACTATATAAAAATAAACTGGTAACATTATAGTCTTATAAAAAAAATGTAAATATGTTTCAAAACAGTGAAATCAGTGAAGCACAGTTGTACAGTTGAGCAAAAATTGTAATTCAGTGCACAATTTGGAGCTGGAATAAGCAAATCAGAATAACATACATATTCTGTCAGATATGGTCAAGGTACTGGAATGAATGTTCATATGGACAACTTGAATTTTTTTAAGATTTTGGTAGTCCTCAGTCACTTCGTCACTTCCTCCATACCCACAACAACACAGACTGAATATACAACCTACCCTTTGCATGTAAGACCGTATTACCAATACAGTATCGAGGATACAGCAACTCACATCACTCATTCACTGTTTAGTGAGATTTATGCTGTAGGATACATCTTTCAAAGCACCTCTCACATTAGTGCCAACCTCACCTTCATGTAGTACACCGGGGCAGAACTACAGGAGGTACAGGTTGTGCCTCATGGTACTAGTGGCCCATCTGGATGTTAGATTCAATAAGTAATTTATGCACTTCATACACATACATTCTGTTGCCAGAAACCAACAAATGCAATGACAGCCTAACTGTTAATGCCTTCCAACAAAGGAGTCACAAAGCAGTGGTAATACAGACCTTTCTTCACACAAATTCCATTATTTCTAAGCAGCCACTCAATATGCATCAATGAGAGTTATTACTTTCTATTTCTTATAATGCACAGTGGGTTTTAAACACTTGCATAAATGCCACTACTTCTACCTCATTATCTAATGATGATTTGGCAAATAAAAGGTCAAAAGTTGTACAGAAATCCTAAACTTCCAAAGTGGAAAACAAATCCTAAGTATCAAAGTATGGAAATACAAAGTGACTAACTGAAACTTGGATATTTTTTTTTGTGAATACCAATTTGAATGTAGGGGAAACTATGCCTTTTTCAGCAACACCATGCAACATCTTACACCAAGGAACTTACATATGCATTTTTAACATATTATTCATCATGTGTTGAACTTTTAACTTAATTAAAAATCACACCATCACAGCACATCATTTAATCAAAAACCACAGCACACCTCTGCATGCTTTCTTGCAGACTATCTTCAGTATAAGGAATGTCCCTATACATGTTACCCTTAAAAAAGGCCACACAAGTAAGAAATCCTACATTTATTGGCGTATTTTTTTTTTCTGAGACCATACAATGCAGCGACAGCACATTCTAAACCCATATGCATTCTGATGGTATGATTTTTAATTACATTCTGTGGATTTTTGACAGTGTGTTGGTGCCAAAATAACAAGGGCATCATGGATTCCGTGTTCACGATTTCCGGGCCATGAAATTTACTTGTGTGGCATGTTAAAGAGCACAGTCATAACACTCATGCTGCAGAAGACCTAGAAGAACACCTCCAGAACAGTGTTTTTAATTTTACCAGCACAGCTTCGACGTGCAATGAACGTGTTTGTGTGTGTGACGCGTCTGCGAGCCGAATGAAAACCTAATATTAAATACAGTAAACTGAACCACAGCGCGTCGAAACCGCGCTCACGGCAAGTTGGAACAGCCGCCACCACTGTGCTACCTACCGTCAGGCGAAGCGATATGGATCCCTATGAAAGTGTTTACCCATTTACTGTACAGCAACCTTTAATTAAAACAACACACCTGAAAAGCACAGTGGCATTTAAAACCAAAGTTTCTGATGCCAAAAATATACAAAAAACGGCAAATCCTGTTCACGTACCTGCGCTACTACCACCGCCTTTACGTGAGCGGCCACACACGAACTGTTCGATTAGTAAGGAAGTTCCGCCAGCACGTCACACGACGGGAAATCCCCCGCGTATCAGGCGAGTTATCACCGCACGCTGTGTAGCGTTAACTCAAACGTTACACGTTGTTCCCACTGACTTTCATCACAATACACAGCCTTCGGCTACGTCGCGGACAGATCAGCAACGGCCTACCCTCGAAGTCTACTCTCTCAAGTAGGATGGAGGACGAACCACGCAGTATGCACTTCCACTCTCGTAACATTGTGACAGTTTACACGCCCGTACATTAACCACTACACTGCGGTGGCGACAAAGACTAAATTTTAATATTCATTAAAAATCCCAAACATATTCTGCCTTCGGATGCGAATGGACTGGTATAGATAAACTTTAAAGAGGTCTACACATTGTTTTAAATTTGCAATTTTGTGTAATTCATGCTCATTACCGTAGTTACAAACCACATGTAACGAATTATTCCACACTGCACAGACAAAAAATTAGCAAATTCCTTTCTATTTCGTGTAAACAAATGCCAAATGTAAACATTTTGTAATTGTACGTCTGAACGATTTATGTATGTGTGTTTAACAAAACGGACAGCATACCATGTTCGCTTACAGCTTCGTAAAATGCAGCGATCATACGAGAATGATAAAAGGTACGGCTACATCCCTAACACGCCATACAGGTATGCACATTGTGGCAGCGGAGTACAGCTTCTATCAATAAGTATTACACAAACGTACGTCAGCACAATCTATTTATTCTACAGTATGGCTACATGTTTCGACTAGATATTAGTCATCTTCAGGCCCCTACACTTACTTTACCAGATGCTTTGTCCACTTTGGGATCCCATAGTGTTTACATGTGGATTACTTATTTGCTAGAGC
>Ga0123354_10015482_pt1 | contig 11912 bp, 7 predicted proteins | sample TergutLab28metaG_2_FD_97872 | JGI IMG/M metagenome (GOLD analysis project Ga0123354, IMG submission 97872) | Labiotermes labralis P4 segment gut microbial communities from Petit-Saut dam, French Guiana - Lab288 P4 | ecosystem: Host-associated > Arthropoda: Insects > Digestive system > Gut ... | reverse complement strand
ATGTATTACGCTGGTTTATTATTTTGTTCCGTTTATTGTCAGTAATCGTTACCTTCTATTCCGAGATTCAAACGGTCATAACTCCGTAACCGTCCAAAATCGGACACATGTTTATATGAACTTCTTTGATCACAAAGACCTAGGAAATCGCCTCCTGCAGTTATGCCCTAAAGTCGTGAAACACCCTGTATATGAAATCTAAAAACTTTTATTAAGTCACTGTCAAAATTTACCAAATAATTTATGATTTTCCTACCAGTAATCACAAAAAAACTAAGATTGGGAATAACCCACAGGCAAGAATACTATGTCCTGTAGGCAAAGTCTACATTGTGTTATGCAACTATTCCACACAAGCAATTCTGTGAAATGTTAAAAATATCCAACATGAAAATATGTTTCCTTCTCACTTAAAAGATGAACATAAAAATTCTCACACACCCCAGCAGTCCACAGACCACATTTTGATAACCACCAGTATAGACTATTTCCCATCTTCCGTACATAAATCTTCGCAGATATCTATTAATACTATCTAGGATACGACGGTATGTAATTTGGTATGTGGTAATAAAGTTCAGCTATCTCTTGCATTCATCTTCATGGCAGAACTTCTACCTTCAAGGAAGAGACAGCAGGCTCCACTAAAACGTTTGTACATCTATCAAAACACACAGAGTCACATCCAAGACTCACCACAGATCTGAGATGATCCATCACATGATCTAAATAGTGTGTAACTCATCGACCAGCTGAGAGGCCATTAGCTTCTCATGAAGGGCTTCTCTCAGCACAGTTATTTGCAGGATTGGCATGGCCATTGCAAATGTACAATGTAAAATGTATTAACAAGAAGCTACTTTGCTCTCCGGAAGATTGTAATATGTCATAAGAAGCATTAAATGAGAAAGCAAAAAGTCTCCATGTTTGTCAGCCTGAAATCCTTAAAGCTCACACAATGACATCTCAGCTGCTGTCTTCAGAAATGAAAATAAAATTTAATGCAACTCATTATGAAAGCAACTAGCGGTCAAAACATGGCACTAGAAATTACATGTCAATAAAATATACCGCCATCATCACTCTTCAGCATGTTCAAGCCGTAATGAACTTTAAACTGTTCCTAATTTGTAGACAAAATAATTAACCTTTAATTTGATATGTGTCATCATACCTGGAGGCTGAGCAATTTGATGGAATTGTCCATGACCTCTGTGATGCAGAAGGCCAGCATAAGGACCACCACCAGTTTCCCGTACAAAGAGCTGAGGAGGATCCATAAGTGGCAGCTGCAACAAGACCCACGGCAGTCGAAAATAACAATCTTGTGCAGAATCAATACACAACAAATAAATGGCGTGTCTGCAATGCTTCAAAGAAATTACAAGTGTCTACACTCAGATGACGTAAATAATGGACATGGTGGAAGATTATAATTAGCTGCCTTTTCCCCTCCACTCGTGTCTGCACGGTACATAACCTCAACATAAAACACAACCAAAAAAAAAACAGGAACTCAATTAGAAACAGGGTGAAAAGCGAACTAAGGCCAGAACCTAAACCCAACCTCTCACAGCAGGTGTATTTGACAAACATATCAATAATTGCACACCGTATACGGATCCAAATGAAATCTATGTCCACACGCCACTAACTTGTCTGTTTCCAAAATACTGCCTGACGGAGCTAAAAATCTAGCCTTTTAAACGGCTCTTGAAAACGCAACAACGCACGGCAATTACGAGCACTCGGACTTCTCACATGTATCAACTGTCGGTAAGTGATGGACAAGTGGCCAACATGGCACATGTGAAGCATTGCCACTTCGTAGCAAGTCCCAATAAGTACCAACTTTTGTAAAATACACCAGTCGTTGGAACGCAGCAAGAGAATCTGGCCCACGATGATTCGCAATATGACGTGCAAGAAGAGAACTGAGTCATGTTTTGGTTGCACCCCTGAATCGTGAAAACAGTATCGCACACATTTGCAATATCTTCTTGTTTTCTTATTAATTGCTGTATTCTGATTAGTTTCACTGTTTCCAAGTTTGTTTCCTCCGTATATCCCTTTGAATATGCTCCATTCCTTTCCTGAACATACGGAGAGCCTGCACGACAAGTACAAGGTCGTAATGTCGTGTGATGCTTACACGCAGCCATATGAAAGTAACACTTTCCTTCACAGGAAAAGTAACAATCACATCGCACACGGTGTTACGGACAGATCTCGTTTTACGCGATTTACTTCTTCCGTCCTCTATCTGTAACGTGACTTGAAAATGCACAACGGTTTTCGAATTTGATTAATTGATGGACATTGTGTTCGAGTCCTTAAGGTCCCGATGCACCTAGGCCTTATAGACGGGTCCTTTGTGCCCCATTATCTGATATCAGCTCAGGAGAGCACTGTTCCTTTACTAAAGTTCCAGATGGCCCCCAGACTTAAAATCTTAATGTCCTCTGGGTCCAAGAAACGAACCCAGATATACTTTTTCTTTTCTCTCAAAATGTCCCGGCAAACTAACCCCCTTCAGGTTTCCCAAAAGGGCCCCTATGGAGCGATACCTGTTTACAGGGCATTTTTGCATATCGCTCGAAATACTCATAAAAATTCCTCTAAATAAGAATTTTTTTCCTTCTCTCAAAGGCCCAAAAAAAAGATGGCCCCCTCCATGTTCCCCACAAGCGGAGCCCTATGGAAGCAGACACCCATTTCCAGAGCCTTACATAACATATCTTTCGGGGTCCCCTGTAAAGGAGCCTTCCCTCCAGATCCCCGTCATGGGGTCCCTCTGAGAGAGATGCCCCGTTTCTAGAGCCCTTCTTCATTCATCTTTCACAGTCCCTGTATACGAGCCCCCTTTCAGATTCCATGTTCCCCTTAGTCGTAAAGGGACCCACGTGGAGAGAGATGCTCGTATCAGGACCCTTTCTTTACATATCTTCCAGGGTCCCCAGTAACCCCCCTCGAGGCCCTCTCCACTGACCTTCAAAGAGAGATGCTCCATCCCTAGAGAAAGGTTGTTTGCAACATGGTGGCCAAATGGACATAAGTATTTAGTGGCTAACACCAATAGACTGCACTGACAGGACTTACGTGATTTTATTCAGTTGGTAGGCAAATGACACGACATAATCAAAGAAGGGGCGTGGCCCTCGTCCCTTCGTAATGGCAGCCCGAAGTCGAAGAAAAATTCTACAATAGCAGAGGCTGCTGCCAACACAGCCACAGCCCCTCGGTTCAATTCCCAGACACACATCCAACCAAGACTTCCCTCCCAATGGTCTAACTGCCCGATAGAAGTTCTCCTGCATGCAGCAACTGCCTTTAGCCCAGCCCGTTAGTGCAAGCTCATCTCGATGTCACAGTGTTCACATCCCAGTTAAGCGCATCGTATACCTGAAAATTTTAACTTGTAAATGGAAACACGATTACGTTTGTGGTTAGTTTGTTTGTTGGTTGGTTTTCTCGCTGGTTGGAACGACAACTTTACAGCAGATGTCGACAGAGTCGAAGAAAATCGAAGCCTAGAAATACATATGTTTCAAATCATCAGCTTGTGCGCTTGTGCACCTCCTGACCCAAGTTTCTAGCTTAGCAAGTCCCCCAAGTTCTAAATCAAGCCACTCACAAAGGCTCGGTGTGCTCCAACATGTCGAGGGCCGAACTTCTGCCTGAGGCCAGGATGCCCAGCAGCGCTCGGCCACTTCGTAGTTTGGGGCGGCTGTGGTGGCGGTGCTTGCCGGGCGGGTTCAGTTCCGCCGGCGTCGTGGCCGGCTCAGGGCCAGAGTTCGGGTCGTTCAGGCTGTCCTGCTCTGGCTGCTCATTGTAAACTGCAACATGAAAATAGGCGCCAGGTTAAGAGAGAATAGCCTACGCGAATCCGTGATAACGTAACCGGCATCCTGACCAGATACGGACTGGACTTTCCGGGGTTCGAATCCTGACTAGGCCAAGAGATTTGTCTCTTCTTCAAAACGTGCAGACCTGCTCTGGGGTCCACCCAACCTCCTGCTTAATGTATTGTGCACAAAGCAGCAGTCATATTGCTACTGCGGTACACACTACACGCTACACACCATGTTTAATTTTACATCTGTTGAACCATTTTGTTGAACTTGCTGCTAGAATGTACCAAATATACTCCTTGAAAATGACACATTGAGGGTTGAAACATGTTGGAGTGACGTATATTCTTAATAAATTGGTGACTTGGTAATATATGAGTGCATTAGTCTGTATTCGTTTGATATACACATTATACTTACTAAGGTATTATTTGTAAGATAATAGTGACGGCACGGAATAGGCCTGGATGTAATTAGTAAAATTCATCCTGGAACAGGCCAAGAAGGCCCCAAAGTGGCAGTAGATGTACAGCTGTGCTCTTTGTTTAACCTCGGCGCCACGCCCCGGCCGCTTTACCCCCGGGATTGACCCGGTACCCTTTGTGTCAGTAATTAGTAAAGACGCATATTGTAATAAATTTGTCTAGATACGAAGTATCAGAAAACAGGAAAGGTGCGGATTATAAGGAAAGTAACATGGTCACTTCACATTCCCCATTCTGTGCTTTACAGTTTAATTACAATAATTTAAACCAAAAACTATATTTACGGCCCTGGTGTCCTATAATCAGCGAGTACAGTAACAGTACATAACTGTTCCTTGATATATCGGTCTGTTGCACGTAGAACTGCTGGAAGTTCAGTTACTACCAGTTCTTCTACATGCAGGAGACCAATATATCAAGGAAAACGTATATACAGTTACTGTATTCCCTGATGATGGGCAAATAAGGTTCGAAACATGTAGATTAATGAGTATGAAGCATTGGCGGGATAATATAGACAAGGCAAAAGTAAGTACTCGGAGAAAAACCTGTCCCAGTGCCAGTTTGCCCAACACTATCCAACATGGGCTCGCCGCAGCTCTAGTGGAACGCTAATTTGTAAACCTTATTTAACCTTTTGGCGCCGGAATTATTTTATTAAATTTTAGCACACCCTATATATGAAATGTGAATAATACAGGAACCAAATACGTTAGAATTATGAAACAAACTGCATTTTGAAGATAAAAAAACGGAGAGTATATACCATGTTTAAAATATTTAGTACCTTTATTTGTTGAATAAATATATAAAATGCAACTTTAGAGGTTAGCGGTGTGTGAAAATTTAAAATACTTTTCGTTGAAAAAATATAATCGTGTTACAGCCTTACTTGTTTAGACACAGTAATATATCGGTTATCATCGCAAATATCTTTTTCTTTATTTGAGTTACCCTTGCCTTTATTCCAAATACACTCACTCTCTCTCTCTCTCTCTCTCTCTCTCTCTGAAGGATATTACAATCTTGGCCGTTCCCTTGATGCACAGTTCGGAACACGGAGTGGAGTTAATCTTACTGCGTCCTTGAAAGTTCACCCTATTGTCATGCTGTGGGCAAGGATAGCTCAGTCGGTATAGTGACTTGATAAGGGCTGGACAGTCCGGGGATCGAATACCGGTGAGGGCGAGATTTTCCGTGTCCGTCCGAACCGGCCTTGGGCCCCACCCAGCCTCTTATACAATGCGTACCAAGTCATTCCCGGGGGTAAAGCGGCCGGGACGTGACGTTGACCACCCACCCGTATCTAACACAAAGGTTAAAGAAACAGTAGCGCTAGGCCTATATTCCCCCTACTCTGTGCCTTCATGGCAGTTATAGGGTGAGCTTTACCTTTCACGTATTGCCATGCTGGAATCTTAAGTACGGATTTACCAGAGACACGACTTCCTGCTGTGTCACGTGAGTGTCAGCCGATGTAGAGAAATCGCAGACATCGATACTGTTCCTTTCTATATTAAAATAATAACTAATCAAGATTGATTATTCTGACTTGCATTATTTACTAACAAACAATAATTATCCTTTCGTCACACCAAATCTCTTTTCTACCAAAACGTGGCACAATCAGTTGCTCCATTGTTTAGCATCGTACATACAAACCAAACACCCAAAGGAAGAGAAACTGCATAGCCTGTCTTTCACATTCGAAATTAGAGTTGTCTGTCCATCATCCGCTGGTGAAGACAGTGTCGGTAACATCACAGACGGATCGAGAAATGGCCTCAATTGACGGCGGTTGAATTGAGATGGCAATAAAGCCTTTCAATTGCTGTGATGACTGGAGGTAATTGGCACATGACTTTACTTTCCAGTGCAGCTTAACAACAGCGCCTGTCTGCTGTAATATCACCTGGGCTATCACAGTCACGAAGCAACAGGCTAACAGGCTAAGACAGCAGGCGAAACTCTTTGCTGGTACACTTACATAGTCTCTGAGGACCACCTTGTCTGGGGGTATAGCGGCCAGAGCATTAAGCTGCTTACCGACCTTAATCTCGTGCACACGTCTGGAATATGTGCGAGGTTTGTCTCCACACTATAATACCTGTGCTTATTCGCACGAGCAGGTCACCTAATCTTCACTTTTCCTCACTGCTATTCGAACCCCACCGAAGGGCAGCTGCAGAGGGTTCGCAAACAGCTCTTCTCTAACCTCTCGAGTTATTGCTCTCACTCCGTTCCATGATTTGCCTGTAATCAACTGAAATTTTACCTCATTTTCCAACGTTAAAAGCTGTTACAGACATTGAACTTGAAGAGAATTCATCTTCATGCCATCTTCTGCATTTATCTGCATTTGTTCTGCTACAAAACGTCAGTGGCTCAAAACTAAAGCGACGTAATACACAAGGAAGGATGGATTTCTGAATGGAAACGTCAGAAGTTCGAGAAGGTAGGCAGAACTACTGAACGACTAATTATGTAAAATGAAACCAGCACAATTACTGACAGTCTGAACATGTCGGGTGAAACTTACTTCGAATACGTATTGTGTCAACAGAAGTAAGATAGTGTTAAACGTTTCTGTACCAACTGTAACACTTTAACAAACATCGTAGCCCTCCTGTTTCGTTCTGGGGAAATTTCTGTACAGCAACAGGTTGTCGTTACTTATAATTTTCGTGATTTTCCTCAATCCTTCCACAACACTGACATGATAACAGTTCAAAAATTAAGACTCAACCTCTGTTTTTTCACATTATTTGCAGTCTGTTCTTCGCCAATCGTAGCACAATTTGACGCTTTAGGAAGACGGCTTGAGCTGGGGACAGCGCCGGAACGCAGGGCTGACAACCACCTTCTTGTGCCGATTGTCTTGAAATCTGGGAACCTCAACCTCCCGGAGCCCCCAGGGCCTGTCCAGGCCTGTACATTGCTTTACCTTCTATATTGTAATTCCCGCCAATTAGTTATTTTGTTTATGTAACTCCATCGCGCTGTTTCGTGTGTTTATTTGATTTAACTTATTTCGCTTCATTAAGCTGAGGTCAAGCATGTCTGAGGCCGTACATTCACTCCTCCATACATGTTCACGGCGTACCAGTTAATTAATCAGCTGGACAATCCACACCACAGCTGCTGTCGAGTGCATTACTCACCTAACGTCTTACCATTCCACGCTTCATAATCACGTAACTGAGAGCGAAGGTAAACAATCCATTAATATAATTACCTTAACGTGTATCTTTAAATTACACAATAATTACTTCTAACCTGTTATTTATTCCAGTTCTCTTAAGTCGCTGACGAAGAAAACTGCTTTAAAACAAAATTGAGTTGCAGAAATTCTATGAAAAATATCGGATACAAATTGCGTAATGCGAATAATTTCGCGTAGTGTTTTCGAAACGTTTCACATGAGATGATACAAAATACTGTAACAGTCACAAATTTTTTTTCTCCTCTATGAAAATCGCTTATAATCGGTACAAGTAGCCCGTTAGCGATTATTTCAAGAACAGAGTGATACCGGTTAATACATACCGTATGATTTTGATGGGAAGATCCTGTAGTGGAATTTAACTGTACCCGCAGACACTCTATGAACTGAGTATATAGGATTCGTATTCACTCTTTCATAACTACATGTAAATTATGCACAATGCCGTGAGATGCCAGTACCTTAATGCGGGGACAGACAACCACAGTCATCGACTGATAGTTTATCCAGAAATTATCCAGTATTTTAGATGCCAGAAAGTGGACACGAAACAAATTGCGTACTGAGGGCCCAAAATGTTTGAAGCCACCTTAAAAAAAATTACTCGTTTTGGCGAATCGGCGCCAAGGATTTGTACACCACTGGACTGTGCTATCGACTGTCACCCGTAATTGCAGGTTTTGTTTGCACTGACATCTCGAGATGTTCATGAAATATCAGAATTCGGTAGTTCACAACGCCATTGTTCTTGGGTGACACCTTCGTTTTTTGAGTTTCTTGTCGATAAGCTGTAAATTATGGGACCAAACACAGCCAGACGGATCTGGTCTTTTAATATGCACTGCAGCACTGAGGCTGATCAACACGTGGTAGTGTATGACAAAAGACAGCTGTGCTAGATCCGTATGGTTGTGTTTGGTCGGATAGTTAACACCTTGTGGATATGCCATAGTTCTTCTTTCTCAAGGTAAATCTCTGCTCTTACTTCATACTCTCACTGCCAGTCACATACAGTACCATGTCAATTACGTTTTCTTACAGATTAACTTATGTGTAAAAGGTAAAACAAGCTAAAGTAGTCCCTATACAGGCCTGGAGAGGCCCTGAGGTTTCCAGGAGATTGATTCTCCCTGTTTTCACGACAAGCGGCACATGAAGATGATAAGATTTTCAGCCCTACGCCCCGGCAGTCTTTATCCCCAAGGAAATACTCCTGGTACTCGTTTCTGTTGCAGGCTGAGTCGACCCAAGGGCCATAGTGCGGCCGGTAGGATTACGTCAATGAAAAATTCCAATGACACCACCAGGAATCGAAACCGCGACCTTCCGGCTTGTAGCGCAGTACCTTAACCAACCACACCACCGCGTGCCCCAGTCTTCTTACTAACAACTAAAAGCTTATGTGTTTTGTTTATAGCATGTGCGCTTCCGCTCAGTATGTTAACATTTCGGTGACATCTTCCCGTGGTGCGTGTCGTAAAACGCAAGTGTTCCAATAACCGACAAACACAATCATGCAGATTTTGGTCTACATGGTTGTGTTTACAAACGTGCAGCCCTCAGATGAGTCCTTAATGAATTATGTGGCCATCCTGTGGGCGGAAGTTAGGCAGCCCTCCAGTAGAACTACCAATGACAAAATCCTGGATATCGGGAAAGCTCAGATTTAAATAACTACTCATACAAGCATGGCTACCTGCCATGACACGTAGCAATGCAGTCTCAGGCTTTAGAAACACTGGACTCAATCAACACAACTCCACTTTCCTTCGAAAGACAGCACTTGCTCCGGAAACTGTCTCAGATCGACCAATTGAAAAGAAAGCATCTATTAGCCTTCAGTCAAAAAAGACCCCCTGAAAGAGAAGCACATCACTCCATTTTCACTCTCCTGTCCATTCAGCCCATCATGCCAATAATAATAATAATAACTCTAGAAAACAGCCATATTGGGCACTGCACACATACTTAGGAAAGTACTAATGTAAAAGTACAATAGATTCAACACTGAAACTAACGATATAAGCACCATGAATAGTAACAACAGAATAGCTACAACACTGTATTCTCTAGGGACATAGCTTGTCTCAGGAACATAAGTATAAATACCCTGTATAAAGGTGATGATGATGATGATTATGATTATTATTATGATGATGATGATAATAATAATAATAATAAAGAGTACTAACGAAAAAGTACAAAACATATTTCACGTGCAAATTAACATTACATGTAGTAAAAATTGTGAATACAGAACAGCTGAAACACTGTAAACCTTAGAAACACGGTTTGTTTGAGGTGTAAAATTGTAAATACACTGCACACAGGTGGTAACAAATATAATAATAATAATAATAATAATACTACAGCACGAAGTCGTGGATCTCTGAACGAATATGATGCTTTTGCATCTGTTTGAAAAGAAAAAATTCCAAAACCTAAGATCAAAGGTCAGAGTCTGCAAGAAGAAACATGACATGACTTGGCAGGTTCGTACTGTGACAGAAACATGTGGCTGGATTCAGAGTATTGAATGGTAATGTCTGGTATTGTAAGCAGTGGAATGTGGTTCGTGTACGTCATGCGATCAGAAGAAGTGGCAGTAATGCCTAATTGTTACCTTTACACACCTGGAAAATGCTAATCATTCTAACAAAATCGAATGCTTACTAATTCGTTATTAATTTAAATGTATTGTTCAGCGGTTAATTGGGTACATTTGGTTGTAATGCAACGTTCATTTTCCTGTCGAAAGCTCAACGCTGGATACTGTAACATCTCTGATATGTAAATGTTGTTGTTGTCATTAGCTTTCCAAAGAAATGTATTTTACGTGATTTTAATTATTTAATACCGAACTAAAATATCAAAATTCACACATCGCGTTATTTGTCACACAGACCGACAATACGGCCAGCTGCATTTCTTGCACAAAATTTTTATGTATTTAAAATTTCATCATTGTCTAAAAAAGCCACGAAAATGTAACATTTGGATTCGCCGCTTTCTGCAATGGTAGGTACGAAGTCAGACGAAAAACCTGACACATTCTTCAAGATTATTTCGTCAACCGAAATCCATTAACCTGAGAAAGGGTAATATTTTGCGAATGGTAATTGGGGTATGTACACAAGTCAAAGTTTCTGGTCCACTTCACTGTACTGTCCAGCACTTGCTTGCAAATATTTCGGAAACACAACGAAAACTTAAGTCAGTACAGCCAATCTGAGGGGCAAATAAAAAAGTCCTAACGGCTGAAGCATCACTTTCATTATGCTTTAGCTGCGGCTAATTAGGTTTTAATTGCGTCAGATGAAAACTGATTTAACGCAGTATTAAATGCGGTATTGTATCTAATTAAACTGTGAACTTAATCAGCAAAACTCGAAAAGTTTGACTTCAGATGACGTCATTTTCAAGGGTTACATAAAAATAAGCGTAACAGAAAAATGACTGAAAGAAATGGCCACCTTGTTTTTGTCTATGTCAGTGACTCCCAAATGGCCTCTACTTTTGTCTATGTCAGTGACTCCCATATGGCCACCTTACGTTTGTCTATGTCAGTGACTCCCAAATGGCCACCTTACGTTTGTCTATATCAGTGACTCCCAAATGGCCACCTTACGTTTGTCTATGTCAGTAACTCCCATATGGCCACCTTACGTTTGTCTATATCAGTGACTCCCAAATGGCCACCTTACGTTTGTCTATATCACTGACTCCCAAATGGCCACCTTACGTTTGTCTATGTCAGTGACTCCCATATGGCCACCTTACGTTTGTCTATATCACTGACTCCCAAATGGCCACCTTACGTTTGTCTATGTCAGTAACTCCCAAATGAAAGATTTGTTTGTCCTTTTCCATGATTCCCAAACGGACATCTTTATTTTTCCATGACCCCCAAATGGACAAATTATATTCGTCTATATCGGTGACTCCCGAATGGACGCCTTACGTTTGTCTATTATCAGTGACTTAATAATGGCCACCTTATGTTTTTCTTTATCAGTGACCCCGAAGGAAGTTCCGTGGATCCTCGACCTTCCGCCAGAAAATTCCTATGCAGCAAAAAAAAAATAATAATAATATAAATACTATAAAACAAACTTAACTTAAAATCACTTTCGTTTCTGTTTGACGGTTAATGTGGAGCGGCAGAGATACTAGGCTACGGTGTGGACAGTCTGGTCTTCGAATTCCAATGAACTCCGTGGCCTTAGTCCGCACGCGAACTATACCGACAGAGCGGCCGCCGTCGGTCGGCGAAGTTAGTGTCAACTTTTGCGGATAGAGGGGTGTCACGTGGTCAGCGCAACGGGTCCCCACAGCCGTTAATCTCTGTTTTCT
>Ga0123354_10015481_pt1 | contig 11912 bp, 9 predicted proteins | sample TergutLab28metaG_2_FD_97872 | JGI IMG/M metagenome (GOLD analysis project Ga0123354, IMG submission 97872) | Labiotermes labralis P4 segment gut microbial communities from Petit-Saut dam, French Guiana - Lab288 P4 | ecosystem: Host-associated > Arthropoda: Insects > Digestive system > Gut ... | reverse complement strand
TGATGGGCGTCCTAAAGTATCCTTCATCGTGATGGGCGTCCTAAAGTATCCTTCATCGTGATGGGCGTCCTAAAGTATCCTTCATCCTGAAGGGCGTTCTAAAGTATCCTTCATCCTGAAGGGCGTTCTAAAGTATCCTTCATCGTGATGGGCGTCCTAAAGTATCCTTCATCGTGATGGGCGTCCTAAAGTATCCTTCATGCTGATGGGCGAGCGAGAGATAAGTGTGTCGGAAAATCTTGTCGGCGGTAAACATAGGTCAGAAGTGCCAAGGGTTGCTGTTTACTGTTATACAGCGTTCGAAGGTAAGATTTTACCCGAATAATGAATCCGAAATAATATGGCTCATTTCGAAATATTATCTCGACATATCACCTCAAGAGGTGGAAAAAAAACATGGAAAATCTGAGCTAGGAAAATCTGTCACCGGACCAATATTTGAACCTAACATTTCCAAAATACGAGGCTGCAGTACTGTCCATTGATTGCGACGTTTGGTTTATTCTGTATATGAATATAGTCGACGTGTGTGTATGCGTGCGTGCGGTTGTACATAATCGTGTCAACAGCGTAATTATTACCTGCAGTCTTTTCGTAAAAACCTTCTCCACTCCACAGTACAGCCGTAACTACAACACCTCTCTCAGGCCGGTGGAGCAACACGTGCACACGGTACCAGTGTCTTCCACATAAGACGCACGCCCCTCTTCCCGTTATGTACATGTGCTGGTATTCGTACAGGCACAATGACGAAACAAAGACGCTGGTTCTTGACGTGAGCAATCCCAACGGAACTCTACTAAAATGTAGCCGCACATCCCGATTACGAAATTTCCTATATAGAGTGCTCATTTTATTAGACAGCTATCTGCCCTCCTTTCTCCGAGATCGTTTATCGTAGCCCGCTAAGCCAACCGCACAGACGTACGGCAAAGTAGCGGCGGGAAGTGACAAACGATAGTTGTCGAGTAAAATAATAGTCCTGTACCTATTATGATAGGGGACCGCGGTGGCACAGTGGTTAAAGTGCTGTGCTACAAATCGGAAGGTCGCTGGTTCGATCCCAGCTGGTTTCATTGACATAAAATATTTCCGATCGCACCATGGCCCTGGGGTCGACTCAGCCTATAACACAAACACCAGGAATATTTCCTGGGGGTAAAAACGGCCGGTGCGTAAGGCTGACAACCTACCATCATCATTGTCACGAAATCTGGCAACCTTAACTTCCTGAAACCCTCTGGGCCCTTCTGGGCCTGTAAGGGGACTGCTTTACCTTTACCTATTATGAGTGTTCACCACGCAAGGCGAAAGCGCTTCTTCGTACATAATTCTTCATCTCGCAGATCTCTCAACGGATTCCAAACGGTAGAAATACTTGAAATGCAGAGGCGCGCGCGCGTGTATGTGTGTGTGTGTGTGTGGAAGAGGGGGGGGGGTGTATTTTCGAACGTGTATTAAACTATGATATGGGGTGTGGATTAGATTTAGTTGGCTTAGGCAATCGACATTAGGGCTGTAATATAGGTGGATGATTTCTTGGCTAGATTAGCGGCTGTCTGTTTCTCATGAAGGGTTTGCTCGTTAGAGATAAAGTATATCAGCATGGTAATTTCCCTTTATTGTTAAATTATTACAGGTAAAATTAAATAGAACACTTATGGCTTGGAAGGGTAGAAAATATTAATTTCTTTTGCGTAGGTAAAATAGAACTGAAAGGAAGCTCAGCTTCTTTCTACGCAAGCATGTGTTAAACCAACAGACATGTTGAAACCCTACGTCTAACTTTGACTTAACACAGTCATTATATGATTTTAAGACCCAGCCACTATGTTGTCCACTGAATGAAGTAGGTTGGGCGGTGGTTTTGCAGAGGGACTGAAGTGTGAAACTCAGATCACTTCCTTTATGTGCCGAAATTACGAATGAATGGCGGATATACACATACATTGCACAAAGACTTTTGTATCCCGGACCAAATAACAACGAGTCATAGGATGACTGAAAATAAGTAATTTGTAATATTTCAATCAAAAAGCACAACATTTACTTGAGTAAATACTCTCTATTACCTGACACGCTTCAGTTTACCAAGGAACCCTATTTGGGGTAGTCTCACAGTCACGTGGGTATCAATATTTTATTGATATTTTAAGTTAGATTTGAAAGATAAAGTGACCCCACCTCTGTTAATGATTGCCGGAGAATGAAAATACAGGGCAAAGAATTAAATTTATAGAAGCAACTTTTTTATCTTTAATGGAAAAATTAGTCTTTAAATCATTCGGTAGAAATGAATACAGTTAGGGTAAAGAATTGGACAGCATATTGAAGGAAGTTGTCAAGGAATACTAAGAGGCACTAACCTAGCAATGGTCTAGAAAGACTGAAGACAGCCGCGAAAATCTTCAGTCGGTATAACACATGCCTCGGACGAGATTCAAGATAGAGTCCGGCCCCGATATGACCCACTGTTTGGCGGTAAATCGAAATACCATATAATAGGGAATTACTATTCACACATATCCAAGGGTGCTAAATAGGGGTAGCAACATGCTGAGGTTGTAGTTACCTCCCAAATATCCACCAAATAGAAGCTTTACCATATGAGCTAGAAGGTCTGTGTCCTTTTGGCTAGGTTTTTCACAAAATTAATGTCAGCATATATTACAAAGAAAGCTGAAGTTGCCACAAGGCTACGAAGTGGTTTACGGAAATGCGAATATAGCTCCACGCTTTCCGTACCTCGGAACTGCACACATGTGACTATAAACACACTAAGTAGAGGTAAAGGTAAATCAGTCCCATTACAGGCCCGAGGTGCCCAGAGGGTTCCAGGAAGTTAAGGTTCCCAGATTACTTGACAATGGCCCAGGATAGGGCCGCTTTTTACCCCCAGGAAGTACTCCTGATACTCATTTATATCGGAGGCTGAGTCGACCCCAGGGCCATAGTGCGATTGGAAGTATTATGTCAATAAAAAATTCCAGTGACACCATCGAGAATGGAATCAACGACCTTCCGATTTGTAGCACAGCGCCTCAACAACTGTGACACCATGGTCCCCCAAATACGCTAAGTAAATACATAAATTTCAATGACTTGTGCTGTCCAGTCAATTCCTTCATACCTTCCTTGTGTTCATACTTTAGGCTTACTTACAGTTTTTTAGATTTTCCCAAAGAACCACTACACCCTTCTGCGCCGAGTGGTCTCATATCCTGATAGTAGCAAGACGGGAAAACAACTGTCATATGCTTGATATGGTAAGACAATACGCACGGTCACTGCACCCACTGTCCTCTAACTACTGGTCACATGACATTGTTACTCTTGATTCATTGGACAATAGCTTGATGATTGTTGCATATTAAGGTCTAGTACGTTCTAATCATCTATTCAACACAAACTGTTTAATTGAATATTGAGACCGCATAGACGATGCTAGCTGAATTAATAATTTTTGTGACGGAATCACCTAGGCATGTTCTGGGTCATTCTGACCTATTCCCTGCTTGGAAGAATTAATTAGTCCCGCAAACAATTCTTATAGCACTTGGAAGTCTCGGAAATTAACACACATTTCATTTCTTTCTGTTGTTTCATTTAATTGGACCGTGCCATGGCTGGCCTCTGAAAAAGGAGACCCGGTTTCAATCCCAGGCCGGTCCATGTGGAATTCGTGGTGGACAAAGTGGTTTTTCCTTGTCTGTTTGTATCATTTTACCAATGCTTTCTGTGTATTTATATATCAATGATGATGTTTGAAATTGGCAAAAGCGGCGTCGTTAAATAACGCTCTTATGCTTAATTTAAGTAATGCGACTAACAGGAAACTTCAGATGAATTATGTCTAATCTGAAAGACATGCATGTAATTTCTACCTTACATGTTTTGTGCGCTTATATTTTTAGAATATTCAGCAAAGGTAAGGTTAAATTTTTCACCACGCCTAACGGCATGTAGTTGATTGCAAATAATACGTCATATACTTTTAACAAGCTAATGTAAGCCTCATATTACAGCCGCTGTACCCCAGACGGAAAAGCCCACAGTAACTGAGTGAACATAAACACTCTTGATGCGGTTGAGAAGAGAAAGTCTGCAGCTGGGTTTAACATATCCTTTATTTTTTGCATGAATGGCAATGGATGTTCTGTCTGCCGATCTACTTGTTTTACAGCCGAAACTACTGAAGTTATTCTACAAATTATGATTCTGTAAAGCCACATCAAGATAATTAATTAATTAATCAATCAATCCATTGCTTCATTTATGGTCTAGTTTACAATAATATCTTTATAAGCTCAGAGTATATAGCATGAAACTGCAGGATGATGAGTAAATGATGAATTGGAAAGAATATGGAAGACAGCAAGGAAGGAATTGTGGCTTAATCTACTTCCTATCATGCATTTTCCTGGAGGAAATGAGCAAAACTGCAAAGAGACTCAATTTGGATATAGTCCCTGAACGCATTCAACAGTCGAAATGTAAGTGTAAATCTTAACGCTAAACCAGCCTGCTTGGTCTAACGTAAGACATCGGCCTACGTAGGTCTATTGTAACATCTGGTTTATATCAAGCTAAAATACCATAAAAAATAGAACATAAATATAAATAAACATATATATATTCTATATATATATATATGTTGCGAATGTTTAAGAGAAAGCCATATCTGAACTGTACATGTGGGCATGAATGCGAATGAGGCAGGCTTCTGTAAGTACAGAATTAAAATATGAACTGCATGTGCGCTCCGTATGGATTTGTCTTACAAATTTCTATTTGATACAAATTTTGGGAACACGTAATAACGCCAAATTTGGAGTTCACATGTACCAATCACAATAAAAATGTATGACAAGATGTAACAATTTAGTGGAAATGTAGTGAGATGGCGGTTGCGGTCTTATGTGGAAAGCAATGTTGTTTCGTTGGGTACGTGATTTCTGACTCTTCAATAGAAAAATTTCCTTTATCTTTAAGGGTAAGTGGTCCATGGTACTTATGGACCACTTATCTTAAAGATGAAGGCCACAGCTTTCTTCAAAACGCCGGGAACCAGCGACGCAGCGTTTCATCGCAGAAGACTGGGTTCCCCGAACACACCGCTGTCAAAATATGAGAACTCTCAGTTACAAAGTTATTGTGGAAATGCAATTGTAGGAGAACCAGGCAAAATAACTTTTCCATTATTTCTTTCATTTCACAAATTCTTGGTGTTAAGAACTATAGCTGCATTTTTCTCAACATTTTGACAAGATGGTAGAAAGTGAGATAAGTATTGCCAACCTAGTTACTCTGATACCATTTCCACGTCTTCAAGAACTGGTTTCCCCTAGCGCTGGCAATGCGATTAGGCTCTGCTAAGGTCGCAAGAAGCGGTAAATTGGCTAATACCAGAACGATTGTTCTCTTGCCAAGGTGTTTGCTAATTCCAGTCCGAAACACCACGTACCACTTCTGGTATGAGTAATGTAGCCAAAATTTTCTGGACTGAATTCCATTTCTTTTCGCATTTATCTGATACAATTCCTACTTTGAAAGAAGTCCAAACTGGACTTAACAGTTTCATCAAAGACTGCGAGACACAAAATATAGATTTCATTGTCATCTGCAGCTTTAATCTGCATCCTGCATGGGAGTCTCCCTAGTCTTTCCTCAAATCAAACGATAATACAAATATTTTGTCCCCGAAAATACCACCCTTTCTTGTTTAGACATTCGTTTAAGACAATACGAAAGACGATAATTAATATGTAAATTACAAAATCAATAGTATGGCCAAGCAATATAAAATTTCCTGCAGTTCTCCGTGACTGTGCCATGAAAAGTAACCGGTAAAAAATTATTAATATTTCCTTACAATAGTGTATAATTCTTTGATATGGAATTTGTACAGCGACTGTCCTTCTTTCCTTTGACTGTAGAACATATCTCAAGATAACGGCTCTTTTATCTTTCTAAGTTGAATAGCAGGAAATATAAAGCTATACTTAACATTTTCTGCTCACGTAGTGCGGACAAATGACTGAAGAGCATGCAGATGTGAAGAGAATAGAATTGAACATAACAAGCATGCTGTCGGTATGCGGTCCTATCTCCTTCCGTGAAGCCGCCAAAATTGTACCGTTGTAACTTACTCGGACTATTTAAATCAGTGTTTATACATCAAGACGGTTCGGTACCAATCACGACAATCGTGCCTTGCTGTGCTTAGGCTACATGAGCATCGAAATAGGAAAATTAAGTACGGCAGATCGAAAGAAGGTGAATAAGATTATGTTAAACGAGAGTGAAACAGTAATTTTACTCTGAATGAAGGCATCGCGACGTGCTTGAAAATCAATTAGTATTACACAAAAGTACGTCAGCACTATCTATTTATTCTAGAGTAAGGCTACATGTTTCGACTAGATGTTAGTCATCTTCAGGCCCCTACAATTTCGTTACCAGATGCTTTGTCCACATGTAAACACTATGGGATCCCAAAGTGGACAAAGCATCTGGTAAGGAAATTGTAGGGGCCTGAAGATGACTAGCATCTAGTCGAAACATGTAGCCTTACTCTAGAATAAATAGATTGTGCTGACGTACGTTTGTGTAATACTAAGTAATTTTACTGTTTCTTTTCCTATATTTGCGCGTGAAACTGCATCACGCCTCCTAAGAAAACACACCGGTTGAGGATGTTTAAGGCGAGAGTGCTGAGGATAATATTTGGACACGGGAAGAGCAAGTAACAGGAGGGTGTAGACCCACATTTCATAAAGTACAGGTCTGTTTTACGCCCGTTGTATTTGCGCCTTTTTTTTTTATTTAACTTCCCTTGGAAAATGACACCACTTATTGGTTTACGCCCTCTTATTTTCTGTTTAACGTCCTTTGGATTGGTGTGCATTAGGACAATGCCAAGGGTGTACAAATCTCACAGTGCAAAACCGCGATAGCACAGTGGTTAAGGTGCTGTGCTAAAAATCGGAAAGTCGCTGGTTCGATCCCAGCTAGTGTCAGTGGAATTTTTCACTGACATAAAATCCTTCCGATCGCACTATGGCCCTGGGGTTGACTCAGCCTCTAACAGAAATGAGTACCAGGAGTATTTCCGGGGGGTAAAGGAGGCCAGTGCGTAAGGCTGACAACCTTACCACCATCCTGTGCCGTTGTCATGAAATCAGGGAACCTTAACTTCCTGGAACCTTCTGGGCTTGTCCAGGCCTGTAATGGGACTGCTTTACCTTTACCTTTATTTATATGTTCGTACGTTGAGATGTCTGAGAATGGCATAAGTACAGGCCGAATCATGTAGCATACGTGTGAGGAATTTTAACTGATTTAATAAATCCGGGTTGTGTTATATTAAAAAATGGGTGTTTTTTTTAAAATACCAAACACAATTGAATGGTTTCCATAAAGAACACAACCCCTAACCTAACCATCTTCATTTCTACCAGCTACCTCAGGCCATCTGATCCATCATTTAACGTAAGTGTGCGCAAAATGTTCCCATTTCCTTTCCAGTTTATATAGGCCAAAATAAATATTGAATATTAATTAATTTATTAATATCAGTAACAGAATAAAATAAGAGGTATATGTGATGGATACGTACATGAAGAAGCTGTCTTTGGTAAGAATGTCTCTAACCCCTACCTATTCCACTATTTCTTACAGGAAATTCGTTTTCAGTTTACATCTTATTTATATACGCCTACTTTCTCAGGAGGGCAACTAGGGAGTAAAACAAGGGTACCCATAATACAGCCGATAAGTACAGTTATTACTCAGTCAATATCTCAGCAAGTGTAGTGACCCTAAGGGACGCGTATTAGGCATACTCCTCACACCCCGATTTGTAACTTTAAATTAATGAACAAATCATAAGAAACCCTGGACTCGGATATTACACACGTATTATTTATTTTGCATCAATTAATAAATACTAGTACTACAAATTCTTTCATAATTTTACGATTTGTCAAATCATTTAACGCTTTAGTCCTTCAAAGTATTGGTTGTGCAAAAACAGAGAAAAGAGGTGAAACAGGTCCGAAAGGGATCGCTGGCAGTGGCGCCGTATGCGTCACGACGGGGGCTGGAAGAACTAAAACGTCTTCACATCGACCATGGAACACTGCCTGCAGACCTGGGAACATTATACAAAGAGGCAACTTTCAATCATGAGAAAACTTCGGAATACGACTCAACTTTGACAATCATCGTCAGTGTTAAAAAAAAAAAACGTAAGTTTGGTAATCAGCTGAAGCAAAGTGTCAGGGTTTCAAAAATATATACTCATTACCTTCTTTTTCGCACTGGGCACATCGCACCTTACATTCGTTTTGATACGTTCGTCCATCGTTTCCACACAACGGTTGAAAGTCATCGGAACACGCACAACCCACTTTGCAGTGTACTGAACCTAATTGAGCGTGGACCGCTACAACCAGGACCACTAGAATTAAAGATTTTCCAATTTGTTACATTCACATCATATCGTCTTGTCAACACATTTCTCTCCCAAAACATGCGTGCAATGCATCTTCTCGTCTGTCCACATGATTTTTCTCAGTTGTATGATAAAGTCGTGCATTTTATTTAATCTAGATTAATTCAAATATCATGAAAAGATGTTCTAAATTACTTTCCAGTGATTTGGTGTATATCGACATTCCAAACGAATAACAACACGTACTTTTTAAAACCACTATCTATTTTTATAGTGGTACAGGCAGAAAATTTGTAGCTTAACACGTGAAGTCATTGTGACTCTGTCTTCATCATTAAATGAAGAGATTTCAGATTCGACAAGCGCACTAATTCTACAATTACCAACACCACCACCATTACAACTGCTGCTGCTGTTACTACTACTACTACTACTACTACTGCTGCTGCTGCTACTACTACTACTACTACTACTGTTACTTCTGCTATTACTGAACATTTCTATTCCGCGAATCTTACACAGATATTTAAATTTCATTCCAGCAAATTTATGGCCGATCAAGAATTCAGTAAGTGAGACACGAAAAATAGCAAATATTTTCCAGCGATTTATTGAATTTTTAGATGTGCAGTTGTCTTCTCACGAAAGACAAAGCGCACTTCCGTCTCTCAGGCTACATCAATATGCAGAAATTTCATGAACGAGTAGAGAAAACCTTCATCAGTCCCACCAGTAACCTGTGCTCAGTTGACTGTGTTTTGCCTTAACATTGTTTGGTGTGATCGGTACCTCCGTCTATGGAGATGATGAAGGCATCACAGTTCATTCAACATCATGCCTCAAAACTAAGAGGTTTCTCATCTCTCTTGCCCCAGCGTTAAGATGGCGTTGCCTTGACCTCCAGAACAAATTCCGGAGGTCAATCGCATGCAAGGTATCATGATTTGTTCCTTGCCGCTACTTCTTCTGGAGGCACTTAAAGAGGAACTCACGCAGAGCAGCAGAACATCAATGAAAACTCGTGGATATGACACGGTGATTAATGGGCTATTGGCATTCCACAGTACAATAACATATGCTCTAAATGGAAGTCATCTTGATTATACCACTTTAAGAGCAAATAATACGCATTCTTTGAAAAGTACTGCATTTTAATCAAAACTTGAAAAGGAAAACGCCATTTTTCAGTTACTTCTATTTCGACAATCAATTTCTCTGTCGCATCCTGTGCAAGTTAGGGACGTGCAGTTAACACGTATTTCCAATAAAATGGATTAATTCGCGCTTACAGTATGGTCGTCTGTATTTTACGCAAAGAACTTCGTATGTGCGCCTACACATAAACATACACTTAAACACACACACATACACACAACCTCGTTATTATGTTTCCTAAGGAACCATAAAATCATTGGATAAGCCGGCACACCTCACTCGTTAAAGTGACTGTTTATTGTTAGGAGAAGCTGGGTTCAATTTCCGTCTAAACTAGCTCTACAGAACACGAAACCGTCTATTCAGGGTGCATCGAGAGACCTTTATCTAGGTCGAGCGGCCTGAGCGTAAAAGTGATCATTCAATTCCATCCAGTGCTGCACTCCTAACACCCAATCACTGCGTGATGATTGAGTACAAGTTTAAATTCACGTCTACTTCACAGAACAATGATTTCATGTGCAGTCGACTTTAGTGTACATACGTATTTAGATCCCGTACCTGCAAACAGTGACGTCCTCTTCTATATATATATATATATATATATATGTTCCTTTGTAGAAATTATTTCCAGAATAAGTCGAATCACGCTAATATACCCAACAAATTTCCTGTCCATCTAGGAAGCACAGATATGATGATTATTTTAAGAACATATAATAGCGTTACACATAAAAATAGTGTTAGAATGTGTTACAGCTAATTACCGATTTAATCTCTATGCAGGTTTAACTCCTGTCATAGAAAGAAACTTACCAACACAAATGACACATAACAGCTTGCTCATTTTCGACTCTAACGCACCCGTCAGATTCAAAGGAAAAGTACTGTCAAATTTATTGCTCAGAAATCTTCTTATAAGCAAAGTTGTTGTCGATGACGTTTCCGATTACATCCTCATTTGGAGCTATATCGTCAACAGAACTATTATATAAAGATTCATTAACTTTATCTTGCCAACACTACGATTATTTGTCCATTAAGGTAATGTAACAAACTAGATAATGCCACAACGATATCACAGCACAGCGTGTGAAGGTCCATTTGCATCTCCAGTCACTGGGTATGGACAATTAACTTTTCAATGTGATGGATATGCTGTTACTGAGTTCCACCTTATTCTGAATACGTTGCCTTAAGATGCAAAGCCAGAGCAATGCCTCACAAGTCGTATGAAATATCAGTGATGTAAATTGCTATTATGAATGGCTCCAAATAAATTCAAACTTAAGACATTTCGAAAATTGATCCTCAGCAGCTGTTTTCTAGCTTAAACTGGGCCACCCAGTGTTTGACGGTGGCATAAGATCTTGCATGTTCCCCTAATGTTTCTATCAGAACGGCGTGAATTTCCTTCGGCGCCTTGCCTTGCAGGAAAAAAAAGCTTGATGGCAGCTCGCGTCTTCATGTTGTTGAAATCGCGCGCGTCGCCCGGCATGCTTCCTTTCAGCCTCTGTAACAAGTAAAGACTTGGAATTCAGCACATGAACAGACCGCTCTTTCCAACGACACTATCTATTCCGTCCTACGACATCGGGAATTATGTCGGGCTAAGGACTTATCAGCTCCCCCTCGTAGACATCTACAAGTTCATTCCTTTCGCTTGCATTTAAGGGACACTTTTGGGCATACTGCGCATGCGCTCTGTGAATTGTCTCCGGAATGTACAATACTGCGCTGACGCTTTAAAAGGCATTGTTTTGGACAATTCCACCCATTACTTACTCACTCCATGGTGCAGAGTCCTTCTTGAGAAGCTAACTGGTTTGCAGCTAGTCAAGAAATTCCCCGCATTTCACGGAACCCGAAGGTTCATTACCGTACTCAGAAGCGTCCGCCACCTGTCTCTATCCTGAGCCAACCCAATACAGTCCATATACCCACATCCCACTTCCTGAATATCCATCCTAATATTATCCACCCATCTACGCCTAGGTCTCCCCAGTGGTTTCTTTCCCTCCGGTTTCCCCACCAAGACCCTATACACCCCCCTCTCCTCACCCATACGCGCCACATTAGAATGTTTTTTACATTACCATACGGAAATGAAGATGGCTGTAAACAAATGAAGAAAACAAATTTTGAAAGACAAATTTTTGGTCTACGTGTTTTGGTGATCACGCACACTCGATTTCTTCTCGGAACATTCATGTTCTCATCTTTCATCACAATTCTGTTTCGTTTTACAGAAATAACGAATGACTGGCCATGCCATAATTTTTGTTACGTTCATAAAATTTTT
>Ga0123354_10015480_pt1 | contig 11912 bp, 8 predicted proteins | sample TergutLab28metaG_2_FD_97872 | JGI IMG/M metagenome (GOLD analysis project Ga0123354, IMG submission 97872) | Labiotermes labralis P4 segment gut microbial communities from Petit-Saut dam, French Guiana - Lab288 P4 | ecosystem: Host-associated > Arthropoda: Insects > Digestive system > Gut ... | reverse complement strand
GGACCGTGCATCATCTTGATATTTGAATGAAGGTTGACCAAATAGATGAAACTTGCTTTACCACATCACCAACAGACAATCCCGCTACATAACACCAGCACGCCTCAAGTCAGCCTACACAACGCAACAAGTAGTCGCAAGCTCCTGAAGATGGACGTATTAACGTCAGAAACATGTTGAGCAGTAGATAACAAAACAAGTGTCATCTAGTTGGCCAACCTTTATTCAAATACTTCGTCCTATAACAATAATGTAACATACCTGTCCAATCAGGAACCTTTGCAAAAAGGAAAGTGGGTTAATAGGCTCAGCACGAAATTCTAAATTGAACACTCACGTGAGCTTCCAGAATGTCAGGATGTCCCGTGAACAAATCTTCAATTTCCGCAGCAAATATATTGTCTCCAAACCTGATGATCATGTCCTTCAATCGTCCAACAATTCGTCCCTGTCCGTCTTCCTGCAGCACAAACAGGTCCCTGGTTGCAAGTAAAATTTCCAGTTATTGTAGGTGAATTTTAAACAGACATTTCGATGTGAACTGTACAGAGCTGTTTTTGACTACTTCTTTCGGAACAAGACGCCGTGTGGCCTCGTAAAAATTTAACACTTCAGGGGTGGCTGCTGCCTTTATAATTATGATATATTCAATTAAATACATCGTCTACCAGAATACACGGAAAAGGACCGAAGCTCCATAGAAGAAGAAGAAAAAGAAACAAATAAGTAGAAAAATCAAGAAAAGAGAAAAATATCAGGGTGTCCCAGAAAAGTTTTTCTTGATCTCTGAATTTGTGAGAATGTAAACACTGTTCCTATGGTTTTTTTCGTAATAAATGTCTATACTCTCACCCTGTTTTCGCCCACCCATCAAGACTAATGAACTGTCGAGTTTTCTCTTCGTCATTCCAGTATCCCAACATAACAATGTAGCCTCGCACCCAGAGCTCACCAGGGGTTCCCATGGGAACCATACGCCCTTCCTTGTCAACAACTTTAGCCTGTGAAGAAATATTAAAGCAGTGTTGTTAGTTCAGTAAAACATGTGTGTGTGTGTGATTTGTTTTGTGTGTTTGAAACATTTGATATATTATGGGGCCACGCTGTTCAACAGCAAGATTATTCACAGATTTACACACACTTAAACACCTAGAGACATACACACAGACTTACACATGCACTTGTACACTTAGAGGCTTACACACACACACACACACTTAAACACTTACAGATTTACATACACTTACACACTTACAGTCTTACACAAATACTTAACACTTACGTACTTACAGCCTTACACACACATACACACACACACACACACACACGCGCGCTTACGCATTTAGACTTACACATTTACACACTTATACATTTACACACTTATACATTTACAACCTCACACTCTTACCTGCTTACACTCTTACAGAATTACAAACTTACAGACTTATACACTTACACTTACAGACACACTCACACATTTATACACTTACACTTACACACACACATTTACACATGTTTACACTTACCTCAACATGACTGGCCAAGGTACCCACTGTCGCAGTCACCTGTTCCGGAGTGTCTTCGGGCTGCGTAAAAAACGCCACACATAACTCCGTCATTCCGTAAGCAGGCTGTAAACAAGACGGTGAATCCGCTTCAGAACTTTCTCCGAAAGGAGTGGAGTGTTTAATAAGCTAACGGTCGTGACTTGGCCAAGAAACGTCTTGTGTTTTATGTTATTCCAAAATTTATTTTTATTTTCATGAACTCCAACCATTGCTTCCAATCATGGCTCAGAAGAGCCCAGACCAAATTCATGTACTATATCTATTTAAGATACACTTTAATATTATACTTTGTTCTACGTCTAGGTTTAGAGAATAGTCTCTTGCATTAGGCTTATCCGATTACATCTTTGTATAAAGTTCTTGTTTCCCCCGTACATTCTACATGTCAAGATTAGCCCATCCTCCTTGACTTCGTGACCAAATTCAGTACATTTTCCACAGTATTTTAAACATTATTTCACACGTCCTTCTATTACGAAGTAGTACCAAGCAGTAGGGTGAGAAGACGATAGCTGAAACTACCCAGATATTCTCGTACAAGCACATGGCTGCAAGTTTACTCACAAATAGTCTTCTAATATTCAGAGCTTGTTTTATTTGTAAGGCCACCTCCCGGGAACATGGCGCACCCCCAATAGAGGCAGCCTGCAGCGTCGTCACCTGAAGATCCAGGTCTTGTGCCGTTCTGATCATGGCCAAAAATATGGCTGGGTTTGCAAACATGTGAGTGCACCTAGGAGAAGACAAGTTTTCACTTTGAATAGTACAGTACTTGCATTCCAAGTATGTGTTATGCTATTCACCATGAAAACGTTTTCTGTATGTCGCAGGTTAGTGACAAATTAACGTAGTTATTTAGTTTTTGAACTTATTACGTTTATTTCTTACACCTTGTTAAGTACGGATAGAGTCAAAAAAGACCCTGCGGCTTTTCGCAAAGAATTTTAATGAGGGGATTTATTTTTTCGGAACGGATAGTAACGTCAGTGCTTTATACAAAAACATATCACTTTCTCTACTGCATGAGGTCATCCTATGGGTCGTATAAGATGCACGGCCGGATATCCACAGCGTGTATCTTCTAACCTGTCACTGAGCACGGCACCTGTCAAGAGATGTCCAGGAAGATGCAGGCTTATTTTGCGATAAAGCTGCCTAGTTCGGGGACATCATAAGGTGAACACTATGACTTACAGCAAGTGAGTCTTAGCATTTGCATACACGGATGGTAATACCCAGTCTCGGAGAAGTCCGGATCTTTTCGAAATCAGTCTTAACAACGTGAATTATTCGCTATTTGAAAGAATAAAATGCGTACATGAGGAAACAGTCTATTGGTCTGGAAGCACAACGAGGAATTCCAAACTTAAAATTGGAAAAATGAAAGTGTACTTGTTCAGAACATGCATTACCTCTCCCGTATGAGACCTTCCAACATCTTTCTAGCGTCGAACACAGGTGCAGGTATGACGCAGGTTGCGCCGTTACAGAGACAGCAGGCGATGACACCAATAACACCAGTGGTGTGCCAGAAGTGGGTAGCCGCCAGCGACTTGGATCCCTGTGCAAGGAAAAGATGGCAGCACTTCTCCACTGGCTCTAAGGTATGTGCAGGACTTTGGCGTCCTTCAGGATCAATTTCCAGGCGTCTCTATCCTAGCTATTTCTATCCAGCCTCTAACACCTCATTCTTTTCAGATCATTTTCAACATCACAGAAGTAATCTAATGCGTGACATTGACATAACTGAAAATCTGAAACTTTAAATTATTTGTACCCAAAATTATTAAGTCAAATGGCAAGAGAAGAGAAGAAGAGGACGGCTGAAAAATGTAGAGTAGGTGAGGAGGGTTAGAAAATAATGGGAAGAAAAGATCTTAAGGGTCTGATGTCTTCGCTGTTTTGGGAAGTTACGTAGCGTTGGTTAGTTGTCGGTCACCAATCAACGCTGCGTAACGTCCCCGAAGAGCGAAGATTTTAACTACACCGCAGAGGTAACCTAAAATCTCACATCTTAAGGAGTTTACTTCAATTTAAATAATATCGTTAGATAGCGACAGAAATTATACATTTCGCTCTATCAGTTACCGTTATATGCAGGTAGATTTAACTAATATACAGAATGTTCCTGAGTTCCGTACAATAACTGGAACGATGTCCCTATACGGACACGAATGCAACTGCTTTGTTAGCAGGAATGGGAAGCATTAGAAAATCAAATGACGCAAGTAACTTTGTGTTGAAGGTAAGCATTTATTACACTTATTGTGCTTCTAACACGACAGTGTCGTAATTTTGATACAATATTTTAAAAGGTGCTGAAAATTTTACTTAAGAATTCATTAATTAGTACTGTGACACTAACAGTTTGTTGTACAGTTGATGGATATTATTGCTGCGTGGTTGATAGACATTGTTTTCTTTTCTGCCACAATGCAGTATGTACTGCATGTAAGTCGTAAGCTTGTTTCATCATTCTAAGTCCTCGCCTTTCTGTAACTCGTACTATTTGTTTACACTCTTATTTTTTAGTAAGCAGACCAGGCATGCGAGGAAAATAATTTCCTTATATTTCGTTTTGTTTATAAGTGGTCGCTCTAAACGCTTATCGTACAAGCAGTGTGTGTGTATGTAACAGTAGCTGCCTTGTGATCGAGTTGCAGTCTGCAAAAGTATCTCGAATATGACCAGCTGCTTTGAATGAAGCTGAACGATCAATGGTGATGTTAATGAAGGGATCCAAGATTCCGAGAACTAAACTCAGTACAGTTCACTTGCAACAACATTATTCGTTGTTTATACACAATAAAATCTAGTACACGTGACGTGGGGATTATTGCGAGTGTGTGCGGCCTGCCCAACTCCCCGTCTTAAGTTCGAGCTCCGTCCCTCCTGGAACAATATCAGCGATATGTTCCGCACCGGCACCGCGCACGATGCAACAAATTCGCGACATGCTAAGCAATTCTATTCATGTGTCATAAGGCTGTCGTAGTGCCAATGCTCGACCAGCGTGTTGTTTTCCAGCAAAATGCGTCCAACCAGGCAGTCCCACAGGTAGGAAGAGGTGTGAGATCGGGCTATCGGGGAGGCCATAAACCTTGTCCGTTTCTTCCTATCCACCGATCAGGATAGCGATAGTCTAAGAACTACTTCAAGTCGAGGGTAAAATGAGTACAATTCCATCCAGCTTAAACCAGACTGTAATATTACTAAGGTCATAACCACCTGCGGTTTAGGCACATATTCTGTTGACGTATGCTTTATAACGACATTCTTATAGCAATTTTTGGGAGTAGAACGCAATCTTTATATTTAGAATATGTAATTAAGCATCATCCTGTATATTACTTATTACACCATGGAGCAGAGTCCTTCTTGAGAAGCTAAAGGTTCTCAGCTAGTCAAGAAATTCCCCGCATTTTATGAAACCCGAAGGTTCATTACCGCATTCACAAGTGCCCGCCACCTGTCTCTATCCTAAGCCCGCTCAATCCAGTCCATACTCCAACATCCCACTTCCTGAAGATCCATCTTAATATTATCCTCCCATTTACGCCTGGGTCTCCCCAGTGGTCTCTTTCCCTCAGATTTCCTCACCAAATCCCTCGCGCTACATGCCCAGCTCATTTCATTCTTCTCGATTTTATAACCCGCAAAAATTGGGTGAGGAGTACAGATCATTTAGCTCCTCATTTTGTAGTTTTCTACACTACCCTGTTACCTCGTCCCTCTCAGGCCCAAATATTCTCCTCAACACCCTATTCTCAAACATCCTCAGCCTACGTTCCTCCCTCAATGTCAGCGACAAAGTTTCACACCCATCCACAACAACAGGCAAAATTATTATAACAAATTAAGATCTTGTTTACTTAAGATTTTTTAGGAAAATTAAATGATGATACCGTGCAGTACGACTAGAAATCTATGTCAATGGACAGAATTATTTACAGTTGTTTTCGGGACTGTTTCTTAACAATCTAATATCTATTTCAGTAGTAACACAGTGCAATATGAAGACATACCTCCACGTGCAGACCGAAACGCCTACCCATCTCAATGGCGTTGTTAACAAGACTGTGGTTGCTCAGAAGTACCCCTTTTGGGGACCCCGTCGTGCCCTTTTGGGAGAAGATAAACAGGTAGATTGCACTATATACAAGAACCATTCGTAACTCTGAAATGTGCAGAGCTGAGTCCTTAAAAAACTAAGAGTCAGTCTTTGGTGAATTTCCTTGCCGCTAATGGAACCTGATATTCAGTTATTGTATTCGCAACAGCCAAACACTGGTTCATATCCTGGGATAAATGCATCTAATTCCAAGTTTTCGTAATACACTTATTTCAGACCATTTTAAATATTATACTCCCAATGATGTTCAGTTCTCTTACGTTTATCTTTCACTCAGGTTTCAAGAATAAAAATTTGCAAGAATTTTCATTTATCCACCTGCCCCACCCTATTTCGTGCCCCTCCCTTTTTTAATAATGTTTGACAAATTTACGAATTATAAAGATTATCCTTAGGGATCTGTCTCTAGTCTCATGTAGGTAGAAGTGTTCTACTCAGCGATGCACTGAAACCTCCTTGATGTTTGTTCCCCAAGTGTGATAAGCAAAGTCTCACAACCCATCTAACAAGAGGTAACATATTTTTTTTATTTTGCGGGTAATATATTCTGTTCAGATCATTTATATTACCAGACAGCACACAGGATTTCAATGCGAATTCTATGTTACTGGGCACAGAGGCATGACAATAAACACAACAAAATTACCATTTATAACTATAAAAGTTACACACTCCAAAAGCTAGACTGTGGTCAATGGAATCTGTCAAATTTACCGTGCTGAGCTTTGAAGGATCAAAATTAAACCGCCGTACTAAGATTATTCTCTTCTGCAATGTGACGTCGTTGGTTTTGGTAGATGTACGCCAACATTAGAGAATAACCCGTCTACAAAAATGTACGGAATCACGGCCCACAAGTCTCTAGGCTTAACTGTAACCAATGTGGAGAACTCAAATCTCGTACACCCGCCATGCTGCTACGATGCAGTTGGTGCGGCAAGCGTTGCTACTGCTTGTTACGCCAGTCACTGTTAAACGAGAAGATATGGGAAGGTTCTGTCACAGGGACATCAAGGAAAATTCAAGTCTTTTGAAACACTAAAGCTTGTTGACTAGTAAATTTTTATCGACGTTTCGACAGAATATTTTGCCTCCATCTTCAGGATTAAGAAATCAAAGAGAATGAAGGACAGTGAGTGATTTCAGGCGCCCATTGCAGTATAATTGAGATCTGAACTCTTCTGGGATGTTATGCGCCGTTGGTTGGTAGTTAGGTGCTGACGTTTCGGGACAACGTAAGTCATGCGTCGCTTAACGATGGGGTTAGGTTCTGAGATATATGTCGTTAGGCGATTTCGTCTTTGTGCGAACATCATAAAGTGTACTTACAAAAAACTAGAGAGTATAGCCTGCTACACACATAGTCTGTTTGGTATGGCCTATTGCTCCTAGGCTACAAACCTGTACAGCATGTTACTGTACTGAATACTGTAGGCAATTGTAACACAACGGCAAGAATTATAACATTACACTCTTATGGGACCACCGTCGTATATGAGGTCCGTCGTTGACTGAAAGGTCGTTATGGGGCGTATGACTGTAATGATATCATCTTCAAGGGTCATGCAGCCTAAGAAGAATGGGACTGCTTGACTCTTAAATATGTGACCGACATGTTGTCCCGAAACCTCGGTGACTAACTTCAGATCAAAGCTGTGTGACAACGCAGAAGAGTGCAGGTCTCAGGATATTGCGCTTTTTTCCCTGAAGACAGACAAGCTATGCTCCTTTGTAAAGTCGGTAAATATTTAGCAGCCGACAACATGTCACATCGCAGGAGGACCTGAATCTTCAGTAGACATTGGGAGGTATATTCGTGTAATACAAACCAACAAAATGCACCTTTCTTAACCCTTATCCAGCTAACGTGGAGAATATGGTGAGCTCCTAACAATGCCAGCAGATGGCGGATGGGATTTAATTCGGTGTTTAAAGGTTTAAACTAATACTTTAATATTTACGACGTCTTCTACATTTTTCGAAGCCGAGGGTTCATCTTAAAGAAGACGGTTTTGCGTACAGATATGGTACAATATGTTTACATGCCAACGGTATGGTACAATTTATTTACATGCCAACGGTATGGTACAATTTATTTACATGCCAACGGTATGGTACAATTTGTTTACATGCCAACGGTATGGTATAATTTGTTTACATGCCAAAGGTATGGCACAATTTGTTTACATGCCAAAGGTATGGCACAATTTGTTTACATGCCAACGGTATGGTATAATTTGTTTACATGCCAAAGGTATGGCACAATTTGTTTACATGCCAACGGTATGGTACAATTTGTTTACATGCCAACGGTAGGGTATAATTTGTTTACATTCCAACGGTATAAACATTCTTGCAGGTGGATGTGTTCCGTATTCAAACACAAAATTTAAATATTAGTTTAACAAAAGTGCTTCTGCTGAATTTTATATTTCGTGGACCGTGCATCGTGATATATTTGCGCAATAATATCCAACAGGATGCACTATTTTACTTTCAATTTCTTTCATAATTAACCTCTACATGTTTCGAGCAGGTTTACTGCTCGTCATCAGGAGGTACTTTTCTGTATATACAGCGATTTTTTCAACCCCCATCCTGCTAGCAGCCAGCCAACATTAACGCATGACACACACAAATTACTGTATATACAGATAAGTACCTCCTGATGATGAGCAGTAAACCTGCTCTCGAAACATGTAGAGGTTAATTTCTGAAATAAATTGGGAGTAAAATAGTGCATTCTGTTGGTTATTATTGCTCAAACATGCATGTTGTTGGTTTATATTATAAGATTTTTTTACAATACACGGTGGAAAAAAGTAGAATTTTGAGGTATCTTACGGAGGAAAAGTGGATGGTGCAACCGTCATCAGGCTGTATTTTTGTCTGTAGTTCTCTAATTATCTTCAGAGATTCAGGACGTGCAGAATCCATGACGTCACTGAGCCTGTAAGCTCCTCTGAAACAGAAGGAATTCGGCTTTAGAACACACAGATTTTCACTGCTAACCAACAGACCCAAGAATAGGTTTCATTTACAAGGATTAGCTGTGTATGGTTGTGTCTGTAAATTGGCCAGGTGTTGAGTGTGGCGTTGTATTTTGTTGGACACAATCTTCTTGTAGATGTAACATAGTGTGCAAGTTGTAGCAAAGCGAAAACACTCTTTCTGTATCCAGAAACAAGTGGGGCCTCCACGAAAACGACTCTTGTTCTAGTTTTAATTTCCATTCATTTCCATGACATTTATTCCTTTAATTTACCAATTTCATTTGAATCTGAAACTCACTGCTTAAACCTGCAGACTGTTCTTATACCAGTCATTAGAGATTAGGCAAAGAGATGAAGGATATATCCTCGGATTACAGTTTAAAATATCAAATAAAATCCGCAATCATATCTCACCGATAATGTTTGTCGCTCATGATGATCAGAGTCCTTAGTGATGGAGTCTTAGAGCCCTTGATTTCAACTCCAGACTCCGGATAGCCATCCAATTCAGGGATCAGATCGCGCAATATCTGGTAGCAGCTGTTGCTCTTAAAGAATTCTGCGCAGATGAGGGCTTTGACTTCTACTTTGTTGACACTGTGCAGCAGCTGTGGTTCTTGGTAAGCGGAGTCAAATAGTACCTGCGGCACATAAATAATAATAAACCTCTTTGTGTTATTCGGTAGCAGCTGTTGGTTGTAAATAATTCTGAGCAGATAAGCGATAAAAGCCTTACGGAAGTTTGAGAATATGTTGGAAGTTAGGGCATGTTCCATAACACAGATGTCGGCGACAGGCCACTACAGACGGAGTTTCTGATACGGCTGTCACCAGCACTCGGGAGAGAGAGTGTGTTTAAAGCGACATCACATGAACTTCTACAGGAATGAACTTAAATATCCGCTGTGAGCAGGCGCAAGAGGGTGCATTGCACCCACTACGAATCTGTAAGCACCTATTAGGAACTTGCAAAATGCCAAAGATACATACATACGTTATTCAGGCCCCTGAATATCATTTGACGCCCTATCCTGTCCAAGTGTTGCTTCTCTTGAACCGCCATGGTTCGAAATATCTCGTAAAAAAAATAATTAAAAAACACACACACACACACACATATATATATATATATATATATTGTATGTTACAGAGCGCATTATGTAAATAAATTGTTGATTTTGTGGTCCTGACAAAAGCGCTTTTTGTGGTTATGCACACGTAATATACAATATACAAAAAAAAAATATGTATATTTGGGCATTATATATGTCAATAAACGTATGTACATATGTGCACTTGCAGTGGAAGTCGCTGTACCCACTATGTTCATGGTCCGGCTACGGGCCTGTCTGTGACATCCAGCTTTAACCAAATCACGTTTTGGCTATTCTGTTTTCCTCACCGTTACGTAGGAGCCTAACAATTTACTGTACAAATACTCACGGCTACTAGACCCGCTCTGGCTGCGGCAAGTCTGGAAATGAACCATTCACTGGAATTAGGGCCCCAGATCCCCAGTCGGTCTCCGGGACTGAGACCCAATTGCAGGAGTCCTGCTGCCAGGCGATCCGCCTGAAACAGACGGCCGATATGAAGGGCAGATGAACAGCTATAAACAGATACTGGCACAAAGATTCGAACCTTCTGGGATACGACGCCGTGCTGGCTGTTAAATATCTTTGTAGAAACTATGTATCTACTGACACTGCTTCATATCACGGAATAACCGAATCTTCATCAACACTGCTGTGAAAACCCATTTTCACTGATACTGCTGAAGATGTATTTTCGGTGCTTGCGTAAGGTTACTTATTTCTGTAGCAGTGCAAAATGTAGCCAGAATGCACAGACTGCCGTGGTTGTCTACCCTGCTTTTGTTGCAGTACCAACAACACCGCGAACCCATTCCACTCAAGATACAAATATATGAATTACAACCAACAATATTTTCCTTTACAAAGATCTGAAAGGGTTTCCAGTCACAACCAACACACTTTTAGGAATATGATGAATTTGTTTATATAGCACGTATGGGGGAGAGGAGAGGCGTATAAAGGGTTTCGTTGGGGAAACCTGAGGGAAAGAGACAACTTGGGAGACCAAGGCGTAGATGGGAGGATAATATTCAGATGGATCTACAGGAAATGGGATGTTGGAGCATGGACTGGATCCAGCTGGTTCAGGATAGGGACAGATGGCGGGTACTTGTGAGTGCGGTAATGAACCTTCGGGTTCCATAAAATGCGGGGAATTTCTTGACTAGCTGAAAACCGGTTAGCTTCTCAAGAAGGACTCGGCTCCTTGGAGTAAGTAAGCAAATGTTGATTGTGATTGGAAATCCTTTTAGATCCTTATGATTGATAAAAAACGGGCTATGTTCCATATAGAGTATATTTTCCTTTCTTTCATTTTTTTGTAAGATTCTCCAACGAAAGATATTTTCATTTCTTTCTGGCACTCCTTTACGTGACCATATTTATTTTTCTACGAAAAGATGAGCGATGTCCTTTGTCACTATCATCTGCAACTTGCTGTAAAATAATCTTCCTTGAATTTATAATTTTTTGCATTCCAGGGAAATTTCAGAAATATTCTGAGCACTCGAATGTAACCGGGAGAGAGAAAGATAGAAAAATAAAGGCAAGGTATACGGAGGGAAAATAGGTCATAAGGAACAGGAGTAAAAATGGGAAGAAATACGTACGGAATAATTCTGGTTAAAGGGAGGTTTTAAATAATCTGTAAATGACAAACACACACACACACACACACATACCACACATACAGGCCAACATACAGATATGCTTATAATGTTCGTATAGTGACAGGGAAGACTTCATTATGTTGGAAATAACTGAGCACATGCCCCCCCCCCTCAAATAAAGTATAAATACAGGGATATGTCGCAGGCCCTTTCGAGCACGGCGTTAAAAACCTAGTACCACAAAAAAATGAAAATTTTTGAATAGCTGAAGAACTGTCAGCTTCTCAAGAGAACTGCTTCATGTTTATAAAAGCATACAAAGCACAATGGTAGACTCCAGTTGAAATGTGACGCACCGGAGGGGAAGTGATCGGGAAATTAGCGAATGGAGTGATAGCCAGTACCCTTCACACTACCTCGGAACATGGTGTATCCAGCATTACTACCGCTGATGCGCACACCTCGGCTGCCAGTAGTCGACTGAACTGACGCCCCCGCCGATTTAAATGGACTCG
>Ga0123354_10015479_pt1 | contig 11913 bp, 13 predicted proteins | sample TergutLab28metaG_2_FD_97872 | JGI IMG/M metagenome (GOLD analysis project Ga0123354, IMG submission 97872) | Labiotermes labralis P4 segment gut microbial communities from Petit-Saut dam, French Guiana - Lab288 P4 | ecosystem: Host-associated > Arthropoda: Insects > Digestive system > Gut ... | reverse complement strand
GTGATCTGGATGGACTGCTGTTTGCCCGTGGCCATGTCCTTGGCCGAGACGTTCACGATGCCGTTGGCGTCGATGTCGAAGCTGACCTCGATCTGGGGCACGCCGCGCGGCGCGGCCGGGATGCCGGTCAGCTCGAAGCGGCCGAGGGTCATGTTGTCGCCCGCCATGGGGCGCTCGCCCTGCATGACGTGGATGGACACGGCGGGCTGGTTGTCCGCCGCCGTGCTGAACACCTGCGACTTTTTCGTGGGGATGGTGGTGTTGCGGTCAATCAGCTTGGTGAACACTCCGCCCAGGGTCTCGATGCCAAGCGACAGCGGGGTGACGTCCAAGAGCAGCACGTCCTTCACGTCGCCGGCCAGGATGCCGCCCTGGATGGACGCGCCCATGGCCACCACCTCGTCCGGGTTCATGGACCGGTTGGGCTCCTTGCCGAACAGGTCCTTCACCTTCTGCTGTACGGCGGGCATGCGGGTCATGCCGCCGACCAGCACCACCTCGTCGATATCCGCGGCCGCAAGCCCGGCGTCCGCGAGAGCTTTTTTGCAGGGACCGGCGGTGCGTTCGATCAAATCCTCCACCAGTTTTTCCAGCTTGCCGCGCGAGAGCTTGACCATCATGTGCTTGGGGCCGCTCGCATCCGCCGTGATGAAGGGCAGGTTGATCTCGGTCTCCATGGCCGTCGATAATTCTTTCTTGGCCTTTTCCGCCGCTTCTTTGAGGCGCTGCAGGGCCATGCGGTCCTTGGAGAGGTCAATGCCGCTTTCGCGCTTGAACTCGTCCACCAGGTACTGGATGACGCGCTGGTCGAAATCTTCGCCGCCGAGGAAGGTGTCGCCGTTGGTGGCGCGCACTTCCACCACGTTGTCGCCCACTTCCAGGATGGAAATATCAAAGGTCCCGCCGCCCAGGTCGAACACGGCGATTTTTTCGTTGGCCTTTTTGTCGAAGCCGTAGGCCAGGGACGCGGCCGTGGGCTCGTTTATTATGCGCTTGACGTCTAAGCCCGCGATGCGGCCCGCGTCCTTGGTGGCCTGGCGCTGGGAATCGTTGAAGTAGGCCGGCACGGTGATGACCGCTTCGGTCACGGGTTCGCCCAGATAGGCTTCCGCGTCGGACTTGAGCTTGCCAAGGATCATGGCCGAGATTTCCGGCGCCGAGTAGCGTTTGCCGTCCACTTCGATGGCCGCGTCGCCGTTTGCGCCGGACACGATCTTGTAGGGGCTGTGTTTGGCCCATTCGGCCACTTCCGGGGTGTCAAAGGGACGGCCCATCAGGCGCTTTACCGCAAAGATGGTGCGGTCGGGGTTGGTGACCGCCTGCCGTTTGGCGATCTCGCCCACGAGGCGCTCCTTGGCAAAGGCGACAATGGAGGGCGTGGTGCGGCCGCCCTCGGGGTTGGTTACGACCTTCGGGTCCTTGCCTTCCATGACGTAAACGCACGAGTTGGTCGTGCCCAAGTCTATTCCTATGATTTTGCCCATAAGCTTCGCTCCTCCTTGAATAACTCGTACCGGCTAAAGCCGGATATGCGCATAGCAAAAGCGCCACGCTTCACGCGGGCGCCGTTGTATCTCGAGTATAAGGCGGATTCGGAACCTGTAAAGGGGCGATGGCGAAAAAAGCGAGCTTTTCCGGATTGTCACGTAAAGGGGGCCGGGGGGCTGTATGCCGCTGTATGGAGGCAACGAAAATTTTATGAACCGGCAACGATGTTGACACCGGCCTGGGGAGAGCTTATTCGAAAAGGGAGCCCCGGTCCCTGCGACGAACAGAAACCGGGGCCGGCACGGCGCGGTTAGCGCCCCCGTGCACGGTTGCCGACGCGGAAGACGTGTTTTTCGACCCCGACCAGAGTCACGATCTGGTCGGGGTCAATTTTTACGCTTTTCACTCTTCGTCGTCGTTCAGAATCCCCGCTTTGCGCAGGCCTTCCCGCTGGGTGCTGACGAACCAGCACCACGTGCGAAGCATCTCTTTATCGCCCGGCAGCATAGCCTCGCTGAGATGTTCCGCTTTTTGGCTCATGTAGAGGAAGAAGGCCGGGTCAGCTATCGCCAGGCGCAGCATGAGGAAGCCGATGTCTTCGAGGGAGGGGACGTGGGGTAAGGTCATTTGGCTAACCCGTTGAAAAAGAATCCGGTTTGCTTTGTCAGGAAAATAATGACCGAAATTTAAGTCATTCATTTATGGAGATCAAGATATTCATAAAGAATGGAGAGAAATATCCTCATTCTCTGGGCCACCGCTAAGGTCATAGAGGATGCGCGCAATAACCTTCACATTTCGCAAGTACAACTTGCTGATTTTACGAGACTTTCGAGGTCGTACATTTCGAGCGTGGAATGCGGGAATGCTGGCATGAGCGTTGATGCCTTGGTGCAACTGGCCGAGGTTCTGCATGTGGACGCGGCCGAACTTATGCGCCGTATCCTGGACGAGTTGAAGCGCGGCCCGAAGCAGCCCGAAAAAGCTATCGGCAGACCGTCCAAGACGGAGAAGAAAGAGAAGACGACGAAGGCCGGGAAGGCTGCAGCGGCCGTAAAGAAAAAGGGCGGAACAGCTACAGGGAGAAAGGCCGGGAAGGCAAGGTAGGCCTACAGCGTATAAACCTTGCTCCGGTGCCCGATGCGGATCACCAGCACGGTGACGATTTCGTCATTGAGACGGCAAATCACGCGATAGTCTCCGACCCGGTAGCGCCAATACTCCCGCAAGGAACCCTTGAGTGGCTTGCCTATTTCCCTTGGATCATCCCGTCGCTCAAGGCGATCATAAAGAAACCGCAGAATCCGCGTCGCCTGCGCCGCCCCCATCTTGGCCAAGTGGGCTCTGGCCTCGGGGCTTAACTTAACCTTCCAGCCCATACTCTTTCATCACCTCTTCGAGAGGGACGGCCTTTTCCCCGCTGGCCAGGAAACGCTCGTAAGCGGCATCGGCAAGGTACACATCCTCAATGTCTTCAAGGCTGCGTTCCAGGGCCTCGCGCACATAGAAGCTTTTGGGCCGTTGCGTGTTTTTGGCCAGGGCGGCAAGTCTGGCTTCCATTTCGCTGGGGAGTCGGATTGTGAGCATGGAGACGCCTCCTTCGAAGAGTGTAATACAGGTAGCACATGTATTACAACTTGACAAGAGCGTTTGCGCGGAGCGGCAAACCCTTGCCTAGTCGGCCAGGGTGGTGATATCTCCTATGCCAACTTAATAGATGAAAAACATTGGCCTATCTTCCGTCGGCCGTTTTCCGTTGCGCTTGGCGCCGTAGACTGTGAGGATACCCCATGCACTCGTCCTATGCCACGTTACGACGTAAAGTAGTGCTGATTATGGCGGCGGCGGCGCTTTTGCCCGCCTTGCTCCTTGCGATTCTCAACTACAACGAGTTCAAGACAAGCTACGCGCGCGAAGAGCAAAATCCCCTTCAGGCTGTTGTTTCCAAAAGCAAAAGCGCTCTCGAACTCTTTTTGGCCGAACGAAGCTCCACGGTCAGCTTCATCGCCTCGGCCTTTTCCTATGAAGACCTTGCCGATCCGCGCACGCTGCAGCGCATCTTCGCCGTGATGCAGAAAGAATTCTCCGGCTTTGTCGATATCGGCCTCGTAAGCGCGCAAGGAAAACTCATCAACTATGTGGGGCCGCACCAGGAACTCGCGGGCGCGGACTATTCCGGCCAGGAATGGTTTCACAAGGTGAGCGTCCAGAACCGCTATGTGAGCGAGGTCTTTCCCGGGCTGCGCAACTTCCCCCACATGATCGCGGCCAGCCGCCACACCGCCGAGAGCGGAGACCAGTGGATCGTGCGCGCCACCATCGACAGCGCGCAATTCGCCAAATTCATCACGGCCATTAATCTCACCCCGGACAGTTCCATTGTCCTACTCAACCGCCAAGGCGTCTTGCAGATCGACTCCAACGGGTACGGCAAGGCCCTGGAAAAATTTCCCCTGCCCATGCCCCAGATAAGCTACGAAACCAGGGTCATCGAAACAAAGGACACAATGGGCAAGCCCATCACCATTGCCTACGGCTATCTGCCGGATTCGGACTATGTGGTCATGGCCATAAAGCCGGAAACGAACTTCATGCGCGCCTGGTTCATGATGCGCACGGACTTACTGCTCATCTTCTGCATAGGTTTTGTCATTATATACTTTGTCGCGGCAAAAAGCGCGGGGCAGCTGATCTCGCGCCTGAACGAAAGCGACGAACAGCGTGAGCAGGCGCTTTTGCAGATGGAGCACAGCCAAAAGCTCTCTTCCATTGGCAGACTTGCCGCCGGGGTGGCTCACGAAATCAATAATCCGCTGGCGGTCATCAATGAAAAGGCCGGACTTTTGCGCGACCTTCTGGAAATGGAAGCCGACTTCCCCAACAAACAACAGTTTGACGATCAGCTGAAATCCATTTCGAGCACCGTTGCGCGCTGCAGGGACATCACGCATCGGATGCTCGGCTTTGCCAGGCGCATGGACGTAAAGATTGAAGAGCTCGATGTGAACGGCGTTATAGAAGAAACCATGCTCTTTTTCGAAAAAGAGGCGCGCAACCGCAATATTGTCATGACCAAGGCGCTTCTCGAAGATCTCCCGAAGGTGCCCTGCGACCGCGGCCAGCTCCAGCAGGTGGTGCTCAATGTCTTGAACAACGGGCTCGCCGCGGTGGAAGACGGAGGCCTGATCACCATAAGCACGGCGCGGCGCGGCGCGGACGCCGTGGTCATCCGCGTCACGGACAACGGCTCGGGCATGAGCGAAGAAACCAAACGGCACATCTTCGAGCCCTTTTTCACCACGAAAAAGGAAAAGGGCACGGGCCTTGGCATGTCCATCATCTATGGCATCGTCAAACGCCACGGCGGCGACATAGAAGTGGAGAGCGAATTGAACAAAGGCACGACAATCGCCGTCATTCTGCCGCTTGAACGGCCGGGGCCGGGACAACAGGGGGCGTGACATGGCTGCCCCGGCCGGTCTTCATCTGCTTCTGGTGGACGACGAGCGGGAGTTCGCCCAGACGCTTGCCGCGCGTCTGAGGCTCAGGGGGGTGAACACCCGCGTGGCCTTTGACGGCGAAGAGGCGCTTGCCAGCCTGCGGCAGGGCGAATTCGACCTTGTCCTCCTGGATGTCGGCCTGCCCGGAATGAGTGGACTCGACGTCCTGCGGCGCATCCGCGAGGACCGGCCGGGCCTGCCCGTGGCGCTCCTGACCGGCAATGCCGGCGCAAAAGACGCCGAAGAGGGCCTTACGCAAGGCGCTTTGGCCTATCTCACGAAACCATTGGCACTTGAGGAACTTTTGGCGCTTTTGGCGAGACTTGGCACGAGAAAAGGGTCAACGCTTTGAAATCCGGCTTGGTTTTTCAGCTCTGGCGCAATACGCGCACGGGGCGCACGGGGGAAGCATGAGCGAACTCGCGTTTTTGGGCCGCATCCTGGCCTCGGCCACGCATGACCTGCAAAACATCCTGGCCATCATCAAGGAATGCGGTGCGTTGTCGGAAGATATTCTCGGCATGAACAAAATCTCCCGCTTAAAGCACGGCGACAAGCTGGCGTCGGCCTGTGGTTCCATAGGCCCCCAGGTGGAGCGGGGGCGGGCGCTTTTGATCGCGTTAAACAGCCTCGCGCACGCGGCGGGCGCGGAATATCCGCAAACGGACGGAGTTCTTTTCGCTTCACGCGGCATTGCCCTGGCCGAGCGCATGGCCCGGCTGAAGGAATGCACGCTTGGCCCCGGAGAGCTGGAAAAGGACGTCAGAATCGCGGGCGACGCGTTTTTGTTCCTTGAAACCCTCTATCTGGGAGTGGCCCTGGTCCTGACCAACTGCACGGCGGGCAATGCGCTTCGCATCGACCTTTTGCGCGAAGCCGGCCGGGCCTGCCTTCGCATCCAAACCAGCCAGCCGGTGGACATTCCACCGCCGGACGAACAGCTGGCCGGGCTCGTCGCACGTCTTGACGCGTCACAGGCGCGCGCTCCGGGAACGCTTTCTTTTTCTTTTCCTCTGGCGGCCGGGTAAGGATGTGTTATGACGGATCGTAAGGGATTGTCCGTACTGCTGATCGACGACGAAGAGGATTTGAGCCGCACGCTGGCCATGCGCCTTGGCCTTCGCGGCATGCGCGCTAGGACCGCGCCCTCCGGCGAGGCCGGCCTGCAAAGTCTGAGCGAGGAATTGCCGGATGTCGTGCTCCTGGATATGCGCATGCCTGGCCTCTCGGGCTTCGACGTGCTGCGTCGTATCCGGGCCACGCACAAAGAGCTGCCGGTCATCATCATCAGCGGGCACTGTTCGGAACAGGACAGGGACCAGGTGACGGCCCTGGGGATTTCCGGCTATTTTACCAAACCGGTGCATTTTGAGGAGTTGCTTGCCGCCCTCCACAATTTATGAAGTGTTAACAGACCCGAGAGAAGAAGCCTTGTTTTTAACCCGGAGAAGAGCCAATGAGAAAAATGCGTTTGTTGATCGTGGATGACGAGCCCTCCCTGTGCAAGGTGCTGTCCGATCGGATTACCATACTCCACGGGATTACCCCGGACAGCTGCCACAACGGCCTGGATGCGCTCGAAAAGCTCAAAACCACCAACTATGACGTGGTCGTGCTCGATATCGAGATGCCGGGCCTGGACGGCATGGAAACGTTGAAGCGGATGAAAGAACTTCGCCCCACCGTGCAGGTCATCATGTTCACGGGTCACGGCACGGACGACCGGCGGGCGCTCGCGGAGACGCTTGGCGCGTTCAACTATGTGGACAAGATCGACGGCATTTCCACGCTCTCGCCGACCATTGAGGGCGCTTTTAAGCTCCGGCAGGCATTAGAGGACGTATACGCTGACGCGGCGATGAGCGAATATTAGACTCTTGGCGGCGAAGCTGTACGGGAGCCAATCCGATTGCGGGATCAATTTGAAGATGATCCCTTATCAGATTGGCTCCCGTACAGCTTCGCCGCTTGACTTTATCCGCTCCTGCGGCCGCATAAAAGTCCGGCGAAGTAAATTCGCCGGACGCGGCCTTGTCGCTCCATTGCTCGCTACAGCTCGCGGCCTGCCGGCCTTCGGAGCGCGAAATAAAAACGCCCTGGTCCGTGCGGGCAGCCCTGGGGGTTCGCAGCCGCACGGGCGCAGGATGCTCTTCAATGGTATCTTGCAAAGAAAGAGCCCCCCGGAATCGTCCGGGGGGCTCTTGTTGTAGTGTTGTATACGGCCAGCGTTACACTTCGTGCTTTTGCGTGGCCTTCTTGTGCGTCAGGCCAAAGCCGGCGCACAGCTCAAAGATCGCGAACCCGTACCACACGGTGTAGAAGACATAGAATATCAGGGCCGCGGTGAGCAGCATCACGTTGTCACCCACCTTCTTGGCCTGGATGCCGAAGAAGTTGAACGCGGGTTCGATGGCCCTCGTGTTTATGGAGTTCACGAAATTGGCCTGATTGAAGTGCCTTTGCTTCTGCAGGTCCTTGTTCACGAGGCTGTTGATCTCCCACCAGGACTCCATGACGAATTTGGGATCCATGCCGTCGTGGGTCGCGGAGACCGTCTTTCCGTCATTGCGGTACATGGCTTCCGCGTCACGGATCTGGCGTCTGGCGAACTCGAAGAGATCGTCGCCCTGGATGACCACGGCCCCGTCTTTCACTTGCGCCTTGACCTGGTCCGGGGCCTGGCTTGCCGCGGTCGTCAGGTTGTCGCCCTGGATGACGATGGTCCCATCCGGCTGGACCTGCGCCTGAATCTGAGGCGGCGTTGCGCCAGCGGCCGGAGTTCCCTTGGACAGGAGGTCGGAGGTTTGGATCACCACCTTGCCGTCTTTCACTTGCGCCTTAAGCTGAATTTCGGTCTGGGCCTCGGCGCCGACGTTCTGCGAGATTATCTGCGCGAATTTCTCGGCGTTTTTCGCATCCTTGGGCTTTATGGTCGCGGTGAAAGGCACGCCGACAAACTTTCTGCCGTTTGCGCGCACAACGCCGAAGTAGTCGGCGGAGCCTTTGGCCAGGCTGTTGAAGAGGTTGTCCGAAAAGTCGATTCCGTTGACCTTGGTCCCGTTGGGGCCGGGGAACACGTCGGAAAAGATGACCCAGAGTATGACGGCAAAGACCGCCAGCATCAACATCCCTGTGGCAAAGGGGCGCTTGTTGACAATAAGCATCTTAGGCCTCCTGTCTCAGGTAACCGATTTTTGCGAAGAACTTGGCAAAAATCCATACCGCGAAAAAGATGATGATGATCCAGAAGGCGATGTTGCCGGCCTGTTCGATGCCGTCCACCAGGCCTCTGTCGAGCTTTATGTATCCGAGTCTGACAAACTGTCCGGGCAGGGTCGCTATGCGGTTGACGAAACCGGCCAGGATGGACACGGCGTAAAAGCCGCGGATGTGGACGCCCTTGACCACCTTGGTGGTCAGCGCGCCGATCTGGATGCCGAAAAGCGAGCCGATCAAGAGCCCAAGGGCCAGCGAGTAGAACACGTAGCCGTAAATGGCGTACTGGGCAATGGAGCCGATGCCGGCCGTGAAGATGATCTGCAGGATGTCCGTGCCCACGGTGGTCATGGACGATACGCCGAAGCCGTACACGAACATGGGGAAGGTGACGAAGCCGCCGCCCGCGCCCATCAGAGTGGCCAGCATGCCGACGATAAAGCCGCCGATCGCCACAACCCAGCCGGAGAGACGACGCCCGTTGGGGGGGAACACTTCCTGGTCAAAGGAGATCATGGGAGCGAGCTTTACTTTCTGAAGCAGCTTGGCCAGCCCGGTCATGTCCACCGACGATCCGCCGTGGGCGCTGACGGCCGCGCCGCTTTTGGAGATGCGGCGCAGTTTGAAAAAGTCAAACAGGGCGTAAAAGCCCAGGAAACCCAGAACGACGGAGTAGATGATGCTGATGACCGCGTCGGACAGGATCGGGTCCAGGTCGTAGACGAAGCGGTTCAGAGCGCCGCCGCTCATCGTCCCCAGCGTTGACCCCACCAGGAAGGAGAAGGCCAGGCCAAGGGAGATATTGCCCAGCTTTTTGTGGACCACGGTTCCCATGATGGCCTTGGCGAAAATATGGAACATGTCCGTGCCGACCGCCAGGATGCCTTTGACGCCGACCGCCATGAGCGCCGGGGTGGTGACAAAGCCGCCGCCCGCGCCGATGCAGCCCGTGATGAGACCGGCGGCCACGCCCACGAAAATGGACATGACGAATATCGACGTGGAATGGAAGGAAGGCCCGTAGGCGTGTTTGGAACCTATGAATGTTGCGGCGTCACTGAAAGAAACAAGAAGGATCGGCAGAAGCAGGACGCCAAGAAGAAGGAGCTTTTTTCTGTTTTTGATGATCGACATGGAAACTTCGTAGTCCCAGCGCGCATGGGCTTGCGCCGAGGCTACCATCACCTCATAGACGGTCCTGAAAAAACTCATTCGCCATACCTCCCTTCAACGTATTTGGTTGAATTGTTCCCAAGGTAGTAGTGCTTGTTCGCTCCGGCAACTCCCCCTCTTCGCTAGAGTTTCTTCCCCCCGCGTCACCGGTGGAGAAATTTCCCGCTGTTTTCCCGCGACCATTTCGAGAACCGCCAGGGCCTCATACTCTTTGGACGACCCACGCATTCCCGGATACTTTTACATTGCTTACTCTTCAGTCGCGCGGCAAACAAGCCCCCACGCGTTCACTTTTTCGATACCTTGTCATGAATTTCACATGCCAGAGAAAAAAGGGATTGTCACTCCTTTTTTTAGGAGGGCTCACGCCAAGGCCTGACGCGATTCACAGAGACGCTGAAAATACGTTCCAGCAGGTTCGGCCTTGTGATTTTGCTTGTTATAAATTTCACATGTGACGAAAAAAAATAGCCCGCGCGCATGGCATGCGTCGCGCGGGCGAGGAGCGTTGTCTTGGGGGCCGGCCGTCACTCCTTGCAGACCAGCACCTTGGCCGGCCGCAGCAGGCGGCCGCGCAGCATGTAGCCGGTCTGCACCACTTGCAGGATGTGGTCGGCGGATATGTCGCTGCCCGGCTCCGGGGGCTTGACGCCCACGGCTTCATGCAGCTCGGGGTTGAACGCCTCGCCGGCAAGGCCTACGGTGGTAAGCCCGTGGCGCGCCAGAATATCCAGGAATATTTTGCGGGTCATGTCCACGCCCATGACCACGTCCTGGCAGGCCTCGAGGGGCCGGCCGTGGGCCAGGGCCAGCTCCAGGTTGTCCAGCACGGGCAGGAGGTCGGCCAGAACGCCTTCGGCCGCGAACTTTATGGATTCCTCTTTTTCCTTGAGAAGGCGTTTTTTCAGGTTGTCCGTTTCGGCCAGGGTGCGCAGCCGCTTGTCGGTCTCGGCGGCGAGCTGGTCTTTCAGGGCGCGGATTTCCTCTTCCGGGGCCAAAACCGGGGTCTCATTGGCTTCATCATCCGGGGCAATATCGTCTGGCGTCATGCGCTTACGCTCCTCATTGGTATGGAAATACCGACAGATTACATTAAAAATGGGCCTCAAGCATGGCCGTTATCAGTTTGGCCGTATAATTCACGAGCGGCACCACCTCGGCGTAGTCCATGCGCAAGGGGCCGATCACGCTCACCGCGCCCACAGGCGCGCCTGGCCCGCCGTACGGGGAGGAGACCAGACCGCATCCGGCCAGGTCAGGGGCCTGAGATTCGGCGCCCAAAATGACCACGGAGCGGCGTTCGGCCAGGGTCTTGTCCAGAACGTCCAGGAGGCGCTCACGGTCTTCCAGGGCGGCGAGCACCTCGCGCATTACGCCCACGTCCGCGGCCTCCGGCCTGGCCAGGATGCTAAGCGTCCCCTCCACAAAGACCTCGGGCGCTTCGCTTGTGGGGAAAGAGGCCATGGCCATGCGCAGGGCCCGCCCGGTCAAATCCTCCAGCTCCCGTTTGGCCGCCGTCATTTCGGCGATGATGCGCGCGCGCACCTCGGACACGGTGAGGTTCTGGAAATGGTGGTTCAGGTAATTGCCGAAGTGGACCAGATCGTTGGCGGCGATGTCCTGGCCCACGGCCACAAGCCGCTTTTGCACCAGGCCGCCGTGGAGCACCAGAATGGCCATGACCAGCCCAGGGCGCATGAGCACGAAATCGATCTGGCGCCATTTGGCCAGGGAATGCCTGGGGGCCAGCACCATGCACACCTGCCGGGACGCCTTCGAGAGCGCCTTTGATGCCCGGCGCAAGATATCGTCAATCTCGAGCCCGGCTTCGCCAAGCGAATGGGCCATCATCTCCTTGACCGGCAGCGGCAGCGGCCTGGCCCGCATGATCTCGTCCAGGTAGAGGCGAAACGCCCTGGCCGTGGGTACGCGCCCGGCGGAGGTATGCGGCTGCGCCAGGTATCCCTTGTCGGTCAGATCGGACATGGTGTTGCGGATGGAGGCCGGGGAAAGGCGCATGGCCCCGCATTTGGACACGGTCCTCGAGCCCACGGGCAGGGCCGTGGCGATGTAGTCCTCCACTATGGCGGTGAGAACTTCGCGTTCGCGGTTGGTTAGTGCTGTATCCGGCATGATTGGCAGTCTTGGTCCGAGAGTGCCAAAAAACTAACCATGTCGGAGTGGACTGTCAAGGTTTGGGAGAGCATTCGCGAGTCAGCGTGAAAGCTCTTGGCGGTGGAGGACTCACAGGGGTAAGGTCACCCAACGCGCTTTAATGTTCTTCCGCATACGCATCGCAAAAGCATGGGATGTTAGATTCCCATGGCTGATCTGGTCATTTGGACCAGGCGTTCCCATGTCGAACCTGACCGCATGCGGATTTCGCCAAGGTCAATCCACTCGCGCGTGGCTGGGGATTGGTAGATTGTCAAACTGAAAGTTAACACCTGCCGTAAACCTGTTCGAGCATTTCGGCAGGAGATCTGTACCCCAGCGTTTTCCTTGGGCGGTGATTCAACAGAGTCACCGCCCTTTC
>Ga0123354_10015478_pt1 | contig 11913 bp, 5 predicted proteins | sample TergutLab28metaG_2_FD_97872 | JGI IMG/M metagenome (GOLD analysis project Ga0123354, IMG submission 97872) | Labiotermes labralis P4 segment gut microbial communities from Petit-Saut dam, French Guiana - Lab288 P4 | ecosystem: Host-associated > Arthropoda: Insects > Digestive system > Gut ... | reverse complement strand
CACACGCATGCATACATACCTATATACACGTACAAACAAACACACAAACACCACACACACAACATATATATATATATATATATATATATATCCTAGGGTCTAATTACACTAGGAGAGCTCCAGCCATCCTTAACCCTTTAAACGCCAAGTTAAATCCCATCTGCCATTTGCTGGTATTATTAGGAGCTCACCATATTCTCCACGTTAGCAAATTAAGGGTTAATACTCTTTTTATTTCCTTGTCCTTTTTCCTCTCCTTTTTTGTTTTTTTGTTCCTCCCTTTCGTCTTATCATTTTCCTCTTCTCTGCTTTTCGTCCTTCCTTATTCTATTCCTTACTTCCTTACCAGTCCGTTGCTATCCCCACCAGACTCAATGCTCATGCTGGAACTGCCAAACAAGTAATCGGTTTGTAACCGATTCGAACTCCGAAAGCAGAACGGTGTAACCAGTATTTCGTCCGCTCCTAAGTCATTCCTCGCCAGTAATGATAAAATACCATGAAATTATCCAAGATCGCCTCCTTCCCATACCGCTCCCGTTCACCGCACACAACGACACACCCATTCCTATTGGGGACTACACCAAACTGTTCTCCTTGCCAATACCGAATATTAGTCTTCAACAAACTTACTTATACCCGATCCAGATGTTCTGTTTTAATTAGATGTGAGTGTACCTAGACCCAACAATTCTGTGATGAGAGCGGAGAGGGTGTGGGTTTCAGTGGGCTCGACTATGCTTCAGAACGAAGGGAAAGCCTCCGACAAGCATCAATTTTGATACATGAAGTAAACCGACACGAGAAGGAAAACCTGCAATTATATATATATGATTAGCGACGATGTTGCCAATAGCGGTAGTACATTACTTGATTGGACATGGGATGACCATTAGTCGGAAAATTTGGTAGTCTCCCCAGAATTTGTAATTAATGTTCTCGGAAGATAAGGGTATGTTTCAAATAGACATTTCTCCCCCACTAAACTTCTCGGTAAAGGGCACAGAGGGGTTGTATACAAGGGTAAAGAGCAATATACAAGAAGGGAGTTGGGAAATCTGAAAGATACATTGCCCTCCCTAGGAACATGAGAAGGAATGAGACACATCCCCCAAATCGCATTCACCTCCTTCACAATAACGAAACATACGCTGGTATCGTGTAAAGCAAACTCTTGACATCGTTCTCTTCTCCCACAATGACGAAAAGTGCCACATGAAGTTACTGCCATATGAAGACATGCGTAAATATGTGACATGACACGGTGGTTCTAAGAAAACTAAATGTTATAGAGCTCATACGTGAAACACGTCAGAAAACACACAGAGCCGACATTCGTTCTTCAGTCTGACGACGACAAAATCACTGTAATAGTGCCCTGAAGTCCAAAAATCAGGCTTTGGTTGGATTACGCATGGGCTCCTTTAGGCTCTCTCGTAAAGCAGCAATCTGAATCCATAAAAAGGCGAATATTAAAGTGTCTCATGAAGTGGATAATTAGCCGTGTGAAGTGGGGATTCATGTAGTCTTGTAAATTGTCTGCTTGGGATATCTCACGAATCGACTGTTTGGGATGTACGTTAAAGTGGCTGTTTGGAACGTCCCGTAGAGTACATATCGTGAATGTCTAACGATGAATTTCTTTCCAGCTCCTCGTTAATTAAATTTTGTGTGATTTCAATGAAGTGACTATTTTGACTGACTGAATTGTTTCGCCAAACAGCTGATTGGATTGTGTTATAAAATGGTGACGTGGATTCTCTTAAAAACATATTTTTGGATCGCAACGGGTTATACATTTTTTTAATTATTTTTTATATATATATATATATATATGGGTCCGTGCATCGTGAATCGAATTTAATGACTGTCCAACAAGATGCGACTTATTGAGTGTATTACTTTTCTGTAGGTAGCTCTACATGTTTCGGGTGCTGACACCCATCATCAGAAGCTCGTACAACTGTAATTACAGCTTCTGATATTGATTAACCGGATCTACTACCATCCGCTCTCGTTGTTGAGTTGTTCGAACTCAACAACGATAGCGGATGGTAGTACCAGAAGCTGCAATTACAGTTGTACGAGCTCCTGATGTTCGTTGTCAACACCCGAAACATGTAGAGCTGCCTACAGAAAAGTAATACATTCAATAAGTCGCATCTTGTTGGACAGTCATTAAATTGGGTTATACAGTATAACAGTTTACACTGCCGTTTCAATTGTCCCGTGAAATCGATATTTATTCAAACTTGTGATAAGTTTTCTCATGTTCTAGGCCGAGTGAGTATAACACAAAACAGTGATAGTTATTAAGTCACTGTGCTAGTACAGTCCTATAATAAGGTAAGTTTTTAATTATGAGATTTTCAAATAGACATGTTTATCACTCTCCTACGCATGAGGCAGTTCCTATAATTAAAACTCCCTATCACGTACTTTTGCTTCATTTCACTTATTGGAAGACGGCAGCACTGGTAGTACAGGAAACTGCAACAGGTGGCGTAAGAGTCAGTCATGATGTTCAAACGAGAATAGTTGATGTGACAGCAACTACATTTGAATTTTGGCCCCGCAAAGAAGTTCATGGTGTGATTCGGTTTTATGGAAGAAAAGTGTCCCCCACATTGTATTATTCACCACCGTTTAATACAAAGCAACCGGTATGCAGTATATCAAAAGATGGAGAAGGGAGCTCGACAGTAGTCGAAACGGTCCGTGGTGGTAACCGCAACGTTCACCGCTACAATCAAGGAGATGGGAATGCAATTCGACTGGAGGAACCGATTATGAATAAGCGAAGATATAATTACAAATTTATCCGCGGAAATGGAGTTATCTAGTCGTCAATGGCTGAGGTTGCAACAGGGCCATTCCCACAGCGTAGGAATTTTCAGGAATTTTCAAAATCGTGCCAGGTTCGGAGAGATGCACCTCTGGGCTAGGAGATTACAGTAAAAAAGTTATGACCTTCCAATGGATGAGTTGTATTATACTTCTAATTTCATTTTACAACCCACAGAACACTGTTCATTCGGCACTTTCCGTATAAATGTGTATTACAAAACATGTTGCTCTGAGACAATGCCGAGGTACGTTCTGTCAAAGGTAAAGGTCAGTTGTCATCGACATCATGTTTTAAGACAGTGTTTCTCAACCGCCGGGCCGCGGCCCGGTACCAGGCCCTGACATCAATTACATCGGGCCGCGAGAGATTCTCCTGGAATTGATAACTAATTTAAATGTAATTTTATATTTGTCAACATACCACACCGTACAATTGCACTAATACTCTTTATGATTATGCCATAATTAATTATTAATACTTATGTTAGTTTAATGTATGAACTTAAAAAAATTGGAAAGGTACTGACGAGTAAATCTGTTGGGACCGGACCCTCGTCTTATGAAAAAAAGAATTTATCGGGCCGAGGTCTCACAAAGGTTGAGAAACACTGTTTTAAGATATTGGCGTAACTCGCATAGAACCCTCATGGTCAGTTAGCCACTGGCGTTGCACAAACCTAAACACAATGATACTAAACTAAATAAAAACAACGAAACGCGTAACTTGACGTTGCTGATATTAAACTTTGCGTTATATGCATATTTAATACTGGGCTTCATTAGCTGCATATAGTTCGTAATTTCATATGAAATTTTAATCAAGTGATAAAACCCCAGACCACAGAATAGCCATGGAAACAATAGCAATCTAACGACCGGCATTCAGTATTATTCATCTAATGCTAATGTATCACTGAACAAACTGAATGGCTCTGGTTTTAAAAAGAAATATTTCACAAAAAATTCTATCACACAGATCCCTGTATTACACATGGCTGCACGACTATTTACAACCCACCTTTGATGTCTTTATACCCCTCAATCGTCTACCCCGGAATACGTGAACTATTTGAGGTTGGGAATTTTGTTTCGGTAACATTCATGTATAATTCAAAATACCTCAAGTATATAATGTATATAATGTATCCAGAAACGTTCGTTTGGTAGAGTGAAAACATTTCAAGTAAGGAAGTGAAAATCATGCGGAAGGAACGAATTGAAAGTTAAGTCCATCATTCAAATTTATTGGACCCTCAATTCAGGTGGTATGTCGTGTGCAATACAAAGGAAGCCGCATAGTTACAGCGGATCATAATGTTGTGGATGTCATGGAAAACTTTGAAAGGATTGACAAACACCTAATAAAATCAGCACAATAAAGTGTTGTGTCCGTCCAAGTCACCAAAACACTAAACTGTCCAAATGACTCAGCCGTTCAGCATTACTTCTCAGGCAACATTACTTATCAGAAGTTCAGAGACACGCGGACAGGTTTACCGACAAACGTATTAGAACAGTGCCATGGGAGACGCTTCAATAATCTAGTAACATTTGTTAATAATATGTTCTACATCTGGTGTTATATACGGCACTGAAACACCTTATCAATAAAGATTTTTATTAATATCACAGACTGTTATGTAGCTGGCCTGAAGCGTACGAAGGCAAGCAAAAATTGTCTACGCGAATCCAGCCTGGGGTAGCATCAGGACAACTTTCCGTGTTAACTCACAAAACAGACGTATCCTCAGTTTAATGCTATGGCCAAAAGCTGTCTTTGTTTGCAGGGGATCAGAGAGACAATACGGTCGCTAAACCTTTAGCAAAGGGTAGGTCGAATCCCTCTTCGCAACAAATACTGTCATAAAAGTAATAACAACGCCTTTAGTCGCGATGTGTTAGCAACCTTGTGGTCCGCAACCCCCACCCCGCCAGAGTGGGCACAAACCTCGATCCAGTGCGCCAATAGACCTTATACAGACCAGCACCTCTTTCACCCGAATTATACGTAATTCATCCAAATGTAAATTTACCCATTTACCTGCCGAGCATATTGCTGATCTGGTCTCGGACCAAGGATCACCGGTAACAGTGTATTGACAGTTTAGATCCCAGTGTTTAGTACCATATACCAATTTTTGTAACAAGAAGCTCTACGTTTTGATACAAAGTCTATTTGTTTGTTTTGTATAACACTCAGAATAGGGAGCTAACACTTCCTTGCATTCCAATAACCAGTTCACTTTTATAACACAAACGGCCTGTGATCTCTGTAAGCACAAAGTTCAGCAGTCTTCGAAGAGTGTGAAATATTTTTCCTCTGGTAAGCATTCATTAACAAGGAGACTTAATGACGTCAGTTTTTACAACAATATACGTCCATCGCTGCTGAATACAAGGGTGCATTACATTGCATCAACAAATGGGCACCTAAGTAACCGCTTTTGGGGACTTCACTGTCTACGGAGCAAGGGACCGTGAGTTTGAAGCCATCCCATGAAATGAATGTATCGGTGCGAATTGCTGCTACCCCGACTTGTTCCGTAAAAGTGCACGTTTACGCCAGATTTAATACGTTAAGTTTAGAAGTACTATAATATAGAGCCTTAAAAAGAGGAAAACCTCCAAAGTAAAGATACACACTTACTTGCTCTATAACTCGTGTGAGTAATAACTAACCAACCAACTACAATGAGCAGAGTCCTTCTTGAGAAGCTACCACGCAGCTAGTCAAGAAATTCCCCGCACTCTATGAAACCTGGAGGCTCATTACCTCATTCACAACAGCCCGCTATCTGTCGCTATCCTGAGCCAGACCATTCCAATTCATGCCTTCCCCGTCCCACTTCTTGAGGCTATATTTTATATTACCCTCTTATCTATGCCTAGGTCTTCCAAATGGGCTCTTTCCTTCACGTTTCACCGCCAAACCCCGTAGGCAAACTTCCTCTTCGTAATAAGTGCTACATGCCCCGCCCATCTCATTCTTGATTTTATCACCCGAATAATATTTCATGACGAATACTGATCATGACGCTCCTAATTATTCTGTCTTCTTCAATCCCCTCTTAGGCCTAAATATGTTGCTGTGCACACTGTTCCACGATACCCTCAACCTATGTTTCTCCCTCAACGTAAGAGACCAAGTTTCACACCCAGTTTTTTTTTATTGAAACTGGAATACAAAAGATTCTGTACCGAAATGTAGCAAGCATTCCCTGGGTACAATCTGCTCTTAATTGTTTCATGAACGCGATTTTGATGTGGTTCAGGTGCGTTAAAAATATTTTAACTGTTCCAGACTTTCAGAAGATTTATTACCTATCTTTATTCTGTAACTTTATTGTGCATCCTCAGCATTTACCTCTATACCAATCTCCTCACTAGCAGCTAATAAAGCTTCTGCGTTTTTCTTTACAGCATGCCTACAAAATACAAACAAACCACGTACACGTATTAACAAATATGTTTAAACTCACTCCATATTAATGGTCCAGATGTACCTGTCTTCCCGAAAGACACGCTTTTTCTTCCGATTATTTATCAATTTTCTTTCCCAAACGCAAGCTAATCCTTTATGACACTGACCGTGGCTCCCCTCAAGTACCAGCAAGACATGCTCGTTCAATAAGCGGTATTTTCTACGACTTTATGAAAGGCCGACGTTATGATAACTGAGTCAAGTAATCAATCTACTGCCGCTGCTGCATTCTCGTGCCACTCTCGAGTTCGGTTTCCTGAAAAGGAATGACAAACAAAACAACCAAACAAACACGCAGTTCCCTTATTATGCTAAGCACGAGACGATTACATAACAAAATCCTTAGAATCTCAACAGACGAAACAAAACCTTCAGAAAATTTCGAACCTAAATCTCTCACATACACACCCTCGTCCACATGGAATTTAACGGTTGCCGACCGGCGGCGGCCGCTCTGTCGGTATAGTTCGCGTGCGGACTAAGGCCACGGAGTTTAGTTTTAGTAACACTTTTTGTGCAAAATAAACTCAACGAATCCACGGCAAGATAGAAAGTATAGTGCGTGTTTTTTTACACTTGACCAATAAACGCCGGCCCGAAGCTCTAGTGAGTTTTTATATTATTAGTCTTTCTACAGGTTATTGTCACTGCGACTGTTTGTCTAGCTCCAGTCATCGACTGTTGAACCTCCCCGACAAGAGGCGTAAGACGCAACACTGGCAGAGCGTTGGGCGGAGCATTGGGCCGGCGCTTTTCGGTCAAGCAAGAAAAAAACACCCTATACAAAACCCAGTCATACAAGAAGAGGGCAGAAACCACACTGTATCATCATTCTCTAGGGGAACGACAACTTCCACTGCAGTTTTCCCTTGCACTAGCGAGCGTGTTAGGACCTACCACGATTTATTTCACTAATTAATTTATGTGGAGTTACAAAGCTCACCCACCTTATGCTAATATCCTTCTCCTGCTAGCAGTAATATTACTAGTTTTGTATGCACCACCACCAAACCTAAACTCCTCCTTTTCCATCCTTCGTGAACCATCATACTTCCCCCTTGTATTTTGAAAAGATCCATACAAACTCTGACCAAGCTACGCGCAGATGTACGTATGAGGGGATGACTCTAACCTTTTTCCAACCCCCGGCAATATCGTTATGAACAGCGTCAACCCCTCGTGTCTAGATCCGCGAAGGTTGCTTTACCATTGCCAGTTACTGAATAGCTCCACAAGTATCATATTTTCCAGCACAGTTTCCTATTGTTACAAAATAAACAGCGGTTGGAGGGGTTTCCGTTTATTGGGTTATATAAGCAAGGCCATCATTCACTTAACCGCCCGCACCACCCCTCTCACCATCCCAACAATTACAGTTACAAAAGTATCTTTGTAGTTTTAATGGATAATTAACTTTACACAAAAGATGTTTCCTATATTATCGAGGTAATTAGTTTTGCACCTATCTGCTAACGCTGTATAACTATTACCAGAAAATCGGAGAAAAGAGCAACTGGTACGCATGATTTCACACACGGGCTGGCTTCGAAACTAGACAGGTAAACAGGCGGTTCTTTTGGCCTATGACAAACCATGAATGTCTAACCCTGAGTGAAATCAACAACAGCAACGACGACAACGCCAACGACAACGACGACAACATAAATTCAAATGGGGAAGAAAGACTGCAAATAGCCTGCGAAAGAACAGTAGCACCTCAACGCGCGCGCGAACACACACACAAAGGATATGATTACGCTGCCTGCCTAACTTCTTGCCGAGTGGAACGTATTTGTCAATCGTGCCAATCGCGCACAGCCTATTGCTGACCGCTGCATACGAGCTATTTAAATTGTCGCAGTATGGTGACGAACAAGGAAAAGAAGAAGGAAAGGAAATTTACAACATGAAAAGTACGAATTAACTGACAATAATTTAGGTGTCAGATTACTGATAATGGATACGATAAGGAAGGGGGTGTAAATTTAGACAAGGGATAAAAACTATATGTTAATTACACTGTTTGGGCCTACGAATCCCACTATTCCGCGATTTTCCTATTTGAGAGTGCGAAAATAGTTGATAGTATTGTTAGGGCGCCCAGATTTATTACCTTGGCGCTGCTGTCGCCATCTCGTAGTCGGTATAGCGTCTAGGCTGCGGCCTGGACTATCCGCGGTTAGTTTATCGGTAGGGGCAAGAGACCGTCTAAAAAATCATGGGACCCACCCAGCCTCCTGGGGCAACGGGATTCCTTCTCGGGAGTAAGGTGGCCAGGGTGTGAAGTTAGCACTTATACATATCAACGAGGTTAAAAGGTTAAAAATAAGCAGTGTTGTACTTCACGCCTTCATAATGTTAACGGGAACAGCTTCCACCTTTTGCTGTTTCAGCTACTCCTGATAAGAACCTGCTTTGCCCATTAGGGCAGCGTTTCTCAACCGCCGGGCCGCGGCCCGGTACCGGGCCCTGGCATCAATATACCGGGCCGCGAGAGGTTCTCCTGGAATTTGTCATTTTAGTTTTCTAAGCAATTTCCATGAATAGATGTTTTATAGTAGAAATATTCTGAGGAGAAAAAAATTCGTGAATGTGTCGAAAAACTCAGATCCGGATGTTGGCCTGAGGAAACTACGACATGCTACAAGATTTCATTAGTCCAGTGAATTTAAATATAATTTTATATTTGCCAACATGCCACACCGTATACATAAGTGTACTAATACTCTTTATGATTATGCCATAATTAATTATTAATACTTACGTTAGTTTAATGTATGAAATTTTAAAAAATGGAAAGGTATTTACGAGTAAATTTGTTGGGACCGGACCCTCGTCTTAAGAAAAAATAATTTACCGAGCCGCGGTCTCACAAAGGTTGAGAAACACTGCATTACGGCACTGCTACAATGGAGCCAGAACCGACTCACCACAACAGCATGGAGAGACTCCAGACAAGGAAGTAGAAAATAACCACATTACTGTTTATGTTAGCGGTTACACTGAACCCGATCCGACTGTCTAGGCCAACAAAATAGGTTTGTTTCGAGCCGACAGTCTGGCCAGACACCTGCTGCAGTTAGCACATAATCCGAGTATTCGTGCAGTGGACAAAACTTACCTGATAGAACTTGTGAGAGATATGCCGCCTTTTTGGGACCAAAGAGACAAAAGTACCACAACAGAGATTTCAAGTCAAAAGGCTGGAATGAAATACGAGAGAAAAAGTGCACGGGTAAGTACTGAATTAATAACACTACTGAATTACAGTACGGTACTAACTTCAAGCAAAGGTTACTATCCATCAACAAAAGTTCGTCCCAGTCATCATCAGATGCTAACATGTAACGTTCGCATCACCTACAACAAGTAGACTGAGAAACAGAAGTCCTTTTGCAGCTACAAGTCTGGACAGAGACGTCGGATTAAGAGTAGCCACACATGTCTGGCCATTTATGCCCAGACAAATGTTGGTGTAATGTGTTGTGTCGGTTCTGTAACTTAACCTTTAGGCAGGAAGGTGACTGCAGCCTGGTGCGAGTAAGATCTTGAAACAACCTTTCAGCGCCCCTGCCAGGATCTGAAACGCGAATGTTCCAGTTCAGGTGTAGTTCTGTTATTAGTGTCCAGACAATATGGAATGTTACAGGAAAACATAAACTTATGTAAAGCCAGAACTACGAGAACAAAACAAATATTATGGTCCTTGTGACGAATAGGGTACGCATAAGCATATCTCGTGCTCACGAACGAATGAGTCAAGTAAGTGTTCAGTCAAGCCTTCTCAGATGTTACTCCGTGTCGGTTGCTAAGAAAGATCACGGAATCTTAGACTAGAGGTGGCGAAACTTTGTGAGGACGCGTGCCCAAATTGTTTGCAACATTCGAAGAAATCCTTTCGCGTGCCCATGGGAATTCTGAAGAGTAAAATAAGGTCTTGGAGTCTTCCATAATTACTATTATTAATTATTCCATTATCACCACTGTTGTATATTATAATTATACATTAAATGCATGCATAATTATTATATTTCTAATGAAGATCTCCTCGAGGTGTGCGATAAAGAAGAAAATGTGGCAGTAACTGGGGCTGCTACTACTTCCTGTTTAAAAAGAAGACTGTAAAACGTTTTGTCCAATGTCACGTATTCTCCCAGTCAACGCCAGGCCGGCGCCCCAGTGACAAATATGCAGTCTACACTTAGCAGCACTCCCGATTTGTGAAAAAATGTTTACCCGCAATATTATTTGGTAGTAACGGCAATTCATATACGGTCTCTATGCAGGCAAATAGGGGTGTATATACACAAATTCTTCGCATTATAGAGACGCTGGTTGGGCAAAAAGAATAAAAAGAATCCAGACAGCAGTGAATGCTGCCTGCCAAGAAAATCTTCCCGTGTGTCTTTTGGGCACGCGGGCCATAAGTCGGTCAGCAATCGTCTAGGGCAGTGTTTCTCATCCTTTGTGAGACCGCGGCCCGGTAAATTATTTGTTCATAAGGCGAGAGCCCGGTCCCAACAAATTTACTCGTAAATAGCTTTTCATATTTTTTAAGTTCACACATTAAACGAACATAAGTATTAATAATTAATTATGGCATAATCATAAAGAGTATTAGTACACTTATGTATACGGTGTGGCCTGTTGACAAATATAAAATTACATTTAAATTAGTTATCAATCACTGGACTAATGAAATCTTGTAGCCTATTGTACTTTCCTCAGGCCAACATCTGGGTCTGAGTTTTTCGACACATTCACGAATATTTTTCTCCTCAGAATATTTCCACTATGAAACATTTATTCAAGAGAATTGCTTAGAAAACTAAAATAACAAATTCCAGGAGAACCTCTCGCGGCCCGGTATAATTGATGCCAGAGCCCGGTACCGGGCCGCGGCCCGGCGGTTGAGAAACATTGGTCTAAGAGATTGCCTGAGCACGATGATGAAAGCACAATGTTCCTTCTGACGTCCATGTATTGTAATGTTAAGAATCAGGAGTACCGCCTTCTTTGTAAGCACGTGTCTACTGTTTGTGTTCAAAAATATGACGCCTGATATCCCACTATTTAGAAACAAATCGACACGTCATTTAGAGCACAGAAATAAATTAAATATTTTATTTTAACCAAAAATAACATTCACTTGTGAAATCAATCGCAAAAAAAAAAAAAGAGCAGAGGGAGTGTGGAAAGCTGATTAATGACTAATTCCACTCCCGTCACCTGGCACCTTTGCTACTGCGCCATGACAACGTCCACCCGCATTCTCGTTCGAGTCTTAGAAAAACCTCACAGCCACGATCTGTCGTTCTGAACATGCTTTCTCTTCAGACAATAAACGACATTCAGCATCACCCAGTAGGCTACTCTTTTTACCACTGCTAAATAATGACGCATATCTAATAAATTTTGCAAATATGTTTTAATATCGTAAGACGTATAAGTTTGAAGACTTGACAAAGATTAAACTGGGGGGGGGGGGGGCGAAGCACGCAGTCTAGAATTAGGGTTGCATTAGGGGACAAGCCGGAATTATGAAAGTCAAATGAATACGAAAAGAAACTGCCTTCTGCTTTTTT
>Ga0123354_10015477_pt1 | contig 11913 bp, 4 predicted proteins | sample TergutLab28metaG_2_FD_97872 | JGI IMG/M metagenome (GOLD analysis project Ga0123354, IMG submission 97872) | Labiotermes labralis P4 segment gut microbial communities from Petit-Saut dam, French Guiana - Lab288 P4 | ecosystem: Host-associated > Arthropoda: Insects > Digestive system > Gut ... | reverse complement strand
TTGTATATTTACCACAAGCTGTAAACACAGTCTAGTGCTCCTGAGGATGGGCGAAATTATTGCCCGAAACATGTTGAGCTGATTGAAATCAATAAGAAACCGTTATTGTTGCATCTAGTTGGTTGTTTATTTCATTGTACCAGTGATGCACGGTCACACTAACATCAAACAGAAATACAAGTTTATTGACAGGGTCTTTTTGAGCTTATCTACAGTCCCTTGTTTTATTTTTTAATGTATAATGGTCAAAAAAGTGGCCTTCAACCCGGTAGTGACTTTCTGCAAAGCCCATAGTCCCATTAAAATTGTGTTCTGAAACAAGTGATCAATCATACAGCGTTTCAAAACGTCGAGATCATTAAACTAATCTAATCGATGTCTACTCCAAAACCGCCCAGAACGGCTCTGTGGCCCACGCAGCCTCCTATTCAGTGGGTACCAGGGATATTTCACGGGGGTAAAGCGGTCGGGGCGTGAAGTTGACCATTGACCTCTTTCTTTTGCCGAGGTTAAGAATGAGTGGAGCCATACCTGTACCCCCATACGCCTTAATGGTGTGTACAGGGACAAATTTGCCTTTCTTTAACAAATAGCCACCTTCTGTTACAACCTTTGATAGCAGTAAGGTGTTTTACCAAGATGTCTTCTGTAACTCTTTATATTATGCCTGCAAGTGCACTCATTTAGTGGCTCTGATAATATAGTATAACGGGTGTACTTTTAATAATGAACTTGTTCGATATGTAGCACAACTTTCGTCTTTTCGTCATCAGCCACAAACGACTTTCCTTTAGGGCAATCTCAATGTACTGTAGTTACTGCACATTTTGTCAGAATGAGAGGCATCGCTTCTTCCGTGCACACAAAAACAACCCGCCGAAATATAGGGGGCTTCCTGTAACAAGATCTGATAGCAGCCTAAACTCTTCAGTAATTCCGTTGATTAGAGGGCTTCTTAGAAATCCGTTAGTCTGTCAACTGGTCAAGATATCTGCAGATGTTTTTGGTACCCGTGTTTATTAATGTGTTGACGAGAACCCACCTTAAGTCAAATGAATCCAATTTACGATTTCGTACGTCTTTTATATGTTTATTTATTTATTTATTTAAGATCTACTTTAATATTATCATCTTTGCATGACTGGGGCTGTCAGGTGGTCTTGTACCTTCAAGGTTTCTACCTAATATCTGACATGTATTTCTCACCGATCTCATGCGTGCTACATACTCCGCGAACATCACCCACATCCTCCCCTCCAGTTTGTTCGCACAAGTATTATTAAATAAACCTGGCCAAATACCAAACTCCTATGCAGTTTGGTTTTTTTACTCCTGTTACGTCCGAATTTTCTCATCACACACTCATTATAACACAGCATTTTGTGATCTGTGCGTGTTGGCTTTGAAGTTTTGTTCGTCCGTCGTGACGTGTTTGGACCGATGCCTTGTGGTTCATGACGCATCTCTTTCGGGTTATGCGAAGACCTCCACCTACAAACATGGAGACTGACATCAGAACTGTTGTAACGCATGTGGACAGAAAATACATTAAAGTACAGCCACATTGTACAAGAAATTGCATTATATTATCATCAGCGTTTTTATACTGTGCAGTCTCTAAGTGAGCAAATTCATTATGAACCGTATAGGATTTGGTTTAGCTGTATGTTTCTATTCTCCTTGGACTCATCTGGTCCCTCCGTACTTTTCCGGATGTACAGATGCCCTGGCACAAAAGTTTTACATTCTGCCTATCTAGAAACCTTCGTTTCTTGATCTCACGTTCGCTTACCTATGTGGTGTATCAAATTCTGTTGGGACTCCTCAGTTCCTGTCATCCTTATGTTTGTTCCTGATGAAGACATAGCTCCGAACAGCAGTACGTATTTTCATCCTTATTCCCCTGAAGTACGAACTAACCGCACGGAGCAGAGTCCTTCCTCACAAGTTCACAAGTTCTCAGCTAGACAGGAAATTCCCCGCATTTTATGGAACCCGAAGGTTCATTACCACGTTCGCAAGTGCCCGCCTTCTCTCCCTTTCCTCAGCCACAGCAATCCAATCTTTACTTCACCGTTCCACGTCTTGAATATCTATTTTAATATTATCCTCCCATCTACGCCTAGGTCTTCCTAATGGTCTCCTTCCCCCGGATCTCCTCACCAAAACCCTGTATGCACCTCTCCTGTTCCCCATACATGCTACATGTCCCGCCCTTCTCATTCTTCTTGATTTGATCACCCGAATGACATCTGGTGAGGGATACAGCGCATAAAGCTCCTCGTTTTGTAGTCTTCTCCACTCCCCTGTCACCTCGCCGCTCTTAGGCCCAAATATCTTTCTCAGCACCCTATACTTGAACACCCGCAACCGATTATCTTTATCGTAAAACCCTCAACCGATGTTCGTCCCTTAGTGTGACAGACCAAGCCTCACACCCATACAAAACTAAGAACTTTTGTATGACATAATACACAGCAACACTTCAACATTTCGCTCTGTTAAGACTGCACAATATTGTTTCTGTCTTTGTTGTGAATTCGTTCGCAGTTACTTCACTCTCTGTACATTTTATAATGACAGATGTGTCTCTGCGCCCTGTTGCCGTTCCGGCCAGTGGTCAAACAGTAGTGCAATGCTCTGCGGTGCTGCTTATGACAGATGCTCACATTTCCGGGCATCGGAACTTCCATTCCCGGACCGATTTCGCTGGAACGCGTCCATTATGAGAGCCCGAACGCTGAGTTATTTATTAATTCGTTCAAAAGAAGTAGACCTGTTTTTTTTTTATTGCTGACGTCAAAGTGAGATTCCTTGACTCCATTGCTAGATGAAGGTATAATATCGGTCGAAACGAGTTTCTGTACATAAATAAACCTTTTGAAATCGAAACAGCCAAGTGGACAGTACGCGTGCACAAAGAGCAACAGGAAATAAGTAGAAAATGACACAGAAAGCAAAACGCGAGGAAATGACTAATTTATGACAATGACGATGATTATGATGCGGGTAATGGAAACAAATATGAATGCAAGCGATGTTTGAGGTTCTCACAGCGGTATTGTTTAACCCTTTAAACGGCCAGTTAAATCCCATCTGCCCTTTGCTAGGATTAATCGGAGCTCACCATATGCTCTACGTTAGCAGGTAAAGGGTTGAGATTCAAGTCACCTGGGCTGTTACACTGTGTTGACTTGTCAGTAGTAGCCGACGTTTCGAAAGATCAAATTGATTTCGTCTTCAGGGCCAAACAGTCCTGGAATATATATATATATATACTGTATATATATATGTGTGTGTGTGTGTGTGTGTGTGTCTTTGGTCACTCTGAGGGTGGTTAAAAAAGAACCGAAACATGCTGGGGACATTACAGGACGGTACAATATAAACATAAGAATGTGTAACAGCAAACAAGTGTAATTAGTTGGATTTCAGTAGGCAGCCCTGGATTTCTTGTCCGGAAGTCTTGACTCTTCACTAAGACACCTTTACATTCCGCAATCCCCGTGTTGCCATTCCGGCTTTAATTTGCCTCAGATACGTCCGTAGGCCTACCGAAACAAAATTTTGCGGTTTCAGTTTATTCTGACCACCATGTGCAACACGTGCTTGTGTTAGCAGGAATCTGTCCTCGGAACAGAAAAACAATCGACCCGCTCTGTCGCCGGGCCACGCGGTGGCGCAGTTGGTAGAGGCACTGTGCTACAAGCCGGAAGGTCGCGGGTTCGATTACCGATGGTAACTTTGGAATTTTTCATTGGCGTAATCCTTCCGGACGCACTATGGCCCTGAGGGTTAAGGGGGCCGGTGCGTAGGGCTAACAACCTTACCACTTTAATGTGCCGATTGTCTTGAAATCTGGAAGCCTCAATCTCCTGGAACCCCTAATGCCTGTCCAGCCCTGCAATGGGATTGCTTTACCGCTCTGTCGCCAGTGTTTTGAACATGGCCTGTGAAGTTTCGGAGTATCAGTGGTACAGACCAGAGTTCTGTACAGTTCTACAAATACATGTTAAAATATTCGTTGCAGTGTGCGTCATCTGTTGTATTTGCTTTCATGTAGAAAGAAACTGACATCATGCACTGAAGCTTTTAGGCCTACCCAGGTAAATTTCAAAACAATAGCTGAATACGAATGCATTGTGTCCACGTAAATACATGCAGGGTGAGGCAGATAAACTCGATTATTTTTAAAGCGAAGTAACGTCGTTAAATTTTACATTAATATTCATTATCACAGGATATTACGTCTCATTTTATTTCTAATAAAACACTACCCTCAGACGCACTCTTCCATGCCTCCAACACTGTTCCAATATTATTCCAATTCTCAGTACTCGGCCCAACGTTTCTTCTGGTATATACTGTACTTGTAAGGCACTCCCAAACAAAGCAAGCACACGCGAATAAATTCGGTGGACGTGCAGTCCAATGAACGTCACCATTCCGAGAAATAACGTGTTGTGGCAGCGTTTCTCGTAAGCAATTTCATTGATGCCCACGCCGTAAGAGAAGTCGCCCCAACTTGCCAAAACCTTACGGTACGGGGATCAGTTCCACGACTTAACTGCGGTTCTGGGAAGCAGCCAAACTTGTCACGTAACAGAGGTATGTTTCACCGCAGCGCCTGCATGGTTTTCTTTGAAGCAAGGGCCTGTGACCCCAAAGTACACCACCCTACACCGTAGAGGTGTTGGTGCAGAATTCTCTTGATTGTCCTGCTGCGTTCTGAAAAGCAAACTCCGGACACTGGGACTGCAGTAAAGACGACAGATAATATTAAAAACATAAGCTTATCTGCAGCTAATGGTCCATTGACATAGATCGTATGTAGGTTGGAGGGCTGTATCTGGATTCATTTGCCTCAGGATAGTTTTTAATTAGCGTTGGCATCTTCGGAACACCAAAAATTGAGGGTACTGTGTAAACATCCCATTACAGGCCTAGACAGGCCCTGAGGGTTCCAGGAGTTTGAGGCTTCCAGATTTCAAGACAATCGGCACATGAAGGTGGTAAGGTTGTCAGCCTTACGCACCGGCCGCCTTTACCCCCCAGGAAATATTCCTGGTACTCATTTCTGTTAGAGGCTGAGTCATTCCAGGGCCAAAGTGTGGCCGGAAGGATTATGTCAATGAAAAATTCCAATGACCCTATCGGGAATAGAACCTGCGAACTTCCGGCTTGTAGCCTCAACCAACTGCGCCACCGCGTGCCCCCTGAGGGTATTGTGTACGTATTATTAAGTTCAACTGTGTTGGTCTTTTGTGTATCGTGTTATTATCTTGTATGTATCTTTGTTACCTCATGTGTATTGTTTTACCATGTGTGTATTGCTGTCTTACATACCTTAGTTGCCGGATTGCTGGCTAGAAGTCAGTATCCGGAAGGTCCTGCTACCGGCAATCTCAGAACAAGTTTTCTTGGTTTTCCTGTGTCTAAAGGCGAATGCTGAGATGGTTCCCAAGACTCCAAGTTGCTACTGCATGCTTCTCATGTAGCCCTCCCGACTTAAATTTATTAGATCCTTACTTCATATTTATATTATCTTTATTTTATATTTATGTGCATGCATAATAACCACTGCCACCGGGTGACAAGCCCATTTGCAGACAAATACATTATTTATTTATTTATTTATATTGTTATTGTACGGCCTTGGATGTGTCAATAAAATAGACAAAAAATAGGGAATTGCGAATAATTCAGAGAAATTCAGCAATTTACGGGAAGTTTTTTAAATGTTGTTCGGCTCACGGACAGTTCCAAATAACCCCCATCAGACCTCACGAGTAAAAAAGAAAATTACACGCTTCTGGTAATGTTAATAAGTTGACAATCGGACCGCTGAATTATCTTTTGATAGTAATTCCCGAGATGCCCGCAGTCGCGGTTGTTGTGCTTTGGTTCGCATCGGGCTGGTCAACAACTATTTAGAGAACACCCATTAGTAATCGCTGTACAACTAACGGTAAAGGTAAAGCAGTCCCGTTACAGGCCTGGACAGGCCCAGAGGGTTCCAAGAAGTTAAGTTTTCCAGATTACATGACAACGGCACAGGATGGTGGTAGATTGTCAGCTTTACGCACCGGCCGCCTTTACACCCAGGAAATACTCCTGGTACTTAGTTCTGTTAGAGGCTGAGTCGACCCCAGGGTCATAGTGCGGTCGGAAGTATTATTTGTCAATGAAAAATCCACTGACACCATCTGGGATCGAACCAGCGACCTTCCGATTTGTAGCACAGCACCTTAAACACTGCGCTACCGCGGTCTCCGTACAACTAACGGACAATTGTTATTTCTGTGTATTCGTACGAATTTTTATCAGCAGTGCTTTAATGGCAGAAGTTATAGCAAATGGCGTCGAATGAGACGGGCAGATGATTATGAAAGATTTGTAGAAGTATACTGTGGGCCGGGATAGCGTAGTCAGTATAGCGTAGCGACTCGCTACGTGCTGGGCGGTTCGGAGATCGCATCCCGGTGGGGGCGAGATTTTCCGCACCCGTCCAGACCGGCTCTGAAGCCCACCCAGCCTCCTTTACAATGGATACCGGGTCTTTCCCGGGGGTAAAATGACCGGAGCGTGGCATTGACCACCCACCCCCATCTAGCGCCGAGGTTAAAGAAAGAACAGGGCTATACCTTTGTAGAAGTGTACTACACCCCCCGACACAACGCACTTCGCACGCTCCATCTGGACGAAATCTCTTTGGTTTACGTAGATCGAGACGTGATTGACCATACAGAATATAAACGGCTGCGAGCCTGTACTGGTAGCAGCCCTGTGTCACACAGCTTTAATATTACAACACTGTAATTTTATGCTTGTCAAATTTACATGTTTTAGAAATTTAATATCTTAATAAATGTGGTGAGGGCGATCACTACCTGGATCAACGTACTGGACTGGCATTCCTTTGTTCTAGCAGACTCTTTGAGGATGGCAGCCCGGTTCCGAAACATGTGGGAGTTTCATAGTTGTCATGAATTGTATTTTATTGTAATCTATTAAGTGCATTTGTTGGTCGATATATCGATTTTCGGAAGGAAAGTTTTTACCCGACGTCAAGTTCGTACAACAATATCTGCCTGGAAAGACAAAAACCCGGTAAATATCAACCACAACACATTAAGCCTGCCTGATTCAATATAGTGACCATACAACGGGCTGGACGTCCACGGTTAGGTGTTCAGCAGTGTAAAGGATTTGTCTTCGCTACAGCAGACTGGCCCTGTGACCCACTCTGCCCCTTCTGCAGCCAGTGGTGGGATCCTTTATACCGGCGTAAGCGGTAGAACTGTCAACTTGACCACCCGTTTCCCTCTAGTGCTGACGGTAATGTATGGACCAATATTTCCTTTCTACCGTACTCTTCGTGGCATGTCTGAACACAGGGATAACTTCACATTTACTTCATTGTACCGAACAGCCCTCTATATCGCTGCCGCTACACCAAGCTGCTCTGTGTTGTTACATTAATGAAGCAGGCAAATGCAAGTTTATGTGCGCAAGTTGCGTATGTGCCTTCTCCAGGCCTCCGAAGTCGTCCCTAGCGCTTCCGGACATCAAGTTCCAACAAGACAGGCAGCGTACTTATGTCGTTGACATTGTGGCGGGTCCGGATCTTTCCTCTCCATAACCCACGTGTCTGTCGAGCCATTTTGCTTGAATAACTTCTGCAGAGGAACGAGAGCTGAATATTAAAAATGTTGCCATGTCAACGCAACGAGTTCTTTTTGTATTGTTTGGCTACATATGTCTTTGCCAAACGCATGAGATGTTTAAACTTGTTGCCATGGAAACACAACAATTATTTTTTTTTATTTCTGAGCTACACATGTCTCTGTCAACAATAAGAAAAGGGAACTTGGACTTTTATATAAGGTGCCTGATATTTTTGTCCCATTTTAACCAAAACTGAAATCCGTCGACAGATTTTAATAAAATTTCCCAATATAAAATTTAACAAAAATCCACCCAGTGGAAGCAGAGTTGATACCTGTAGACATGCGAACGAATGTAGGCCACATGACGAAGCTCATTGGCGCTTTTCGCGACTTTACGAACACGCCTAACAAAGACAGACATCATTTATTGCACAAAAAGAAGCTGTGCGAGTCGCATCTCTTGAGTTCGAACCAGCGAACTGGGCCACGTCTGTGTTCGGAACTGAAAGACAGAATTTAAACGATGTCGGCCACTGGGATTCGTGGGGTGTATAGTGTCCTGGATATCCGAGCTGGAGGCTCCAGCCAGCGAGCTGCTGATGGAAGCGCTGACCTCAGCACAACTCAGCAGCTCTCCTCTTCGATTTTCCTGCTTGTACTGCAAACTACTGGAGGGATGTCGCAAACTGAACGAGGCTCTGTGTGGCAATTCGTACACTATATAGCCGCATTGACTTGTGCTTGGGGCTAAGGTAGGGAAGAAAGGAATGTATACAGAACGTGATGGGGAAATAACTACTGAAACTTCCACTTAGAATACTGAGTAGTGAAGGGAAGATAATATTAAGATGGATCTGCTATTTTGTCGCAAGTATTGAGGACTGGTTGTAGTCATTTAGGACGAACGGATATGTGCATCGATAAAAATTAACTTATGGTGGTATTTTACACTGTACATTTTTGGTTGTCAAATGTGGGTTCGTTTTGGGAAGATTGTTGTGGGTGGAAATTTGAAAGACTCAAATGTGCGCCTAGCTGCAGAAAATATTTACAGAACTTTGAGCTTACGGCTTTGTGTTATTTACCTGTTAGAATATTTAAACTAAGTATTAAAGAATACGAGCGTGTATGCAGACTAATTCTATAGGCTGTGTTCTACTGAAAGAGCCCGAGACTTATAACAGGATAAGGTTAAAATGTACCTGACGAAAATAGTTTTCTGGGACAGGTAGTGGATTTATGTGGCGTATGTTAGGGATCAAATGCGAAATTCTGTAAAGCACCTTTGTACAGATATGCGTCGCTTAACGACGGGGATACGTTCCTTGAATTGCGTCGTTAGGCGATTTCGTGGTTGTGCGAAGGTGTACTTACACAAACCTAGATAGTATAGTATAGCCTACTACACACCTAGGCTATATGGTATAGCCTATTGCTCCTAGTCTACAGACTTGCTCAGCATGTTACTGTACTGAATACTGTAGGATATTGTAGAACAATGGTATTACAATATTATATTATATTATATTATATTATATTATATTATATTATATTATATTATATTATATTATATTATGGGACCACCGTCGTATATGCGGTCCGTCGTTGACCGAAACGTCGTTATGCGGCGCATACCTGTACTTCATAAAAGCAGGGAGATTCTTGGCCAGTTGAGTAATTATCGATAGGAAGTTTATATTTCGTGAGTGAGTCAGTTTGTTAGCAAGTCTCTTAAGCAAGTAATTATTTGGATATTTAATAAGTCACTTGGTTTGTTCAACACCGAGTAGTTAATCGGTCGGTCTGTTATTTCGTGCATTGGTTAATTCGTCACAGTGTTACGTGGTCGTCGCGATAAAGGGTTAGTTATCCAGTCAACGCCGCCTGCTGTTAACAAGCTTGAAGTCGCGGTGATTATAAATAGCCTAAAAGTGCTGGCCGTAGGATCTAGACCAAAGATCCTTTTTGCATTTAGTCGCCCTTTTAAAGCATCTGATTAACAGGAAAAAAGAACGATTCGGTCACACCCTTCCTCATGTCCCTTCTGGAGAATTCTGCTAGCTATGTTTTTGTTTGTGACGCAAAACCAAAAACACAAAGCAGTTCTGTTACACTTTTACTAAAAGCATAAACGTAACAATAAATGAAACTCTGTAACAAAGTTATAGTATAACTCTGTACAATCAATCGTAAATGTATCAACTTTTAAAATATCTGTACGTAACACTGGCCTATAGATCGGAATGAATTCACTCAATAATGTAATACACACAATTATTATTTGTACTTATTGATTGTACTTGCGATCTACTTATAAAATTTAATTAAAAATTCACGATGCGCATAATAAATCAATCTACTGTTTGACATGAAATAAAGCTGACTTTATCACAAGTCAATAAGACTGAAAATTAAAACTTCCTGTTTCTGAAAAAGATCCTCAGAGTATCCCATATCGAATTTTTAAAGAATCTTCTACGCATTAGCTGCTGATGTAAGGTCTAATTATATAAAGTTGCAGGTAGACGGACATACACGACCTTCCACATATTTGTGAAAGGGCCTGCAATGTAGAATTATATCGAAAACAGTCCAACGCTGTCAGAGATACAGGGGCACACAAAAAAAGTTTTATTCCGCCGAAACTCTGAAAGACTTACGGAAAGGATGAACGATATCGGGTACAAAAATCTATGTTTTTTTTTCTCTCTGCAAGTTTTGTTTGGAATAATTTTTGCTCCAATAAACACAGGACCCTTTCTTTATCCGGCAACTATCACTTGTCACTTCCCGCCTTTACTCGTCTTGCGTGTGGCCTGTTTGACGAATGGGCTACTCTAAAACGAAAAATGAACGGACAGGAAGTTGCAACCGATATTTGTCACGTAAGATAACGACCATGTATTTAGCGAGTTACGCCTCCGAGCTGCGTGAAGTAGTCACCTTGCCGGAAATTTTGTGTGGGAGTGAAACGTGCTTTCGTACTCCCACTGTAAAGCAGAAAGTTGTGTGGGAAATAGTTTGGACCTGTGAGATTCGGAATAACTGGATAATCTGAGATAGTAACAAGTAGGTAAGGGTAAATTGCACCCTTGTGAAAACACTGAGGCACTGTACAGGCCGTGCGGCCCATAGGGGGAGTAGAGGTATAGTTCTACTCTTTCTTGACCACGGCACTAGAAGGGGGTGAGGGGTCAGCGTCACGCCCCGGCCGCTCTTTACCCCGGGAAATACCCGGTACCCATTGTACAGGAGGCTGGGTGGGCTCCAGAGCCTGTCTGGACAGGTGCGGAAAATCTCGCCCCCATCGGGGTTCGATCCCCGGACCGTCCAGCCCGTAGCCAGTCGCTATACCGACTGAGCTACCCGGCCCACAAGTAACAAGAAGGATCTTAAAATTTTTACAGCCCCCTATCAGGCTATTGCTGAAACAGTGAAATCAAAGATCCTGCGATATGCTCAGCATGTGGCTAGAATGAGGGAGACAAGAGGTTTATCCACAATTTTGGTGGGAAACCTCGTGATAAAAGTCTACGTAGAAGACCGAGAAGTAGATGGAAGGAAAACGTATTTTATTAAGAGAGATTCTCGTTCAGGATCTTGTTCGCTGACGGGAAATTGCTTCGATTATGAGCTTCCGGTTTCTGATACTGTCGTTGATTATTTAATTAGTCAGTTTCTTAGTCAGTTAATATATTTATTCTTGGACTCTGTGGAAAGCCATGACTTTTGACTTCTTGCCACTGCTCCACTTCGGAACAATATTACTAGTGAAAAATATATCGTATGAGATATGCTGTGTCCAGGTCGTATGGTTGTTCATAAGGGAAGGCGAGAAAGCGAGGAAACTCTGACCATGAACTCCGTCTTTCCGCGAGATGGTAAAAGACCGCTTTTCCTCAGTGTTATTGACGGAACACCATTGCTTCGTGTGAGAGTAGTTGCGAACCACTGCATCAATAAAGAGCCGAGTTATTCCTTTCGATATTGCGACCAGGTTACGGGCTGGTGCTTCGTTTCCCGGCATGTACTTGAGGTTTCTGCCTTTTTCAACACCTTCAGGCTGCGTGTTGGGCCCACCTTGTCCCATTCACTGGATGCCCGGTGCTCATTCTGGGGGGGGGGGGGAAAGCGGGATTTTGGTGAAGCTGACCCCACCCCCATTTTTTTTCGGGGTTAAGAATTTGTGGGGGTAAACCCCCACTTCCTTTTTTTCCGTCATGAAGGAGGGCGGGAACACTTT
>Ga0123354_10015476_pt1 | contig 11913 bp, 6 predicted proteins | sample TergutLab28metaG_2_FD_97872 | JGI IMG/M metagenome (GOLD analysis project Ga0123354, IMG submission 97872) | Labiotermes labralis P4 segment gut microbial communities from Petit-Saut dam, French Guiana - Lab288 P4 | ecosystem: Host-associated > Arthropoda: Insects > Digestive system > Gut ... | reverse complement strand
GCTCCTGAAGATGGATGTATTAACGTCTGAAACATGTTGAGCAGTAGATAATAAAGCAAGTGTCATCTAGTTGGTCAACCTTTATTCAAATATCAAGATGATGCACGGTCCAATACGCATAAGCTTAAAGGCTATGTTATAATAGTGATTATTCCGTAATGATGACATAATGTGCTTTGTTTGTTCCCGAGATTGACTCAGTTTTTAAAGTGCTAGACTTGTGTCTCTTCGGCAACAGATTTGGATTTATGCACATTCGGTGTGTTGACGATTAAGCAGCAAGAGATTTGGTGGTGGACTGAAGAATACCATGTGATTACATAGAGAAACGACACTCGCGGGGCTCCGTTCATGAACGCCTTACTTAGCAAGACCAAGGATGTGTGGAAAATGGAAGTATACAGGCCACGAGGCAGGATGCCTTCAAAACATACATCCTTTACTGCATTTTGGAATGTCACCTTGGACTTTGGTGGAGAGCTGTAAACGTTTCGGAAAACCCCGCTCTCTTCACCTTCTGTCTAAACATTGAGGTATCTAGTCTCACCGAAATGCCGATACTTTTTCGTTATACCGCCTGTTACCATATCGCATAAGGCACTAATCTTAATGATTTCCATGAAAACGTTAAATCCCACCTAAATCGCTTGTTGATTCACTAACATTAATCAATGATTAATAAGACATTAAAAAGAAAAAATTTCCTTGTAGTCCATTGAAGGAAGTAATAAAATTATCTGCCTTATTTCTTGCCATTCGGACGTCGATAACAGAAACTTGAAATCAGTGATAGTGACTGTGTCACTGATAACGATGAAGTTGTTGTGCTCAGCTTGCCCTTACCCACAATAAAGTATACAGGTTTATCACTTCATATGTCTTTGGTAAAAGCATGCCATATTGCAAAACTCAGATGTTCTAAATCTGCTGTTGGATAAATTAAATGTGCTAGCGAAAGAGCCTGCTATTCGCACACAAAATCATAGTGACTGCCATGCGTAATATGGGCTTCAAAGATTATATCACGATTCTGAATAATAACCCTAGGTCAAGGCAAGATTTGGTGTGTGCATGTGTGTGTGTATGATCATACTCATATGTGCCACACCGTACAGGTTTGTAATTTTTCGGAAATACTACTTTCTTATATTACATGTGATTTAATGAACACTCAAATCACACGTTCTGCTGAGGCTCTATATACGTAAAATAGGATAAGTTGCTGACGAATGCAGAGCAAAACAATAAGATTTTGACGTTCGAATGACCGTGCATCTTTATATATTCTTATAATAAAACCACGTAGAAGCACTAATTTCTCAAATTTGTTTTTGAAATAAAACTCTACATGTTTCGGGAAGTTCCTCTGTCCATCATCAATTGTTTTTCACTGTACACACAGCAATTTTTTATGTCATACAGGTTTGCAGACGGCTTGCCAGCAGGGTCGGGACGGAACGTCCTGATCCTGCTGGCAAGCTGTCAGAAAACCTGTATGACATAAACCATTGCTGTGTGTACAGTGAAAAACTTCTGATGGTGGACAGAGGAACTCTCCGAAACATGTACAATTTTAATTCGAAAATAAATTTGAGAAATTAGTGCATCTAGTTGATTTTATTGTGAGAAGAATAAGATTTGTATTCTTGCTGCAAGTGAATAATGAGGTTTAGTACCGCGTCGTCGGTTGTACAGAGGCGCGAGACCGTTACTTCCACTGCATGAGTTGGTACTGGATATATTCGATTTGATATCCATGGTTATGGGAATGTATGGATGAAAACGTCGGTGAGTCTTACCTCACACATTTTCTTCTGAAGCATCTGAAAATTCCTGGGATTTGGGCAGAACAAAATAAAAGCCTTGGTCGATTTTAAATCCGTTTGGAAGATATGGATAAATAAAGTGAAATGCCAACTTGATGCAGCAAGGTAATTTTATTGATGTGTTCTTGGCTCGATATGTTTCGGGTACATACGCCCATCATCAGGAACATTAGATGTTGAGTTGCAGCATTTGGTTTTCTGCACCGAGTTTTTGGATGGGTGGTGGTCTTGAGAGTTGTTGCTTGGGTCGTGTATGCAGTGCGGATGGTGCCTTGCGACTTGAGTCGCACGGTACCATCCGCACCGTACACACGACCTACACAGCGGCTCTCAAGACCACCACCCATCCAAAAACTCTGTGCAGAAAACCAAATGCTGCAACTCAACATCTAATGCTCCTGGTGATGAGCGTATGTACCCGAAACATGTCGAGCTAAGAACACATCAATAAAATTACCTAGTTGCATCAAGTTGGCATTTCACTTTATTTCATGAGAAAGATGTACGGTCAAACATCCCTCAAGTTTCCATATGGAGAAACTTTAGAAACTTTATAGCCTGTATTGTGTACAACTTGGCAATACATATTCAAGATCCTATTATTCAGTGCTTTGCATTTATTCATATATTAGCAGAAGTAACCGATCTTATGTCGGGTCTTAACGCAAAGAAGTAGCTTATTTACTTTTAGTACCTTAAGAACACGTATTCTAGACGGAAAGTTTTCTATTACTATTCAAAATAGTCATCGGTTTGTGAATTAACAATATTCCAACAGACAATTAAGGAACGTAAATGGGTGTATTTTACACTGAATGTCTGTTATTCGCGTACCACAACAGTGTAAATGTTTGGTTTTAATTTTCACATTTCTCGCAGGTAGTTAATTAATTATGTAACTCTTTTGGAATTTAAAAAATCATTGCTCTGTAGTGGCCAATTTTAACATATCGAGGAATTCATTAGATTCCTTCGAAACGTCGGTACTTATTCCCCATGCTATAGATTGTAATAGTAGGAATATTAGGCGCTTCACATCAAAGTAATTCGCGGTTTCTTTGTACGACAGAACGTGTTTTCCTGTGGAATGTGCTTATGCAAGCCCAATTTCGACATTACTGCTAAATACGTATGGAGTGTCGTGACGGCACAGGGCATTAATCATTTTGGAATGACGCCAAAGCATTCAAGTTATGCACCTGAACACGACCTCCTGCATTTCGCACATTGTATTTGACTACACGTGTCCCATGATACCTTGCAACTGTTTTCAGAATGTCTGGAATACCGAAGGCAAGCTTCTTTCTGTGGCCATTCGATTAGACACGGAGCACAACTTAGGATTCATGTCTTCTGGAATATGATGGTCTGTTATCGGGAGAGTTGTTACCGACGTTTCGAAGGAATTTTCCTTCGAGGCGTGGATAAACACACACCCAAAGACATTTGAGTCACGTCCAAAAAGACCCGAGTTCCAGTTACACTGTTGCGAGAAAATCACGTCACATGTAATATGAACTTGCAGTTTTATATGGCTATGTGTGAAGTGGCGATAACGTTACTTGTACAGTTGCTCAGTTATGTTGGTGCACTGAGTGTTTCTTTGCCGTCTTTCTTATCCATTTTTACATCAGTAGGCAACTGAAGAGGAATTCACAACTATCCTCCAGCTTCTAGTCTCCATTATCTAAGGTGACGTTTTGAAAAAATATAGAAACAGTATTCAAAAGGTGGAAAGGATTCATCTGGCTCAGTAAGTGGTCCTGTAGAGTGAAGGGACGTTAGTTCAGTATGTGTGCTAGTGTCAGTACCTCGAGAAGCACTGTGCCGAGATAAGTTAATGAACACGACGCATTATAGTTTACAATATACATACGTATTTAGACGAATTTACAAAGTTGCGAAATGTTTCGTCATGTCTGTCTGTCCATCAGTCTCCCTGTCCGTCAGTCTGTCTGTCTACATTGAACAACTCGGGGTCCGACACGACGGTTTTTTAGGTAAACTTTTATATTGGTGTTTTGTTAAAATCTGAGTCGAATATTATTTTCGGTTAAAATAGGACAAAAATAACAGATATTTCAAGATTATAAGATATCAGCTTCATATTTGCACCGTGCATCAACATATAAATATTTTATTGTCCAACTTATGCACAGTTAAGAACACTTAGATACAATGAAAATTATAAAATATTTAAAAGTACTCCAACATGTCTCGGGTCACAGAGGATCCATCATCAGGGAGCCTTGTACATTACTTGGCTAAAATTACGATAATGGTTCTATAGTGTCCGTTTATATGGACGGACACTATAGAACCATTACTGTAATTTTAGCCAAGTAATGTACAAGGCTCCCTGATGATGGATCCTCTGTGACCCGAGACATGTTGGAGTACTTTTAAATATTTTATAATTTTAATTTTATCTAAGTGTTTTAATTGTGTATAAGTTGGACAATAAAATATTTATAAGATATCAGATTTATGCTTTCATTGTTGTTTGAACCCCTGTCATGAAATCCTCTGCATTTACTTTGTACTTAAGATAAATATTGACGTCAATCACATTTTCAAAATATTAGTTTTATCATGTATGCCTTCGTCATTATTCATAGACGTTTACTGAAATAGAACCAGTTCATTACTAAGAAGTCACACAATTTATATCTGAGAAGCAATTATTCACAAACTGTGCTACAAAATTTAACTTCCCCGTGGCTTATCTATTTCGAATACCGAATTTCCTTCCTAATTATAATTACGCTAACTGTATAGAGTGACAACTTTCTTCTTATTGGAATTTACTCTAGCAAAAGTTTTCTAGAGGTAGATAAGCAAGTGAAACTTGTAACTGATCTTTCGTAGCAAAATTGGTCCCATCGTCATGGAAACTCAGCTTCGTATGTTGCTATAGTAATCGCGTATTATACACTCAGACCTAATTGGTGGGATGGTTATAAACTTTGAACGTAATTGGTGAAATGGTTATCTCTATGAGGAAGCCATGGCACACATCCAAACACAGGCACCGAAACTTTGCTTCCTTGCAATTTTGTTGGCTTCTTGCCTGAGTGTGTCTCATGCGCATGTATTCTCTGCCACGTAGCATTAGGTACACAAGAAATAGAGAATGCAACCTGTAAGGTAGAGGCCAATTTCGCCCTAGGACAGGCCACGAAGGTCCAAGCGGGAAGTAGAGGTATGGCTCTACTTTTATTTTATCCTCGGCGCTAGGTGAGGGTGTGGTCAAAGAACTCCCCGGCCGCTTTACGCCCGGAAAGACCGGGTGCCCATTGTAAGGGAGGCTGGGTGGATCCCAGGGGCTGTCTGGACGAGAGGGGAAAATCTCGACCACACCGGAATTTGATCCCCGAACCGTCCAGCCTAGAACGTTTCGCTGTACCAACTGAGCTATCCCGACCCTCGACCGAAAAATGTACGGAATTAAAGTCATTTATTCATATTCTACTAAGGGAATATTTTTCCTTTCCGATATTAAATTAATCAAGCGGATAAGAATGGGGCACCAACTTTGTAGAGTGTAAGTTGTTTATTCGTGCACCTATCAACAGAGTGTCTGCTGTATCTCAAACTGAACTGAACTGCTCGGCGACACCGCGCAGAACTGCGTGCCGTCACGGGAAAAAGTACCTGACTTCGGGTCAAGCACTTTCCCATTTACCTTTGTTCGAATTGTGATTCTCTGTAGAAATCTGAGTAATCTTCTCAACAGAGGTTTATGGCGCTGACTGATAATTCTTGTCTTTCTGGTGGAACTAAAAATTACGTCGGAATCACGTAATTATATAATACAAAATGTAGATTCTCAGCGTCTCTCTAACAAGTCGGCAAAAATTTAAGCTTTCCATTCTTACGAAAATAGCCATCACACATAATGATAGAGATAATTCCCATTTCCATCCGGGAATGACGGACCTTGGATTCGAATTCAGACTGCCCTGCTACGGGGTGAAACACAGAGGCTTGAGAATACGAGTAGGACGTGAACACGTGTAAATTGTCACATTGTTACCTGAGTTACACGTTAACGTACTGCCTTGCTTTACGTATGAAGTCGTAGAGATAATTACTGTACTGCCCTAGAGACTTGTTTTGAACCTTTGTCGAAATATCTGTAAATTTATAAGAGACTTTGCAGTGTCACACGAGCGAAGAGAGTATTCTTCAATAAAAATGTAATTTATATCTTGTATTTAAATTTGGGGTAGGGAAAAAATTAACCCACTGTCATTACGGAAACTTTTAGTACAAAATTGTTTCCACATGTCTCTGCCTGGGGTAACTTTGCCTAAAACTCTCGTGATGACAGTTGCTGGTATAGTCGCATGTCCAGAGAGTAGGCAGCATTCCACACACCTCTGCCAGAGAAGTTGCCATACCAACACGGCGAACCGTTCAGTCAATCGGCGCAATTACTTAAGCACACGTTGCTTTCCTCAAGAAAGATCGTGAATTCTCTGTAACCTGTCAAAAGAAGCAGAACTTTTAGACAGGCAGTTTTGATTAGGTTAAAAAATTACCGTTTATAGTCGTAACATTCACAGATTTTCATACCTAAAAACATAGTCCTTACAGAGACATTAATATTTGTTAAGTTACTCAGCCTTTTCTGGGATTCGGAGATTTGCTACCATGTTAACGTGCATCTGTTAATAGATTGGCGTTTCTGCAGTTTACCCCAGTGCTCATCCTCACAACCAATTTCCTGACGATCCATCTTAATAAAACGTACTTATATTCAAATGAGTATAAATATGTGTAGATTATTGCATTCACGTATACTTATATAAACGTATGTATGTATGTGTCAGTTTCAAAACGTCGTTCTACGCTGTCCGACACCTAGACTTCATATACTTACATAAACACTTACATATATGTATTATATTGTACCGAACATCATATCAGAGCTACTGGCAATTTGGCTTCGTATTTATTGTTTCTTTGTCGGATCTTGGCTTAGAAACTGCCATTAAAATACTTGTAACATGCAACCACCTTTCACCGTCCGTTCAGGTTGAGAAACAACGAGATTCGGACATTTGATTTGTCAAATCCTCAGGGCCAACAGTTGTATAAAGTAGGCCTCAACAGCAGTGATTTACGGACATAATATACAATAGCACAAGGCTATAAACGAAGTAGTTACATTTCTTGATATTACTCTGAACCATTGATGGATGGGTTAGTAATAAATAAATTAGTGTGATTTAATTATTTACTCTCACTTCGCCTTACTACGTACCGCCCTCCAGAATATAACCTAACACATGTATTCATTATTTCACTTATCTCTGCTCTGTATACTTTGATCCATACACATCATCGTTAGTGTCATTCTACCTTGAACTCTGTCATTAAATATTTATGACAGCTTTAACACTTAGATGATAGGTTTCTTTTTGTAAAGTTGATAAACAGGATTCGTTTACACCAATTACAGAATAAATTACAATGTTATTTAAGGGATTATGTATATTATCCTCTTTGCCATTATTATAAAAATATATCATATTCAATAGATAAGCAATTTTCCATATGGGATAAACAAGAAACCAACTTAAAATGTAATTTGGTCTGCTGTACGTGTAGTGTACTGTTAAAATTAACTGCCAGTAATTGTGGAGTAATATTGTTTGAAGTACAAGAACAGTTATATAATATGCTTATACATTCCTTCAGTCACATCTAAGAATTCAATTTTGGTGGGTGAATTGCAAGGACGGGTCAAAGTGTGTTGAACGTGTCGAAAATACTGACGTCGTTGTAAGAAAGCCGGCGACGCTTTCTTTTTAGCAGGGCGATAGTTTCCCATGGACCACGCGTTTTACATGCGCCTGTGTTTCACCATCTACACATCCATATTTTCTTTTTGTCCTCTTCACTCATCTCAGTCCATCCCTGGCACAGACGCAGTAGCGTCTCGCGCTTTTCAACCTTTTCTTTTTTTTGTGTCATGGTAGGAGGGACCACTGGAATTGCGCGGTCGCCATAGCTACCAGAGCTGGAGCCATCTAGCGGGCGTCGCTTTGAACTAGTGGTGTTCCAGTCAAGAGTAGAACTCAGTTGTATGGTTGTGTAGAGCGAGCGTGCTGACTTCGGTTTTGTTAAATCCTGTTCTCTCGTAGCCGTTTCGAGGAACTGTTTTTAATTTTTGGTGTTCACGATCAATTTTTACAGGAAACTTTCGGTGTAGAGGACTGCACCGTCAAAATATAACCTCAGCAACTCGTTTTTAAAGTACAGTCGGTTTACTTTTAAATACTCTTAACGTGATCTGGAAAAACTTTATGCCAATACGTTGTTTTGGTTATGAAAACGAAAGTTTGTCATTTGCTGGAACAATATATTGGGAAATTTCTGGAGACGAACAGAGTGTTCATTATTAATTGTTGATCGAATTGTTGTTTCTATTTTTTACTGAATACAGGTAAACGAACTTCCCGCAAATTTACTCCGTGTATTGAATTTAGTGCACAGGCGTCTTCGTGGGACGTGGCGAAAGCTCGGCGGTCTCGTCGGATGTTGAACTTTGACCTACGAGTGGATCAGTGTTGGGAACTTGTCCAGAAGTGAGGTTAGGACAAGGTTAGACGTGGGTGACTTTGCGAAAAGCTGGCGAATATTCACTCAAGATTGTGCGCATAAAGCTGGGGTTTCACATATCTTGTCCTACGTCAAAGTGACGTCATATTCGCGGACACTTATCGTTAAGTATTTTGAAGACTACCAACGGTTTTTTATCAATGTTGTGACGTCGGTTGTGAAACTTTTTCTTCAGACTTATCACCATCATCTTCTCATTTCCCGTCTTCGACGATTTTCAGAGAAGGGAGAAACTGAATCATATCTGTGGAGAATAAACCAGGTAAAACAAACAAAATCCGAAGAATAATTTCATTGCCAAGGGGGTTCCTTTAATATTTATGTTAATATTTTTAGTACCTATGTGAGTTTTAGATGTTAAATACGCCTGTATTTTGTGTCACGTTGTGCATAATTACACAGATATCGAAGACATTTAATCTGATAATATTGACGGAGTGAAACGAAGAGTATTCGTGGAACGGATTCCGTAGGAGGTTGCCAGGTTTAAAGATCTGGCGTAGTAGTGGCAGCACGGACTGAGCCGAGCGTACGGGCTACGAAAACGTGGTGGAAGAGGCAAGGGCCACGATCGATTGTGCCGCGTGCGGCTGCTGGCTGTCTTTGGGAGCTTACACACAAAACCCGCGAGAAAGAACTTCTTATGTCTTAGTAATGTGGGAAAAACTGCCACACTTTCCTTACTGCGCACATTTTCTACACTTTGGCCTTGGTCGCATTCATGTTTCCTGTTTACCGCAAGGAAGTAAATGTGTGCTAGAGCACTGCTTATTCTACCAGTTATGCGTAAAGTATGTTATTTACCATGTCCCACTTCGTGGTCTGTAACGTAACTAAATTTTAGCAATAGAATTCTGTTTCAGAAGCGGATGCTTATCCTTTCTGTACCTAAGATTTTCTTTTTTTATAACCCAGTAGTTCATACCTTGCGCATTACAGCACGCCACAGATCGTGTTCTGAGCCAGTTGAATACAATCCATACCCTCGTGCCCCCTTTTTTTGCAATTTATTTTCTACGAGTATGCATCGAGATTCATGTAGTTGTTATTTGCGTGCATTATTTTGTGCGATATATTAAGACAATTTTATAGAGCTTTTTCTTCTGTCCTCAGATGTTGCATGTTCCGCAGTATAATTTCCTTTGATTTCATTACCGCGTTATTTTGTGATGAGTGCACATTACAAAGACATTCATTAACCTTCAGACGCCTAATGTCAACTATAGTGTTCTTACCGCACCGCTAACCTCTAAAGTTCCATTTTATATATTTATTCAACAAATATAGGTACGGAATATTTTAAACATGGTATATACTCTCCGTTTTTTCTCTTCAAAATGCAGTTTGTTTCATAATTCTAACGTATTTGGCTCCTGTATTATTCACATTTTATATACAGGGTGTGCTAAAATTAAAAAAATAATTCCGGCGCCAAAAGGTTAACTACGCACTTTTATCCAGGTTTCTCATCTTTCATCAGATAGAGAGATACTTCAAGCAGGCATTTTTTAATTATTGTACGCCGTTTTGTAACAGGGCACCAAACACAACATAGAATGCATTTTTAGAAATGTATAGTATTTTTTAAAATTTCGTACATAATGAGATATTCCGTTATGTGAGAATTTTTAAACCTATGTAAATAGTATATCGTGGTTATAAAATGCAATTCCGATTAACCAAGAAATGCTGCAGCTCCACAGTAACAATGTTGACGGTGATGCCTTATTAGAAATTAGATACTCTTTCGAAACTGGTACCATCACTCCTAATAAAAATCTGCAAACGTAAAGGACAGACAAAATCACTTAACAGCTTATTAAATCGCTGTAACAAAGAGGGACATATCGCTACAAATCTACACCATTAAACAGCCTCACTTAACAAAGGGCCGAAACCTTTATTGCGTCAAATCTACAAAATTCTTCGTGACCCAGTTGGATCTGGTTTTAAAAAATCTTCAATACTTTTCATGTCATATTTTTAATGTTCTTGTCTTGATCGTTTTGTTTCATCTAGACCTACTAATTTACGGGCCCTGTTTTTGAAATTCGGGGCGGAAGTCTCCTTTGAGTGAAACAAAGGGCAGTTATAGAAACATAAACCTTCTTTGAAACCTCTCCCGGCATATCTCCTTTGTCTACTAGATATACAATTTATGAATGAATGAACGTTTATTTTATATGGAGAATGCAGTCTTCCGAACAGAGTAATTTGTTTTGCGGTAACTTTGACGAACCTACTGCGTCAATATATGAAACGCCTAAAATCAGCGAAAGGAAAACACAAAGGCATAAGCTTATGTAATAACAGAGCGTCTATTTTAGTGTGTTTACAGTTCACCTTAGAACATAGGAATAATGAAGAATAATTTGATCACTGAAGAAATAATTTTCTGGGTAAAATTAGAAAGTAATATAAAGTATATTTGTATCATTTTTGTGGCCGCAAATGTTGGGGCATTCCGACATTCTTACAGAATAACCACAGAGAAAAAAGCAAGTACCACAGGGCGTTACACGAGAAAACAACACGAAAAATATTGTAATAAGAAGTGCGCAAAAGTGGAGTCCACATGTCTGCAGCTATTTTTTTGTGAGCTAGTCCTCATTGTCTGCTTTTATATATGCATTTATGCACGTACGCACGCACGCACGTATGTATATATGTATGTTTGTATGTATGTACGTACGTACGCACGCACGCACGCACTCATGCACGCATGCATGTATGTATGTATGTATGCACGTATGTATATATGTATGATGTATTATGTATGTATGTATGTATGTATGTATTGATGTATGTATGTATACGTACAGAAGACGGCACCACTGTTCCATCTTACTCAGCGCGTCAAACTATATAGAGGGAATTCCCATACCAACACTGAAAGATAAATTACCTTTCTGTGGGAAACGAAATATGCAAGAGCAAATACGTCTTTTTATTTTAGATCATAAAATGCTCTAACAAGCGAGGAATTTAAATAATTTAGTCAGGCTTGAAGTTCTCAAGCCAGTGATTATAATCAGCGTGGATAATGGAAGCAGCAGGGCTCTCTTAAACAGCAGTACACATTTCTATTCTACCAGACTATATAGGGCCTTATTCCATATGAAAGTCTTCATTAATTAATATGTAGCAGTCAGTAATAGTAACCTGACAAAGAAATCTGACAGACCCTTTGGTAGATCGTTTGTGAAGAAATCCATAACATGATCTGTGAATATCATTCGATGTCATAAAATACCAGAGCCAACTAACTCAAAAGTCGAATGAAGAGTTTTAATCCTCATAACGAGAACAGGCCAAGAACATAATTTTTGTTTACACTGTTTGGCGTCTAATCTTCAAATTATAAACGCTTATGATAGTTTGAAGTTTCGGCTTTTAATTCAATCAAGATAACCTAACTTACCTGTTTATATGCAAGCGGAGGCTTGGTATATTGCTT
>Ga0123354_10015475_pt1 | contig 11913 bp, 14 predicted proteins | sample TergutLab28metaG_2_FD_97872 | JGI IMG/M metagenome (GOLD analysis project Ga0123354, IMG submission 97872) | Labiotermes labralis P4 segment gut microbial communities from Petit-Saut dam, French Guiana - Lab288 P4 | ecosystem: Host-associated > Arthropoda: Insects > Digestive system > Gut ... | reverse complement strand
GATGCGCAAGGGTGACATTATTACTGGCGCGGTGCGCATGCCCCGCGAGGGTGAGCGCGGCCAGAAGTACAACCCACTGGTGCGCCTCGACACCATCAACGGCGTCGATCCGGAGCGCATGCGCGGGCGCATCGAGTTCGCCAAGCTGACGCCGCTTTACCCGCAGGAGCGCCTGCGAATGGAGACGACCGCCGCGAACATGACGGGCCGCATCATCGACCTGGTGGCGCCGATTGGCAAGGGCCAGCGTGGCCTGATCGTGTCGCCGTCGAAGGCCGGCAAGACCATGGTGATGCAGAACATCGCCAACGCCATCACGGCGAACAACCCTGAGGTCTACCTGATGGTTGTGCTGGTCGACGAGCGGCCAGAAGAGGTGACAGATTTCCAGCGGGCCACGACGGCAGAGGTGATCGCCTCGACATTCGACCGCCCGGCGGAAGACCACACAACCGTCGCCGAGCTGGCTGTCGAGCGCGCCAAGCGGCTTGTCGAGCTCGGCCACGACGTGCTGATACTGCTCGACGGCATCACCCGGCTTGGGCGTGCCTACAACCAGGCCGCGCCGGCGTCTGGCCGCATCCTGTCAGGTGGCGTCGATTCCGCTGCTCTGTACCCGCCGAAGAAGTTCTTCGGTGCCGCCCGCAACATCGAGAACGGCGGCTCGCTGACCATCCTGGCGACGGCCCTTGTCGAAACCGGTTCGAAGATGGATGAGGTCATCTTCGAAGAGTTCAAGGGCACCGGCAACATGGAGCTCAAGCTGTCGCGCCAATTGGCTGACAAGCGCATCTTCCCTGCCATCGACATCGACGCGTCTGGCACCCGCCGCGAAGAATTGCTGATGGGACGCGAAGAGCTGAACATCATCTGGAAGCTGCGCCGCGTGCTGGCCGGCCTGGAAGACCAGCAGGCAATCGAGATGCTGCTCACCCGGATGCGCAAGACGGCGAATAACTCCGAGTTCCTGGTGGTAATTTCGCGCACGACGCCAGGCGCGGAATAGCATCTGTTACCTTTTCTGCCATAGCCTGCAGTTGTAGGTGAGTAGAAAGGTTTTACCCATGCCCGTTGCCGCCGATGCCACGCGAGCCGTGGTCGAGCGCTACAAAGACATGGTGTATGCCATCGCCAGGACGCACACCAATAATCCGGGCGATGCCGACGACGTGTTCCAGGAGGTGTTCCTCACCTACCACCGCAAACAACCGGTGGTCAACGACGAGGACCACCGGCAGGCCTGGCTGATCACGACGACGATGAACATCGCCCGCCGGGTTGCCACCAGTTCGTGGCGCACCCGGGTTGTGCCGCTGCGGCCGGAATTGATGGACGCTCCGGCGCCCGGGTTTGAAACCGAGCAGCAGACGGTGCTGTTCCAGGCGCTCACGCAGCTGCCAGACAACTACCGCTGCGTGATTCACCTTTTCTACTTCGAAGACATGCCCGTGGCGCGTATCGCCGCCGTGCTTGACCTGGCGCCCAGCGCCGTCAAGATGAGGCTGTCGCGCGGGCGGGCCATGTTGCGCCGCCAACTAGAAGAGGAACGAAAAGATGCCTGACGAGTTGAAGCCCATTTTCACGGCCATCAAGACCCAGCTTGTGCCCAGCGACGAGCTGGTGGCCAAGACGCTGAAGGCCACCCGCCCCAAGCCCCGCCGAATCTGGCGCTGGGCTGGCCTGGCGGCGGCCTTCGTGGCCGGTGTCGGCATCACGGCGCTGGTGACCAGCAGCCTGTCGTCTGCCAATTTCGGGGCGAAGGTGTGGCCAAGCCCGAATATCGCGGCTGAGGGGCAGGAGCCAGTGCCGGGAGCAACTGGCACGCAAACTGCCAACCCTGCGCTGTACGCCGGGTTGTTCAAGACGCTGACCGACACCAACGCCGCCCTGCAGGGGGGTGGCACTTACACGGTAAGCGATGGAGGCGTCGCCCAGGGCAAGGCGCCGGCACCGTCCAACGGCCCCGCCACCGATCAGATGAGCTACACCGTGAGTTCGTCCGGCACCAACGTGCAGGTTGCCGGCATCGACGAGGGCGACATCGTCAAGACCGATGGCAGCAATATCTACGTCGCCAATGGGCGCCAGGTCAAGGTCATAACCGCCGATGGGGCTGACAGCCACCAGATCGCCACCATCGACACATCGGGCCTGGTGGGCGCGGGCGAGATGGCCACCGGCCCGGTGGTTGACATGATGATCGACGGCACGACGCTGGTGTTGCTGGTGCACGTGTTCACCGTGCCAACAGACAACTGGACCAGGAACTCCGGGTCGTGGATTGGTGCTGAAGCGTCGGGCCTGAAGGCCGCGTTCTACGACATTACGGATGCGGGGCGTCCGCAATTGCTGTCCGTCGTCACGCAATCGGGCGCCTACACCAACTCGCGGTTGGCCGACGGCACGCTGTACCTGGTGAGCCAGTATTACGTGCCCATGGAACAGGCCGACCCGGACCAGCCGACCACGTTCGTGCCGACCGTCGATGTTGGCGACGGCAAGGTGCCTCTGGCGCCGGCTGATGTGCAGGTGATGCCGTGGGTTAGCCAGACGGTTTATTCGGTAATCACGGCCATTGACGTTGCCACCCGCCAGGTGACAAGCGACCTGGCAGTTCTCGGTGATTCTTCGACCTGCTACATGAGCCAGAACAACCTTTACCTGGCCAGCCAGCAGTGGGCTGGCATCGTGCCGCTGGAAAAGCAACAACCAATCGACATACCCGGTTACGGAAAATACAATCAGTCGAGCACGAACATTATGCGCATCAGCCTTGGTGGCGGCCAGTTGAAGTTGGCGGCGGCGGGCCGGGTGGCCGGCTTTCTGATCAATCAGTTCGCGCTGGACGAGTTGGACGGCAATTTGCGGGTTGTCACCACATGGGACGACGCCGATAAGAATAACTGGGTGCCGCAGTCGGCGCTGTGGGTACTCGACAGCTCGCTGAATGTTATCGGCTCGCTGCCGAAGCTGATGACAAACGAGACGGTGCAATCGGTGCGTTTCGACGCCGCGGTGGCGTATATCGTGACGTTTCGGCAACGCGACCCGCTATTCACCGTTGATCTGACTGACCCCAAGAACCCAAAGGTGCAGGGGGCTTTGAAGATACCGGGTTTCTCGGCGTACTTGCACCCGTTTGGCGACGGCCTGCTGTTGGGTATCGGCTACGACGCCAAGGACGACGGCACGATCACCGGCCTCAAGCTGACGATGTTCGGCGTCACCGACCCATACAATGTCACTGAGTTGGCCACCACGACGCTCAAGGGTGGCGACACGGAGGTGGCGCAGGATCACCACGCGTGCTTCGTCGACGTCGAGCGCGGCCTGATTGGTTTCCCGACAATGACGTATGACGGGCAGGAAGTAAACGGCATGTGGGTTCAGTCGGTCACATGGAATTACCAGGTGTACTCGTGGAACGGCACGGAATTCCGGCTGGTGAAGACGGTGAGTCTGTTCGACGGCACGTATTCGTACACTGATAACGCGTTGCAAGACCCGTTCGCCAGGGGCCTGTTGCTGGGCGACAGCTTCTATGTGGTGACCAACGGGCAGGTTACTGCCTACGACCTGAACAGCTTCCGGCAGCAGGCCAAGGTGGTGCTAGGGTAGTAACTAGGGCGGCTAGCAACAAAGGAATCTGTTGGAACTCTGGGGAACACAAGACAAAGACACGACACCGGTAACGTTTCGAGGCGTTTCGGCGTCGGAATGGGCTTTGTCGATTATTACTACTGTCTGGCTGTTTTTTGGGCTACTCATGATAGTGGCCAGCATTGTTATTCCTGATAAGTTCCTTTTCAATGTCATCATCTATACCCTTGTGGCGGCTGTGATGTTTGTTGCCATGTTTATCATGTCGCGTCAAAGACGCAAGGCGTATCAGGGACATCCGATCGAAGTTGCCTGTAAAACGAAATCTGGCCGGACATATCTTAATCGTGTTCGGATAATGCTTATTGCGACTGTGATTCTATCTTTTCTGGATTTCGGGCTGCTGGTTTACTTCGACAGCTTGCTGGTCAACGGTTGATAGCCACCTAGGGAGCAGCGCTTGGATGACGCGCCTGGTTGACGGTATAGTAGCTTGTTGGCCCGGTTCACGCCAGACTTCCCCGCCATGATCGGCGACCCGGACCCGCGAACAAGTAGGAGCTACCATGAAGCAGGGCATACACCCCGACTATCACGAGACCACGGTCACCTGTACCTGTGGCAACACATTCACCACCCGGTCGACCGCCCGCGGGGGCGCCATCGCAGCCGACGTCTGCAGCGAGTGCCACCCCTTCTACACCGGCAAGCAAAAGATCCTAGACACGGGCGGACGCGTCGCCCGCTTCGAGCGCATGTACGGCAAGGGCCACAAGTAGGGCCATGTTCGATGCCGCTGAGGGGCTGCGTGACGAGTTCGCTCAGCTACAGAATGAGCTTGCCAGCCCAGCGTTACACACTGATCAGGCGCAGGTGCGCAAGGTAGGCAGGCGCTACAACGAACTAGCCCCGATCATCGCCGGGCTCGATGAGCATGAACGCTTAACAGCAGACTTCGATGCTGCCTCAGAGCTGGCAGCGGAAGACCAAGACTTCGCCGCTGAGGCGTCGTCAATCCAAGAACAACTGGCGGCGGTAGACGCCCGCCTGACCGCCCTGCTGGCCCCGCGCGACCCGAATGATGGCTGCGACGTCATCATGGAGATCAAGTCTGGCGAAGGCGGCGAGGAGTCGGCGCTGTTTGCAGCCGACCTTTTTCAGATGTACCAGTCGTACGCGGCGCGGCGCGGCTGGAAGCTTGAAGTGCTCGACACCGAGACCACGGATCTCGGCGGCTACAAGTCGGTCACCGTGGCGGTGCGCGGATCGGCGAACGCCCCGATTGAAGACGCCCCATACGGCGTGCTCAAATTCGAAGGGGGGGTACACCGCGTGCAGCGGGTGCCCGTCACCGAGTCGCAGGGGCGCATCCACACGTCGGCCGCCGGCGTGTTGGTGATGCCAGACGTTGCCCCGGAGGATGTCGAGATCAACGACGACGATCTGCGCGTCGACGTCTACCGCAGCACCGGCAAGGGCGGCCAGGGGGTCAACACCACCGACTCGGCGGTGCGCATCACGCACCTGCCGAGCGGCATCGTCGTCACCTGCCAGGACCAGCGCTCGCAACTGCAGAACAAAGAGCAGGCGATGCGCATATTGCGCGCCCGGCTGGTGGCCGCGCAGGAAGAGCAGGCGGCCGCCGACGCCTCTGCCGCCCGCCGCTCGCAGGTGCGCACCGTCGACCGTTCCGAGCGCATCCGCACCTACAACTTCCCCGAGAACCGCATCGCCGACCACCGAATCGGCTACAAGGCTTACAACCTGGACGCCGTGCTGGCCGGCGATATGACCGCCCTGGTTGACGCCCTGCTGGCGGCAGACCTGCAGGCTCGCTTGGACGGGGCCGTCTCATGACAGACGACGAGCAGGCACCACAGCGGCCCGGTGTGCTGGTGCGCCAGGCGGCAAGCCGTCTTGAGACGGCGGGGCTGCCGAGTGCGATGGCAGACGCCCGCACACTGCTGGCCCACGTGCTGCACGTCGAACCGGTGGCTTTGGCGGCGATCCACGACGTGCCGCCGGAGAAGGCTGACGTGTTCCGCCAGTTGGTGGCGCGGCGCACCCGCTGGGAGCCGCTGCAGCATCTGACGGGCGAGAGCTGGTTCCGCGGCCACCGGCTGGTGGTCGGCCCCGGCGTGTTCATCCCACGGCCCGAGACTGAGGGCCTGGTGCAGCTGGTGAAAGACTGGCTGGCAGGGCAGGGGGCGCAAAACCCTGTGGTGGTCGACCTCGGCACTGGCAGCGGCGCCATCGCCCTGGCGCTGGCGCGCGAATGCGACGCCGACTTGTATGCCGCCGAGTCAAGCGACACCGCCTACGATTACGCGCGCCGCAACATCGGCACCGAGGCCTGCCTGCGGTACGACGATTGGACAGACTGCTACCCCGACCTGGACGGGCAGGCCATGGTGGTGGTGTGCAATCCACCCTACGTGCCGTCGGGCACCAGCCTGCCGCGAGATGTTGAGGGTTACGACCCGCCGGAGGCGCTGTTCGCCGGCGAAGACGGCCTGGGCGCCATCCGCGAGATCGTACCGGTGGCGGCCCGGCTGCTGCGCCCGGGCGGCCTGCTGGCGTTCGAGCACGACGACAGCCAGGGCGAATCGGCGCCGGCGGTGGTGGCAGCGGACGGGCGGTTCAACTCCATCGCCGACCATAAAGATCTGGCAGGGCGTGCCCGTTACGTCACGGCACTGCGCGATAAAGTAGCCAAGTGATCATCTCGCTGGCCACCGATTGGGGCGCGGCACTGGACGCCGCTGCCGGCGCGGTGGCGCGCGGCGAATGCATCGTCTTGCCAACAGACACCATCTACGGCATCGGGGCGGACGCCACCGAGCCCGCCGCCGTGCAGCGGTTGCTGGACGCCAAGCGGCGGGGCCGTGACATGCCACCACCGGTGCTGCTGGCCGACGTGGCGCTGCTTGACGACGTCGCGGTGCGTATCCCCGAGGCGGCGCGGGCGCTGGCGCAGGCGTTCTGGCCGGGCGCGCTGACGCTGATCCTGCCGGCCCGGCTGCCGCTTGATCTTGGCGACCGCCCGGAAACAATCGCCGTGCGGGTGCCCGCCCACGATGGCGCGCGGGCGCTGCTGCGCGCCACAGGGCTGCTGGCGGTCAGCTCCGCGAACATATCGGCCCACCCGCCGGCCACAACGGTGCAGCAGGCTTTCGACATGCTGGGTGACACGGTGGCGGTCTACTTGGACGACGGCCCAACGCCCGGCGACGCCCCGAGCACGATCGTCGACCTGTCGATGCCCGGCGGCCCCGGCCGCGTGGTGCGCCAGGGCGTGATCCCGGTGGAGGCGCTGCGCGAGATCGCGGGGGACATCGGTGCGTGAATACCTGCTGGTGCTGCTCGTCGCGGCTGCCGGGTGCTACCTGACAGCCGGGCTGTGGCGGCGCATCGCCACGCGGGCGGGGGCGATGGCAAAGGTCCGCGAGCGTGACGTCCACAGCACGCCGACGCCATACTTCGGCGGGGTGGCGATGCTGGTCGGCGTCGGCCTGGCGTTCCTGCTGGCGTCGGCCCTGCCCTTCCTCGGCCGCCACCCGGTGGTGTCATGGGACTCGCTTGGCATCTTCCTGGCTGCCATCGTCATCTGCCTGGTGGGCGCGATCGACGACATGATCGACCTGCCGGTGATCACGAAGGTGTTCGGCCAGGTGCTGGCAGCGGGTGTGGCGGTCAGTTTCGGGGTGCGCATGTACTGGATCTCTGTGCCCGGCGCCGTGGTGTCGCTCGGCGGGATCGGCTCGACGATCGTCACGGTGGTGTTCATCTTCGTCTGCGTCAACGCCATCAACCTGATAGACGGCCTCGACGGACTGGCGGCCGGGGTGGTGGCCATCGGGGCGTCTGCCATGTTCTGCTACACCTACTTCCTGGCGCACGAGGAGCACCTGGTGGTGGCGACAACGGCGTCGCTTGTCACCGTGACAATCACGGGGGTGTGCCTCGGGTTCCTGCCGCACAACATTCATCCGGCGAAGATGTTCATGGGCGATTCCGGCGCGCTGCTGCTCGGGTTGCTGTTGGCTTGCTCGACGATCTCGTTCACCGGGCAGATGGATCTGACTGTCGTTGGCTCGTCGGTCAATGGCGCTGGCGCGCTGACCGCGTGGCTGCCGCTGATACTGCCGATAGCGATCATGTTCCTGCCGCTGCTTGACCTGGTGATGAGCTACGTGCGCCGTACGGCGAAGGGCAAGTGGTGGTTCCAGGCCGACAAGCAGCACCTGCATCACCGCCTGCTTGACCGCGGCCACACCCAGGTGAGCGCCACCATCGTGATGTATTTGTGGACGGCCACCATCGCCTACGGGGTCATCGGGCTGGGCCTGTTCAACGGCTGGGTGGTGTGGCTGCTGGTGGGGCTGGCCTGCCTGCTCAGCGCCACGGTAACACTTTGGCCATGGTGGCGCCGACACGTCGGCCATCCGGTTGCCGAAGTGGCCGCGAACGCATAGGATCGAGCGGTGCGACATGCTCTGGATACGGCTGCGAGCCCCGCTGCCATTGTGTTAGTGTTGCAAGAACGTTAGGACCCGAGGAAGCACTGCCGGATGACATCAGCCACGCAAGTGAACATGCGGCATTGGCTTGCCCGCACGCAGAGCGCTGCTGCCGTCGTGACGGCTGGAGTCACCGGGCTGTTGGTCATCGCGGCCGCAATCGCGGGTGGCGCGGCGGCGGCCCAGTCTGAGGCCATCGGCGGCGGCCTTGTGGTGCTGTTCTTCGGGCTTGGTGCCCTGGGCGATGGTTGGGCGCTGCGGCGGTTCGAGCTGACCGCGATCTTTGTTGTGCTGGGCGGTTACCTCGTGCGCGTCGGCCTGCTGACCGTCACGGCGGGGCTGCTGGCGTCAGCCGCGCTGCTGCCAAGCGTGACGTGGTTCGCCGTCGGGGTCACCGCCGGTACGTTCGCGTGGCTGGCCGGGGTTATTTTCGGGCACGTCAGCGGGCGCTGGCCGGTCTTCGACGTGGAGGTGGCGGCGTGAGCGCTGATACTGAGACACGGCAGGGCAGTAAGGCACAGCAGGGCAGCGACATCGGCTGGCGCATCGTTGCCGAGATGCTGGCTGGCATGTTGCTGTACGGCGGGCTCGGCTACCTGGGTGACTACTTCTGGAACACCCGCTGGTTGCTGCCCGTTGGCTTGCTGCTCGGCTTCGGGTTGAGCATTTACCTTGTGATCAAGCGATACGGCGGTGCGGCACGATGATTCCAATGAACGGCGTCTGGAAGACACCTGGAGAAGACGACTTCAATTTCGCACCGATCTGGAACGTCCCCTGGTTGTCGTGGCTGAACAAGCCCATGCTGCAGTTGATAATCGCGGCGGTGCTCGTGATCGTGATCTGGCTGGTGGCGGCCCGCCGGCTCAAGGTGCGCCCCACGAAGGGCCAGTTCTTCTTCGAGTTCGTCTACGACTTCATCCGCAACGGCGTCGGCCGCGACATGATCGGCCCAGAGTACAAGCGCTGGGTGCCACTGCTGGTCGGAATGTTTTCGCTGATCGTGATAAACAACTGGTTCGGCGAGATCTTCCTGCTGATGTTCCCGACGTTTTCCAACATCGGCTACGTCTACGGCATGGTGATACTGGTGTACTGCGTCTACGTCGGCGCCGGTATCCAAGCCCATGGCGCCGGCTACCTGAAGAAGGCGCTGGTGCCGCCGGGACTGCCCGTCTACATGTACCCGATCGTGATACCGCTGGAGTTCATCTCGGCTTTCATCACGCGGCCGGTGACGCTGAGCGTCCGGTTGTTTGCCAACATGTTCGCCGGCCACCTGGTGGTGCTGGTGTTCGTCACCGGCGGCAGCTTCCTGGTGACGTACGCCGGCAATCTGGTGTACAACCTCGCCGGCGGGCTGTCGCTGATCATGTCGATGGCGATCTTGGGACTGGAGCTGTTCATCGGCTTCCTGCAGGCCTATATCTTCACGATATTGACCGCCTCATACATCTCGACGTCAATCTCCGAGGAGCACTGATGGCGAGTAATAACTCTTCTGCTGCGGCAGAAGGCACAAGAAAGGAAACACACTCATGTTGCCACTAGTAATCAATGGTTCGATGAACCTGGTTGGTTATGGTATCGCCGTGATCGGCTCCGGTATCGGTGTCGGCTTGATCTTCATGGCGCTGATCAACGGCACCGCGCGCCAGCCAGAGGCTCGGTCGGCCATGTTCAGCTCCGCGATGATCGGCTTCGCCGTCGTCGAAGCGCTGGCCATCCTCGGTTTCGTGCTCGCTTTCGTGGTGAATTGATCCAATGCTCGCCATGGATTCATTGAATCTCGGTCCGTTGGCGCCGCACAGCTGGGCCGAGATAATCGCCGGTTTCGTGTTCCTCGGACTGATGTGGTTCGTCTTCGCGAAGTTCGTCTCGCCGATGTTCGAGAGGATGTACCGCGAGCGCTCCTCGCAGATCGAGGGCGGCATCATGCGCGCCCAGAAGGCGGAGGAAGACGCCGCCGCGGCGAAGAAGCAGTACGAAGACCAGCTGGCCATGGCCCGTCAGGACGCGGCCAAGGTACGCGAGGACGCCAAGGCAGAGGCCGCGGCGCTGTCGAAGAAGCTGCACGACCAGGCCGTCGCCGACGCCGCAAGGTTGCTTGACCAGGGCAGGGCCCAGGTCGAGGCCGAGCGGGTGGCGGCGCGCGAGGAACTGCGGTCTGAGATCGGCAGCCTGGCCACGACGCTGGCCGGGCGCATCGTCGCCAAGTCGCTGATCGACCAGGCGAAGGCGCAGGCGACCATCGACTCGTTCCTGGCAGATCTTGAGCACATCGACGCGAGAGAGGCAAGCCTCAAGTGATTGAAGCGCTGGTAGCACTCGACGAGGCGGGCGACGAGCTGAGGCCGTCGCTCAAGCTGGCGGCCGACGTGATGTCGGTGGCAGACGCGATGGACAGCCAATACCTGCTGCGCCGGAGCCTCAGCGAACCGCACGCCGACGCCGACCAGCTGAAGCACCTGGCTGAAACCTTGCTCGGGCCGTCGATTTCGGCGCCCGCGCTGTCGCTGATCAAGGTCGCGACCGCGCAGTCGTGGGACAGCGCCGAGCAGTTGTCTGGGGCGGTGCGCGACCAGGCGGTGCGCCTGGCGTGGCGCGCTGCTTGCGCAGACGGCGACGTCGAACACGCCCGCCTGCAGGTGCTCGACCTCATGGTGCTCGTCACAGGTGACCCGCAATTGTCGACGGCTGTCGGCGATATCACGCGCGACGAGAGCGACCGCCAGGCGTTTGTCGCCAGGATGGTTGTCAACTGCGACCCGGTGGCCAAGTTCTGCGCTACCAGCGCCGTCAACGACCAGCGGGCCCCGTTCACGGTGAATCTGGACGGCTGCCTCGAATCACTGGCGCGCGTGCGTGGCCACTTGAGGGGCCGGGTCACAACCGCCGTCTGGATGACGAAGGCCCAGTCGGAGGCGCTGACAGCCCAGCTGCAGCGCATCTACGGCAAACCGATAGATCTTGAGACCGTCGTCGACCCGCGAGTCGTGGGCGGCGCCCTGGTGAACGTCGGTGGCGATGTCATCGACGGATCCATTAAAGCTCGTTTGGATACGGCCAGAGAGTCTCTGGTCAGCGTCCCAATTGTTGTAGAGGCCGCGGACGCGGCCGGTAAGGATGGAGAAAATGCCTGATCTGAAGATCGGCGCCGATGAGATCCGGGCGGCCCTCGACGGCTTCGCCAAGGCCTACTCGCCGGATGACCTGCACCGCAATGAGGTAGGCCAGGTGATCTCGTCTGGCGACGGCATCGCGCGCGTCTCCGGGTTGCCGAACCTGATGGCCAACGAGCTGGTGCGGTTCGAGAACGGTGCGCTCGGCATCGCCCTCAACCTGGACGAGCGCGAAGTCGGCGTCGTCGTGCTCGGCGATTCCGAGGGTATCGACGAGGGTTCGCCAGCCAAGGGCACCGGCGAGATCCTGTCGGTGCCGGTTGGCGACGGCTACCTCGGGCGCACGGTCGATGCCATGGGCAACCCGATCGACGGCCGCGGCCCGATCGACGGCATCGACGGCCTGCGGGCACTCGAGTTGCAGGCGCCCGGCGTGATGAACCGCCAGGAGGTGAACGAGCCGCTGATGACAGGGCTGAAGGCCATCGATGCCATGATTCCCATCGGCCGTGGCCAGCGGCAGTTGATCATCGGCGACCGCAAGACCGGCAAGACGGCGCTTGTGACCGACACGATCATCAACCAGAAAGCCAACTGGGAATCCGGCGACCCGAAGAAGCAGGTGCGCTGCATCTACGTGGCCATCGGCCAGAAGAATTCGACGGTCGCCG
>Ga0123354_10015474_pt1 | contig 11914 bp, 5 predicted proteins | sample TergutLab28metaG_2_FD_97872 | JGI IMG/M metagenome (GOLD analysis project Ga0123354, IMG submission 97872) | Labiotermes labralis P4 segment gut microbial communities from Petit-Saut dam, French Guiana - Lab288 P4 | ecosystem: Host-associated > Arthropoda: Insects > Digestive system > Gut ... | reverse complement strand
TGTTTATATGAACTTTTTTGATCACAAAGGCCTAGGAAATCACCTCCTGCAGTTATGCCCTAAAGTCGTGAAACACCCTGTATATATATATGTGTGTGTGTGTGTGTGTGTGTGTGTGTGTGTGCATATTATTTTGAGTTTTAAATATTATGTGTTTAGTGCCTGAAGATGGTTAGTACAACCAAAATATGTACCATGTATTGACAGGACTAATAAAATTGTTGTGGCTGATGGCAACAACGAGTTTGTCAATTTGAATATGATATACCACAATGGGATAAATAAATAAATAAATAAAAAATTATATTTTTTGTGCTGCAGTTTACCTGGCTCATATTATTGCCATTTTAAGTTCATTTCAGAAGTGGTGGAGGCAGCCAAATACTGCAATCAAGAAAAAGTGGGGATGCTAGCAATGCTTCTCCATCAGTCTTTGCCAATGATTGTTGGTACCAAAGAAGGACATCAGAATCGTCATGTGGCTGCTGTGGGCGTTAGGTTCAGGTTAGAGTCACACTGTTTATAATTCCACTGTAGGTAGTTGTGAGCTGTAATTTGTCATTTGCCCTTTTTCTTTTTGTTATTTTTTAGTATGTGTGTGAGGAATTGATATTTTGTGAATTACTGAACTTTTTTCTGACAGATCTCAGGATTATATGTTTAGAAATAAATGAAATTTTTGTTATTAACAGTAGGGAGTTTCGTTTCAGTGATCACATATTACTGCCTGTTCAAAATAGTTTTTTTCTTTACCTCTAAACATGCCTTTCCTAGCAACACATACTTCTTATCAGTGCAGTAAAACTTAGAAATTAAAATATTTTATCTTCTTTTAGAGTGAAGTTGATTCATGCAAGAAGTTGACAGTTATGAAGGCTGTTACATTTTGTGAGCAGGGCAGTGATTAATCTAAACAAATAATGCATTATTTTTGTTGTAGCTAAATTAACTACTTTGTCTATAGAAGTAAGTTTTGAAGTGATTTTAGTTCCATCTTAACATACATTACGTTCCAACTTTATAAATTAGAAGTGGAAATCTCCAAAGACTGTTATAAGTACCGTATTTGTCGTATTGGTGTTTCACCTTGTTTGATTTCTTCTCAGCTTTTATTACCATGTCTCTAAGCTTTCATTTCCATTTTTATTCATTATCTTAATATCAATATTTATGTAAGATTTATGTAAGTTTTTGGCCTTTCGTGGCACATTGCAGATTTTGATCTTGGCTTTTTTATCTTGAGCTAATTGTTCAATACGCGGCATCATTCACTTAAATGTCGATTTTTTTTACCCCTAGAGCAGGGATTCAGGTAATGATTCTGGCTATGAGTCTGATACAAAAGTTGAGCAATTAGGAATGAAACCTAAAACCCCAACATCTCGTTTTTTGACTATTCATCATTTACCTCTGCAAAAATAGAATTTCTTACGCTTCTCGTCTTCTTATGCTTTTTCTTCAGCCTCTCTTATTTTTTTAAAATCGTCCTCGACTTATGTCACTTGGATATAAACTTCTCATATATCCTAATTCATATTTTTGAGATTTTATTGGTAAATCGCTGCCTATCTTCTTGATTGCATTCGAAAGTATTAAAATCATAACTAAGTATGTAAATTTCTGTAGAGTAGTGTTCAGCTGGTTCTGCTTTTTTGATAAATTTATTTATTTCTTCAACGATTCTAGGTTGAGTGACATTCTGAAGATATGCGCTGCCTTCATCATTAGGGTTGAAGGAATTTATCCAGATAAATGCTTGAAGTGGGGAACCGCGGTAGCACAGTGGTTAAGGTTCTGTGCTACAAATCGGAATGTCACTGGTTCGATCCCAGGTGGTGTCATTGGAATTTTTCCTTGACATAAAATCCTTCCAATCGCACTATGGTCCTGGGGTCGACTCAGCCTCTAACAGAAATGAGTACCAGGAGCATTTCCTGGGGGGTAAAGGCGGCCGGTGCGTAAGGTTGACAACCTTAACAACCATCCTGTGCCGTTGTCATGAAATCTGGGAACCTTAACTTTCTGGAACCCTCTGGGCCACTCCAGGCCTGTAACGGGACTGCTTCACCTTCACCTTCAGATGCTTGAAGTAGGTTTTACCATTTACACTGACCCATTTCTTCAGCCCTAAAGATGGAGGCATTATGTTCCAATGAAACATGGGTATCAGCTGACAAAATCCTACACAATATCAAAACCTGGAAGACAGTTGTGCAATCAATATTTGTGTTCAATGAATGTTTTCCTTTATTTCTTAAGGTTGCTAGCTTGTGGCCTATCCCTGCTTCAGGGAGATGTCTTGCCTCGTTCTTTGAGTAAGAATGTTCTTCGGGAACGAATCTACTGCAACTGTCTAGACTACTTCTGCTGTCCACCAAGATGCCCTATCCAACGTGGGGCAGAATTACGGGAAGATATCTTGGTTCTTGTACGTTTCTGGCAGACCATGCATTCTGATAAGAAATATTTGAAGGCCAGTGTTGTTGGAGGTAAGTTTCTGTGGTGTCGGTGTTGTCCTAGATACATTGAGTGACTGCCGTTACAATTCATCACACAGGTTTCCTGCTGCTTAGACACTGAATTTTTAATGAAATTAAATGTTTACATGAAATTTGAGGTTTTCATAGCACTGCAATATTTGTTGGTGGCATTCTCAGTTGTGACGTTTCAGTGTGATGGTCCAAACAAAGGCCTTCCTCTTCTCTGCTTCCATTGGCCCAGACAAGGCCCTGTCTTCTGCATTGCCCCTGTGTCACTGGTTGGCCATTTGTTATGTGCCCCTTGGCTCTGTCCCTGCCATCATTGTCCTAGCCATATGTATTTTGACTCTCAAGGTGGAGATGGTGTGTTTCTCTGAAAGCTGGTATTCACTTGCAAGGCAGTTTGTACAAGAAACTGAAAGGCCAGAATCTGATCTCAAATGGTGATGTTCGAACACACGTAGGATTCAAGTGGTAAAGCTCTTAATGGCAATTTTTTTAAAATTATGTTTTAATTTTTCACATAGTTATGCTACAAAAATGGTTGTTTAAAACAAATTTTATGCAAATTGTGCAGTTGGTGACTGTAATATTTGTATGTGATTTTATACAAATTTTGCATTTGGTGACTGTAATATTTGTACGTGATTTTAAATAGGAAGGTTGGACAGAGAGAGAAGCATATACACACACTGACTGACTGACAGACAGACAGACAGACAGACAGCCCACTGACAGGTTTCTGAAGAAGAATCTTAGCAAGATATATTGTTTTATCACATGCCCTGTTACCTAGAACCAACCACATGAACTAACATTCATCTACACCAATAACCTGCACTTCTAGCATTGACATTAGTTAGTTGTTGGTATGGGGTGAAATGGATTCCCCAGAGTCTTTGTCCTGAATTTGGCCCCTGATGATAGATCTGTATGGGCAGTGGTAGGTAACAATAGAAATCCTCAGAGAAGAACTTGCTATAGTGCCACCTTGTTTACTAAAAATCTCTCATGTAATACTATGGAATTGAACTCAGCCTTCCACAATGAGATGCAGATGATTGCCACATCAACACTGACTTTGCTGTAAAGTGTGTCACAGAGTGATACAGAAACAACTGGCTAAATGCACTGTCATCATGAAAATTGAAAAGTAGCAACCCGTTGTATCATTTCTCTGTTCACGCCAAATACAGATGTTGCTGTCTTAATGGAATTGTAGGCATCAAGACTTCTGTTACATGAATTATGTAAAATTTAGTTCTGTGTCCATCTTTTTCATTCAATTGATGATGATTGCAGTCATATTATAACTGTTTGGATAATCTCTGTATATGCCTGTGACTGTGTTTGCACTGGAAACTACCCTGAATGCAGTGAGTACACTGATTCCTCATCCTTTATAGGGGTTAGGGGGATTGAACACAGCATGTTGGGCAAAACCATGTTGTGTGAACTTTAAATGAGAACAATAAGGGTAGGTGAATGTAGAAGCTTATGGACCCTCCTGTCCCACCATGTCACTTAGAAAGCTTACATTTTTGGACATGAAACATTTACACAGTGCTTGGGTAACTGGTGGGCCGCGATAGCTCAGTCGATATAGCGGCTCGCTACGGGCTGGATGGTCCGGGGAACAAATCCTGGTGGGGGCGAGATTTTCTGCGCCTGTCCAGACCAACCCTGGGGCCCACCCAGCCTCCTATACAATGGGTACCGGGTCTTCCCCAGGGCTAAGGCGGCTGGGGCGTGGCATTGAGCACCCACCCCCATCTAGTGTCTAGGTTAAAGAAAGAATAGACCTATACCTCTATATCCCCTGTGGGCCTTTTTGGCCTGCTCTAGGGTGACCATTACCGCTTCTGTGGAAGTTGAGTGAGGAACTGCCCATACTGATTATAATGTATTCATAACTTTCAGTGTTCAGCAAACATCTTGCCCTCCATATATTTAATTATTTTCAAGTGCATGTGGTCAGAACTGCATTGGTTGAGGGGTTACTGTGTAAAATTCTGTTGAAGAGCACCTGTTATTCAAAGGGACTCAATTTCAGACATTGTATGCAAGTGGTTAGTACTGCTGCTATGTACTGTGGCAGTATGGTTTTACTCATTTCCTTTTCCTGACCTATCCTGGGATGGTGCCTCAAAATAAGCAAAACCTCTTCCTTTCATTTCTTTTCCAGTTTATCATTCACACATCACTGTATCATTCAGCACTATACAAAGTGTACTTAAATCAGACTAATTCAGGTGCTTGGTGCATGTAATATGTGGAAGTGGATGTTTTATTGTTGCAGATTTTGACCTTTATGGGCCACATTCCTCCTTGTCTGCCATGCATTCTGATCTTCGCTCCACTCCCGGAGACTTCACTCGCCCTGCTACAGGGTGGATCAATACAGTTCCTCTTTCGTCAAGTAGTAACACATTGTCTAAGCAGTCAGCTCGCAGCAAGCGCGTTGTCAATGCAGATGAGTTTGTTAAGGACTACATAAAGAAAAGGAACCTTATTCTTGAACTACTGGTAAGCAATGAGTGGTGTGGAATTTAAAGGTATTCTGAATGAGTGGGACAGACAGACAGTTTTTTTTGTTACAGATAAGCTGAGATTGTTGAGGGTACAGTAGTTAAAAAAAAAAAAAGCAGACACTGTCTGCTGTTGCTGTGATTTGTGACCTGGTGTTATATGTGCTGAGATGTGTTTGAATTCAGAGTGTTGTGGCATACATATATGTATAACACAGTGTGCTGCCCCAGATTATGTGAGAAAGCACAAATTTGAAGTGTGACGGATATGTGACCTGGGGGCATGCCAGATCAAATAGGAGCTTGGAGCCATGTCACATTTATTCAGTGGCATACCCAGGAATTTTTTTCAGGGGGGAGGGTTCAACAAATTCAGTTGAGGACAGAGAGAATGGGGATCTGGGGGCAGTAGCCCCCCTAGTCAGGAGTTCTGGAGGCAGCTGTAATTTGGTACAAGAAATTTCATTTGATATAGAGAAATGTTCTTAATTTTTGGTACTTTAAGACTGTTTATGATGAAACCCCATTTATTTGTCATTGCTAATGTAAAACAATTGCGAACCTAGGTAGTTTTAGAATTTTGCTGCCTTTTTTCTGAGCATCTTGGTGTATTGGCTTCCTAAATTCAGCAGTTTTTAACAGTTTTCACAATCGGGTTGAGTTTGGCATGATTTAGGAGGGCCTTCAGAATTTCTGGGGGGGGTTTGAACATCCCAAACCCCCCCCCGGTACGCCACTGCGTTTATTTATTGTGTCCACCCAGCATTCATGATATTTAGTTCTGTTGGAATCATCAGTGATGTTATTAGAGGTAAAACATCTGCATATGATCTTATTGTAACAAGAGATGTTAATGTTTAGGCTGTGGAAATAGAATTCTTGATAACATGGCACAACCCGCTATGTCATACCGAGTTCCAAGTACCAGGGGAAAACAACATTGCTGCATGGCGAGCTAAAACAGTCACAGAACGTGTATGGCGGGATTATGCCCGTCTTGCTTGGGATATAAGCCCAGCACTTGCTGTTTTCTTGCCAATGAGGTAAGTTTTTTTCTTTTATTACTCTTTGAGTTACTTGTTATGTTTCCTTGTTCTTTAAATAAAACATGATGTAATATTGTAAAAATGTCTACACATTGTTGGAAGGTTTGGGAATTTGTACAGAAACTTTTAGTTGACTGACAGACATTAGAAATTTTGTGTAGGCATTGTTTATGGTCTGGGGATCGCGGTAACACAGTGGTTAAGGCGTTGCAGTACAAATCGGAAGGTCGCTGGTTCAATTCCAGACGGTATCACTGGAATTTTTCATTGACATCCTTTCGATCGCACTGTGGCCCTGGGCTCGACTTAGCCTCTATCAGAAATGAGTACATTGAGTATTTCCTTGAGGTAAAAATGGCCGGTGCGTAAGGCTGACAACCTTACCACCATTCTGGGCCATTGTCACGTAGTCTGGGAACGTTAACTTCCTGGAACCCTCTGGGCACCTCGGTCCTGTAATGGGACTGATTTACCTTTTTTTTAATTTATTGTTTATGGTCTGGATAATTTGCTGAAGTGGGAATTGTGGTCACGTAGGGAACCTGGAGTTTTTTTCTCTGGGGGGTTGCAAAAAATTGACCAATAACAGATGTGTTTTATTACTTTTGATTCTGAAAAGACTGCATTAAATTTGCAACTTTACAATTTAATAGTAAAAGTACTGCATAAATATCGTACAGTTTGATTAGTAATTGTTTTTCTTGATTGCTGTGTCATATTAAGTCATTTTTATGAGTTTTAGGGCTTCAGATATTTTTAGTCACAAAAGTAAGCCCGAGACTAAAAGCATCCGCAAAGAATTAAACTAGGTATGAGGCAGTTGAATTTTAATCTGAGGTGGATTTGTGAAATTTATAAGTTACAGCAACCAGTCTAATTAAGAGCATAACAAAATTCCAAATTGAGATTTGTTTTGAGTTGTAGAATAGAAAGGTCTTCAAAAGTGTATTGCTGTTTATTATTTTTGACTATACATTATGTGGCATGTTTGTTACAGTAACCTGCTTACTGCCATACTAGTATTATTGTTGGTACAATATTGAACAGTACGAGAGTGAGTTTCCTTTGCAATGCCATGTTGTCTGTACCAGTAGTAGCAAAAATTTATGTATTGGTAGGGTGCTTATATGTTGTACCATAAGCTTATATTCAGGTATGAGGAACTGTACCTCACGTGCCCTTACCCAGCGCATCATAAACTGTGTTCAAGAACAGGGGTTTTTAAAATTAATGCCATTTAAACCCACCAGCTCTCCCATCTTAGTCAGAAGCTTCTGATAGTACTTATATTGCCTCAGGTGATGCTTGTAATGATGTTAGCAAACCCAAAATACCTTCATTTTTTTTTTACTTGTATTATAATTTTTAAATATTTTTATTAGATTTTATGGTGCTTCAAATTATGGAAAAGCTACTTATCCAGATAACCCCAATGCCCAAAAATTCTGGATAAAAGAACCAATACCTGTAATGTAATAAAATTAGGCTAAGCATTTCGTGTGTTTTAATGTCTTTTTGTTTAAGGCTGAAAAATTCTGAGAGTATTGTTAAAGAAGTGTCGACACAAATACGATTGAATCCAGCTGCAGTTTCAGATCTGCCACAGGCACTTTCTTATCTTGTTACTACAGAGACGTTGTTGAGTGATGCTCCAGAGGTGGGTGCTTCTGTTATAGTGCTGTTCGCTTGTTTCTAATCCTAATACTTTTATAGACTTTGCACCTGGAAAGTTCATTGACTGAATGCTGTACCAGTTCTCAAGACTTACATGTTCTTCACTTTTTCTCTGCGAAGATATGAGGATGATGTTTTGAATTAGACGGCTAATGCAACCTCCAGTCATTCTAAATTTCTTATACTGTCATTATCCCCATGAACCACACAGCCAGGGATGACATGAGGGTAACATGTTTGTTGTTAAGCCTGAAATAAGCGTATTTCTATGCAGTTAATTAAATATGTTTCTTCACTATGATAGTTAGGCAGCCATTCGGATTAAATTTGTCTCTGTTCTTACTTCAACAAGTCCTTGTTGTCTTGTGTTGTTTGGCTTTTTTTGGGGGGATCTTGCATGATACAAATTAATTTGCACTGAAGTTACAATTTATGATTTTTACACCAAATGTTTATACTGTTCATCCAGAAAAAAAGAAATAATGGCTGTAACAGTAAAGTGTGTGAATCATTCCACTCTTTAGTTTTTGTTTGCAGTTCAGATCTGTGATTATAGCTTCATATAGGATATTTTATCATCTGCCTGTGTGACAGGTACCTACTGGTAATGATAACTGGTCTCAGAATTTGAGTGACAGAACTTCCAAACCTTTATCAGTGAAGTTTATTATGGGCCAGCATTTATGGTCCTAGCATAGTATTGAAGTTGTTCATCCTGTTTGAAAGTACCTTTGATGTACATCGTACGATTCCAAAATCTGTGCAGTAGCATTGAAAATACACAGATATTTGTGTCCATTACCATGTAAATTCTTTGTATGAAGATTGAGTTTAATATTGCTGAATTTCTGGATTTTATCCCTCCTTTAATCTTCTGAAGAGCACAGAATGTTACAGAAATGGGATTTTTTTTCCTCAGCTGGAAAGTTAGGGAGGCATCTGTGCACATCAAGTCCGATCAAATAAGCAAAATCCCTTTAATCTCACGTCTTATATAATCCAGAAATCCTGATAATCTGGCACTTGAGAGTAGTCCACAGATTGGAGGTTTTGCTTTTTACCAGAAAAAGCTTTATCAGTGAAATTGGCAGATCACAGTGACGTGTTCCAACTGGCCTCCAAGAGTGTCTGTACATGAACTGTAGTGTTATCGCCTCATTCCTTGTCTCGTACTCTATCAACTTCTGCAGCCGTGAAGACTCCAGAAAGCACGGAAAAGGACCCTGATGTCCCTGGACCAGCAGGTGAAGGAGATATCCAAGTGGAATAATCCTCTAATTAGTTTTCAGCCCCCATATATTAGCACTAAGAAAAAGTTTCCTGTAAGAACATAGGTCATTGTAGGTACTGTCTGATAATCTGGAATATTTGATAATTTGTCACCTGTCTGGTCCTGTGCAACGATTTGCCATAATGATGGTTTTGAAACCAGAAGGACAAAAAATAAAAAAAATAAAAAAAACATACAAATGGAAATTATGTGCAAATATAAATGCTGGATGTGACATAAAGAAATGGCACAGCAGTTCATAGATGAGAGCAGTTCAGCCAGTTAGGGATGAGGTTGATTAAATTACCATAATAACAGCCGCCATTCTAGTGACAGCAGTGTGGCGAAGCCAATGAATGTGAAAAAGGCACGTCGATCTGTCAGGTTGGAAAGGACGATGGAGGTAATTTGTAGAATGGAAGGTGGTCAGACATGTCCTTTGTGCGTCTAGAAGTCTGCAGTTGGCTCCATTGACTGTGAGTAACCTAATGAAAAATGCAGATAAAACAGTCAGTGCAACATGTTGTGATAGTAAGTGTGATGGCAGTGAGTTATAGCAGAAGTAAACTTTAAAAAAAAAATGGAGAACTTATTGTCATTATGAGTGGATGACTTAAATCACAAAAACATTTTGTTGACTAAAGCTCTTATTACTGATAAGGCAAAGTCAGTTTTTGAAAATCTTAAGAAATTATAGGGTGGTGATAAGTAATTTTTAGGTAGTAAGGGCTTGTTCATGCAATTTAGATCTCAAAGTATGTGCCGCAGTGTGAAATGAAGTGGCTTGATGGCCTACAGGGTTTCAAGCCGTTGTAGAGGAGAGTAATTATTCTCCTGATCTCATTTATAATGTTGACAAGACCAGGCTTTATTGGAAGAAATTGCCACTGTGAATCCTCATTGTCCATGAAGAGCAGTCTGTGTCAGGTGTCAAGGCTGCAAAAGACGGGCTAATGCTTCTGCTGGGTGCAGATGTCTCTGGCACTTTAAAACTAGAACCAATATTGGTGTACCACTCACAGACACCATGTGCTCTCAAGGGTCTAAACAAAGCCATGTTGCCAGTCTACTGGAAATGTAACAGAAGGGCTTGGGTGACATAAGAAGTCTGCTTGGATTGGTACACAAACTCTTTTTGCCCTACTGTGCTTTGTGTCAAGAGAATGAGTTGCCAGCCAAGATGCTTCTTCTTGGACATTGCCTCTGGCCATCATGCAAACTTTGCTGAAGTCAGAAAACCTCTGGATGGTGGTGTTTACATGCCATCAAACACCACATCACTTCGCAAACAAAGGACCAAGGGGTAATAGCAACCCTTAAAGCCTATTACTTCTACCAAGCCTACATGGAAAAGATGAGAGTTTTGGACAGGTCAGACAAAACTCTGAAGGATTGCTGGTGCTCTTTTGACATTTTGAAGGGTGTTAATAACATTAAATGGGAGGATGTATCAGAGAACTGTTGGAATGGAGTGTAGTACAAACTTCTCCCATAATTTATGCATGTCTTCACAGGATTTGAGCCAGTGGAGAACAATGTTTAAGACATTAGCAGGCTGGTGCAAGAGCGAGGATTGGACGAGGTTGCAGCTAAAGAAGTAACAGAGCTATTGGATAGCCATGGATGTTAGTTTCCACTGAAGGATAGGAATACCAAACTAAAGAACTAAGGCAACAGAATGACGAGGAGAAAGAAAAAGATGAAGAGTCTCCTCTAAAATGTTTGAAAGTAAGCGTTCTGGCACATCCTTTCAGCCATGGAGACCCTCACTGATGAGCTCTGTGACATTGACCATGACTGGGAGTGAAGTACAAAAATGAAAAAAAGAGCATAATGTATCTATTGGCCCTTATTTCTGATATTCTCAAAGAAAGGAAGAGAAAATATTGACAGTCAACACTGCATGCTATCTTGAAGAAAAGGGAAGAACCTCAACCAGGGACTTCATCAGAGAAGTGAAATTTCTGCATTATGTCACAGTCAAAAAGGATCAACGCAGGGGGCTTACTTTGGCGCTTAAAAAAAATATTCAATCTGGGTTCTGAACATATCAAAGTAAATATACAAAAATTTAATATTTGCATTTCATTAAATGTAGTTTGGTTATTTTATGTTACATTTAATTGATTTATAGTCATAAAAATGCTGTTTTTCCTTTCAGAGCATTAAGTGTAATAATATTTTAGTACTTGTGTCAATTTTGAGAGGGGCCTGGACTGTAACTCCTTAACTTCCCATTGACTTACTTTATGTACTTGGGTTAATTTAACACTGTTTTTTTTTTGCAACAGTTCTTGGGGAATGGAACGCAGTCATAAACCGAGGGCTACCTGTGTGTGTGTGTGTGTGTGTGTGTGTGTGTGTGTGTGTGTGCGCGCGTGCGTGCGTGCGTGCGCGCGCGCGCACATCATTACATTGCCTTACTAATCCATGTCTTTTATCTTACACTGTTTATATGTTAAGCACAACATTCAATTCCAATCTGATTCAGTGTGGATAACAAACCAACTAGATGTCACTTTTGTGTAATGCTTGGTAGGTTGGTAGGTGGTGTGTCCATTGAGGGGTTCGTAGCACAACAGCAGTTGTGCTACACACCACCTACCAGTGGGTTTTGACAACCTTACTGCAGCCACAGCTCAATACCAACACGTGGCGAAAACACTAACCAGTCGACAGCTCCTGATGATGGGCACAAAGTTGCCCGAAACATGTTGAGCAACTTATAAAGGAGAAAATAAAGCATTACAAAAGAGTGACATCTAGTTGGTTTGTTATCCACACTGAATTACAATGCACGGTCAACCACATATCAGATTTCCAATCTGATTATTGTATGTAATAAAGTATTTCTTTATAAAATGCTTCATCTCACTCCTCCTCTAAACTTTGCGTGGGTTTTTTTACTTGGTTTTC